>Ga0068871_100002885_pt1 | contig 11792 bp, 11 predicted proteins | sample KBSMisM72_FD_72750 | JGI IMG/M metagenome (GOLD analysis project Ga0068871, IMG submission 72750) | Miscanthus rhizosphere microbial communities from Kellogg Biological Station, Michigan, USA - KBS Miscanthus M7-2 | ecosystem: Host-associated > Plants > Roots > Rhizosphere > Soil ... | reverse complement strand
TTCCGCTGTAGCGCAAAATGTATAATCCGCGCGAGGTGACGCCATGAATTGGAGACGTCTCGCTGTCGTATGGGGAGCGGTGACGGCGTTGGTCGCCACGGTGAACGTCGCGCCCGCGATTGCTCACCACTCCTTCTCCGCTGAGTTCGACGCCGACAAACCGGTGACCGTCAAGGGCGTGATCACGTCCGTGCGGCTCGAGAATCCGCACTCGTGGTTTTTTCTCGACGTCGCCGGACCGGACGGCAAGGTCGAAAAGTGGAGCTTCGAGGCCAGCACGCCCAGCTCGTTGATCCGAAGCGGCTTCAAGCCCGGAACCGTGAAGCCCGGCGATCAGGTGACGATTCGCGGCTTCCACGCGCGCGACGCGAACGCGAACGCCGGCGCCGGACGTGAGCTCATCCTCGCCGACGGACGCGAGATCGCCATCGGCCCACCCGTCGGACCTGGGAGGTAAGCCATGAAGAAAGCGTCTCTCATCGCCGCTCTTGCGCTGCTGGCAGCGTCCATCGCACTCGCGCAGGACGCCGCGCCTCGGAGCGCTGACGGACATCCGGATTTGTCGGGCGTCTGGTGGCCCGGACGCGATTTGCCCGTGCCGCCCCTGCGGACAGGCGCCGCGCCGCCACGTCCGGCCACGCCGCCGGCGGCACCCGCCGCTCCTGTCCGGCGCGAGCGGTTCCCGACGAACTACAACGACGCAGCGAAAGCAAAGGCCAAGACCCTCAGCGACAAGGACGACCCGACGCTGCGCTGCGGGAACACCGCGTTCGGCACGCTGAACGTGAGCCTCCTCAACACGGGGTTCGTTGGCCAGATCATCCAGACGCCGAAGTTCGTCGTCATGCTGTCGGAAACGAACCCGACCTTCCGCATCGTGCCCGTCGACGGTCGCGGCCGCCGCGACGACCAGCCGCCGTCATCGCGCGGCGAGTCGATCGGCCACTGGGAGGGCGACACGCTCGTCGTCGACACGACGAACTTCTCGGACACGAACTGGATGCACGCGGAAGGCGAAGTGTCGTTTCACTCAGAAGCGCTGCACGTCGTCGAACGCTACACGAGGATCAACAAGGACACGATGGAAGTGGAAGCCACCATCGACGATCCGAAGGTGCTGACGAAACCGTGGGTCGTGCCGAAGCAGACGCTGAAGCTCGCGCCGTTCGATCAGATCCTCGCGCTCGACTGCACCGGCGTCGAGAGCGCGGCCCTGATGGAGGCGGCGTCGAAAATCAACTATGGGAAGAAATAGGTTCGAAAGGTTCGTCGAACCTCAAGAACCTAGTGTTAGCGCCACCGACGGTGCATCCATAACCACAGTTCAGGGTGGCGCCGGACGTACATCTCCAGTACGTCCGTGCACCGCTGCGTGAACTCGCGAATCGCGTCTTCACTGTCGGCGGCCGGCGGCTCGACGGGATGCTCGTAGATCAAACGATACCGGCCCCGTCCCAGCGGCAGCGCGAACACGGGCACGATCGGCGCGCCGGTGCGCAGCGCCAGCGCCGCGACGGCGGACGTCGTGGCCGCGGACCGTTCGAAGAAGTCGACATAGACGGCATCCGCCGAGGAAATGTGCTGGTCGATCAGAATCGCCACGCCGTGCCGGTCTGACAGCATCCGCATCACCTTGCGGATCGATCCCTGGCGGTAAATCACCACGTTCCCGGTGCGCTGGCGAATGTCCTCGAGCAGCGCGTTCACCTGCGGGTTGTCGAGCGTGCGGGCGAGCACCCCGATCGGCTCGAATCGCAGCGGATGCGCAAGCGCGTGGAGCTCCCAGAAGCCGAAGTGGCCGGTGATGAACAGAATGCCCTTCCCCTGGCCGTACGCCAGCCGGACGCGCTCCTCGCCGTCGAAGTCGACGCGCTCGAGCATCTGCCGCGACGACAGCGTGCTGAACTTCAGGAATTCGAACAGCAGACATCCGAAATGCGCGAACACCGCGCGGACGATCGCGCGCCGCTCGGCCGGCGTGCGCCGCGGAAACGCCGCGGCCAGATTGTCCAGCGCGACTCGGCGGTGCTTCGCATCGAAAACGTAGAAGGCGAAGCCGAGCGTTCTCCCGAACAACATGCGAATCGGATACGGCAGGATGGCCGCCAGCTTCCGAATCGCGGCGACAGCAGAGTGCTCGAGGCGCTGCCTCACCGAATCTGTCCCAGCAGCCAGGCGCGAAACTCGTCGGACGGTTCAACGGTGGACACGAGGGGTACCGACGCAATTGGACGATCCGATCCGGGATCGAGCGCGTCGGCGGGCACGCGGACGGCGTCCTTGTCGGTCGTCAACACGATCGCGGCGCGGGCTTTGAGGGCGGCAGCGCGGATGCGTTCCACTTCGGACCGGCTGAAGTAATGATGATCGCGAAACGACTTCGTGCCGACGACGTTCCATCCCGCCGACGTCAGGTCGGAAAAGAAACGCTCGGGCCGGGCGATGCCGGCGAACGCGAACACGCGCGAATCGTTCGGCACGACGACGGTGTCGCCGCTGCCGAGGACGCGCGGGGGAAGCAGCGTGCGTGTGACGTGATACGCGTTCCGAACGCGCAGCACTCGCGCGACACGCTCGGCGGCGTCCTGATATCCGGCATCGACGAGAAGCGCGTCGGCGCTCACGGCCGCGGACAGCGGCTCGCGCAGGCGTCCATGCGGCAACGGCTCGTCCGTCAGATCGTGCTCCCCCGTCACGAGCAAATCCACGTCGCGCGCGAGGCCGAAGTGCTGGAAGCCGTCGTCGAGGATGTGCACGGTCGCGCCGAGCTGACCCTCCGCCACCTTTCCCGCCGCATATCGATCGGCGCAGACCACCACCGGCACCAGCTTGCCGAGGAGCGCGCGCGCGAGCATTTGCGGCTCGTCGCCCGACGCGTCGACGCCCGCGAGGATCGTGCGTCCGTCTGAGACGATCGTCGGAATGTTGCCGGGCACTTTTCGACCGTAGCCGCGCGACAGAATGGCCGGCGAGTAGCCGGCGTCGGCCAGCAGCCGCGCGATGTGCTCCACGACCGGCGTCTTGCCGCTGCCGCCGACGCGTAGATTGCCGACGCTAATCACCGGACGAGAAAGGGTACGGCGGCGATCGGGATGCTGCGCATACCATCGGCGGCGCCACGCGGCGGCGGCGCCGTAAAGCATGCTGAGCGCGTGAGCCACCGGTCCTATTGTCCTAGTGCACCAGACGGAACGGCCGGACGTTGCTTCCGTCTGCGCCCGCAGGCGGCAGAAGATCGGTGATGACGGCGAGCGTCTTGTCCTTGGCGCCGCGGTTGGCTTCGACAAGCGCCCGCGCCGCGGCTCCCAGACTCGCGCGATGGACGGGATCGCGCACCAGACCGAGAATCGCGTCGTCCAAATCGCGATCCGACGCGACCTGAATCGCCGCGCCGTTGGAGACGAAGGTCTCGGCGATGTCGCGGAAATTCTGCATGTGCGGGCCGAAGACGATCGGCTTGCCGAAGATCGCCGGCTCGAGGATGTTGTGGCCGCCGTGATCGACGAGGCTGCCGCCCACGAACACGACCGTCGCGAGCTGATAGAGCTGCGCCAGTTCGCCGATCGAGTCGAGGACGATGACGTCGGCGCGCGGCTCAGCGTCGATCGGCAGCTCCGACCGGCGTGCCGTGACGAAGCCCGCCTCGCGCGCCAGACGTTCGACTTCGGCGAAGCGCTCGGGCTGCCGGGGCGCGAGAATCGCGACGGCGTGCGTTTGCGTCGCTTTGATTCTCGCAAACGCCCGCAGCACCGCCGCCTCCTCGCCTCGCATCGTGCTGCCCGCGACCACCACCGTCCGGTGCGTAGAGATGCGGAAGAAGCGCAGCACGCGCTCGCGCGGCTTGCCGTGCGCCGTCGGGGACGGTACCTCGAGCGAATCGAACTTGAGGCTGCCCGTGACGACGACGCGCGATTTGTCGGCGCCGAGATCGATGATCCGCTGCGACGACTCTTCGCTCTGCATGCAGAAGCGATCGACGTGGGCGAGAACACGGCGGAACAGCGGACGCACCAGCTTGTAGCGCGGATACGATCGGGTCGAAATCCGTCCGTTGATCATCGCCGTCCTGATGCCCCGCCGGCGGCATTCGCGCAGGAGGTTCGGCCAGATTTCCGTTTCCATCATGATGAACAGCCGCGGCCGCACCAGATTGAGCGTCCGGCGCACGATGAACGTCCAGTCGAACGGAAAGTAGAAGACGCCGTCCACGAGATGGCGCAGGCTCGATCGCGCCACCTGCTGGCCCGACATCGTCGTCGTGGACAGAAAGAGCTTCAAGCGCGGGTACCGGGATTTCAAATCGGCGGCGAGCGCGCGCGCGGTCAGCGCCTCACCCACGGAAACGGCGTGAATCCAAATCGACGGCTCGGCGTCGACGTTGAATGATACAGGCAGGTATCCGAGCCGCTCGCGCAGGTTGCCGATGTACTTCTTGTAGCGAATCGCCTGATACAGGAAGTACGGGGACACGGCGACAAAGAAGACGAGCGAAAGGGCGCTGTAGATGAAATACATGCGGCTGCCGGTTTGCCGGTAAGTGTACAACTGTTCGCATTGACCCTCTCTCGAACCGTTCACTAGAATGACCTGTTTGGCTTGGAGGATTCGACGATGGCTGTGAGAGTGGGAATCAACGGGTTTGGGCGCATCGGCCGCAACATCATGCGCGCGGCGCTCGGCGACAAGAACATCGACTTCGTCGCGGTCAACGATTTAACCAACGCCGCGACGCTTGCGCATCTGCTCAAGTACGACTCGGTGCTCGGCAATATCCACGCGACGGTGGAATCGAAGGGCGATGAGATTTCCGTCGACGGCGAACCGTTCAAGGTGCTGTCGCTCAAGGACCCGGCACAGCTGCCGTGGAAAGACCTGGAGGTCGACGTCGTGTTCGAGTCGACGGGCCTCTTCACGAACCGCGACGCCGCCGCGAAACACCTGGCCGCCGGCGCGAAGAAGGTGGTCATCACGGCCCCGGCCAAGGGCCAGGACGTCACCGTCGTGCTCGGCGTGAACGAAGACACGTACGACCCGGCGAAAGACCACGTCATCTCCAACGCGTCGTGCACGACGAACTGTCTCGCGCCGCTCGCCAAAGTCCTGCACCGGACATTCGGGATCAAGAGTGGCTGGATGACGACGATTCACTCGTACACCAACGACCAGCATCTCCTCGACCTTCCGCACAAAGACCTGCGGCGCGCGCGCGCCGCGGCGCTGTCGATGATTCCGACGACCACCGGCGCAGCCGCCGCCGTCGGCGAGGTACTCCCCGAGCTGAAGGGCAAGCTCGACGGCTTCGCGATGCGCGTGCCGACGCCGAACGTCTCGGTGGTCGACCTCGCCGCGATACTGAACAAGAACACGACCGCCGAGGAAGTGAACGCCGCGCTCAAGGCCGCCGCCGAGGGGCCGATGAAAGGCATCCTCGCGTATTCGACGGCGCCGCTCGTGTCGATCGACTTCAAGGGCAACCCGAACTCGTCGATCATCGATGCCGAATACACCAAGGTGATGGACGGCAACTTCGTGAAGGTCCTCTCGTGGTACGACAACGAGTGGGGCTACTCGAACCGCTGCGTCGACCTGCTGCGGCTCCTGGTCAAGCGTGGTCTGTAGGACGAAAGACAGTTTCGCGTGCGCGGAAGGCCGTTCGAGGCGTACGGAAGGCGGTTCGGGCCGTACGGAAGGCCGTTCGAGCCGTACGGAAGGCCGTTCGATGCGTACGGAAGGCCGTTCGATGCGTACGGAAGGCCGTTCGACGCGTACGAAAGGCCGTTCGACGCGTACGGAAGGCCGTTCGGGTCTCGCGGAAGGTCGTTCGAGGTCCGCGGAAGGCGGTTTCACGCGCGCAAGCGAAGCTAAAGCGTATCGGGACGCCATGTGAGCGAGCGGATCCGTCTCGGCCGCCCCGAAGACTTCTCGCGCTTCCCTACGGTGGTCACGGAAGGCTCGCGATCGTACTTTCTCGTCCGTCAGGCATCCGGATTCGCGTTGCTCTCGAACGTCTGCCCGCACCAGGGCGGGGCGGTGTACGACAAAGGCACCTGTTTCGAGTGCCCGCTGCACGGCTGGCAGTTCGATCGGCTGACGGGCCGCTGCCTCAACGCGCCCAGCCGGTCGCTCGCTCTGATTCCCGTCGTCGAAGACGAGCACGGCGTGCTGTTCGCGGACCTTCCCGGTCCCGTGCACGTGGACCGCGTCGCGCATGGCGCGCGGTCGGCGAAGGCGGGATTGACGATCGGCCTCCACTCGCACGCGTGCCTGGAGATCTCGTACGAAGGCTTCACGCTGATCACCGATCCGTGGCTCGACGGACCGGCGTTCCTCGGCGCCTGGGTGCCGTCGCCCGCGCCCGATACGACCGGCGTGGATCTTCGCCCCGACGCCATCCTCATCACGCACGAACATTCCGATCACTTTCACGAGCCGACGCTTCGCCATTTCGATCGCCGTACGCCGATCCTGGTTCCTGATTTTCCGAACGAGCGTCTGCCACGCCGCCTGGCGGCGCTCGGGTTCGCCGACGTTCGCCCGCTGCGGTTCGGCGAGCGGACGCGGCTTCGCAAAGGCTGGAGCCTCACGGCGTTCGAGCCGGCCAGCTACTGGAACGACGCGTTCGTCCTCGTCGACGTCGACGGCTTCCGCATCTTCGACATCAACGACGCCGGGGTGAACGCGCGGATTGCGAAGATGGCCGGGCCCGTCGACGTGCTCGCGGTGCAGTTCTCGGCGGGCGCGTCCGGCTATCCATGGACCTGGGCGCACTTGTCGGACGACGAGAAGGCGGAGATTTCAAGGAAGGCCTGTGAGGGCAAGCTCCAGTTGATTCGCGAAGCGACGAAAATCTACGGCGCGTCGGCCGTGCTGCCGTTCGCGTCGCACTTCGCGTTGTGGCATCCGTCGCACCTTCAGTACGCGTCGCTGATGACGCGCAACACGCTGGCTGACGTGACGGCGGCCCTTGCCGACACTGACGTCGACGTGATTGATTTGCTGCCCGGCGACACATGGGACGTCGGCAAAGGCGTCATCCGCCGCGGTTCGGTGGATCGAACGAACCTCGCGAACCCCGCGAACCCCGAGAACCTCCCGAACCTCGAGAACCTCTCTCGCGACGAACTCGCTGCCTACCTGCACCGATTGAACGACGTGCCGGAAATCGCTTTTTGCGAGGACGTCGTCGTTCGCCTGCAAGCGGAGTCGGCGTCGAATCCGGCGGCGTCGATCGATCTCTCGTTCACCGTCGCCAACGGACGGCTGGAGGCGCTCGACGGCGTCGCCGATGCGCCGAACCTTCGCATCACGCTCCCGCTGGCCGTCGCCACTGCCGTCGTCCGGCAGGAGTTGTCGTGGGACGAGGCGTTCATCGGCTACTGGTGCCGCTTCGATCGCCGTCCCAACGTCTACCACTCGGGTTTCTGGCGGCTGTTCCAGGCGCCGTACTACAAACGCGCGATCGACGTCCGCGAGTCGGCGCCGTCGCCGATCGCGGCGACGTCGACAGTGGCCGACGTGCTTGAAGCGCACGGCGATCGCGCGGACCGCATTCTGCGGCGCTACGGGCTGTACTGCCTCGGCTGCCAGCACTCCACAGCCGAGTCGCTCGAGATGGCGGCGCGGCAGCACGGCCTCGAACCAAAGCGTTGCGATCTGTTAATCAAAGAATTGAATCAGGCATTCCATGGCGAAGCTGTCGATTAAAGATCTTCAACTCAAGGGCCAGCGAGTCTTCATTCGCGTCGACTTCAACGTGCCGCTGAAAAACGGCGTCATCGGCGACGACACTCGTATTCGCGCGTCGCTCCCGACGATCAAGTACGCGCTCGATCAGGGCGCGGCTGCCGTTATCCTGGCGAGCCACCTCGGCCGGCCGAAGGGCAAGCCGAACCCTGAATTCAGCCTGCGGCCGCTCGTCGACCGGCTGTCGCAGCTGCTCGGCGTGCCTGTCGTGTTCGCCGACGACTGCATCGGCGAGCCCGCCGCGAACGCGGTCCGCGCTGCCCAAGCCGGCGGCCGCGTCGCGCTGCTCGAGAACCTGCGGTTCCATGCTGAAGAAGAGAAGAACGACGCCGGTTTCGCGACGCAGCTCGCCTCGCTGGCCGATCTCTACGTCAACGACGCGTTCGGCGCGGCGCATCGCGCGCATGCGTCGGTCGAAGGCATCACGCACGTGCTGCCGAAAGCCGCTGCCGGGCTGCTGATGGAACAGGAGCTGCGCTATCTGGGGCACGCGCTCGAATCACCGGAACGTCCCTTCGTCGCCATCCTCGGCGGCGCGAAGGTGTCGGACAAGATCGACGTGATCGAGAACATGCTCGGCAAAGTCGACAGGCTGATCATCGGCGGCGCGATGGCGTACACGTTTTTCAAGTCGCGCGGCATCCCAGTCGGCAAGTCGCTTGTCGAAGACGACAAACTGAACGCGGCGCGAAGTATCGAAGCCGATGCCGCGGCGAAAAAGATCACGCTCGCACTGCCGGTCGATCACGTCGTCGCCGACAAGCTAGACGCGAATGCGGCCACAGAAGTGCTGAAGGTCGATGACGCCGCGATTGGCGATCGGCTGGGACTCGACATCGGACCCGAGACCATCGCACGCTATCAGCGGCTGTTGTCGGACGCGAAGACCGTCGTGTGGAATGGCCCGATGGGCGTCTTCGAAATCGACAAGTTCGCCGCCGGCACGAACGCGGTGGCAAAGGCCGTGGCGGCGGTAAAAGGTACGACGATCATCGGCGGGGGCGATTCGATAGCCGCGATCAAGAAGGCCGGCATGGCCGACAGGATCACGCACATCTCCACTGGCGGCGGTGCGTCGCTGGAGTTCCTCGGTGGCCGTGTGCTTCCGGGTGTGGCGGCGCTGACGGACAAATAGAGGCGGGGAAGGCGGGACGGGCAGGACGGGCGGGATGGTGAGGACGCAGAGGCTCTGTGTGCTCCACCATCCTGCCCATCCTGCCCATCCAGCCTCTCCTGCCCCTGCAGCCCACAGGATCACAACATGCGACTTCGCTTCATCGCAGGGAACTGGAAGATGTTCAAAACCGTGGCCGAAGCGTCGGCGTTCGTGACCGACCTTCGCGCGGCCGTCAAAAACGCACGCGGCGTGCAGGTGGTCGTCGGCCCGCCGTTCACCGCCATTCACGCGGCGGCGCAGGCGGCGCGCGGCAGCAACATCGAGGTGTCCGCGCAGGACCTGCACTGGGAAAAGCAGGGCGCGTTCACCGGCGAAATCTCCGCGACGATGATCAAAGAGGCGGGAGCGACGTACGTGATCGTCGGCCACTCCGAGCGGCGCCAGCTATTCGGCGAGACGGACGCGATCGTGAACCGCAAGGTGCAGTCGGCGATCGCGCAGGGCCTGACGCCAATCATGTGCATCGGCGAGACGCTCGACGAGCGCGAACGCAGCGAGACGCTGGCCGTTCTGGATCGGCAAATCAAAGGCGGCCTCGACGGCGTGACGGCCGATCAGGTCGCGGCGCTCGTCATCGCCTATGAGCCGGTCTGGGCGATCGGCACCGGCCGCAACGCCACCGCCGCCCAGGCCGGCGAGGCCCACGCGCACATCCGGATGCGGCTGCGGCAGTGGTTCGGCGGCGATACGGCCGACAAGTGCCGCGTGATCTACGGCGGCAGCGTGAAGCCCGACAACATCCGCGAGCTCATCGCCGAGCCCGACGTCGACGGCGCGCTCGTCGGCGGGGCGAGCCTCGAGGTGAAGGGCTTCGCCGAGATCGTCGCCCGTTCAGTGCCGTCTGCGATATAGTTGAAGGTTCAGAGCCAATAAATGATTGCCTACTACATCGTCACGGTTTTCTACGTCCTCGTGTGTCTCCTGTTGTTGCTCGTCATCTTGCTGCAGCAGGGCAAGGGCGGCGACATGGCGAGCGCATTCGGCGGCGGCGGCAGCCAGACGGCGTTCGGCGCGCGCGGCGGCGCGACGCTGCTCACGAAGATGACGACGGTGTGCGCCGTGCTCTTCATGGTTGGCGCGCTGGTGCTCGCGATTCTCGGCCAGCGTGGACCGCGGTCGCTCGTCAGCGGGACGCCCGCTCCGCCGGTGACCACCCAGCAGAAGCCGCTGCCCGCGGCTCCGGCTGCCACGCCGCCGGCGACGCCTCCAGCCTCACCCGCACCGGCACCACCTAAGTAGGCCGACCCTTTCAGGGTCGGCGTTCGTTACGCGGTGCTCGGTTCAGGCAGTTTGACCCAGCCGTCGCGTTCCTCTTTGCGGGTGCGATGCTCATCGCGGCCACGGAGCACTTCGCGTAGACGGCTCAACCGCACGCCACGGATGACGTGCTCGAAGATATCCTCCGGCGATTTCTCCTGGTCGACATGAGCAGTGCGGCGCTGCTTGTCGTTGGCCGACCTAGTCATGCAAATCAATTTCGCAAGACAGGTGCCAGCAGAATGCCCCCACCGCCGTCCTTTGCGTGGCTCGTCCGTTCCTTCTGTGAGTGCAGGTCGAGTCCATTCGGAGCGACGTTTTACGGAAGGCTGTTCGACCTCAGCGGATGAAAGTTGTGCGGCCGCGACTCGCGTTCTCGTTCCGTCGTTCTAAGCGGAGTCGCCCGTTGTAGATCGTTGTGACTCTCTCGATAGTCTGCTGTCGGGGTGCGTTCGGCATCGCCCGCCAGCAGTATCGGGCGGCTTACAGGCACGTGCCAAGCTTAGGCAGTGCTTCAGCCCTTGGGATATGGACAGTAGTGCGCGATGTTCCTCTTTGTTGACGGGCGCACTCGTTTCCACGTTTCAACTAGTGTCAATTCGTGACGCGCTATCCCGTTGCGTCTGGTCGGCATCAGCCGATGCAGCGTCCTATAACGGGTCGATGTTACGAACACAGAAAAGCTTAGTGCTTTGCCATCCCATACGACATTGGAGACTCGGAATCGCTCGCCGTCGCGGTCGTCATGCACAATCACGATGGGGCGTCGAGCTTGCAACTGAATCTGAATGACCGCCGAGCTATCTTGCTCTTGGGTTTCCCACCGACCAACCAGCTTTGCCAGTGCGTTCGTGCGACGCGAACTTGATTTCGTTGCGATGGTTGAACGTCTCTTCTTCATCGAGACAGAACACCGTGCTCCATGGCTGAGACTGACTCACTACTCAGCGATGCATTCGTTCCAGCGAGATAGATAAACGCATTCCACTGGCGCACAAAAATCCACCACGCAAACGCATTATCAGAAACGACGGGAATACGCGGCGGTTCCTTCAGGCTGCTCACCGGACCCGCGTCAATCCATAGACCCTTGCCATCATCCCGCAACTTGCCGGATTGGGGTGCTTCTGTGATGCACCACCACAAGCCATCAATGCTGAGCGTGGCTGGTCGATAGGTTTCTCGCTCTGTCTCTGTCTTCGCGTGAAGGTCGGTTACACCATTCAACACATTCGTCAGCAGTCAGGTATCGCAAGCGAGTCTCCCTTAACTGATTTAGCTATCGAAGATATCGGCTGAAACAGCTTCGGTCGATGCGGTTGCGAACCGGCACAAACCTGAGGCGCGGGAAACTGCTATTCCTTCCTCTACGTTTCGACTCGTTCTATCGCCGTTTCTGAGCATCCGTCCGGACGCTCTGAGTCGGTTGTCCCTGCCAAATCCGTCGCATATACTGAGTGTTCTGCGCTGCTCCGAGAATCCCCGCTGTTGGCAAGTGTTGGCGGCTCTGGAAGCAGAACAAACCCACGCGGAAGTGGCGGAACTGGCAGACGCACCAGCTTGAGGGGCTGGCGGTAGTAATACCGTAGGGGTTCGAATCCCCTCTTCCGCACCA
>Ga0068871_100002884_pt1 | contig 11794 bp, 15 predicted proteins | sample KBSMisM72_FD_72750 | JGI IMG/M metagenome (GOLD analysis project Ga0068871, IMG submission 72750) | Miscanthus rhizosphere microbial communities from Kellogg Biological Station, Michigan, USA - KBS Miscanthus M7-2 | ecosystem: Host-associated > Plants > Roots > Rhizosphere > Soil ... | reverse complement strand
TCCTTCATCTCGAGGCCGTACGTCTCGTGGAAGGCGCGCTCGAGCAGCGGCTTGCTCACTTGGAAGCCGATGAACTGGTGATACGCCTCCGGCGCATATGCCGCCGCCGCGACCTGGACGACGTCGAACGAGAACTCCACCATGACGTGGTTCTTGGGCGACTGCGCGTAGGTGACGGCGGTCCCGAACTGCTTTTTCAATTTCGGATACATCAGCGCGACGGCACGGTTCACCGCGAGCGGGTGGCCTTCGGTGTCTGCCGAGTAATGGCCGAGCGCGCCCAGCGCAAAGGCGTACTCGTTCACGTCTTGGGCGTCGGCAAGCAACGTCTCGATGAAGTCCCCGGTGCGCACGTAATGCAGCAGGTTGCTGAAGAACTTGCTGCCGAACGGATAGTAGCCAAGGTCCTGAATGACGCAGCCGCCGTACGCGTAGCCGCGCGCCGTCAGGATCTGTTCGGGGCTGGCATCCGGAAAGCGCGCCCGCAGCATCGGCGCGATCGTGCCGTCCCAGAGGGCGTCGATGTTCGCTTCGTGCGCCAGCACGGAGTAGGCTGCCGCCGGCCTCGGCGCACACGGCCCGAAAAGAATCAGCACGGCGATCGCGACGCTCTTGAGCGCGCCGCTCATAATGCCAGAGGACAAGTCATGCCGACCGAACGATACCACCTAAATCGAACCGCTCATGCCAGTGACACCACACGTCGTCATTTCAAGTTCCGGCGACACGCCGCCGGATTGTCGGGAGCGGTGGAGCGATCTCGATCGTGATTACGGTAGGCCTTGAAATCGCGGCGGGATCGATCGCGATGGGCCTCGGCGGATATCTCGCGGCCCGAAGCGACCTGATCCCGCTCGCCGCCGCCGCCGCGGCCTTCGGCATCGCCCGGGCTATTTCCGGAAACAGGTTCCGCTAGTAATTCGGCGGCGACCGTCCTAGCTGGCGAATCCATTGCATTGGCTGATAGTGGGACCCATGCTCGCGCTCGCCCGTATTCAGCACTCTTCGGCAGGGAACTTGCGAAGCTCGGTCCGGCCACTCGCTCGAGCGGCTCGGCCATGATGTCGTCTTCAGCACACGCAGGATGCCAAGGTTCTAGTACGCTGAATCCAGAAAGAACAGGACGCCATGTCGAGCGACCAGAAGCAACCGAAGAGAGACGGACACGCCGAACAGCATCGTGACGTGGCCGAATCAGCGAGAGACGAAGCCGAACGATTCAGGCGGCTGGCTGAGGAGGCGCGTGAAGTGCGCGACCAGCATCGCGAAGCCATCGAGACCGTGCGCCAGGAGCGGGAGCGTCTGCGTGAAGCGAGCGAGGCGGCGCGCGCGGCCAGCGAAGCGGCGCGCACGGCCTCCGAAGACGCGCGCGTCGCCGCGGACGAGGCCCGTCACGCGGCGATGGAGGCCGTCAGTGCCACCGCTGACTCGCTCGCAGCAACGCTCGAGCAGATGAAGGCGATGGAAGAAATGCGGCAAACGCTTCGCGACATCACGGACTTGAACAGCCGGCGATCCAACTAGAGGCCATCTCACAAGCAGCCTGCATCGGATCCCTCGATCTGTTCAAAGACTGCTGCCACCACCCGGTCGCATCGTGGCGCTTCAAACGAAAACGCCGCCGCGCTCTCGATGCCAGCGCGCTCGTACAAAGTGTCGCGCAGCAACGTTCGCGCTCGGTGCAAGCGAGTCTTCGCGGTTTCCTCGGTGATATCGAGACACTCGGCGGACTCGGCCGTACTCATGCCTTCGAGCTCGCGCATCACGAACACCGCCCGATATTGCTGTGGCAGCGCCTCGATGGCGGAATCGATCAACGCGCGTAACTCACCAGCGAACGCTTGGCGCTCCGGGTCTGGCCCCGGCGACTTCAATGCGCCCATGGTTTCCCCGTCCCAATCATCGACCTCGTGCTCATTGAATCGGCCTCGTCGGCGAACGCGGGCTAACGCCTCGTGGACGGCGATCTTGGTCAGCCAGGTCGAAAACATCGCCCGGCCGGCGAACTGGCCGAGGTGCCCGTAGGCGTTCACGTACGCCTGCTGCGTGACGTCCTCGGCCTCCTCATCGTCTCGGAGAATCGCGCGGGCCACCCGATACAGGCGCCGGTTGTACCGACGCATGACGACTTCGAACAAACCGCTCTCCCCGGCACGTACGCGGCGCACGACCTCTTCATCCGACACGGGAAGGTCCTTGGCGTCCTGTCCGAGTAAGGCGCGGTTCGGCGAGCTCATAAACGTGATCGCAAACGCTCTAAGAATAGCTGGGCTGTCACCTTTTCAATCGCCCGCACTCTATAGCCATGTCTCGGATTGTGGCCCCTAGGAGGGTATATGGCGACGAAAAGGTTCCTCTGGGTCGTGCTAGTCGCGGTTCTGACGGCAACGGAATGGCACCTCGCACTGATCGGGCTCAGCGCCCAACGCAACACGTCCACGAGCGCTACGAGCGCCGATCAGGTCATCAATCAATACGCCCAGCGGATGATTGATCAGGGGCGGCAGATCTTCCGCACGGACACATTCGGCAGTGAAGCTTTCTGGGGCGATGCCCTGCAGCTCCACAAAGCCATCGCGGGGGAGAAGAACGGCGGTGTCGGCGGGGGCGTGAGCCCGAAGACGGCGTTGTCGGTCGGTCTCAAGGTCGACGCGGATGCCTTGCCGGCCGCTCTGAAGCAACAGATCAAAGACGGCAAGGTCGACCTCGACGATCCCGCCACTACGCTCGCGTTGCTCAAGCTGAATTCGGTCGTGGGCGTCAAAGGCCTCTTCGACAACGGCGGACGTCTAAGGTCGATGGGCATCCAGTGTGCCTTCTGTCACTCGACCGTTGACGACTCCTTCGCGCCTGGCATCGGCAGGCGTCTGGACGGTTGGGCCAACCGCGACCTGAACGTCGGAGCGATCGTCTCCCTCGCGCCGAACCTGAAACCCTTCACCGATCTTCTTGGCGTCGACGTCGCCACCGTGAAGAAGGTGCTCGGCAGCTGGGGCGCTGGAAGATTCGACGCCGAGCTCGACAAGGACGGCAAGGCCTTCCGGCCGGACGGGAAGCAAGCGGGCACGCTGATCCCTCCGGCCTTCGGACTGGCGGGAGTGAATCTCCACACGTGGACGGGATTTGGCTCCGTTCCGTACTGGAACGCCTACGTGGCCGCGACGGAAATGCATGGCACGGGCACCTTCTTCGACTCACGTCTGGCTGAGAAGGCGCAGTTCCCGGTCGCCGCCAAGAGCGGCTCGTACAATACGCGTGGCAAGCCCGATCAAGTCACGTCGAAGCTGGCGGCCCTGCATTTCTACCAACTGGCGATCCCGGCGCCCAAGCCGCCGGAGGGGAGCTACGACAAAGTGGCATCCGGACGCGGGGGCGCCCTGTTTGGCGGGAAGGCGAAGTGCTCGACGTGTCATGTGCCGCCGCTGTTCACAGAACCTGGGAGTAACTTGCATACTCCAGCGGAGGTCGGTGTCGATGCGTTCCAAGCGGACCGATCGCCGACGCACATGTACCGCACGGCTCCCCTGGCGGGACTGTGGTCGCACCAGAAGGGTGGTTTCTACCACGACGGCCGATTCGCGACGCTGAAGGATGTCGTCGATCACTACAACACGCTGCTCAAGTTGGGGCTGACCGAGCCCGACAAAGCGGATCTCATCGAGTACCTCAAGTCCCTGTAATGAACATCTCGCAAGTCTTCGGGCACGCGACGATGATTCGAGACGTGGTGTTCGTTGGTGTTCAGATTGTCAATCTCGCGGCGGGCGGTACTATCGTGGCGTATTGCAAGAAGTACGGCGGGCAAATATGCCCCTTTCACCTGGAGCGCATTCGGCCGGTACGTTGACAGCAGATCCGCCTCTTCAACTAGCGTTTCAGGTTGAACAGATCTCCAAGCGGTAGCAACTCGTGATCCTCGCCGGCACTCCCCGGTACACTGGTGCTCAGCCGAAAGGAAGCTGTATGAGTCTTCTCTATTTGATTGTCGTCGGGCTGATTGCCGGATGGCTCGCGGGCCAGGTGATGAAAGGCGGCGGCTACGGCGTGTTGGTTGACATCGTCCTCGGGATCCTGGGCGGTGTCGTCGGAGGTTGGATATTCGGCATGCTGGGCCTCTGGCCTGGCGGAGGAATAATCGGATCGATCGTCGTTGCCTTCGTCGGGGCGGTGATTCTGGTCTGGGTCACGCGGGTGTTGAAAAGAGCCTAGCGCGCCCAGACCGCTGCTTCAGTCCTTTTTCGGTCCGATGGTCAGGTGATTCACGACGCTGTGCACGCCTTCGGTGCGCTGTGCAATGCTAGTCGCCTTCCGGCGTCCGGCGGCACTCACCACCGTGCCTGTCAACGTGACGACGTGCTTGTCGGTGTCGACGCTGATGTCGCTGTGTTTCAGCAGGCTTTCGCCAACGAACCGTTGGTGGATGCGGCTGGTGATCCATCCGTCAGTGATCACCTCGCCCGTTTTGCTGAGGCCGTCCTTCGTGCGGTCGGCGGCGATCGTGGCGTCTTTGACGACCACGTCCTTCGTCGCCTTGGCGCCCTCCTTGATGGTCTCTTGCGCAGACAGCGGCGCCGCAACGGCGGCGAGCACCGCGACGGCTCCGATGAAGTTCCAGGCAGCTTTCATGACATTCCTCCACTGGTCGACGGCGTTGCGCACGACGACTACGGCGTACGTTCCGCTGCCGAGTACCGGTTGAGCAGAGCGAGCAGCTTTTCGGCGGCTTTCGGAGTCGGCACTCCTGTCGTCACGATCTCGCGGTTTTCAAGTTTCTTGCCGTAAAGCGTGGCGTTGTCGTCCAGATCCTGACGTAGCGTGGCGCCTTCGAGCGCGAGACCGGCAAACAGGCCCTGCGATCGCGACCACGACAGGATGTCCGCGTGCATCTGTACATCCGTTTGCGCCGTGGCCGTTCGTCCCACGGGCCCTGCCGCGACCGACCCTTCCGCTCCCAGCGTGAATTTGCTCTCGAGCAGCTTGCTCGCGCCGCGTTCATTCATGACCAACATGATGAGATCTGTCGACGACGCGCCGATCTGAAAGCCGATGCTTCCCCCTTCGACGCGTACTGTGCCTGGCGCCGACCAACCTGCGTGCGCCTTGCTTCGACATGACAGGTAGCCTTTGCCGTACTTCCCGCCGATGCCGAACGCAGCGGTCTTGAGGTCGGGAACGATCACGATGCAGTGCGCGTTCTCGAGGAGCTCTTGTGGAATGCCCTTGTCGGGCGCCGTCATGACCTCGGAGAACACGGCCGCCGCCTCATCCAGCCGCTTGCCTGGTTCGTCATCGGCCGCCAGCAGCGGCGCGAGTCCAATCGTCGCCGCTATCGTCGTTGCAAGAATCCACTTCACTGCACTCCTCCTTCGTTGACTTGACGCGGCACCATCGGCGCTCGGTCTGACACAGCGGCGTAACGCGGTTTGGGCCAGAGCGGAAGGGTGAGCGGCGCGACGAGAGCCGCCACGACGACCAGCAGAATCCATGGCCCGCTGACAATCGCGGACGAAGACAGCCCGAACAGAATCAGCATGAACACCCACACGGCTGCGAGCGCTTTGTACGTGTACGGCATGAGAATCATCTCCTGGCACCACGGTAACTCGCCCGCATGCAGCAGGCTGTGCTGAATGGCACACGCCCCACGAGCAACTAGTCGTGCAGGACGACCGTGAGCAGCGAGTTGTTGACCTTGAGACCGTTCTTGTAGTCGATGAATCCGAGGCGCTCGAATTTCTTCATGAAGAAATTGATGCGCGATCGAGTGGTGCCGACCATTTCCGCCAGCGTCTCCTGCGAAATGAGCGGCACCGCGCGGAGCGGTTTGTCGTGTTTGCCGTACCGCGCGAGCAGCAACAGCGTGCGAGCCAGCCGCTTCTCACTCGAGTTGAAGAGCTGGTCGATCAGGTCTTCTTCGATCTGGATGTTCCGCGCCAGCATGTGCGCGATGAACCGGTCGGACATCCCGCGCTGTTTGTGCAGAAGCGCGATCATTCGACGCTTGTCCACAAGGAGGATCACACTGTCGGTTGTCGCCTTCGCCGTTCCCATGCGAACCGGCTGGCCTGCAAGGCACCCATCGCCGAAAAAGTCGCCCGCGCTCAGCATCGCCACGACGGCCTCGCGGCCGGATTGCGACAGCACCGACAACTGGACGTTGCCTTTTTGGATGTAGAGAACGTGGTCGCACGGATCGCCCTGCGTGAAGATGCTCGCTCCGCGCGGATACTCGACGACCTTCCGAGACACACCCGCTGACGTCAGAAAGACCTGGGCGTCAAACGGGCGCTTCGACTTCACTGGCATTCAAACGGACCTCAGCCTGGACATGAGCGGCGATTCCAGCGTAGCGAGTCATGTCTTCTACGCCTGTACCAAACGGCACAGGCGTACGTGCGCGGCTGCGGCTATTCTGATGATGTCAGGAACGGCCTAGCGGCCGACATTCCTCGCTACTGGCATTCAGGAGAACGCAATGACATCCACGAACGGCACCGTCAAACGCCTCGTCAGCGACAAAGGGTTCGGTTTCATTTTGGCAGACGACGGCAATGAGTACTTCTTTCACAACTCGGCGTGCGGCAACGTCCGGTTCGACGACCTTCGCGAGGGTCAGGCTGTCGCGTTCGAGCGCGGACAGGGCCCGAAAGGTCCGCGAGCTGAAAACGTCCGGGTTGTCTGAAGGAGGCGGAGGCTCGGAGCCTGACGCGGCTAGTCGTGGAGGACGACGGTGAGCAGCGACTGGTTGACCTTGAGGCCGTTCTTATAATCGATAAACCCCAGGCGCTGGAATTTCTTCATGAAGAAGTTCACGCGCGATCTCGTCGTGCCGACCATTTCGGCCAGCGTCTCCTGAGAAATGAACGGCACGGCTCTGACGGGCTTGTCATGCTTGCCGTACCGCGCGAGCAGCAGCAGCGTCCGCGCCAGCCGCTTCTCGCTCGAGTTGAACAGCTGATCGATCAGGTCTTCTTCGATCTGGATGTTCCGTGCCAGCATGTGGGCGATGAAACGGTCGGACATCCCGCCCTGCTTGTGCAGCAGGCCGACCATCTTTTTCTTGTCGACGAGCAGGATCTCGCTGTCTGTCGTCGCTGTCGCCGTGCCCATGCGAATGGGCTGCCCTGCCAGGCACCCCTCCCCGAAAAAGTCGCCGGCGCTCAACATCGCCACGACGGCCTCCCGTCCGGACTTCGAGAGCACCGACAACTTGACGTTGCCCTTCTGGATGTACATCACATGGGCGCACAGATCGCCCTGCGTGAAAATGGTCGTCCCGCGCAGGTACTGCACGACCTTTCGCGATACTCCTGGTGATGCGAGAAAGCCCTGCGCGTTGAAGAGACGCTTCATGGACACACCGCCCGAGAACAATCCGCCATGCCAGCAATCGTAGGTCCAGACCTGACTCCAGCGCTGTGCAGAATGAGACAGCGGTCTCACGCGGCACGAGACCAGGTCGAGCCTAGCGGGGAAAGTGGACGATCCCGTGCTCCCCGCGCGCGGCCGTCCACGCAATCTCCTGATCTCGTTTTCTGACGACTTCATGGGCGTCGTTGAAATCGACGAAATGGGCCTTAAGGGTACCGGACATCGTGCCGTCCCGTTGGAGCGTGCCGGTCGAGTCGATGTGGATGCTGAAATTCTCGCCGCCGGAGTCGCCGGCAAACGTCAGCGTGTCGCCCGTGAGTCCACCAGTGAGCTTGATCGGATCGCCGTGCGGCCAGTCGAGCGTGCCGGTGACGGCCTTCTTGTTTTGCACGAGCTCGAGCTTCAGGCCGAAATGCTCGACGGTGAACGTCCACGTGCCGGTGAGCGACTTGTCTTTCGCCTCGACGGAACCTGCGCCGATCGCGGCGACGGCGAAAATGGCGGCGGCGAGTAGTGCGTGTTTCATGTCGTACTCCTTTGCCCTATTTAACACGCGCCATCCTGAACTGAAGCTGAACAACTCTCCACAAGTCGGTGCGACCCACCAACGAGTCGGTGCGATTCATTCACAAGTCGGTGGGATCCACCCACGAGTCGGTGCGAAGCCATCACAAGTCGGTGTGAGTCACTCACGAGTCGGTGCGACTCACTAACGGGTCGGTGCGAGGTGCTTCCGCGACAGTGCGAATCCCTCCCAAGTCAGTGGGAATCCGTTCCGAGTCGTCGCGATTCACTCACGGGCCGAGCGGCTTAGGCACTGGTCGCCACGGGTGACGAGCGAACTGCGATAGTCTGGGAACGCTCTGCCGCGCTCCGGATCGTCGGTGCAGCAAACGATAGAAGTCGGCGTGACTGCCGTGACGCGCTAAAACGCGAGCGGCGGCCACCACCGCGATGACGCCCGAATGGGCGCGAGCGCCAAACAGTGACCTTGTCGCCGCCGCCGCGTTTTTCCACGCCGAGCTTCGTGTTTGCAGCGCCGACGATCCGGAGCGCGGCAGTCCGCGACCGAATGCTGGCTAATTGAGCGAGATCGGCAGCTTGATGCTCGCTTGCGGATGTTCGATGAGGAGCGCGTAGTCGCCGGAATCCCAGGACCCGCGCGGCATCTCGAAGTACAGCTCGCCCAACGTGTTGCGATCCTTGTCGAGCAGGGCACCGGTGATGACCAGGCCTTCGCCGGGCAGCGCGAAGAACTTCAGGCGCTCGCGCAGGCTGAGGGCGCCGAGATAACTCCCAAGATCGCGCCGCCAGACGGACGCATTCTGCCGGAGCGCTTGAATCTCTCTCGCGGCGTCGAGGAAGTGGCGCTGGCTCGCCACGGGGAACCACTCGCCCGCCTGGGAGACGAGCTTGAAGTGCTCGCGATCGAGCACCAACCGCTTCTCCGCGCGTGCGCCGAAGTCGACCAAGAGCCACGCGGAGTCGTGGTTGCGCTGCGAGTACTCGTAGTTCAGCACGACCTCAAGCTGCGAATCGCGAAACTGCACCGTCGCTTTCCCCAGGCGCTTCGTGTGGGGGAATCCGAACTCTTCGCGCTCTTCACGCGCGTGCACGACGCCCACGAGGATCCCGAGGCCGAGAGCCACAGCGATCGTCCGACGCATGCTGCCTCCATACGTCCACCTGCCGTGGACACGACGGGTTCACGTCGAAGGGAAGTATCGCCGCACACGGTCCCAGATGTCGAGGGCCTTCTTTGCAACTTACTCCGCGCCGTAGTCCGGTACGACCAACGCTGGACCGCACCAACCGAGAAGATCGGCCGATCGAAGAAATGCCTAGAAACTGCTGCCCGGGGTTAGTGTTTCAAATTCGCAACCAGTTGCTCGATCGAATCCTTCGTGACGGCATCGTGAGCCGCCTGTTCCTGTGCTAGGAATATCTCGATGATCTGGGTTTTTAGCTGCGCACGCACCTCGACGTCTGATGTTCTCGTAACCAACGCCACCGCTTCCTGGCGGCTTCGCGTGGTGCCGATTCGCGCAAGACTTGCGCCGACCTCCAAACGCAGAAGTGCCGAACGCATGTACGAAGGATCGCGTGACAAATCCAGCAGCGTATCGATGGCCGGCTCACGTCCGCTCGTGCCAAGAGCACGCACAATCGGAACACGCACGTTTTCATAGGACGGATCGAGCGCGGCGTCCCGAAGTACTTGAAGCGTGCGCGGATCGTCAATCGCTCCGAGTGCGGACGCCGCTCCTAGTCGAAGTAACACACTCGTCGACGTAAATGCTTCGAGCGCCTCGCCGATCATCGCAGCGTCACGGAACGTCGCGACACCTTCGAGTGCGGCTTCTCTGAAGGACGGTTCGCTGTGCGCGTCTCTCAGCGCGCGATGGACGACTGCGACGGCGCGGCGGTCTTCAAGCCGTATCAGATAGCGAAGGGCGCAGGCTCGCTCGGGCCGGCGTGAATTGGCAATCTTCAGAAGAACCGTCTTTCCCGGTTCTCCCGTCGCTTGGACCGATTCGAAAAGGCGCTTGAGTTCCTGGAAGGTGTCCGTTTCGGTGCTGCAGACTCCTAGGAGCAGTCGTTCAATGTCACGCGAACTCTGGGCGCGTACATCCGCGGCCGTGGCCAAACCAACTGCGGCAATCGCGACTAACAGGCATCTCATTGTCGGTGGCTTATGACTGGACACACGAAGTCAGCGTGGACGCACACGACGGAGGAAGGGCGCGACGAAATAGAGGGCGAGGGCCGGCCGGAGATCAGGTTTTGTTTGCAAGATCCAGGACCACCATCTCGACGAGGCCGGCGATTGTGACCACGAACACACGCCAAGAGATCCGGCCGATCAACGCCGACCGTGCTCGGCTTTTCAGATACACGCGTCCCCGGCAGAAAGAACAGCGCGACGCTCGCGGTCACGAACCCCCACGCGTAGTCGGAGTTGGTGAGGACGTAAGTGTCCGACGTCGAGCCTGGCGAACTCATTTGTCCCCCTCGGAAACGACGGCACGAGTTGAAACGCGTCGCGAATCCGGAACTCCTCGATGGTGAACAGTTCAGCATCTGGAGCCAACTCATAGAACTTCAGCCTGAGCACCACCGTCGTGGCGCATCCCGCGGTGACTTCGAAGCGGCCTTCTTCTTTGAGCTGCCCGAGCATGCCCCAGATTCGGTAGAGGCCGGGCGGAAGGTTCAGACGAACCGATCCTGCCTGATCGGTGTCGACGTACCACTCCCGCGCTAGATCGGTCTGTAACAGCAGCATCTTCGCGCCAGGGACGCGCTCGTTGTTGTAATCGACTAGCGTGATGACTGTCTCATCAAGGGCGTTCGCATTTCGACAACGCCGCTGCAGCGCGACAGGTCGAGCGCAGGCGGCAACCAGCGCGAGCGTGGCGACGAACATCGTGCGGTAGAGGATGTGCACAGCTATCGTCTCGAATCGCGCACGAAGGTGACCAAAAGCGACAGTCGAACGACGGCGCGAGGCATCCTGGAGGCTCCCGGATGCGTATCGGCAGCTCGGCTGTTTCTGTTTATGGTTTCTTCAGCGTCAGCGAATGCGCTTCCAGATCTCGGCAGCTCTCTGTGCGGCTTGCTCTGTCGTCCTGATGCGCGTGGGCCAGGTGCGCGTGTAGCCCTCCGACGCCCACTTCCGCGTCGCGTCGATGCCCATCTTGCCGCCGAACGCCGGCAGCTCCGCCGCGTCGTCGAGATCGTCGACGGGGCCTTTCGTCATCTGGACGTCGCGCATCGGATCCATGTGCGTGCCGACGATCCAGGCCACCTCGCTCATGTCGTGGACGTTCACGTCCTTGTCGACGACGACGATCGTCTTGGAGAACATCAGCTGTCCGAGCCCCCAGAACGCGTTCATGATCTTCCGCGCGTGACCGGGATAGCGCTTGTCGATCGACACGACGACGAGGTTGTGGAAGATGCCCTCGGCGGGAAAGTGCATGTCGACGATTTCCGGAACGGTCTTTTTGATCATCGGGAGAAAGATCCGTTCGCTCGCCATGCCGAGGTAGTAGTCCTCCATCGGCGGAATGCCGACGATGGTCGTCAGGTACGTCGGCTTCTTGCGCTGCGTGATGCAGGTGAGATGGAACACCGGGTAGTCGTCGGGCTGTGAATAGAAGCCTGTGTGATCGCCGAACGGACCTTCTCGGCGGCGCTCGCCGGGCTCCACGTACCCCTCGAGCACGAAGTGCGCGCTGGCGGGCACGTCGAGATCGACGGTCACGCACTTCACCATTTCAATCCGCCGCCGCGCGAGAAATCCGCCGAGCAGCAGCTCGTCGAGCCCCTCGGGCATCGGCGCCGTCGCGCAATAGGTCAGCACCGGCTCCGGACTCAACGCGACCGCGACCTCGAGACGCTTTCCCAAGCGCTCCGCCACCCG
>Ga0068871_100002880_pt1 | contig 11796 bp, 15 predicted proteins | sample KBSMisM72_FD_72750 | JGI IMG/M metagenome (GOLD analysis project Ga0068871, IMG submission 72750) | Miscanthus rhizosphere microbial communities from Kellogg Biological Station, Michigan, USA - KBS Miscanthus M7-2 | ecosystem: Host-associated > Plants > Roots > Rhizosphere > Soil ... | reverse complement strand
GTCCGCATCCCCAGGGCCAGAACCCGGACAACGACGACAAGGGGGACAAGGGCGACAAGGGCGGGCACGGGCGCTAGCGCATATGCCGTCGCGCCCGCGGCGCCGAAGTGACAATCCGTAACACGCGGCAAGGGCGCGCGCATTGTGGCCCGCGCGAGCGCAGAGCAGACTTTCTCCACGGCGCGGCTCACCGCGCGATGACAAAACCTGGAGATCGACTGATGAGGATCGCAGCATTGGCGGGAGCGCTGGCCGCGGCGGCGGCGCTGCCGGCGGCGGCCACGTGCCACTGGGAGTGGCTTTGCAACGGCGAGGGCGTCTGCAAGCAGATGCCCATCTGTGACAAGGTCTACGAGACGCCGCCGCCCGCACCCGACGAGAAGCCGCCGGCCATGCCGCCGCTGGCACTGCGGCCGAGCAAGTTGCCGGGCTCGATGAGCGCGCTCACGTGCGAGCACGTGATGCGGCAGGGACGCAGCGGCCGCTGGTACTGGGACCAGGCCTGCTTCTGCACGGATCCGAAAAAGGCCCGCGACCCCAGCGAGCCCTTCGCGAACATCGTGCGTTGCGATTCGCGCTGAGCGGCGCCGCTGCTACCGGATGGCGGAATGCGGGACGGCGTCGCGGCGCCGTCCCGCCCTACTTGATCCGGCGCGGCGTGAGCTCCTCCTCGATCTGCTCGCGGTAATAGCTCGCCGGCGTGGGCGAGCTCATCAGCCGCCGGTACATCTCGGGCGAGACGTTGGCGTACTCGAAGGTGCCGCTGGTCGTCTCCACCACGAGCTTGCGATTGCGCTCGTCGTAGCCCGCTGCCTTCAACCCGTGCGCATTCAGGCGCTTCATTTCCATCGCGCTGTCCCCCGGTCAGTGGCCGCCGGCCTGGTCGCCCCAGAGCTGCTTCAGGCGTGCATCGCGCCCGCAGCCGCTGCGGTATAGCTGGTAGCGCACCGGGTTCTTCATGTAGAAATCCTGGTGGTAGTCCTCGGCCGGGTAGAACGGCCCCGCCATCACGATCTCCGTCACGATCGGCTCCTTGAAGGGCTTGCTCTTCTCCAGCGCCGCCTTCGAGGCTTCCGCCGCCTTCCGTTGCGCCTCGTCGTGGTAGAAGATGGCCGTGCGGTACTGGTTGCCGCCGTCGCAGAACTGGCGATCCTTCACCGTCGGGTCGATGTTGTGCCAGAAGACGTCCAGCAGCTTCTCGTAGGTGACTTTCTTCGGGTCGTACACCACGGTCACGGATTCCGCGTGGCCGGTCGAGCCCGACGAGACTTCCTCGTACGTGGGATTCGGCTTGCGCCCGCCGGTGTACCCGGAGATGGTCGCGACCACGCCGGGCAGCTTGTCGTACGGCGGCTCCATGCACCAGAAGCATCCGCCCGCGAACGTCGCCACCGCGTCGCCCGGGGGCACGTTGACGGTGGTGACGGCTTGCGCGAGCGGCGTCGCGAGGGCCACGGCCAGGGCGGCCACTGCGGTCTTCCACTTCATCGATGTCTCCATTCCACGTGTGTATATCGATCGGTCGCGCGGCGAGCCGCGGCCTTACGGACTTTCCCACAGCCACGCCGCTCCGCGCACCCCCGACGAATCCCCGTGCGCGGGCGCGAGCAGCCTGGTGCGGACCTCGTCGGAGAAAACGTGTGCGCCCCACAAGGCGGGCACGCGCGCATAAAGGCCGCCCACGTTGGACAAGCCGCCGCCCAGCACGATCACGTCCGGGTCGACGATGTTGATGACCACGGCGAGCGAACGCGCCAGCCGCCGGGCATAACGCTGCAGCGTGGCCTCGCACCCCGCGTCGCCTTCCGCGGCACGCGCGGCGATTCGCGGCGCATCCAGGGACTCGCCATGCAGGCGTGCGTGTTCAGCGGCCATCGCCGGTCCCGAAAGATAGGTTTCCACGCATCCGCGCCGTCCGCAATAACACGGCGGCAGCGGCTCGTCTTCCGCGCCGGGAAGCGGCAGCGCATTGTGGCCCCATTCGCCCGCGATCGCGTTGGCGCCGGTGAGGATGCGGCCGCCAGCGACGATGCCGCCGCCCACTCCGGTGCCCAGGATCACGCCGAAGACGATCGAAGCGCCGCGTGCCGCGCCATCTTGCGCTTCGGAGAGCGCGAAGCAGTTCGCGTCGTTGGCGATGCGCACCTCGCGGGCGAGGCGCCGCTCGAGGTCCTCCTTGAGCGCGCGGCCATTCAGCCAAGTGGAATTCGCGTTCTTGACGCGGCCGTCACGCAGCGAGAGCGCCCCGGGTGTGGCGATGCCGATGCTTCCCCGCTCGCACGCGCGGCCTTCGGCCGACTCGACGAGCCGCGCGATCGCCTCGATCGTCGCATCGTAATCGCCGGCAGGGGTGGCCACGCGCTCGCGCAGCACGATGGCGCCGCGGTCGTCGAGCGCCGCGAGCTCGATCTTGGTGCCGCCGAGGTCCACCCCGATTCTCAAGCCGCTCCCGTGCGCAGGCAAGGCCGCGAACGGCCTTGAAGCGCCCTATGATAGCGGCCGATCGAAAGCGGTCAGGTGTGCAGCCGTGCCGGCAGCTCGCGCTCGAACGCCTGCGCCACCGTGTCCTCGTCGACCGGAACCTCGACGGGATCGAGCTCCAGCTCGAACGTCGGGAGCGAAAGCTCGAGCTCCTCTTCCTGCTGCGCCGCCGGCACTTCGGGCTGCGGCGGCACGATCTCGAAACCCGCCAGGATCCAGCCGCGCCCGCGGCCGCGAACGCGATTGAAGCGCAGCGTGAACGGCTCGCCGGCCATGCGCGCGCTGAAGGACGGCTGGAGGTCGAACATCTTTTCCGGGACCAGGAAGGCGTCGCGGCGGCCGGAGTCGTCGTCGCCCGGAACGAAGAGATAAGTGGTGCCCAGGCGCTCGTCGAGCGCGAGGTCCTGCGAAAGCGGCATCGGCAGCGCCGCCTCGGTGAGCGTCTTCACGCCGATGAACACCTGCCCGCAGGTGGCACTGGGCATGCGCCGGATCACCTGTCCCAGCACGAGCGCGTTGTCGCCCGCATTGCGCCAGCCGATGAGGTCGCCCAGCTCGATGCCCGTGGCATCGCTCTCCAGCGCCTCGAAGCCGAAGCCCGTGGCGCTCGAATTCGCCATCCAGAGGTAGCGGCGCGCGGCATCGACGAAGCGCTGCTTCGCCTGCTGGTCGATCGCCGCCGTGTCCACCTGCAGTGCGCGCCAGCGGCCGGTTTCCACACCGACACCGACACCGCGCATGAGAACCTCCGAAAGCCCCACCCAGACCTCGATGCGCAGCCCCGCCTGGCACTCGCGCGGCGCGCGGCCGGTGGTCTCGGGCCCGCAGGTGCGAAACGCGCGCCGCAGGTAATCGAGCACCACGATGTGCTCCTCGATGCGCAGCTCGGAGGCGAGCCCGTGCGGGGGCACGATGCGCCCGCGCTGCAGCTCGCGCACGACCTTGCGGCGCTCGGCCTCCAGCGGCTCGAGGCGCAGGTACAACGCGGGGCCCTCGCCTTCACGCGGCCCCTCACGCAGGCCCGCGGTGCCGTCGGGCTCCGCACGCAACACCGTGCCGCCCGCGTGCGATCGCTCGGCCTTCAGCATCGTGCTCCATTGCCAGAGCCAGGCATCGAGGATCTCCTCCTGCGCCCGCGTGAGCGTGCCGCTCGCGAAACGGTCGAGGAAGAGTGCACGCAGGTAGAGGACCTCCACGGTCACGTTGACCCCGCGCCCGTCGACCGTCCACGGAATGCGGCGATCGACGAAGCGGCCGTGGGCCGCAAGCATGTACAGCCCATGCACGGCGCCATACTCCTCGCGCTCGCGGCAAGCGTTCCACTTGAGGGCCTCGGTCCAATGATGGAGGCACAGCAACACGAGCCGTGGCAGGTTGGCATTGCCCGGGTCGGCGCGCAGCGGCTCGACCGCCTGCAGGCCCATCTCGAAGACCGCCCGGTGCTGTTGATGGATCCACACGGCGAGCGCGCGATTGTCCTCGTTCCATGCGAGGGTCGAGGCGAGCAGCTCCCTCTTGGCGCGCGCGACGCCCACATCGAGCAGGCTCGCGATCTCGAGCAGCGCGTTCGCGGCCTCCTCGTCGACGCGCTCCGTGAGCGCGGCCTTCGTTTCCCGCCGGGCGCGCTCGAACTCGGCGCGCGCATCGGGACGCTGGAACTGCAGGGATACCGAGCTCTTGGGATTCATCCGGCCTCCTCAGGCATTCGCGCGAGGAGCACCCGCGAGACGCATGGCACAGCGATGGAAGTCCGCCGCCGCGACATCCGCGGTCAGGTCCCACGGCGCGCGGATCCAGTTGGGCGTGTGCGGCCACGGGCCGTAATGCTCGTGATCGCGCGGCCCGCTCACCGCGCCGAAAAGGGGTTCGCCGGGTGCCAGCGCGCGCCCGAGCCGCTCGACCTCGGCCCACGCCTCGTGGCGCGGATGTGCGCCGCGGAAAGCGTGCGCCGCCTGCACGTAACCGTCGCGATCGCGCAGCAGGAAGAGGATCTCGAGCCGTGCGAGCCACACGGGCGACTCGTGCGGCGCCTCCTGCGCGGCGAGCTCCAGCAACTCGATCGCCAGCTCCGCCTCCTCCTCCTCGAAATAAAGCCGCGCCGCCTTGATGACGCGGTCGGCCGACTCGAGGTCGGCGAGGGAGCGCGCGACGCCGGGGAAACGCGCGGTCACGTAACGTTCGCGGAGCTTGCGCTGGCGGGCTTCGAGCGCGAACCCGCCGCGCTGCGGCGCGCCGGACGTCGCGTCCGCGCCTTGTTTGGGGAAGGAATGGGCGCCGTCCCCGTCCCACTCGATGAGCGCCAGGTCGGGCGCTACTTTCGCGGCCGCGAGGAGCCGGTCGGTATCCAGCGCCACGCGAGCGCCCGCCGCAGGGGGCCTGGGCCACGTGCCCGCGAGCGCCGCGGCCGGTCGTCCCGGGCGGGCGGGGGCGGCGGAAGCCGCGCGGCGCGCCGCCTTTCCCCTGAACAGCGCCGCGAGCGGCGGCAAGCCAAGGAAGAATGCGGGCATCTGGCGCGGGACGGTGGACATGCTGGTCTCCTGGGGAATACCGCAAAGTGCCGGTCGGAGCCGGGGTGGCGCCCGGGGGGCGTCTGGATCACTATCTCGCTGTCTCGCGACAGGGGCAGTCAGTCATATCCGAGAGTCCGGTACGCAACACGGCGGCCCGGCCGTCGGAACAGGACTACGCGACCGGCCACCATACCGGGCCGGTCAGGACACTTAGTCCGGATGGAGCATGACGCGCGGCTTCCCCTGCGGGAAAACAGGGCGGCCCCATAATCCCGGCATGAACCTGCTCATCATCGCCACCATCGCGGGGGGCCTCTTCCTCGACCAGCACGGCGCACGCTACGGCCAGGCGCTGGTGAGCGCGGTCGCGTGGCTCATGCTGGTGGCGCTGTGGACGCGTCGTCCGCGCGGCGAGTGGCCTGCCCTGGCCGCGTGCCTCGTGTTCGCGACCGCGGGCGAGGTGTTCCTGTCGCTCGTGTGGGGCCTCTACGATTACCGCCTGGGCAACCTGCCGCTCTTCGTGCCGCCGGGGCATGTGCTGCTGTTCTTCCTCGACACGCAGGTCGCGCAACGCATTCCCGAGCGCGGCGAATGGTGGATCGCGGCCCTGGCCTTGCCCCTCGTCGGCCTCTTCGCATGGAACGGGCGGGACACGCTGGGGCCGTTGCTCTACGCGCTCTTCCTCGCGTGCCTGCTGCTTTCGCGCTCGCGACGGCTGTACGCCACGATGTTCGTGCTCTCGCTCGCGATGGAGCTGTACGGCACGTGGATCGGCAACTGGGCGTGGTCCGCGCGCGTGCCGTGGCTGGGCCTCACCGCGGACAACCCGCCCATCGCGGCGGGCGCGTTCTATTGCGTGCTGGACCTGCTGGTGGTGAGCGTCACGCGCCTGCTGGGCTATCCCGCGAGCCCGGGACGGAACCCGAGCACGGATTCGCACCAGGCCGCGACCTGCAACGCGCGCTCGTCGTCGCGATAGCGCCCGACCACCTGCAGCCCGAGCGGCAGGCCGCGCGGCCCGCGGCCGCTGGGAATCGTCACCGCGGGCAGTCCCGTCTGCGTCCAAAGCGAGCAGAACATCGCGTCGCCCGTGCTCTGCAGGCCCTGCGGCGGTTCACCGGGCGCCGGGATGGTCACGATCGCGTCGAAGCGTTCGAAGAGGTTGTCCAGCCAGCGGCGATAGGAATCGCGCTTGTCGCACGCGCGCCGGTATTGCTCCGGCGTGATGCCGTGTCCCTGGTCGAGCATCTCGGCCAGCATCGGCGAGAGGCGGATGCGATGGCGCGACTCGATGGGGGCGAAGCTGCGCACCGCCTCCCGCGCCATCAGCACGGCCACGTTGTCCCAGGCATCGTCGAAGAGCTTGGGCAGCTCCACGTCCTTGGTGGCCGCGCCCGCCGCGGACAACGCTGCGACGCACTGCTCGAAGTGCGTGCGCTGCGATTCCGTCGCGAGCGTCCACTTGGGCGTGCGCACGACGGCGATGCGCGGGCTCTCGGTGAACGGCTCCAGCGGCACGCGCAGCAGGTGCACCGGACCGCTCACGAAGGTGGCCTCGTCGCGCGCGTCCTGGCCCATGAGGCAGGCCGCGAACCAGGCCGCATCCGCGACCGAGCGCGCGAAGACGCCGACCGTGTCCAGCGTGGGGCTGAAGGGATTGATGCCGTTGCGCGAGATCGCGCCGAAGCTGGGCTTGTAGCCGACCACGCCGCAGAAGGCCGCGGGACGGATGACGGAGCCCAGCGTCTGCGTCCCGATGGCGACCGGCACGAACCCCGCGGCGACCGCGGCCGCCGACCCGCTCGAGGAGCCGCCGGGCGTGAAGGCCACGTTCCAGGGATTGTGCGTCTTGCCCGGCGTGCGATAGGCGAATTCGGTGGTGACGGTCTTGCCCATCACGAGGCCGCCCAGCGCTTCCAGGCGGCGCACCACCCACGCGGATTGCTGCGGGACGTGGTTCGCGAAGATCCGCGAGCCCATGCGCGTGGGAATGCCGCGCGTGTTGATGATGTCCTTCACCCCGACGGGGATGCCGAAGAGCGGCAGGTCGGCGAGGATCCCCCCGGCGCGCTCCTCGGCCTCGGCCATGGCGCGGGAGGCGTCGAACCACTCCCACGCCTGGACCTGCGGCTCCAGCGCGGCGACGCGCTCGGAACACGACGTGACGACGTCCTGCACGGTGGCGCGCCCTTCCCGGTACGTCCGCAGGATCTCCAGCAGCCCGAGCGAAAATAGTTCCATTTTTTAGTTATTTACGGCAAAAGCGGCCTTGCGAAACGCGGGAATGCGTTTCGTGCGCCGCAAAGGGCGTTATTTTGCCGGGGCCTGACCGCGATTGCTAGCTCAACGCCGCCTTGAGTGCGTTCACGCCCGCGAGGGCGACCACCTCGTCGTCCGAGGCCTTGACCCCGGAAACGCCGATCGCGCCCACGATCACGCCCTCGATTTCGATCGGCACGCCGCCCTGCAGCAGGCCCATGCCCTGCGAAATCGAGAGGAATGCCGTGCGGCCGTTGTTGATGGCTTCCTCGAGGAGCCGGCTGGGGCGCTTCCACGCCACCGCCGCGCGCGCCTTCGCGACCGCGGTGTCGATGCTGGAGGTCTGCGCATGGTCGAGCCGCTGCAGGAGGATGGTGTGGCCGCCGTCGTCCACCACCGCGATCACCACCCGCCACTGGTTCCTGAGCGCCTCCGCCTCGCACGCGGCCATGGCGTGGCGTGCGGCTTCGAGGGTGAGCATCTTCTTGGTGGGGAGGGAGAGGGTCATGGGCGTCTCGCAGGGATGTATGGCGCGATGATAAGGGAGCCGCTCACGGCGCCGTGAATCCCCGATCCAAAAACGCCTTCCGCCCCTCGGGCGACGCGAGGTAGTCGAGAAGGGACTGGCCCTCGGCCGCGTGCGTCGCGGACTTCATCATCGCGCCTGAATAGACGGTGAGCTTCTGCAGCTCCTTCGGCAGCGGGCCCACCACCGTCACGCCGGGCACGGGCAGGATCTCGGTGATCTGGTGGAAGGCGATCTCGACCTCGCCGCGCGCGACCTTCTCGGCGATGAAGCCGCCCTCGCCGAGCGTGGCCTTGGCGCGCACCTGGTCGCGGATGCCGAGCGCGGGCAGGACGCTCTCGTCGAAATGCTTGCCGCTCGTGCCGCGCGACGGGTCCATGTACGTGACGGACTTCGCATCCAGCAGCGTGCGCTTCAACGCTTCCGGCGTGGAGATGTCCGGCACCGGAGCCCCCTTCTTCACGGCTGCACCCATCGCGACCGCGCCGAGGGGTTTGCCTGCGCTCGCGTCCACCACGCCGGCGCGGCCGAGCTCGGCCATGTTCTCCTCGGGGACGATGAGCACGTCCGCGGATTCCCCGGCAGCGATCTTCCTGCGCAGGTCGCCCGCCGGCGCGAAGGTCGCGTTCACCTTGTTGCCGGTCTTCTGCTCCCATGCCCGCGCCGCCTCGGTGAAGGCGGATTTCACCGCGCCGCCGCTCAGCACGGTGACCTCGGCCGGCAGCGCCGACGTGCAGCAAAGGAACAGCGATGCGGCAGCAATGCATTTCATGCGGATCTCCGTGATCGTCGAGACGAAAAATTAACCGATGTGGGAAAATCACGCCATGCGAATCCCACCTCGTGCCATCTACGCGTTCATCTTCGTCGCCTGCGCGGGCCTGCTCGCCGATGCGATCTTCTACATGCAGGAGCAGCTCGGCCTCGAGCCCTGCCCGATGTGCATCGTGCAGCGCTATGCATTCATCGCGGTCGGGGTCGTGGCACTCGTTGCGGCCGTCCACGGCCCGAGGGAGCGGGGGCGCATCGCATACTCGTCGCTCATCGTGCTCTTCGCGATCGCGGGTGCGGGGGTCGCCATCCGCCATTCGTACCTGCAGCACTATCCGCCGAAGATGGAAACCTGCGGCACGGACCTCGAATTCCTGCTCGATACCTTCCCGCTCACGCAGGCGCTGCCGAAGATCTTCGCCGGCAGCGGCAGCTGCTCCGCGGTCACGTGGAAATTCCTCGGCCTGTCGATCCCCGAATGGTCGCTGGTGTGGTTCGTGATCTTCGTGGTGCTGGCCATCTGGGCGGCGCGCCGCCGCGTCCGGTGAGGGAGAAAGCATTGAACACAGATGAACGCAGATGAACACAGATAAAAGCATGGAGAGATTCGCGCCTCACCGGACGTGGACGCGAACACCACGCATTGCCTTATCCGTGTTCATCTGCGTTCATCTGTGTTCATCGGTGTTCCATGCCTTTGGTTGAACCGTGAACCTCTACATCATTACCGGCACCACCAAGGGACTCGGCCGCGCGCTCGCCGATGCGATCGCGGCCGATGCGGGCAATTTCCTGGTGACGCTCTCCCGCGCGCCGGAGGCGGCTACGGAGCGGGCGGTGGCGATCTCGGTGGACCTCGCGCATTCGAGCGCGCTGCAGGCCGCCTGCGACCGCCTGGAAGGTGCGCTCGCGGGCCGGCGCTTCGACAAGGCCGTGCTGGTCAACAACGCCGGCGTGGTCTCGCCCGTGGGACCCCTCGAGGCGGTCGAGCCCGCCGAAATGGAGGCCAACCTCGCGGTGAACCTGGTCGCCCCGATGCTCCTCATGCAGCGTTTCCTGCAAGCCACGCGCACGGTGCCGCTGCGCCGCATCATCAACATCTCCTCGGGGGCGGGACGCCGGCCGATCTTCGGCTGGAGCGCCTATTGCGCGGCGAAGGCCGGGCTGGACATGGCTTCCCGCGTCGCCGCCCTGGAAGCCACGCAACGGGGCGAGCGCGTCGAGGTGGTGAGCCTGGCACCGGGCGTGATCGATACGGCGATGCAGGGGGTGGTGCGCGCGGCGCCGGTCGAGGCGTTTGCCGACGTGGGGCGCTTCCGGCAGATGAAGGCCGAAGGCGTGCTGCGGCCGGCGGAGGAAGTGGCGGCGGACATCCTGCGGCTCGAGACGCAGGGCAAGCTCGCGGGCGAGCCCGTGCGGGACTTGCGGGAGCTCACAGGCTGACGGATCGGGCCCCGGCCGCTGCCGCGGCAGCGGCCGAAGCGACGGCAACGCGGTCACCCCCCGGCGAACGCGCCACCGCCCCCCCGCGCGAGGCGGGGAACCGACCCGGCTACTTGATACCGAGGATGTTCTTGGCCTTGTCGAGCGACTCGACCGATTCCTTGTGCTTGCCCGCCTTGTGCAGCTCTTCGCCTTCGGCGCGGTACTTCTTCACGTCGGCCATCTGGGCCTGGGTGAGCTTCGGGTTCTTCGCGAGGGCGTCGTCGATCTCCTTCATGTCCTTCGGGCAATGCATCGCCAGCGCGGAGCCGGCAGCGAACAGCAGTCCTGCGAGCAGGGCGAACGAGCGTTTCATGGCGTATCTCCCGTCACGTGGTGTTGGTCTTGGCTCAGGTGCAGCAGCGTGCGCCGTGTGTTTGGGGGGAGCGCAACGACTCAAACACCGCCCGGCCGCCAAAAATTCCTCCGGCCGCATTGCAGCCATAATGGCGCCCGTGAGCCCGAGGAGTCCCCGTTGCTGAAAGCGATCGCCGCGATCTCGCTGGGTGCCGCGATCGGCGCGCTGCTGCGCTGGACGCTCGGCCTCAAGCTGAACAGCCTCATGCCTTCGATCCCGCCGGGAACGCTCGCGGCCAACGTGATCGGCGGCTATGTCGTGGGCGTGGCGGTGGCCTTCTTCGCGGATGCGCCCGAGATCCCGCCCGAATGGCGCCTGCTGGTGATCACCGGCTTCTGCGGCGGGCTCACCACCTTCTCCACGTTCTCGGCCGAAGTGGTGGCGCTGCTGCAGCAGGGGCAGCTCGTGCGCATGGCTGCGGCGATCGCGGTGCACGTGGTGGGCTCGCTGCTGGCGACGATCGCGGGGATCGCCACGTGGCAGTGGCTTGCGACTCGATGAGGGACCCTTCATGAAGGGCTACCAGGTGAGCTTCCTCACGGTGCAGGGACACCGCCATGGCGCGAAGCCCATGGCCGAGTGGCTGCTGCAGGTGGCGATGGAGCTCGGGCTGCGAGGTGCCACCGTCATCCCCGGCAGCGAGGGATTCGGCCGTCACCGGCACGTGCATTCGGCGCATTTCTTCGAGCTGGCGGACCAACCGGTGGAGGTGGTGATGGCGGTGACGGAAGACGAATCGGCGCGGCTCTTCGCGCGGCTGCAGGCCGAAGGCGTGCACCTCTTCTACGTGAAGGCGCCCGTGGAATTCGGCGAGATCGGCGCGCCATGAGCGGCCGTCCCGTCACCATCGTCACCGGGGCGAGCCGCGGCATCGGCGCGGCCACGGCACGGCTCGCAGGCCAGCGCGGACATGCGGTCTGCGTGAACTACCGCAACGACGCGGCGGCCGCACAGCGCGTCGTGGACGAGATCCTCGGCGCGGGCGGGGCGGCGATCGCCATGCAGGGCAACGTCGCCGTCGAGGCCGAAGTGGTGCGCATGTTCGATGCGGCGCGCGATCGCCTCGGCGCCATCACCGGCGTGGTGATCAACGCGGGCATCCTCGAGCAGAGCATGCGGCTGGACGAGATGGAAGTCGCCCGCGTGGAGCGGGTGTTCGCGACCAACGTGATCGGGGCTTTCCTGTGCGCGCGGGAAGCGGTGCGGCGCATGTCCACGCGCCACGGCGGGGGCGGAGGCGCCATCGTGAACGTCTCGTCGGCCGCTGCCCGCCTGGGCTCGCCCGGCGAGTACATCGACTATGCCGCCTCCAAGGGCGCCATGGACACCATGACCATCGGCCTCGCACGCGAGGTGGCGCAGGAAGGCATCCGCGTGAACGCGGTGCGCCCCGGGGTCATACGCACCGA
>Ga0068871_100002875_pt1 | contig 11808 bp, 11 predicted proteins | sample KBSMisM72_FD_72750 | JGI IMG/M metagenome (GOLD analysis project Ga0068871, IMG submission 72750) | Miscanthus rhizosphere microbial communities from Kellogg Biological Station, Michigan, USA - KBS Miscanthus M7-2 | ecosystem: Host-associated > Plants > Roots > Rhizosphere > Soil ... | reverse complement strand
GCTGTCGGGCCAGGATCACGTCTACGCCGCATCGACAAAAACGAAGATGGTAGGCATGTTGGCGAACGTCACTCCGGGCAGCGTGAAGGGCGCGATGCACGAGAAGATGGCAAAACCTAAAGCCACTTAACGCTCGTTCGGAGTGCACCATAGGGACGAAACAGAACCTTCAGAGGAGTCAGGAATGTCGAAAGCATTGAATGAAAAGCCCAACGCAGAACCATTGCCAGTAGCTGCGAGCGCAGCTGTTATGCTGAATGGCCGCTATTTGCCGCCGCCAGAAGATAAGGACGGAAAGACCTGGGTAAGAACGAGCGCCCTCATCCATGCCGACGCCCAGGAACTTTACGACATGTGGCGCGATGTTGAAGCTGCACCGCTTTGGCAAGAGCAAATCGAAAAGGTGACTCGCACCGGTCAGACAACTTCCCACTGGGTGATGCAATCCGGAGGCAAAGATAAAGATACAGATAACGACGAAGATAAGCGCAAAACCATCGAATGGGATTCCGAGATTTTGAAAGACGAACCTGGTCATCGCATCGCATGGCGCTCGATCGGAGGAGAGTCAGACAATGCAGGTGAGGTAGTTTTCGAAGCTTCTCCGGGCGGCAGGGGAACTATGGTCACGGTTCTTCAAGAGTTCCGAATGGGCAAGTTGGCCAGTGCTTGGGAAACAATCACTGGCCGGAATCCGAAGCAGGATATCATTGAAAATCTCCGCCATTTAAAAGCCCTCGCAGAGACGGGTGAAATTCCGCGAACACAAGGCCAGCCTCATGGGCCGCGCGGAATTATTGCGAGAGTCAAAAAATCGATGTATGGCGAGGATACGACTACCCCGCCCGGCTTGAATCGCAAGGCGAGCTAACCAAAATAGTTTTCACTTTGTAACGCCAAAATTGGGAGCCTGGTTATGAAAGCGCTGTGTTGGATGGGAAGCAACAACGTCGAGGTGCAAACCGTCGACGATCCTACAATCCTGAACCCGCACGATGCCATTGTGAAAATCACACGCACCGCTATTTGCGGATCAGACCTGCATCTTTTTGACGGTTTCATCCCAACCATGGAAGAGGGCGACATTTTGGGCCATGAATTCATGGGAGTTGTTGAGGAAACCGGGAAAGGAGTGACCAATCTTCAGAGGGGCAATCGAGTGGTCGTTCCCTTTACAATCGCGTGCGGTAACTGCGAGTTCTGCAAGAAAAAGATATGGTCGGCTTGCGACAATACGAATCCCAACGCTCACTTGATGGAAGCGGCGTACGGATATTCAGGTTCCGGTCTTTTTGGGTATTCACACATGATGGGAGGATACGCTGGCGGACAGGCTCAATATGTACGGGTACCTTTCGCCAACGTGGGTCCGCTGAAAATTGAGACAGACCTTCCCGATGAGAAAGTCCTCTTCCTTTCCGATATTTTTCCGACCGGGTATATGGCTGCTGAAAATGCGCAAATCCAGGAGAATGACACGGTGGCGGTATGGGGTTGCGGTCCCGTCGGGCAGTTCGCGATCGCCAGCGCGTTCATGCTAGGCGCAGCCCGGGTTATCGCCATCGACCGGCTTCCCGAACGCCTGGAGTTAGCCCGCTCGATCGGGGCCATAACGGTGGATTACTCCGAAGAAGATGTAAGCGTCCTCACTGCTTTAAAAGACCTGACGGGAGGCATCGGCCCAGATTCCTGCATCGATGCTGTCGGCCTCGAAGCTCATTCCGCGCAGCTTCAGGGAATATACGACAAAGTTAAAACGGCCCTGATGCTCGAAACCGACAGGCCCAGCGTTCTGCGACAAGCCATCCAATCGGTGCGCAAGGGAGGTACGGTCTCAATACCAGGCGTATACGGAGGTCTGCTCGACAAGGTTCCCTTCGGAGCCGCTTTCGGCAAAGGGATCACGATGAAGATGGGTCAGACCAACATGCACAACTACATGAAGCCGCTGCTCGAGCGAATTGAGAAAGGCCACATCGATCCGAGCTACATCATTTCGCATCGAATCAAACTCGAGGAGGCGCCTGACATGTACAAAATCTGGCGTGATAAGAAGGAAAAGGTCACGAAGATCGTGATCGATCCTTGGGCGGCATAAAAACCTGTCACATCCCGCGGGGAACGATAATGCGAAGACGACATCAAAAGCGCCATCCACTGGCAGGGTTGATCATGGGAGCGATGAGCGGGTTGGCTGGAACGGTGATCATGACGCAGGTCCAAAACGTTTGGAACAAGTTTTCGGTAGATTCGCTCAAACCGGCAAATAAGCCCGAAGCACAATCCGTCGAGGAACAAGAACAAGAAGAAGACTCGACCATGAAGGCGGCGGGCAAATTATCCAAAGAAATTGGACGTCCTCTGTCTCGTGAGGAGCGAAAAAAAGCGGAGCCGTGGGTTCATTATACATTTGGCACGTCTGTCGGCGCTGTCTTTGGTGTGGCTGCGGAAATGAAAAGGGAGACTGTGCTTGGACTCAATCCCGTGTTGGCCGGAGCGGCATTCGGCACTGCCGTCTTTGTGGCTGCGCACGAGATTGCCGTGCCCGCACTGAGGCTTTCTTCGAATCCACTTAAGGAACCGATCCCGGAACAAATCGCAGAATTTGTTTCACATTTAATCTATGGCGTCGGCACAGCACTGACGTATGACGGCCTCAAGAAACTTGAACAATGAAGCAACATCTGCTGCCGCCGGCCCTCAGAAGAGCTCGGAACTCCGAGCTGACGTATGGCAAATAAGATTGTTCGTCACAGATCGGCGGCTGTTCTGCTTCTGGTGGATGTAGTTAATCATTTCGAATTTCCCGACGGAGAAGCAATCCTTAAGAACGCCCTGCAAATCGCCCCACGCCTGGAACGCCTCAAGAAACGTGCACGAGCGTCTAACATCCCGGTAGTTTATGTGAATGATAATTTCGGCCAGTGGAAGTCAGACGCCGGCAAATTGCTGGCGCGCTGCCTGCGCACTGAGTGCGCCGGGAAAGCTTTCGTCGAACGGATTCAACCTGACGACCAGGATTATTGTGTTCTCAAGCCGATGCACTCCGCGTTTTTCCAGACTCCACTCGAACTGTTGCTCCGGCACCTGGGTGTCTCGTCCATTATTCTCGCGGGGATTGCCACGAACAGTTGCATTTTATGCACGGCGCACGACGCGCGAATGCGGGACTTCAAAATTACAGTAGTTGCCGACTGTTGCGCGGCGCGTTCAAGACGGGAGCACCAGGAAGCGATCGAGAACATACGGGAGATGGCCGGAGCCCGGGTCGTGACACTATCGACGCTTCGCCTCAGAACGAAGAAGACCGGCGATGGAAAACCTCACTGACCCTACATCAGAACAAACTACTGTTCTGAGCAATGCCGAAATCGCCGACCGCCTGGCGAGCCTTGCGCAGATGCTGTCTTCGCAAAAGGAAAATCCTTACAAGGTAAAGGCCTATCGTCGGGCCGCAGCACACATCCGCAACCTTCCCGAAAGCCTGGATGAGATGGTGCGCCGCGAGGAGGACCTAACCCAGTTTGTCGGCATCGGCGCGGCGATCGCAAGCGCCATTCGGGAAATTGTCACGACGGGAACGCTCACAAAGCTGGAAAGGCTGCGCGGCGAGGCCAGCCCCGCCATTGCAGAATTAAGCGGGCATCCTCGGCTGGACCCCGGGCGCGTCATGCGTGTCTATAAGAAATTGAACATCAATTCCGTGCGCGAGTTGCGCCAACTCATGGAGAGCGGTCAGGTTGAGCGTGTCTTCGGTAATCGCATGGCGCAGCACATCCGGCAAGGGCTAACCGAAACCCACGCCATGCTGCTGTATCGGGCAGACGATCTGTGCCAGCTGATTCAGGAGTACCTGCTGAGCGCCTGTCACGTAAGCCGCGCGGAGGCAGCCGGTGATTACCGGCGGCGCGTAGAGGTAATAGAAGAACTTGTCTTTGTCATCGAGACAGATGATTTCCCGCATGTCGTTGAACGAATGAAACGCTACGGCGGACGAACTCCGCTCGTTGGCGCCGGCGTGGACCATGCGTCCTTCGCCCTCTCCTCGGGCATTCTGCTGCGCCTGCAGGTGGCGGCCGATGAAGACTGGGGCTTCTATATGGCTACATGCACTGGATCGAAAGCACATCTGAAGAAGCTGGTATCTGTAACGGAACCATTGCGCGATCTGAAGCAGGAGGGCTTTACCTCGGAGAAATCACTTTACCGCCATTTCGGCCTCCAATACGTAGAACCGGAATTACGCGAAGGCCATGACGAGGTGGAGAGAGCCGAGGCAGGGATGCTGCCAGGCCTTGTGACGGCCAAGGATATCCGAGGCGAATTGCACGCGCATTCATTGTCGAGCGACGGTGTTGATTCCATCGAAGACATGGCGGAAGCTGCGCGCGAACGCGGTTATGAATACATCGGCATCACTGATCATTCCCAAAGTCTGAAGATCGCCGGCGGTGTCTCAGTTGACGATCTTTGGCAGCAAATCCACTACATCGACAAGCTTAACGGGAAATTGCGCGGTCTTCGCATACTCAAGTCCAGCGAAGTGGATATCCTGGCCGACGGAGCTCTCGACTATCCGGATGATTTGCTGAAAGAGCTCGATTACACCGTGTGTTCGATTCATTCGCGGTTCGCTCTCGACAAAAAAGTGCAGACGGAACGCCTGCGGCGTGCGATGGACAACCGGTATTTCAATATTCTCGGGCACGCAACGGGACGCCTCCTGCTTAAGCGCCCCGGATATGAGTTTGATATTGAGCGGGTAATCGATCAGGCACGGCAGAACGGTTGTTTCTTCGAGATTAATTCAAGCCCGGACCGGCTGGATTTGTCCGCTGAAAACGCACGCAGAGCGGCTGCGGCAGGAGTAATGATTGCGGTTTCAACAGATTCTCACAGTATGGGAGAACTTGATCTTGTTCGGTGTGGCCTCGATCAGGCGCGGAGGGCCGGCCTGCAGAAGGCAAATGTTCTTAATAGCCTGCCTTGGAACAAGCTTCAGCGACTTTTCCGCCGATAGTCCAGCAACATCTCCGCCCGAGTTCACTGCAGGCAAACTAGCGTAGTCCTGAGGCACAAAAGGGCCGCGCGTACAGCAAGAACCCGATTCTTTCCTCACTCGGATGGTTTTACCGTCGAAAGTGAAGTGAAGTGAAGAGAAGAGTGGTGCCGGCATTCTGGAACGAAAGGTCAACTGGTGGCTGAATTCACACGATCCCGCTTCTGTCGAGTGCATTGTTGATTAACACGGAGAAAAAATATGTCCCTTCAGCGTGGAAATGGGTTGCTGGATTCCTGCTGGCTGCCGCAGGCGTGGCCGCGCTTGTGGGATTCTACGTTTATTTCCATTCGCCGCGGTGAACTGAAAAACAGCAGTTGATGAAATCTATCAATCGAGAACCTAGCGCACCACGTGATTTCGCGGCCGTATTGAAGTCGGACGCCACCGTGGTAGAACCCGGCGATATAGCAGGCATTGTTTCAAATAATCGACAACGAGGAGAGCGACGATGAAATTCATACTGGCAGTGATCGTTTTGGCCGCAGCGTTCACGCAGGCACAAACCAGCCAACCTTCAGCACCGAACCACACTCAAGCGCTGAGTCAATCGGATACCGACAGAATCGTGAAGGAAGTGCATCACGAATTGGTGCTCCTTCCTAATTACGGCGTTTTCGACAATCTTGGTTACCGAGTGTCTCCGGATGGAACACTGACTCTCGTAGGGCAAGTGGCTCGTCCGACTTTGAAGTCGGATGCAGAAAACGCAGTGAAACGCATCGAGGGCGTTGAACGAGTCGATAACCAGATCCAAGTCCTGCCAACGTCGCCAATGGATGACCAGATCCGCGTAGCAACTTACCGGGCCATCTACGGCAACACCGTTCTGAGCCCGTATCAGATGCGCGCGGTACCTCCGATTCACATCATTGTTAACCAGGGTCACGTCACTTTGGAGGGCGTAGTAGCGAAAGAGATGGACAAACAGGTGGCGGAGGCTCAAGCGAAGAGCGTGCCGAATGTGTTTTCCGTAACCAACAATCTTCGAGTAGAAGAATGAGCCGAGGACATTCGCTTCTGTTAAAGATCAGGTCTGCGAAGATGGGTGTCCGAGAACGCCTGCCAAATTTGGTTAGTCGAAAGATTCAAAAGTGAAGAACGATCCTCTCGTCACCTATCTACAGGATCATCTGGCCGGAGCGCTACATGCGATCGAACTGCTCAAGGCCATGTGCCAGCATTTTGCCGGAGAACCGCTTGGGACATTTGCAGGCGAAGTGCTTGCAGAGGTTGAAGCCGACCGCGACGTCCTCGCAAGGATAACGGAGGATACAGGCGGTACTCCGGGTGGCGCGAAAGAGTGGGGCGCGTGGCTCGCAGAAAAGGTCAGCCGCCTGAAGCTAAAACATGGCGCCTCCGATGGACTCGGTACCTTCGAGGCGCTTGAATTTCTAGCGATAGGGATTCACGGGAAACGAGCGCTCTGGCGCGTCCTAGAGCAAGTCGCGCCATTCAACGCGCCTTTGCAAAGCTTCGATTTCGCGGAACTCATTAGCCGGGCTGAAAATCAGCACAAGCGAGTAGAACAGCAAAGGCTGACTTGTGCCCGGTCCTTGTTCGGCAATCTCCACGGCGACGAAAAAAGTGCACCGCAGAGTGCATAGAAGATGAAAGCGACTTCCGATCGCGTTGCACCAGTTGGTGTCGCAGCAAGGCAACCGCAGTGCAGACTGTGAGTACTTCCAACTCTTGGAGAAACTCCAGCATCACAGCACCGTCATAACGTTTCACATTGTTGGCGGATAATGAGAGGGTCTCGCAAACTATCGTTGGCAATCTTCCAACAACCGGTTCTTCTATTTTTCATACTCTCCCTGATTATCCTTTTCGCCCATATTGTTGCCTGCACAGCATTCGCCCAAACAAGTTCGATGCAACAGCCTGTGGTCGAACAAAATTATCAGCCCCGGTCCTACCAGGGACAACTCGAACCCGATGATGGTCAGTGGATTCGCCCCGCAAAAGATTTCGCCAGCACCCGTTACAGCTCACTTGATCAGATCAATGCTGGGAATGCGAAAGACCTGAAGCCGGCCTTCACATTTTCCACTGGCATGACTCGTGGGCATGAGGCTGCGCCTCTGGTCGTGGACAACACGATGTACATCGTCACCCCCTTCCCGAACAATCTCTACGCCCTCGATCTTACTAAGCCGGGCGCTCCCATGAAGTGGGTGTACGAGCCCGTACCGACGCCCGCATCGCAAGGAGTTGCATGCTGTGACATCGTCAATCGAGGCGCAGCCTATGACAACGGCAAAATTTATTACAACACCCTGGACAATCAGACCGTTGCCGTAGACGCAAAAACTGGCCAGGAAGTATGGAAAACGCGCGTTGGCGATATCAACAAGGGTGAGAGCATGACCATGGCTCCTCTTGTCGTTAAAGGAAAGGTTCTCGTAGGAAATAGCGGCGGCGAGTTCGGAGTTCGTGGTTGGCTGACTGCGCTGGATGCAAAGACCGGCAAAATCGCCTGGAGAGCATACACCGCCGGGCCTGATAAGGATGTCCTGATCGGCTCCCGCTTCAGGCCTTTTTACCCGCAGGATCGAGGTCAGGATCTGGGTGTGAAGAGTTGGCCGCCAGACGCATGGAAGATTGGCGGCGGCGGTGTTTGGGGCTGGATATCGTACGACCCGCAACTAAACCTGATTTACTACGGCACTGCGAACCCAGGCCCCTGGGACGCGGAAGCCCGCCCTGGGGACAACAAATTTACCTCCGGCATTTTCGCCCGTGATCCCGACACGGGCGAAGCGATCTGGTTCTACCAGTTCAGCCCTCACGATCTTTACGATTACGACGCGGTCAATGAAAACATCCTGCTTGATCTTCCTATTCGCGGGCAAACCCGCAGGGTTCTGGTTCACCCCGATCGCAATGGCTACGTGTATGTAATAGATCGCACCAGCGGAGAAGTTTTGTCCGCCAGCGTCTTCGCTCCCATCACGACCAGCCGTGGCGTGGATCTCAAGACAGGCGAGCTTCAGTACGTTGACGAGAAAAAGCCGATCACGGGAAAAGTGGTACAGGGCTTATGCCCGACCGCGCCTGGGGCCAAGGACTGGCAGCCGTCGGCCTTCTCTCCACGAACTGGATTGATCTACATTCCTCACAATCATCTGTGCATGGATGAAGAGGATCTCACGCCGAACTACATTGCCGGCACCCCTTATGTCGGTGCCAATGTCCGCATGTACGATGCGCCTGGTGGTTACGGAGGAGAATTTACCGCCTGGGACCCGGTCGAAGGCAAAGTTGTGTGGACGATTCCCGATCATTTCCCGGTGTGGAGCGGAGCACTCGCCACCGCTGGAGACGTCGTTTTTTATGGAACGCTCGATGGTTGGTTCAAGGCCGTCGACGCTCACAGCGGCAAGCTGCTCTGGCAATTCAAAACCGGGTCGGGAATCATTGGCCAGCCCACTACCTATAAAGGACCGGATGGTAAGCAATACGTCGCCATCTTGTCCGGTGTAGGCGGCTGGGCGGGAGCGATTGTGGCTGGCGGGTTGGATGCTCGCGATGAATCCGCTGCATTAGGATTCGCTGGAGTGATGAAGGACCTTCCGAAATACACGAACAAAGGGGGAATGCTTTATGTATTCGCCCTGCCTTAAGTTCGTTGCTGGTTTCTTGCTGTTGGTTTCTGCCGTCGGAGCGGACGCCCAGACTCGTGAATTGCGCGTATGCGCGGACCCGGACAACATTCCGTTTTCCAGTCGGGACCAGACGGGTTTTGAAAACCGCATCGCCGCACTCGTGGCGCACGATCTGGACGCTCGGCTGATTTTCATTTGGCAACGAATGGGGCGCGGATTCGTTCGAGCGTACCTCGATAACGGCCAATGTGACTTGCTGGTTGGAATCCCCCAGAACTATCGGCCAGTTCTCAGCACGCGCCCGTATTACAGGTCGACATATGTTTTTGTCGCCAGGCCAGCAGAACCAGCAATCTCGTCACTCGATTCTTCGACGCTGCATGATTTGAAAATAGGAGTGCAGGTTGTGGAAGAAGAATACACACCCCCGGGGGAGGCACTCGCGCGACGCGGTTTGCAAGCTGCGATTGTGGGCTTTGACACGACCGGCGATGGTGCCGACTCGATTGTTCGGGCGGTTGCCGATCACAAGGTCGACCTCGCAATTGTCTGGGGACCTCTCGCCGGCTACTTCGCCACGAAAGCGGGTCAGCAGCTTCGTATTACACCTGTCGAACCCGAAGTCGATCCCTCTGGCCTCCCCTTCACCTTTGCAATTTCGATGGGCGTCCGCAAGGGCAATCTCGCACTGCGAGATCAACTGGAAAAAATTCTATCGCAGCGGGCGCCCGACATTCGCGCCATCCTTGATGAATATGGAGTTCCGCAATTGCCTCTTGCTACTCCGAGAGACTCTGACGGAGTTGCAAATTGAAACATCGCTATCTATCCCTCGTGATTCTGCTTGGAGGAATAGCGGTGGTCGCGTCGTGCAGCCGTGAAGATAGGATTCTGCGCCAGCCTCCGCCCGCAAATGACACGCTTAACACTGTACAAATCAGCGGCTTGAATCCCGGAGCGAACTTAATTCCCACCCCACCGAATTCCAACATGTACCAGGAGAGCGCCTTCGCGGTATCTGAAGGCCAGAAGCTTTACGAGTCCTATAACTGTGTCGGTTGTCACGCGCACGGCGGCGGTGGGATAGGTCCTCCCCTTATGGATCGAAACTGGATTTATGGCAGTGAACCCGGAAATATCTTTGCCACCATCATGCAGGGAAGGCCGAATGGCATGCCATCTTTTCGCAATCGCATCCCCGAATTCCAGGCTTGGGAGATCGCGGCTTATGTGCGGTCCATGGCGGGTTTGCTTCCTAAAGGTGTGTCTCCTAATCGCCCCGACCAGATGAATGTAAAGCCTGCGGAGTCGTCCACCCCTGAACAGGTACCGAACGGTATCACTGGCGTCCCGGAGCAATCGAGGTGAACTTCGCACGCCATCTTGTCGCATGCCTGCTGTCACAGGCCACGGCTCTCGATCCCGGCCGCCACAACATGCTGCACTCAGCAGGCCCGCAGGCCGACCACATTGAATGGTTGTACTGGTTAGTTTTCTGGATTCTGTTTGCCGTTTTTATCCTGATGATCGCCGCCTTTACCGGGGCTGGTGCGAAAGCCCGCGTTCTTGCCCGCCATCCGTTACCCGTCATCGAAAAAGATGAAGCAGCAGACCGGCGCGCGGGTTGGGCGGTTGGCGCCGCCATCGGCATTACCGTTGTTACCTTGTTCGTTGTCCTGGTGCTGAGCGTGATCACTGGAAAGCGTGTCGAAGGTATGACCTCGCAAAATCCCCTCACAATCCAAATCACCGGTCACCAGTGGTGGTGGGAAATCACTTATCCGAACTCACAAGCGGACCAGACGGTGACAACCGCCAATGAAATTCACGTTCCGGTCGGTACTCCGGTCGTCGTCCTGACCAGTTCAAACGACGTGATCCACAGCTTTTGGGCGCCCAACATCACCGGCAAACGCGATTTGCTTCCGGGATATTCGTCGGCTTTTTCATTTCATATCGATCAGCCCGGAATCTATCACGGCCAGTGCGCCGAATTCTGCGGCTTGCAGCATGCGCATATGGGGTTTTCGATCGTAGCGGAGCCGCCCGATCAATTTCAGGCTTGGCAGCAGCAACAGCTCAAGTCCGCGATCGAACCGTCCACCTCAGAAGCCATTCACGGCCGCCAGGTTTTTCTTACCCATGCCTGCCTGATGTGCCACACGATTCGCGGCACGGATGCCGGTTCGCGCCTGGGTCCTGACCTCACTCATGTCGCCAGCCGGAACATGATTGCGGCCGAGACCTTGCCCAATACGGCGGGAGCCCTGGCGGGCTGGGTCGTGGACCCGCAGCGCATTAAGCCGGGAACCAAAATGTCGCCAAATCCACTGACCCCCGACGACCTTCAGGCCGTGGTCGCGTATTTACAGTCACTTCATTGAGGAGCCCAGACTTGGCTGTTGCAGAACCCATCCTCGCGAATGATCAAGACACAGGGCAGTCGGAACTCGCCCAGCGTCTCGCGCGCACATGGAAACAGCCAAAGGGCGTCTGGGGATGGTTTTGTAACACCCACCACACCGATATAGGAATCCGTTTCATGGTGACTGCCTTCATTTTCCTGCTCCTCGGCGGTGTGTTGGCGGTACTGATCCGACTTCAGCTTATACATCCTGAAAATTCTTTAATCGGACCAGATCTGTACAACCAGGTCTTCACCATGCACGGCAGCACGATGATTTTCTTGTTTGCAGTGCCGATGATGTTTCAGGGATTCGGCGTTTATGTTGTCCCCTTGATGTGCGGTGCGCGCAATATTGCCTTCCCGCGCTTGAACGCCTTCAGTTATTACCTTTACGTCGGCGGCGCCCTCGTCCTGTGGGGCGGTTTTCTCACGAATACTGGCCCGGATGTCGGTTGGTTCGCCTACGTGCCGCTCTCTGGCCCCGCTTATTCGCCAGGACATCGCGCGGATATTTGGTCACAGATGATCACCTTCACCGAGGTCTCCGCTTTGGGGGTCGCCATCTGCATCGCCACTACCATCTTGCGGTACCGCGCTCCCGGAATGACTTTAAATCGCATGCCCATCTTGCTCTGGGAAAAACTTGTTATTTCGATCGCCATCATCTTCGCGATGCCCGCGGTGATGGTAGCCAGCGGACTGCTTCTGCTCGACCGCTTGGTGGGCACGCACTT
>Ga0068871_100002872_pt1 | contig 11810 bp, 9 predicted proteins | sample KBSMisM72_FD_72750 | JGI IMG/M metagenome (GOLD analysis project Ga0068871, IMG submission 72750) | Miscanthus rhizosphere microbial communities from Kellogg Biological Station, Michigan, USA - KBS Miscanthus M7-2 | ecosystem: Host-associated > Plants > Roots > Rhizosphere > Soil ... | reverse complement strand
CGATCTGCACGCCCGGCTCACCGAGGTGCAGAACGCCGCGCTGGCGGCCCGCGCGCCGGCGCTGCGCAAGGCGTTGCTGAAGAAGCCGGCCGGGGCGGTGGCCTTCAGGAACGTGCAGCTCTTCGATGCGGACGCGAAGCAGTTCGTTGCCGGGCAGACCGTGGTGGTGGACCAGGGCCGCATCACCGCCGTGGGCCCCGCGGCCTCCACCGCCGTGCCCGCGGGCGCGCAGGTGATCGACGGCCGCGGCAAGACGCTGATCCCCGGTCTGTGGGACTGCCACATGCACGTCGGCGACGACTTCACCGGCCTGCAGGAGCTGTCGATGGGCGTGACGTCGGTGCGCGACCCTGGCAACGACGATGTCCGCACGATCGATCGCCGCACCCGTGCGGCAACAGGCGCGCTGTTGGCGCCTCACGTGTATCCATCCTCGCTCATCGACGGCAAGGGACCGTATACCGCGCAGGTGGCGAATGTCGCGACCAGCGAGGCCGAGGCCATTGCGCTGGTGGACAAGGCGAAAGCCAATGGCTTCATCGGCATCAAGTTCTACGGCACGTTCAACCCGGCGTGGCTGCCCGCGAGCATTCGCGAGGCGCACAAGCTTGGACTCCATGTCCACGGCCACATTCCCGCCGGCCTCCGGCCGGTGGACGCCATCAATGCCGGGTACGACGAGGTCACCCACATCAACTGGGTGATGATGCAGGCGATGCCGGACAGCGTGATCCCGGTCTCGAACGGCATCATGCGCTTCGAGGGTCCGGGCCGCTACGCCAAGGATGTGAACCTCGAGGGGCCGGCGATCAAAACGATCATCGGCGCGATGGCCAGCAAACGCATCTACAGCGATCCGACGATGGTGGCGTTCGAGAGTCTGTACGTGCCGGACAACGGCGATCTGTCGCCTTCGTATGCGCCCTTCGTCGGCACGATGCCGCCGACGACGGAGCGGGGCTTCAGGACCGGCGGCTTCGCCGTGCCCAAGGATCTCTCGCGCGCGGACTACCGCGCGAGCTGGGCGAAGATGGTCAGCCTCCTCGGTCTGATGCACAAGGCGGGTGTCCCGATCGTCGCGGGGACCGACGGCGCCGGCATCGAGCTCGTGCGCGAGCTCGAAATCTACGTGCAGGCGGGCCTGAGCCCCGCGGAAGCGCTCGCGGCGGCGACCATCGTGCCGGCGCGGCTGGTTGGCCAGGCCGCGAAGACCGGATCGGTCAAGGTGGGGAAGGCGGCCGACCTGGCGCTCGTCGACGGCGATCCGTCGTCGCGGATCAGCGATCTGCGGCAGACGCGCGTCGTCATGCTGGACGGCAAGCTGCTCGATGCGGACGCGCTGCGCGCGGCGGCCGGGTTCTCGGGCCGGCCCAAATAAGTACATGGCCAGGAAAGCGTTCTTTCTCCTCCTGCTGGTCGCGGTATCGACGGTGGGTGCCGCGTCGGCCGCGCCGCCTGAAGGCAGGCCACTCATCGTCGCGCTCGGAGACAGCCTCACGTCGGGCAAAGGGATTGGCGAAGCGGATGCCTATCCGGCGGTGCTGCAGGAGCGCATCGACGGCGGCGGATACCAGTATCGCGTCGTGAATGCGGGCGTCTCCGGCGACACCACCAGCCGGGCGCTGCGGCGCTACCGCGAAGCGCTGGACGGCGACGTGAAGATCCTGATCCTCGCGCTGGGAGCGAACGACGGCCTGCGAGGGGTGCCGGTGGATCGGCTGGTGTCCAACCTGAGCGAGATCATCGAAGAAGCGCAGCGGCGCCGGATCGCCGTGGTTCTCGTGGGCATGGATGCGCTGCCGATTCACGGCTGGGACTATTCCGTGGCATTTCATCGCGCTTACGAGGTGCTCGCCGAGCGGTACGGAATCGCGCTGGTCCCGTCGTTCCTGATGAGAGTCATGACCAACAGCTCCTTGATGCAAAGCGACCGCGCGCATCCGAACAAGGCCGGCGCCCGGGTGATCGCCGATCTCGTCTGGCCGCACCTGCAGCCGCTCCTGACGAAGGTGGACTAGCGCAACAGCTTACGCGGCCCGGCTCGTGGGCGAGGCATAATCGCAACGCTATGCGCATTGCCTGTCTTGGCGGCGGACCGGCGGGACTCTATTTCGCGATCGCCATGAAGCGTCGCCGTCCCGGCGACGAGATCGTCGTCGTCGAGCGCAACCGGCCCTACGACACATTCGGGTGGGGCGTGGTGCTGTCGGACGAGACGCTCGTCAACCTCGAGGCGAGCGATCCCGAGAGCGCCGAAGCCATCCGGCAATCGTTCGTCTACTGGGACGACATCGCCGTCCACTACCGCGGCACCGTCACGCGCTCGTCGGGCCACGGCTTTTGCGGCATCGGCCGCAGGCGCCTGCTGAACATTCTTCAGGACCGGGCGCGCGCCCTCGGCGTCACCTTGCTGTTCGAGACCGAGTTCGAGAGCGCCGACGCGTATCGCGATCGCGATCTGGTGGTGGTCGCAGACGGCGCCAACTCGAAGATTCGCAGCGGCATGGCGGAGGTCTTCAAGCCGAACATCGACGTGCGGTCGTGCAAGTACATCTGGCTCGGCACCCACCAGCGATTCCAGGACGCCTTCACCTTCATCTTCGAGGAGACCGAGCACGGCTGGATCTGGGCGCACGCCTACCAGTTCGACGCCGAGACGGCGACGTTCATCGTCGAATGCTCGGAGGCCACGTGGCGCCGGTCCGGCTTCGACACCATGAGCCAGGAGGAGACGCTCGCGGCCTGCGAGCGAATCTTCGCGAACCATCTCGGCGGGCACCGGCTGGCGAGCAACGCCGGGCACTTGCGATCGGCGTGGCTCAATTTCCGGCGTGTGCTGTGCGAGACATGGTCGCACGACAACCTCGTGCTGATGGGCGATGCCGCGGCGACCGCGCATTTCTCGGTCGGTTCGGGCACGAAGCTGGCGCTGGAGAGCGCGATCGCGCTGGCCGAATACGTGGACCGCGAGCCGACGCTGGCGGCGGCGTTCGATCGCTACGAACAGGAGCGCAGGACCGAGGTGCTGCGGCTGCAAAGCGCCGCGCGCAACTCGACCGAATGGTTCGAGAATGTCGAGCGCTATCTGCACCTCGATCCGGTGCAGTTCAACTACTCGCTGCTCACGCGATCGCAGCGGATCAGCCACGAAAACCTGCGGCTGCGCGACAAGGCGTGGCTCGAGAGCGCCGAGATGTGGTTCGAAGAGCAGGCGACGAGCGAGAAGCCGCGTCATTCGCGGCCGCCGATGTTCACGCCGTTTCGCCTGCGCGATCTGCGCCTGAAGAACCGGATCGTCGTGTCGCCGATGGATCAGTACCGCGCCGTCGACGGGACGCCGACCGACTGGCACCTGGTGCACTACGCCGAGCGCGCCAAGGGCGGGGCCGGGCTGGTCATCACCGAGATGACGTGCGTGTCGGCCGAAGGCCGGATCTCACCAGGCTGCGCCGGCCTCTACACGACCGAACACGAAGCGGCGTGGACGCGCATCGTTGCGTTCGTGCATGCGGAGACCGACGCCAAGATCGGCATGCAGCTCGGACACTCGGGGCCGAAAGGATCGACGCAGCTCGGTTGGGAGGAGCCCGACGCGCCGCTGCCTGACGGCAACTGGCCGGTGATCGGCCCGTCGCCGGTGGCGTGGTCGCCCCGCAATCAAGTGCCGCGCGAGATGACCCGCGCCGACATGGACGGCGTGCGGGACGACTTCGTGCGCGCGGCGATCATGGCCGCGCGCGCCGGCTTCGACCTGATCGAGCTGCATTGCGCGCACGGCTATCTCCTGTCGGCGTTCATCTCGCCGCTGACCAACCGCCGCACCGACATCTACGGCGGGTCGCTCGAGAATCGCCTGCGCTTTCCGCTCGAGGTGTACCACGCCGTACGGGCGGTCTGGCCGGCGGCGCTTCCCATCTCGGTCCGTATTTCCGCGAACGACTGGGTGGGCGACGAGGGCATCACGTCCGAGGATGCCGTCGGCATTGCGCGCATGCTGGGCGAGGCAGGCGTCGATATCATCAACGTCTCGGCGGGGCAGACCTCGATGCGGGCACAGCCGGTGTACGGGCGGATGTTCCAGACGCCTTTTTCCGATCGCATTCGCAATGAAACCGGCGTCGCGACGATGGCGGTCGGCAACATCTACGAGCCCGATCATGTGAACTCGATTCTGATGGCGGGGCGCGCGGACCTGTGCTGTCTCGCCCGGCCGCATCTCGCGGATCCGTATTGGACGCTGCACGCGGCCGCGCGGCTCGGCTATCGCGGCGAGACCTGGCCGAAGCCCTATCTCCCCGGACGCGATCAGTTGTACCGTCTCGCCTCGCGCCCCGACCCGTCCAATGTCTGATCACGTCGAGCAACGAATTGAGCAAGAAACGCCACAGAGACACAAAGACACGGAGATTTTCAACCACAGAGACCCTGGGTCACGAGATCCGGAGCGCACGCTGCAGATCCCAACGCGTCACACGTCGACCGGCTTTGCATCACACGCCGCCGCCGACGGCGGCGTGTGACGCGTTCGGACTCGGTGTCTTCGTGCCTCCGTGGTATCGATTGGACAGGTGCGCGACCATCCTTCCGTCTCCGCACTCGGATCCGGAGGCAAACAAAAAAGACTCTTGATCTCCTGATCTCCTGTGAAAGACTCAACCGCATGCGCGATGTTCAGCCCACGCACTTCAACTGGCGGGTCGACGGCGGCGTCGGCGTCATCTCGCTCGCGCGGCCGGAGCGGAAGAACCCGCTGACGTTCGACTCGTACGCCGAGCTTCGCGATCTGTTCCGGGACCTGGCCACGGACGATGCGATCAAGGCCGTGGTGATCGGCTCGAACGGCGGAAACTTCTCCTCGGGCGGCGATGTTCACGACATCATCGGTCCACTGCTCGCCCGCGACATGAAGGGGCTGCTGGCCTTCACGCGCATGACCGGCGACCTCGTGAAGGCGATGCGCGCCTGTCCCCAGCCGGTGATCGCGGCCGTGGACGGCGTGTGCGTCGGCGCCGGGGCGATGATCGCGCTCTTCGCGGACCTGCGGATCGCCACGCCGGAGGCCAGGACCGCGTTCCTCTTCACGCGCGTCGGCCTCGCCGGCTGCGACATGGGCGCCTGCGCGATGCTGCCGCGCGTCGTCGGCCAGGGGCGCGCGGCGGAGCTGCTCTTCACCGGCCGCACCATGTCGGCCGAGGAGGGTGAGCGCTGGGGGTTCTTCAACCGCATCGTCGCCGCCGAGGCGCTGGAGCGGGAGGCCACGTCGCTCGCCGCGAGCCTGGCGCAGGGGCCGACCTTTGCGCACATGATGACCAAGACCATGCTCAACCAGGAATGGTCGATGACGCTGGACCAGGCGATCGAAGCCGAAGCGCAGGCGCAGGCGATCTGCATGCGGACGCAGGATTTCAGGCGCGCCTACGAGGCGTTCGTTGCCAAGCAGAGGCCGCAGTTTTCGGGAGATTGACGCGTGCTGGGCCCGACGGCGCACGTGGACACGTTTACGCGGGACCATCTGCCGCCCCTCGATCAATGGCCCGATCTGCTGCTCGACCGGCCCGAGTTTCAATACCCTGAATACCTGAACGTCGCGGTTGAACTGACCGACCGCATGGTCGAGCACGGGTTCGGCGATCACATCGCGCTGATCGGCAACGGGCGGCAGCGCACCTACAAAGAGCTGACCGACTGGACCAACCGGCTCGCCCACAGTCTGGTCGAGGATTTCGGCGTCAAGCCCGGCAACCGCGTGCTCATTCGATCGGGCAACAACCCGGCGATGGTGGCGGTCTGGCTCGCGGTCACCAAGGCGGGCGCCGTTGCGGTCAACACCATGCCGCTGCTGCGCGCCGGCGAGTTGACCGCCATCATCAACAAGGCCGAGATCGGCCTGGCGCTCTGCGACAATCGCATCGCCGACGAACTGGTCGCGGCCGCCAAGGGGAGCGCGTTTCTGCGGAGCGTCATCGGCTTCGACGGCACCTCCAACCATGATGCCGAGCTCGATCGGGTCGCGCTCAACAAGCCGGTGAGATTCGATGCGGTGCGAACCGGAAGGGACGATGTGGCGCTGCTCGGGTTCACGTCGGGGACGACCGGCGAGCCCAAGGCGACCGTCCATTTCCACCGCGATCTGCTGATCATCGCCGACGGCTACGCGAAGGAAGTGCTGCGCCTGACGCCGCAGGATGTGTTCGTCGGATCGCCGCCGCTGGCGTTCACCTTCGGGCTGGGCGGCCTCGCCATCTTCCCGCTGCGTTTCGGCGCCACCGCCACGCTGCTCGAGAACGCGTCGCCGGCCAACATGATCGACATCATCGAAACCTACAAGGCGACGATCAGTGTCACGTCGCCCACGGCGTACCGCGCGATGATGGCGGCGATGGACGAAGGCGCGGATTTATCCTCGCTGCGGATGGCGATCTCGGCGGGAGAGACGCTCCCGGCGCCCGTGTTCGAGGACTGGACGAGGAAGACCGGCAAGCCGATCCTCGACGGTATCGGCACCACCGAGCTGCTGCACATTTTCATCAGCAATCGTCTGGGGGATGCGGCGCCCGGCGCCACGGGGCGTCCGGTGACCGGCTACGAGGCGAAGATCGTGGATGACGAGATGAAGGAGGTGCCCGACGGCACACCCGGGCATCTCGCGGTCCGTGGGCCCACTGGATGCCGTTATCTGGCGGACGATCGTCAAGCCGCGTACGTGCGCGAGGGCTGGAACGTCACGGGCGATGATTTCGTCAGGGACACGAACGGTGTCTTCCACTTCGTGGCCCGCGCCGACGACATGATTATTTCCGCCGGCTACAACATCGCCGGGCCCGAGGTCGAAGCCGCGCTGCTGTCGCACGCGGACGTGGCGGAATGCGCCGTCATCGGCGCGCCCGATCCCGAGCGCGGGCAAATCGTGCAGGCGCACGTGGTGCTGAAGGCGGGCGTCGAGCAAGGCGAGGCATGCGTGAAGCGCCTGCAGGATCATGTGAAGGCGAAGATCGCGCCCTACAAATACCCGCGTTCCGTGAAGTTCGTGAGCGAGCTGCCGCGGACCCAGACCGGCAAGATCCAGCGTTTCAAGCTGAAATTCTAGAAAGCCTTCCACAGAACTCAGGACTAGAATCCCTCATCACTTATGCAGCTGCTGCATCCGAAGGGCTGGGCACCGACGAGCGGTTTCTCCAATGGCGTGGCGGCGGAGGGCCGTCAGGTCTTCGTCGCCGGTCAGGTCGGCTGGAACGCGCGTCAGGAGATCGTCGACGATGATTTCGTGGCGCAGGTCGAGCAAGCGCTGCGGAACATCGTCGACATCCTCGGCGAAGCCGGTGCGCGGCCCGAGCATCTGGTTCGCCTGACCTGGTACATCACCGACAAGCGGGAGTACCTCGCCCGCTCGAGCGAAGTCGGACAGGCGTACCGGCGCGTCGTCGGCCGGCACTTTCCTGCGATGACGCTGGTGCAGGTGGCGGCGCTGCTCGACGACCGCGCCAAGGTCGAGATCGAGGCGACGGCGGTGGTCAGAACTGAGACCTGATCGCCCACAGATCGGGAAAGAGCGGGCGCCCGACGGTCTCCCGCAGATACGCCGCGCCGGCCGATCCGCCGGTCCCCCGCCTGGTGCCGATCGTCCGCTCGACCATCTTCACGTGACGGTAGCGCCATTCCTGGATGCCCTCGTCCAGATCGACCAGCCGCTCGCACAGTTCGGCGTTCTTGGGATCGCGGCGATACACCTCGACGAGAAGCTGCTGAATCGCGGCCGAGGGTTCCACCGGCGCGATCACATCCCGCCCGAGATCAGCTGGTGAGACGCCGTAGCCCTCGCGTGACAGGTAATGCAGAAATGCATCCCAGAGCGTCGGCGCGCGGTATCGACGCTCGAGCGCGACACGCGCGCGGCTCCCCTCCGGGAAACGCCCGGAGGTCTGGTCCGACTTCACGCCGAGCACGAATTCGACCTGGCGGAACTGGTCGGACTGGAAGCCGCTGGCCGCATCGAGCCGCTCGCGAAAGCTGAGGAACTCGAGCGGCGTCATCGTCTCGAGGATGTCGAGCTGCGAGACCATCACCTTCAGGATCGTCAGGATCCGTTTCAGAGTGTGCTGCGACCCGTGCGATTGATCCGCTTCCAGCAGCTGCATGACGCGATCGAGCTCGTGCAGCAGCTCCTTGAACCAGAGCTCGTACACCTGGTGGATGATGATGAACAGCGTCTCGTCATGTTCCGGCCCCGCCGACCGCGGCTGCTGCAGCGACAGAAGCTCGTCAATCTTCAGATACCCGGCGTATGTTGCGGCAGCCTGTGTGTTGTCAGCCATGATGCACGACCCGGACAGAGTATAAGCGTGCGGTGAAAGCGATGGCGGCGCGTCGCGGCGAAGTGTTTTGGCCGCGGCGAACCTAATTAGGGAGAGGGCCGCGTGACGCTCGGTCTCTCGCACTGGAGGTATTCTGAGGTGATGCTGCATTCCCGCCGAATCGCGCCGGCCTGTGCGCGCCTCATGATGGTGATTGCCGGACTCTACGTGACGACCTGCGGCGGTTCCTCGCCGAACGGGCCGACGCCGGTGGTGCTCCTCGATACGACGGTGACGCTGGCTCAGGGCGCCAACTGCAATACCGGTTACGTCGGAGCGGAGTTCACCGGCATGGTGGGCAGAACCGTCAGGATCTCAGTGACCGGCGCCGCGAGCCTCACGCCGATCTTCATCCTGTACGCGCCTGATTTTGCGCAGCAAGTGGGCGCATCCTCGCCAACTGGCCCTGGCGCGGCGTCGTTGATCTCCTCGCTCGCGCAGTCGGGCCTGCATCACCTCAGCATCTGCGACGTGAACGGCGTCGCCGGGACGCTCAGGGTCAACGTGACGCAGGAGTAATTGACCGGGCCTTCACCGCAAGGGTACGCGGTAGGCCACGAAGTCCGCCATGCCCGATGCCCCCTGAAGCGGGCGACCGGCGGCATCCTTTGAACCGTCGACCATGTAGATGAGCTCGTCGCCGGAGATGGCGACAAAGGCCTGACCCTCCGGCGGAGCCGGCGCGTCGAGGGTCGTCGCGTGCGTGACCGCGCGTCCGCTCGCATTGAGGTCGAGCCGGATGATGCGGCGGACGCCATCCGGATCGACGCGTATCGCAAACAACGCATGGCGCCGCCACCGGATCTGCTCGAGATGCGCGAGGGAGACCGATTTCGGCGCGGTCAGCCGCGTCGCGCTTCGCGCCCGCAGGTCGATTCGCGACACGCCATCGCGATGCGCCACATAGGCGATGCCCGCTTCACCGCCCGCGGCAAGGCTCGCCGGCTCGACGGCATCGACTTTCATGACGCGCTCCACCACCGTCCCGCCGGACCTCAGCTCGAGCAACTGCGGGCCCGCCGAGTCGAGGACGAGGACGCCGCCCGCTGGGGTGAGGGCAAGATCGACAAGCGTCACCGGCTCGAGACCGGCAGCCATCGGGAAGGATTTGAGAAGCCGGCCCGACACCAGCTGCAGCTTGTGCAGCGTTCCCGCGCCGTCGGCAGGTGCTGCGCTGACCACCCAGAGGTCCCCGCGCCGGCCGTCGATCTCGATCGCTGCGATGTCGCGAAATCCCGCGGAGTCGGCGCGGACGAAATCTACCGAGTGATTCGCGCCTTCGGCCACCACCATCAGCTTGCGCCCGAGGCGATCGCCGACAAGGAACCGGCGCGATACGGCGTCGTAGGCGAGCCCGCCAAGCGTGAAGCCTGCGATCGAGAAATGAGACGCGTCAGGGCCCAACGCCGAAGGCGGCGGAGGTGCCGTGACCGCCGCCGGGGGAGTCTCGGCTGCGGCCGGTGTCGCCGGCGGCGCCGGAGCCGATGGCGCCGGCACTGATGGCGCCGGAGCCGATGGTGCTGGTGAAGCCGCTCTTCGCGAAGGCCTCGATCCGATCGCGGCGGAGGGGGCCGTGGCCGGCGCGTTTGGATGGTTCAGGCTCTCGATGTGGGCTGCCACCTCCGGCCACCCCGGCAGCTCCCGCGTGCGCGCAAAGTCGTCGTTGGCCACCACGTCGGACGCCACGCCCATGTCGGCGAGTCGCTGCAGCATGATCAGCGCGTCGTGCGGGCGGCCGCTCAGCGCCTGCGCGCGCGCGAGCAGAAACATGAGCGCCGGATCTTTCGGTGGACCGGTCTGCACCGCCCGCCACGCCAGGTTGTGGAAGCTTTCGTAGTCGCCGCGATCGGCGGCTGCGAGCGCCTGCTGGCGGCAGTCGTGCCACTCCGTGCAGCCGAAGTCGCGCGCCTGCTGAAGCTCGGTGGGTGACGCAGCAGCCAACCGCCCGGCGAGCGAGGCGAGCAGCACGAGGGGGACGACGATCATGCGAGCGGTTGCTCCTTCGTCCCTGATTCTAGTTCCACGCGAGCCTGCTCCGGGCAGCCCAGTACTCGGCCGGCGCTTCGGCGATGGCCGGCCATTGGATCGGGCGTCCGGCAAGGCTCGAGGCGCTCACATGACTGTCGAGCTGTTCGAGCGTCGCGGCTCCGGACAAGACGACGTCGGCCCACGGCTGTGAGAGCGCGGCGGCGAGCGCCAGCGCATCGGTGGTCGTTCCGAGCGCCTCCGCCTGCCGTTTCACCTCGGCGATCCCCTCGTCCGCACCGCGGTCGGTGAGCCGTCCGTTGGCGAGGGCTTCCTTGACGATCACGCCCCACCCACGCGCCTTCGCATCGGCGAGGGCCGGTCCCGCTGAAGGCTCGAGCAGATTCCAGGTCGCCTGCACGACCTGAAACGGGCTCTCGCCGTTCACTTCGAGATCGAGCGCGCGCCGGATCACGTCGGCCTGTTTCGGCCCGCTGACGGTCACGCCGATCGCGAGCCCGCCGGCGCGCAGGCGCTGGAGCTCGCCCAGAACAGCATCGTCCTCGAGCACACCGCTTTCCAGCGTCGCCGAATGAATCTGGTACAGATGAAGCCGGTCGCCGAGCAGCGCGCGGCTTTCGGCGGTCTGCCGCCGGAGCGTGTCGATCGACAGGTCCTTGACCTCCTGCACCGGCGCGTCCACCCGCCACGCTCCCACGTAGCTGTAGCCCCACTTGGATCCGATCGTGATTGCGTCGCGGGGAAGCCCGCGTTTCGTGAGCCAGCTGCTCAGGAACACTTCGGCCATCCCGTATGAACGTGCGGCGTCCACGTAGCGGATTCCCGCGGCGTACGCGGCGTCGAGCATGTCGTGGCAGCGTCGTGCGAACGCCGCCGTGCTGCGATCGGCGCCGAAGTCGCGTTCGCGTTCGAGGTTGATGTATGCCGGCCGGCCCAACGCCGCCAGCCCCAGCCCGATGCGGCTGACCGTCAGGCCCGTCGATCCCAGCGAGCGCACGGGCAGACGTTCTGGTATCACGAGGCGTCTGCTGGCGGCGACAGCTCGCCCAGCAGCGTTGGGATGTACTCCGAGACCGTGGGATGAATGTGCATCGCCCGCTGCAGCACCGGGTAGCGCGCTTTGGCGTACATCGCGTCGAGCACGGCGTGGATCACCTCATCGCCGCCCGTGCCGAACATCGCGGCGCCGAGAATCTCCTCGGACTTTGCGTCGACCACGATCTTCATCAAGCCGGCGGTCTCGCCTTTCTCGACGGCACGTCCCACGCGGCCCATCGGCCGCTTGCCGACGAGCACCGAATGACCCTGGCGCCTGGCTTCCGATTCGGTGAGGCCGGCGCGTCCGAGCGGCGGGTCGATATAGAGCGCGTAGGCGGGAATGCGATCGGAGACGCTGCGGCTATCGCCGTCGAGCAGGTTGGACGCGACGATCTCGAAGTCATTGTAGGACGTGTGCGTGAATGCGCCTTTGCC
>Ga0068871_100002871_pt1 | contig 11810 bp, 7 predicted proteins | sample KBSMisM72_FD_72750 | JGI IMG/M metagenome (GOLD analysis project Ga0068871, IMG submission 72750) | Miscanthus rhizosphere microbial communities from Kellogg Biological Station, Michigan, USA - KBS Miscanthus M7-2 | ecosystem: Host-associated > Plants > Roots > Rhizosphere > Soil ... | reverse complement strand
GATCGGCATGCCCGCGCCGATCGCGGCGGCCATCGCCTCCTCGACGAGGTGCACTTCGCTCGCCTTGGCGCGGTAGGCGCTGTCCTTCACCGCCCGCTTCTCGACCTGCGTGATCTCGGACGGCACGCCGATGACGATGCGGGGCCGGACCCAGACGTTGCGGTTGTGCGCCTTCTTGATGAAGTAGGTCAGCATCTTCTCGGTGACTTCGAAGTCGGCGATGACTCCGTCCTTCATCGGCTTGATCGCGACGATGTTGCCGGGGGTGCGGCCGAGCATGTCCTTGGCGTCCTTGCCGACGGCCTCGACGCGGCCGGTGACCTTGTTGATCGCCACGATGGAGGGCTCGTTGACGACGATCCCCTTGCCCCGGGCGTAGACGCAGGTATTGGCCGTGCCCAGGTCGATGGCGAGGTCACTCGAAAACAGCGAAAGCATCGAACGAAGACTCAAACGGAACTCCTTGTCGTCAGTGGCCGTCGGCCGCGGGCGCCACCGTGCGCAGTGGTGTGCAAGACAGACGACGAACGACCTGTGGCTGACGACGACTCAATGACCAATGACTATGTATCGGCGGGATCGATGGCGGCCTGAATCCCGTTCTTGCCGGAATCTTTTACTCGGTACATCGCGTTGTCCGCGGCCTGGACGAGCTCCTCGGCAGAAGCGGCGACGTCGGGCAGGGTGGCCACCCCCACCGACACGGTGAGGTGGATGTTCAGGCGATCCGGCACGAGAAACGCGTGCGCGGCGATGCGCTCCCGGATGCGCTCGCCGACCGCGAACGCGCCCTCCCCGCCGGTGTCCGGCAGGACGAGCGCGAACTCGTCGCCGCCGAAGCGCGAGACCACATCCGTTTCGCGCGCGCTGGCGCGGATCACGGCGGCCGCTTCGACCAGGGCGCGGCTGCCGAAAAGATGCCCATGGGTGTCGTTGACCGACTTGAACCCGTCGAGATCGATGAACAGCAGCGACAGCGGCCGGCCGCTGCGCGACGCGCGCTTGGTTTCGCGCCGCAGCACGAGGTTGAGATACCTCGAGTTGTAGAGGTGCGTCAGATCGTCGGTGACCGACAGCGCCTCGGCGCGCTTGAGCAGCAGGGCATTGTCGAGCGCCACCGATGCCGGCTCGAGCAGGACGCGCACCGCACGGAGCAGGCTGTCCGACAACCGCGGCTCGCGGGCGGACACCTGGCGATCGAGCGCCACCAGCGCGCCGACGCGGCGCCCGCGGCAGCTGAGGGGAAACGCCACGACGGCGCCGGCCCCGGCATGGGTCACTCGTGTGTCTCTGCTCAAGTCTGCGGTCACGAACTCCTGGTTGCGCTGCATTACCCAGGCGGCGATGGCGTGCACCGCGGGTGTCAGGTCGGCTCCAAGCCCGCGCTCGGCGAGCACCGACAGTTCGCCGGACAGATCCGCCGAGACGACCGCCCAGCAGGGCGCGGGCACCCACGTCGCGGCGCGATCGACGAGCACCTCGGCGATCTTCGGCGGCTCGAGCGTCGCGTTGACGCCGCGAACCATGTCGATCAGCGCGTCCCGGCGCTCGACGTGGCTGCGCAGCTCGCGCTGAAACACGCGCAGGCGTGTCGACAGATCCAAACCGGGCGTCTTGAGCGAAACCTCGCTCGCGCGACGCGGCTTGGACCCGCTCTTACCGGCGGTGCCGACCGCCGGGTACAGCGGTACCGGTGTCCGTGGGGCTCGACTGGCTGAAGACATCAGCTAAGTGCTTCTATCCTCTGCAAATATAGCACATCGGCCGCTTGTAACTGCTTGCCACGTCGCAAGTTCCTAGCCTAAAATGAGGGTTTCCAAGGTGCCCCAATGACCATGCTCGATCGGATGCGCCGCCACAGGGACTGGCTCAAGTGGAGTCTCGGCCTGGTGTGCGTGGCGTTCGTCCTTTTTTACATTCCTGATTTCCTGCGTGGGAGCGGCGCCGACGCGGCCTCGGGCGACACGGTCGCCAAGGTCGAAGGGCGCGAGATTTCCGGCGCTGATTTCCGCCGCACGTATCAAGCTCAACTGCAGGCGTATCGCTCGGCCTACGGCGGCAACATGAGCGACCAGCTCCTGAAGCAGCTCGGGATCGAGCAGCAGATCCTCCAGCAGATGGTCGACGAGCGGGCCGCCCTGGCCGAAGCCGAACGGCTCGGCATCAAGGTGAGCGACGAGGAAGTGCGCCAGCGGATCTTCGCGATGCCGGCCTTCCAGGAGAACGGCGGATTCATCGGCGAAGCGCGCTACCAGCAGCTGCTCCGCATGCAGCGGCCGCCGATGGTCGCCTCCGAGTTCGAGGACAACGTCCGCCGCGGCCTCGCGGTCGAGAAGCTTCGCGGATCGCTGACCGACTGGCTGTCGGTGAACGACAAGGATCTCGAGAAGGAATACCGCCGCCGCAACGACAAGGTGAAGCTCTCGGTCGTCAGCTTCACCGCCGACAGCTTCCGCACCCAGGTCAACGCCAGCGACGCGGAAGTGACCAGCTATTTCGAGGCGCACAAGAACGACTTCAAGATCCCCGAGAAGCGCAAGATCCGCTATCTCCTGATCGACGTGGAAGCGCTGCGCGCGAAGACCGTGGTGCCTGCCGCCGACATCGAGCGCGAGTACAGCAACAACAGCGAGCAGTACACGACGCCGGAACAGGTCCGGGCGAGCCACATCCTGTTGAAGACCGAAGGCAAAGACGACGCCGCGGTGAAGGCGAAGGCCGAGGCGCTGCTCAAGCAGGCGCGCGGCGGCGCCGACTTCGCCGACCTGGCGAGGAAGAACTCCGAGGACGAAGCCAGCGCCAAGAACGGCGGCGACCTCGACTACTTCGGCCGCGGGCGCATGGTGCCGGAGTTCGACCAGGCGGTGTTCGCGATGCAGCCCGGCGCGATCAGCGATCTGGTGAAGACGCAGTACGGCTACCACATCATCAAGCTGGTCGACAAAAAGAACGCGACCACGCGATCGCTCGCCGAAGTGCGGCAGCAGCTGACCGATCAGCTCGCCTACCAGCGCGCGCAGGCGCAGGCGGCCGATCTCGCCCAGAACCTCGAGAAGCAGATCGCCAAGCCGGCGGATCTCGACAAGGTCGCGAAAGCGCAGGGGCTCACCGTGCAGGAGTCCGGCTTCTTCGCGCGCGACGAGCCGATCCTCGGCCTCGGTCCTTCGCCGGAAGCCGCGAACAAGGCGTTCGAGATGAAGCCGAACGACGTGTCCGGCCCGCTGCGCGCCTCGCGCGGCTTCGTGTTCGAGACGCTGGTCGCCAAGCAGGATCCGCGGGACGCGAAGATCGACGAGGTCAAGGACCGCGTCCGCGAGGAGGTCGTGAAACAGAAGGCGCGCGATCTCAGCAAGCAGAAGGCGGCGGAGCTCGCGGCGAAGCTGAAGTCCGCGCCTGATTTCGAGAAGGCGGCCAAGGCGGGCGGCGTCGAGGCCAAGACGACCGAGCTCATTACCCAGGACTCGCCGATTCCCGACCTGGGCGTGGCGCCGGCCGTCGAGGACGCCGCGTTCAAGCTCGCGGTCGGCGCCGTCAGCGACCCGATCGCGACCGACAACGGCACCGCGGTGATCAAGGTCGTCGAGAAGAAAGAAGTGACGCCGGAAGAGTGGACGTCATCGAAGGACCGCTTCCGCGAAGAGCTGCTGACCGACCGCCGCAACCGCTTCTTCTCGGCCTACATGGTCAAGGCGAAGCAGAAGCTGAAGATCGAAGTCAACCGCGAAGCCCTCCAGCGCGCGGCTTCGTAACCAGACCACGAAGACACGAAAACCAAAGCGGCACGAAACTCACGAAAAAGATCTTCAGGTCTTTCGTGTTTTTCGTGCCGTTTGTCTTTTGTGTTTCGTGCGTTTCGTGGTTACCGGACGAACGTGAACGGCAGCATCGCCAGCGGCTCGCCGCGGCGGAACATCGCGAACGGGCCGCGCATGATCCGCAGCGCCTCGATCTCCCCGCTCGACAGGTTCGCGCTGAGCCACGCGGTCACCGCGGCTGACTGCGCCGATTCGCCCGACCCGCTGAACTGATCCGACAGCAGCTCGTAGAAGCTCTTGCGCGGCGGATAGACCACGAGCTCGACGTCGCTGTCGGCCGCGATCTTCGCGCGCTGCTTCGCCACCGCCACCGCACGATCCAGACCGCCGAGCTCGTCCACCAGCCCGTTCTGCTTCGCCTGGCGTCCGGTCCAGACCCGTCCCTGCGCCAGCGCGTCGATCTTCTCCGGCGTGCTGTGCCGCGACTCGGCGACCTTCTCCACGAACTGGTCGTAGAAGGACTGGAGCTGCTCCTGCAGCTTCTTCAGCTCCTCGGCGTTGTAGGGGCGCGCCGGGCCGTTGATCTCGGCGTGCTTGCCGATGCTGGTCGACTCGATCCGCGCACCGAGCTTCTCGTAGACGCCGCCGGTGACGAACTTGCCGCCGAAGATGCCGATCGATCCGGTGAGCGTCGACGGCTGGGCGACGATCACCTGCGCCGGCATCGCGATGTAGTAGCCGCCCGACGCCGCCAGATCCGACATCGACACGATGAGCGGACGATCGGCCCGCTCCGTCTTGGCGACGACCAGCTCGCGCCAGATCGCGTCGGACGCGGTGGTGGATCCGCCGGGGCTGTCCACCCGCAGGACGATCGCCCGCACCGACGAGTCGCGCCGCGCCTGGCGGATGTACTCGATCACGGTCTCCGACCCGAGCACCGGGCCGTTGACCGGGTCGTAGCCGCTCTTGCCGCCGTTGATCGTCCCGCTCGCGTAGATCACCGCGATCCGCGGTCCCTTGTTCAGCCCGACCGAGCCGAGGCTGACGCGCGAGTAGTCGTCGCCGTCGAGATGACGGCGCTGCTCGCCGGCGCGCAGCTTGTCGTCCACCTGATCCTCGTACGCCACCTCGTCCACCAGCCCCGCGGCCAGGGCATCCTCCGGCAGGAACGGGCCATCGTCGATCAGCGTGCGGATGTCGGCTTCGTTCTTCTTGCGGCTGTCGGCGATGCCCCGGACGATCTGTTCGTACAGATCGCGGTTCATCGACTCGTCCATCTCCTTGTGCGCCGCGGTGTAGCCTTTTTCCTTGAAGGTGTTGACCGCGGTCTTGTACTGGCCGATGCGATGGAGATCGGGAATCGCGCCGATCTTGTCCAGCGTGCCGCGGAGAAAGAGCTCGTAGGTGGCCACGCCGACGAGATCGAGCGGCGTCGACGGCATCAGAAAGACCTTGTCGGCCGCCGTCGCGAGGTAGTACTCGCGATCGCCGCCGTACTCGAGATACGCGTAGACCGGCTTCCCCGACTTCTTGAAGTCGAGCACCGCGTCGCGCACCTCCTGCACCTTCGCCCAGAACGGCGACTCGAATCCGGTCGGCTTCAGCAGCACCGCCTTCACGCGCGGATCGACCTTCGCCTTGCGCAGGTTGTCCACGATCGCCCGGACGGTCGGCGTCTTGTTGCCGCGCAGGTAGCCGACGACGTCGGCGGGCGCGAGCTCGCTGAGCGATCCGCCGACGCGCAGGACCAGCGTGGCGCTGGAGGGTACGGCCGGTTCGCGGCCGAACAGCATGTACATCATCGCGAAGCCGACGATGGACACGAAGAGCGCGGCACCGAGCAGCGTAAAGAGGATTGCGAATCCACGACGGGCCATGGAATCAGTATAGTCTCCTCCTATGGAGGCGCTGCTCAAAGACATCCGCTACGCCGTCGCGATGATGCGGCGGCACAAGGGATTCACCACGGCCGGGCTGCTGACGCTCGCGCTGGGGATTGGCGCCACCACCGCGGTGTTTTCGGTCGTCTACGGCGTGCTGCTTCGGCCCCTGCCGTATCCGGCCGCCGATCGCTTGGTGCGCCTGTCGGAAGAGCATCCCGGCGCGGTGTCGCCGCTGCGGGCGCCGATGCTGAGCAACCTCACCTACTACCAGTGGGCGGCGTCGCCGCGCACGATCGCCGAGTTCGCCGGCTACCGCTCGTCAGCCTTCACGGTCACGCGCGACGGCCAATCGTCGCGGCTCGAAGGCGCCAATGTGACCCCGTCGCTGTTCGCGGTCCTCGGGGAGACCGCCGCGCTCGGGCGGTTCTTCCGCGACGACGACGCGAGGACCGGCAGCCCAGCCGTCGCCGTGCTGAGCGATCGCGGCTGGCGCGAGCGGTTCAATGCCGAGCCGTCAGTCATCGGACGCGCGGTAAACATCGACGGCAGCCCGGCGACGATCGTGGGCGTCGCCAGGCCCGGCCTCGCGTTTCCAGACCATGACGCGCTCATCTGGACGCCGCTCGTGATTCCCTCGCCGGCAGCCGACGCGGTGGCCGGCCGGCGCGGGCGGATGTCCGTGCTGTTCGGGCTCGCTCGACTGAAGCCGGACGTGACGCCGGCGCAGGCCGAAGCCGAAGGGACCGCGGCAGCGAGAAGCACGGTGCGGCCGATGGCCGCGAATCTCCTGTTCGGCATCGGTGGACCGCCGGTGGTTCACGTCCGCGGCATGGTCGACGAGATGACCGCGACCATCCGCCCGGCGCTGCTGGTCCTCGCCGCCGGCGTGGTGTGCGTGCTGCTGATCGCCTGCGCCAACGTCGCGAACCTGTTCCTCGCGCGCGGCGTCGCGCGCCAGCGCGAGTTGACGGTGCGCGCGGCGATCGGCGCCAGCGCGTCGCGCCTCGCGCGGCAGCTCGTCACCGAGAGCCTGGTGCTGTCGCTGGCGGGCGGCCTGCTCGGCCTCGCGCTCGCGTGGGTGCTCGTGCGTGTCGCGCAGGCCAGCGCGGCGCAGAATTTTCCCCGGCTCGATGCGATCAAGTTGGACGGTCCGGTCCTGGCGTTCACCCTCGCGACGTCGTTGTTCACGGCGATCGTCGCCGGGCTGGCGCCGGCGCTGCGCGGCAGCCGGTTCAATCTCGCCGAATCGCTGCACGGCGGCGACGGCGCGTCGGCGGGCGGCTTCCGCGGTCTCCGCGCACAGCGGATGCGCGACGGCCTTCTCGCGGCGGAAGCCGCGTTCGCGGTGGTGCTGCTGGTCGCCGCCGTGCTGTTGGCCCGCAGCTTCGTGCGCCTGACCCACGTCGACGCCGGCTACACGCCCGACAGTGTCCTCGCGGCGGAGATTTACGTGCCGGGTTACGACGAGGCAGCGCTGTCCGGGCCGGGCGCCGCGGCCAAAGTGGAGCACATCCGCGCGCTGATCGCCTCGCTCCTCGAGCGGATCCGCGCGACGCCCGGAGTCGCCTCCGCCGGCGCCGGGAACATGATGCCGCTGGACCGCTCGACGCAGATTGCAGGATTCCCGGCGCCGTGGACGCCGCCGGGGGCAGCGCCGGCGACGGCGCGGGCGCTCACCTATCAGGTCACGCCCGGCTACGCGGAGGCGCTCGACCTGAGATTGCGGCGCGGCCGGCTGTTCACCGAGGCCGACCAGGCCAGCGGCACGCGCGCGTGGGTCGTCAACGAGGAATTCGCGCGGCAGTATCTGCCGCCGAATCCGATCGGCTACCGCTTCGATCAGAAGCTGGATACGGCGACCGTCCCGAATGAAGTCGTCGGGATCGTCGCCAACGTGTTGAAGGACGGCAACGATCGCAAGCCGCAGCCGGAGACGTATGTGATCCCGCGGGATGCCGGCCGTTTCTCCGGGCGCTTCGAGATCGTCGTGCGGGCCTCGGGCAACGCGGCGGCGCTGGCACCCGGTCTGCGCGCGCTGCTCCGTGATCTCGAGCCGGCCGCCGCCATTGAAACGGCGACGCTCTCGCAACGAGTGTCCGCGTCGGTCGACCAGCCGCGCTTCGCCACGGCGGTGCTCGGCACCTTCGCGATGCTGGCGCTGGCGCTCGCGTCGGTCGGCCTCTACGGCGTGTTGTCCTACAGCGTGTCGCAGCGGCGTCGAGAGCTCGGTGTCCGGGCCGCGCTGGGCGCCGCCAAAGGCGACCTCGTAGGGCTGGTCCTTCGTCAGGGGCTCGGCGCGACGATGGCGGGGCTGGCGGCGGGACTGATCATCGCCGGCGGCGCGACGCGGCTGATGCAGGGCGTGCTGTTCGGCGTCGGTCCGCTCGATGTCGTGGCGTTTACTGTGGCGCCGGCGGTCCTCATCCCGATCGCCGTGATTGCCTGCCTGCTCCCGGCCAATCGCGCCGCGCGGATCGATCCACTCGAGGCGCTTCGGAGCGAGTGACCGCGTGCAGGCCGGGCAAGCGCTGTGCTCCTGTTCACGCGCTGCGCCCGTAGTGCAGGCCTTCAGGCCTGCCTGAGCGCGAACTTGAGCGAGGTTTCGGCTATACTGAGGGTTCGGCCAACGGTTTTTTTCTCACCACTTGCGGAAGTGGCGGAACGGCAGACGCGCTAGCCTCAGGAGCTAGTTGGAGCAATCCAGTGGAGGTTCGAATCCTCTCTTCCGCACCATTTACTCGATCGCCAACTCACTCGCTAGCGCTTCCGCGGCGCTTCAAAGGCAATTTGGCGGAACGTCATCCGAACGTTGCCGGATAGCTCAATCGTGCTGTTCATGTCCGGATTCCCATCCTTGCCGCCAGGCACCACGGCGTCATCCGCGAACACGGTAGAGCACCCGCTTATGGTCACGCGGCCGTGCATCTGAATCACGTCGCCACTTCTGCTCACTGATTCTGCGAGCATCCCGTAATTTGGCGCAGACGCCGTTTGCGCACTGGCGAAAATCGAGATTCCGAGAACCACGATGCAACCGAGGAGAACCCGCATGGTAAAGCTCCTTTTGAAAGCTTATGTCTACTCCTCTTCGGTTTTCGTGTCACCTTCCGCGTCCTGTTGTCGCTTGTGCAATTCGGAACAGCGCTCTTATAGCTGAGTCGGGTATCGTGAACGGGAATGGCCAAGATCAGTGTGCCGGCTCCGGTGGACCGCGTGTGGAAGCCGTGCACGACGCTGGACGAGCTCCACGAACAGACGCGGCTGCTCTACGAATCCATCACCGCACGCGCGCGGCGAAGTCGGCGGAGGGCGCAGCCCCATAAAGCGGTGGTGAAGAAGCAGGGCGGCAGGTAGGCAGAACCGTCACGCAGGGTCGCCAACGCTCAGCGACCCGGGATGCTCACCCGCCGTACAGGCGCATCTGCTGAATGGCGTAGGCCGACGCCTCGACGTGATCCGTGAAGAACGTCTGAGCGATCAGCACGCCGCTGGCATACAGCCGCGTCTCGAAGCGTGGCTCGGTCGCATGCGACAGGAATCGGCAGCTCAGTGGCGCCTGCTCCCAGAGGACGAGTCCTGGTTCGGTTTCGGTCTGCTCGGGCCGCATGGTGGTGACGAGAGCATGCGAAATGCCATCAGGCAACGCATAAGAATGGGCCGTGGCTTCCGGTAGAGCTGTCACATTCACGTACAAGTCGGAGACCGATACACTGCCGATGGCACCGGCCGGGACCAGATGAGCGTCGGCTAGGGTCGCCGTTGACGTCTGGTTTTCGGTTTGGTTGAGGTGTGCGGCTGGTTCGCGCGGGCGCGCTCGGCAGCCAATTGCCGGGCGATCTGCAGTTCGCGCTGAAGCGCCGCGCTCGCGTCGGTCAACCGCTGGATGTGGCGCTCGATCCGATCGAGGCGTTCGGTTTCACCGACGTTCCGTTCTTTGGCCACGCGTCACTCCTGGGGCGGCTTCGCCGGCGTCCGCAGCGTCGGGTAGGTAATCCCGAGCTGCTCCAGATAGGTCTTGTACTTCGTCGGATCGTAGTAGTACTTCTTCATCTCGGGCCGGTACTTCGCCATGATCTGTTCGTTGAGCCAGATGGCCGGCTTGTCGCCCGGACGGATGAACGACACGTACTTCGTGGTCTTCGTCTGGACGTTGTTGAAGTAGTCCCACGCCTGGGTGACGAGCTCGGGACGCGTCAGGAAATCCAGGACCGTCAGCGCCACGACCTTCGACCCGTAATAGATGCCCTTGTGGGCGATCGGCGTCGCCATCGAGATGGCGTTGGCCCAGTTGTGCCCCGGTCCGGCCTGCATGTTGGCCGGATAGTTGAGCGTCACCGTCGGCACCGTCCACGAGATGTCACCGATGTCGTCCGAGCCTCCGCCGCGCCGTTCCTCGTCGGGGATCTCCGAGCGTCCGCGCAGCGGTTCGAGCTTGGTGGCCAGCCCGATCTCGGGCACTTTCAGCTCGTGCTGCAGCGCCCTGGCGAGCGCCTGATCGGCGTCGGTCCATTTCGGCAGGCCGACCGCCTCGATGTTGGCGTGCATCGTCTCGGCGATGGTCTTGTTGAAGTGACCCGACCAGGCCGAGCCGAGCAGCCGCGACGAGACCTCGGTGTCGGTCATCATCGTCGCCGCCTGCGCGAGGCGGTCGCCGATCGTCCACAGCTCTTTGGTGTGCGGATAGTCGGTGTCGCGGAAGTAGTACCAGACCGACGCGTTGGGCGGCACGACGTTCGGCTGATCGCCGCCGTTGGTAATCACGTAGTGCGAGCGCTGCTGGAGCCGCAGGTGCTCGCGGCGGAAGTTCCAGGCGGTGTCCATCAACTCCACGGCATCGAGCGCGGAGCGGCCGCGCCACGGCGCGCCGGCGGCATGCGCGCTCTCACCCTTGAAGTTGTACTCGACCGACACGAGCGCGTTCGACATGCTCTCGCCCCAGTTCGCCTGCATGTTCGCGCCGACGTGCGCGAAGATCGAGATGTCGACGTCCTTGAACGCGCCGGCCTTCACGTAGTACGCCTTGGCGCCGTCCAGCTCCTCGGCGACGCCCGGCCACAGGCGCAGCGTGCCCGAGAGGTGCTGCTGCTCCATGATCTTCTTCACCGCGAGCGCCGCGGCGATCTGAAGCGGCATCCCGGAGTTGTGCCCTTCGCCGTGGCCCGGCGCCCCCTCGATGATCGGATCGTGGTACGCGACGCCGGGCTTCTGCGACGCCTGTGGGATGTCGTCGATGTCGGAGCCGAGCGCGATGACCGGCTTGCCCGATCCCCAGCTGGCCATCCACGCCGTCGGGATGCCGGCCAGGTTCTCCTGCACGGTGAAGCCGTTCTGCCTGAGGATCCCGGTCAGGTACTTCGTCGTCTCGAACTCCTGGAATCCGAGCTCGCCGAAGCTGAAGACCTGGTCGTTCATCCGCTGAATCATTTCCTGCAGCCCGTCGACCTCCTGGCCGACGTCGCGCTTGTACTGCTCGAGCGCCGGGTTTGCCGGCGCCGGGCTGTTCGAGCGGGGTGCCGCGGGCGCCGGCGAGGGCTGCTGTGCCGCGGGCACGACGGTCGCGGCCGCCGCGAGCGCCACGATCACGAGGCGGTGTAGGCGCATCACAGGCTTCATGTCACTCCTGGCTCACCGCGTGTCGGCTGATGTACGCCTGGACGGTGGCGTCATCGATCGCGGTGAAGGCAATCCCCGTCGGGTACCGGTACGGCCGCCCCTTCGCGGTCTGCTCGCGCCGGGCCCAGATCAACCGGCCCTGGCAAAAGCAGGGCGTCTCGTCCGACAACAGCGCAACGGTGACGATCCGTCCGACCTCGGGAGGCGCGGCGAAGATCACCTGCGCGCCGGTCACCGAGAGGTCGACCAGGAGCGCCGGGTCGCGATCGATCTGCACTTTTCTCAGCGGCTTGAAGCCGTAGCGCTTCGCCTTCTGCCCGGCTTGATTGATCGCGGACGCCGGCACCGGCGGCAGCAGCGGCTCCAGCTCGACGTCGCGATCGCGGGGCCCGCGGTCGCGCTCGAACAGCTGCAGCTCGAGAACGCGGATCTGTTCCGTCGCCGCCGCCAGCCGCTCCAGCACGTCGCTCGGCTCGGACGCTTGGTCGGCGCGAGCCGGCGTTCGAGACGCGAGCTCGGCGGCCAGCGCGTCGCGCTCCCGGGCGACCGTGTCGCG
>Ga0068871_100002869_pt1 | contig 11814 bp, 12 predicted proteins | sample KBSMisM72_FD_72750 | JGI IMG/M metagenome (GOLD analysis project Ga0068871, IMG submission 72750) | Miscanthus rhizosphere microbial communities from Kellogg Biological Station, Michigan, USA - KBS Miscanthus M7-2 | ecosystem: Host-associated > Plants > Roots > Rhizosphere > Soil ... | reverse complement strand
CGGCGAGGTGCTGGTCGAGATCAAGGCCACCGGGGTCTGTCATACCGACGAATTCACCCGGTCCGGCGCCGATCCCGAAGGCCTGTTCCCGGTGATCTTCGGCCATGAAGGTGCCGGCGTGGTGGTGGATATCGGCCCCGGCGTCACCTCCCTGAAAAAAGGCGACCATGTCATTCCGCTCTACACCCCGGAATGCCGTCAGTGCAAAAGCTGCACCTCGCACAAGACCAATCTCTGCACGTCCATCCGCTCGACCCAGGGCCAGGGCGTGATGCCCGACGGCACCAGCCGCTTTTCCATCGGGGGCAAGAAGATCCATCACTATATGGGCTGCTCGACCTTCTCCAACCATACCGTGCTGCCTGAGATCGCACTGGCGAAAATCCGCGACGACGCGCCATTCGACAAGGTCTGTTATATCGGCTGCGGCGTCACCACCGGCATCGGCGCGGTGATCAACACCGCCAAGGTCGAGCCGGGCGCCAATGTGGTGGTGTTCGGGCTGGGCGGGATCGGGCTGAATGTGATCCAGGGGGCGCGGATGGCGGGCGCCAACATGATCGTGGGCGTGGACATCAATCCGGCGCGCGAGACATTGGCGCGCCAGTTCGGCATGACGCACTTCGTCAATCCCAAAGAGGTCAAAGGCGATCTGGTGCCGCATCTGGTCGAACTGACCAAGGGCGGGGCGGACTATTCCTTCGAATGCGTCGGCAATGTCGATACGATGCGCCAGGCGCTGGAATGCACCCATCGCGGCTGGGGGGAGAGCATCATCATCGGCGTGGCGGGGTCGGGGCAGGAGATCAAGACCAGGCCGTTCCAACTGGTGACGGGACGGGTATGGAAAGGCACCGCCTTTGGCGGGGTGCGCGGCCGCACCCAGGTGCCGCAGATCGTGGACTGGTACATGGACGGCAAGATCAGCATCGATCCGCTGATCACCCACAAACTGCCCCTGAGCCGCATCAACGAGGCTTTTGACCTGATGCATTCGGGCGAATCCATCAGAACGGTCATTGAATTCTAGCGGATTTCGCTGCACCGTGGTTCTAACGGGGCGTCCATGACCCCGGTGGGAGGTCTTTCATGCGCACCGCCATTTTTGCAGCCGGCTTTGTTGTTCTCGCCGTTTCGCCCGGACTTGTTTCATTTTCTTGGGGGCAGTCATTGGTGCCGCCGCCCGCGCCGCCAGGGATCGACGTGCCCGATTGGGCGCTGCCGCAATCGGCCACCCACAAGCAAGTTGCGCCGCCCGCCGATTTTCATCGCGCTTCACTGACCAATGGCGGTCCCATCGGTGTGTTTGAAGCCCAGACCGATATCGGCGGCCCGTTGGCGCCTGGCAGCGCCAGTTACGACGCCACGGCCAAGATCTACACCATCAATTCCGCTGGCTATAACATCTGGTACCAGCGCGACGAGTTCCGGTATCTGTGGAAGAAAGCCTCCGGCGATGTTTCGCTGGCGGCCGATGTGGTGTGGCCCAATATCGACGATTTCCACGACCGCAAGGTCGCGCTGATCATCCGCGACAGCCTGGACGACGATTCCCGCCAGATCATGGCCGCCCAGCATGGCAACGGCATGGTGCATATCTCCTGGCGTGCCGAGAAAAGCGGCCAGATGGTCGATGTCTCGCACCGCGCCGCGCGCCAGCCCACGCCCGGCACGGCGGAGAAAGGAACGCAGGCGCTGCATGCCAGCCGTATCGGGATCGAGAAGAAGGGCGATATGTTCCAGCTCTGGATCAGCTGGCAGGGCGAACCGATCCATCCCGAAGGCGCGCCGATTCCCTTCAAAACCACCGGGCCCTTTTATGTCGGGATCGGGTTCACCTCTCACCTGCCGGCCAATGTGCTGACGGCGAAAGTGACCGACGTGGTGATGGAAAATGCGTCCGGCAAGATTCGCTAGCCTTCTGCTTTTCCTGGCTGTGCCCGCAGCCTGGGCGCAGGCACCCGGCGTTACAATTCCCGACTGGGCGCTGCCGGATTCCCCCACGCACAAGCAAGTGGCGCCGCCGCTGGATTTCCATCGCGATCCCGTGACCATGGGCAAACCCATCGGCATTTTCGAAAACCAGACCGACGTCGGCGCGGCTCTGGTGGCGGGCGACGCCAGTTATGACGCGGCGGACAAGAGTTACACCATCACCTCTGCCGGCTATAACATCTGGTATACCCGCGACGAGTTCCGCTATCTGTGGAAGAAGATGTCGGGCGATGTTTCGCTGGCGGCGGCGATCAGCTGGCCCGATCCATCCGGCTTCGGCGACCGCAAGGCGGCGCTGGTGATCCGCCAGGGATTGAACGACGATTCCGTTGAGGTTCTGGTGGCGCAGCATGGTGCGGGCATGGTGCATCTGGCCCGGCGCGAGGTGCAGAACACCCGCATCAAGGACATGGAGTATCGCGTCGGTTCGCGCGGCGGTCTGCCGGGCGGCGCCACGCCCGACAGCCTGGTGGGCCTGCAGGCGTCCCGCATCGGCATCGAAAAGAAGGGCGACAATTTTCAGCTTTGGGTAAGCTGGCAGGGCGAGGCCATGCATCCCGAAGGCGCGCCGGTCACCCTGCACATCAACGGGCCCTTCTATGTCGGGATCGGTTTTGCCTCGCATCTGCCGGCGACCGTCTCGACCGCCAAGCTTAATAATGTGATGCTGGAAAACCGCGCGGGTAGAGTGCGCTGAGCCTACAAAAATCAGGGAGCCTTGACGCCCTTCAGCAGCTTGAGCAATTGCGGGTGCAGGTTTTCATTGCCGGCCAGCACCGAGCCCTGGGTCAGCATTTCCGCGCCGCCGCGCAGGTCGGTGACCATGCCGCCCGCTTCGCGCAGCAGCACAATGCCCGCCGCGATATCCCAGGCCTGCAGGGATCGTTCCCAGAAGCCATCGAACCGTCCCGCCGCGACATAGGCAAGGTCCAGCGACGCCGAGCCGAAGCGGCGGATGCCTGCGGTGACATTCATCACTTCGGCCATCTCGGCGCTGGCGCGGGCATGGCCTTCTTTTCCCAGGAAGGGCAGGCCGGTGGCGATGACGCTGGAGGCCAGGTCCTTACGCGCCGCGACCCTCAGCCGCTTGTTGTTGAGATAGGCGCCATGGCCCTTTTCGGCGGTGTAAAGATCGTCGGTTACCGGATTGTAGATCACGCCGGAGACCATCTGGCCCTCGCGTTCCAGCCCGATGGAGATGGCGAAATGCGGAATGCCGTGCATGAAGTTGGTGGTGCCGTCGATGGGGTCGATGATGAAGCGATGCGTCCTGTCGGCGCCCTCGACCGCCCCGCCTTCCTCGCCCAGAAAGCCGTAACCGGGACGGGCCTTGCTGAGCTCGTCGATCAGAATTTTCTCGGTGCGCTTGTCGGCGGAGGTGACGAAGTCGGCCGGACCCTTCATCGAGATCTGGAGGTTTTCCAGCTCGTTGAAATCGCGGATCAATGGGCGGCCGGCTTTGCGCGCGGCTGCTATCATGACGTTTAATGCGGGAGAGGTGTAGACCATTACTTATTCCTTTGGTCGCATGGCCGGACGGCTCGTTTCACTCGCCTGGCCATGCTCACTCTGCCCTGCGCACATAAGAGCCGTCTTCGGTGGCGACGATGATCTTCTCGCCGGCGCCGATAAAGGGCGGCACCTGAATCTTGAGGCCGTTCTCCAGTATCGCGGTCTTGTAGGACGGGGCGGCGGTGCCGCCTTTCATCACCGGATCGGCCTCGGTGACGGTGAGAGTGACCTGGACCGGCAGTTTGATGCCGATGGGCTTGCCATCATAGAGATGAACCAGGGTCTTCATGCCGTCCTGCAGGAACTGGGCCTGGTCGCCGACAAAATCTGTGGCGAGCTCGATCTGCTCATAATTTTCCATATCCATGAAGGTGAGCATGTCGCCGCTGGTGTAGAGATACTGGAAGTCCTTCTTGTCCAGATAGGCCTCGTCCACCGCTTCGTCGGAACGGAAGCGCTGGTTCAGCTTGGTGCCGGTGGTGACGTTCTTGAGCTCGACCTGGTTGTAGGCGCCGCCCTTGCCGGGCTTGACCTTCTGGGTCTTCACCGCGATCCACAGTCCGCCGTCATGATTGATCAGGGTGCCCGGGCTGATTTCGTTGCCGGTGATTTTGGCCATACAGGATCGCGCCTCCGCGCGCGGGTGGTGAAGGTTCAGCAGGTTCAAAGAGCGGGCGGGTTCTAGCAACCTTGTCCCCGATTGTCATCCCCGGCGAACATCGCCGATAGGCGATGTGAGGGAAGGGGAGCCAGGTACCCGAAACCTATAGATATCTGGCGCCTGGGTCCCCTTCCCCTCGCGCAGCAACGCTGCGCTCGGCCGGGGATGACATCAGAAGCAGTATTTCCAGCACGAATAGCCCGCGCCCAGGGTGAGATAGACAAGCAGCGCGATGCTCAACAGCGCCGCGCCATCGGCCCAGCGGGGTCCCGTGGGCCGGAAAAAGCCGAGGCTCCAGGCCAGGGCCAGCAGACAGGTGCCCGGCACGATCAGGAAGGGGATGTACCAATGGGCCTGAAACCACAACGAGTCCGCGAACAGCCGGGCGTGAATCTTATCAGCCGCGACATTGACCGCCACGGCCACGAACACGCCGCAGAACAGAAAGCCCAGCAGGCGTTCCTTCATGGCCCGTTCACGCAAACAGCGCGTTGAACCGGCGCACCGCATCTTCCGGTCCGTCGGGATGCTCCCACACCCCGGCGGAGACGGCGAGAAAATCCGCGCCTGCTTCGATCAGCGCGGGCGCATTGGCGATGGTGATGCCGCCGATGGCAACGCTAGGCACCACCATCACGTCGCTCCACCAGCGCAGCAGTTCGATGTCGGCGCTGGATTTGGGTTCCTTGGTCTGGGTGGGGAAGAAGGCGCCGAAAGCGATATAATCGGCGCCGGCCTCGGCCGCTTCCATGGCGAGATGACGGCTGTCATGACAGGTGACGCCGACGATGCCTTTAGGCAACAACTTGCGCGCCTCGGCATAGGAGGCGTCTTCCTGGCCGACATGGACGCCGTCACAGCCCAGTTCGGCGGCAAGATCGGGCCGGTCGTTGAGGATGAAGGCCGTGCCTGCCGCCTGCACAGTGGGGCGCAAAAGGTCCACCGCGCGGCGGATCTCGTCATCGCTGACATGCTTGAGGCGAAGCTGGAAGGAGGCGACGTCGCCGCCGTCCAGCGCCTCGCGCAGGGGGATCAAAAAATTCGCCGCCGAAAGCTTCGGCGGCGAAATCAGATAGAGACGACAGTCGCTCAATGCCCCCTCCGGCCTTCGCAGCTTTGCTTGGCGCTTTGGCTACCGCCAAAGCGCCTGCGCGCTGCTACGGCCACCTCCCCCCATGCGGGCGCGCTGACGCGCGCGCGGGGGGGGTGGTCTGGCGCTGGTTGCAACAAGTTAGGCAGCCTTCTCGTCCGCCTGTTTCCACTTTCCGAGTGCCGCCAGCGAATTCATCAAAGCGCGATGGGCGAAGGCGGCCTGGCCGGCGGCGACATTCTTGCCGCCCCAGGCCTTTTGCGGCGCAGCCTGCAGGGCGCGGCCATAGGAGAAGGTCAGCGGCCAGGGCAGGTTGCCGATGGCGCTCATGGCTGACAGATGTGCGGTGGCGTCCAGATCGGACTGGCCGCCCGACAGGAAGGCGATGCCCGGCACCGCACCCGGCACGCGCTGCTTCAGCACCCGAACGGTACGCTCCGCCACTTCCTGGACGGAATTCTGTTTCGGGCATTTCTTGCCCGGAACGATCATGTTGGGTTTCAGGATCATGCCTTCCAGCGCAACATGGGCGTGGGAAAGCTGGTTGAACACTTCCTGCAGCACCCAGCCGGTGACCTGCTCGCAACGCTCGATGGTGTGATCGCCGTCCATCAGCACTTCCGGCTCTACGATCGGCACGATGCCGTTTTCCTGGGCCAGCGCTGCGTAGCGGGCCAATGCCTGGGCATTGGCATTGATGCAGTTGTAGGTGGGAATGTCCTTGCCGATATCGATCACCGCCCGCCATTTGGCGAAACGCGCGCCCAGTCTGTAATATTCGACAAAGCGTTCGCGCAAGCCATCCAGGCCTTCGGTGATGACTTCGCCTGGCGCGCCCGCCAGGGGCTTGGTGCCGGCATCCACCTTGATGCCCGGCACGGCGCCGGCCGCTTCGATCAACTTGACCAGCGGCGTGCCGTCCTTGGCTTTCTGGCGCAGGGTTTCATCATAGAGGATCACGCCCGAGATATGCTCGCGCATGGTCTTGTCGGTGCGGAACATGAATTCGCGATAGTCGCGACGATTGTCCTCGGTATTGGGGACGCTGATAGCGTCAAAGCGCTTTCCGATGGTGCCGGTGGATTCATCGGCGGCCAGCAGGCCCTTGCCCGGCGCCACCATCTTGTTCGCGATCTTGTTCAGCTCTTCGAGATTCATCGCCATCCTCTATCGATCTTTCCGTTGAAGATTCTACTTGGAAGAAGTCTTTATTTTGAAGTCAGGGCCTCGACACCGGGCAAACTCTTGCCTTCCAGCCATTCCAGGAACGCCCCGCCCGCGGTCGAGACGTATGTGAAATCCTGTTCCACGCCGGCATGGACCAGGGCCGCAACGGTATCGCCGCCGCCCGCCACCGACAATAAGGAACCAGCCCGCGTTGCGGCCGCGACGATTTGTGCCGCCGCCACCGTGCCACGGTCAAAGGGTGCGGTTTCGAAGGCGCCGAACGGGCCGTTCCATACCAGGGTGCGGGTGGTCAGCAGCCGGGTTTCAAAGGCCTTGATGCTTTCGGGCCCCACATCCAGCGCCATCTCGTCCGCGCCAATATTCCCGGCCGGAACGGTACGATGGGCGGCGCCCGCCTTGAATTCCTTGGCCACCACCAGATCGGTGGGCAACAGGATCGCCGCGCCGGATTCGGTCGCCATGTGAATGACCTTTCGCGCGGTCTCCAAATGATCGGGCTCATAAAGCGACTTGCCGATGCCGATGCCTTGCGCCGCCAGGAAAGTGTTGGCCATGGCGCCGCCGATCACCAGGGTCTCTACCCGCTTCACCAGATTTTCCAGCAGCTCGATCTTGGTGGAGACCTTGGCGCCGCCCACCACCGCCAGCAGCGGGCGCTGGGGATTGCCCAGCGCCTTTTCCAGATGGGTGAGTTCGGCCTGCATGGAGCGGCCCGCCGCATTGGGCAACAGCCGCGCCACGCCTTCGGTCGAAGCATGGGCGCGATGGGCGGCGCTGAAGGCGTCGTTGACGAAGATATCGCCCAGCGCCGCCAACTGCCGGGCCATCGCCGGATCGTTTTCTTCCTCGCCCTTGTGGAAGCGGGTATTTTCCAGCAGCAGGACGTCGCCATCCTTGAGCGCCGCAACCGCGGCTTCGGCGTTGGGACCAATGCAATCATCGGCAAAGCCAACCTTGCGGCCAACGGCACGCGACAGCGGGTCGGCCAGCACCTTCAGCGACATGGACGGCACAACCTTGCCCTTGGGCCGGTCGAAATGGCTGAGCACGATCACCCGCGCGCCTTTTTCCGCCAGTTCCTTGATCGTAGGCGCTTGCCGCACGATGCGGGTGTCGTCGGTCACCTTGCCATCGGCCACCGGGACATTGAGGTCGGCGCGCACCAGCACGCGCTTTGCTTTTACATCCAGGTCATCGAGGGTTCGGAACATTTTTTATGCCCTACCGCTTCGCTGCTTGGGGGCGCGCATCAGATCAGTTTGCCCAACGCCACGGCGGTGTCGGCCATGCGGTTGGAGAAACCCCATTCATTGTCATACCAGGCCATCACCGAGACAAAGGTGCCGTCCATCACCTTGGTCTGGTCCAGCGCAAAGCTGGAGGAAGCCGGATTGTGGTTGAAATCCACCGACACCAGCTTGTCATGCACCACTTCCAGGATGCCCTTGAGCGGGCCCATCGCGGCGCCCTTGATGGCGTCGTTGATCTCCTGAACGCTGGTCGATTTGCGGGCGCAGAATTTCAAATCCACCAGCGAGACATTGGGGGTGGGTACGCGCACCGAAACGCCGTCCAATTTGCCCTTCAGTTCCGGCAACACCAGGCCCACCGCCTTGGCGGCGCCGGTCGAAGTCGGGATCATGGAAAGCGCCGCGGCCCGGCCGCGATAGAGATCCTTGTGCATCTGGTCCAGCGAAGGCTGGTCGTTGGTGTAGCTGTGGATGGTGGTCATCATGCCGCGCTCGATGCCGACCGCGTCGTTCAGCACCTTGGCGACCGGCACCAGGCAGTTGGTGGTGCAGGAGGCGTTGGACACGACCAGATGATCCTTGGTCAGCTGATCGTGATTGACGCCATAGACCACCGTCAGGTCGGCACCATCGCACGGCGCGGAGACCAGCACCCGCTTGGCGCCGGCCGTCAAATGGGCGCCTGCTTTTTCTTTCGACGTGAATATGCCGGTGCATTCCAGCGCGATGTCCACATCCAGCGCCTTGTGCGGCAGTTCGGCGGGATTCTTGATGGCGGTGACCTTGATCTTGTGACCGGCGGCGATCATGAACTCGCCGTCCACGCTTACCTGGGCGGGGAACCGGCCATGCACGCTGTCATAGCGCAGCAGATGCGCATTGGTCTCGACCGGACCCAGGTCGTTGACCGCCACGACTTCGATATCGCGACGGCCTGATTCCACGATCGCCCGCAGGACCAGACGTCCGATACGGCCGAAGCCGTTGATTGCAACACGCAGCGCCATTTCAAATCTCCTAGACTAGCTATTGAGCAATTCTTTGGCCGCCGCGGCGGCGGCATCGGCGGAAATGCCGAACTTGGCATAGACATCCTTGTAAGGGCCACTGGCGCCGAAGCTGTGCATGCCGACAAAGGCGCCGCCATCTCCCAGCAGCTCTGAACCGATGTAACGGTCCCATCCCGCGCGGGCGGCGGCCTCGATCGCCACCTTGACGGTACCGGGGCCCAGAATCTTCCTGCGATACTCTTCCGGCTGTTCCTCGAACAGATCCCAGCAGGGCATCGAGACCACCCGCGACGGGATGCCTTCGGCGGCCAATTTGGCGCGGGCGTCCATTGCCATGCTCACTTCGGTGCCGGTCGCCAGGAAAGTGACTTTGGCCCCCGCATCGCCCGCCAATTCGTAAGCGCCCTTGGCGGACAGATTTTCGCTGGTGTGCGTGGTGCGGACCGTCGGCACATCCTGGCGGGAAAAGGCGATCAGGCTGGGGCGGCGGTCGTTCTTCAGCGCCAGTTCCCAGCATTCCGCCGTCTCCACCCCGTCGGCGGGGCGCATCACCAACAGATTGGGAATGGCGCGCAGGGCCGCCAGATGCTCGACCGGCTGGTGGGTCGGTCCATCTTCGCCGACGCCGATGGAATCATGGGTCATGACAAACACCACCCTTATGCCCATCAGGGCCGCCAGACGGATGGCGGGACGGCAATAGTCGCTGAACACCATGAAGGTGCCGCCATAGGGAATGATACCGCCATGCAACGCCATGCCGTTCATGGCGGCGCACATGCCATGCTCGCGGATGCCGTAATGGATATAGCGGCCAGCAAAATTGCCCGGGCCGACTTCCATCAGTCCCTTGCTGCGGGTGTTGTTGGAAGGGGTGAGGTCGGCCGACCCACCGATCGTGGTCTGCAGTTCCCCGTTGATCACCTCCAACGCTTTTTCCGACATTTTGCGGGTGCCGGCGCTGGGCTTCTCGGATGAAAGTTGTTCCTTGAGCGCGACCAGAGCGGGCGACAGCGAAGCCGGGATGACGTCATTGATGGTGTCGTCGAATTCCTTGGCGCGCTTGCTGGCGGATTTGCGCGCGTTCCACGCCTTGCATCCTGCCGCGCCGGCCTGTCCGAAGGCGCGCCACTGATTGAGCAAGTCGTCCGGCACGATGAAGGGTTCATAGTCCCAACCCAGTTCCTTGCGCGTCCCCGCCACCACATCGGCGCCCGGCGCGTCGCTATGGGCTTTCTGGGTGCCCTGACGGCCCGGCATGCCGAAGCCGATGATGGTGCGGCAGGCGATCATCACCGGGGTTTCGGATTTCTGGGCCTTCTCAAGGGCGCGGAAAATATCGGCGGCGTCATGGCCGTCACAACTGTCCACCGTCCAGCCCGCGGACTGGAACCGTTCCGCCTGATTGGTGGAATCCGACAGCGAGATGGCGCCGTCGATGGTGATGTTGTTGTGGTCCCACAACACGATCAGGTTCGAAAGCTTGAGATGCCCGGCCAGGGTGATGGCTTCCTGGCTGATGCCCTCCATCAAATCGCCGTCGCTGGCGATGACATAGGTCTTGTGGTTGACAAGATCCGCGCCGAAGCGGGCATTGAGCAGCCGCTCGGCCAGCGCCATGCCCACGGCATTGGCGATGCCCTGGCCCAGAGGGCCGGTTGTGGTTTCGATGCCCGGCAGATCGCCATGCTCGGGATGGCCGGCGGTCGGGCTGCCGACCTTGCGGAAATGCTTGAGGTCTTCGATGGAGATTTCGGGATAACCGGTTAGCCACAACAGGGAATAAAGCAGCATCGAGCCGTGGCCGCCCGACAGCACAAAGCGGTCGCGGTCGGGCCAGCCGGGTTCGGCGGCGTTGAACTTGAGGAACCGGGAGAACAGCACCGTGGCGACGTCCGCCATGCCCATCGGCAGGCCCGGATGCCCCGATTTCGCCGTTTCAACCGCATCCACGGACAACATCCGGATGGCATTGGCCAGGCGGCGGACTTTGTCTTGTTCAGGCAGGGTCATTGGGGTTTCCCGGCAATGTGGTGGGTGGCCTTAGCGAGGGGGTGGCGCCCCCGTCAAGGGCCCATCCAAGGTCCCCGGCATGCCGACAACGCGTATCGGTTGACCCGATTTCCCAACCCAGTGCCGCGGGTCCGAAATTCGCAATCTCTCGATCTCAAGGATTGGCGAATTTCGGGCCCCGGAACGGCACTGGGATTCCATGATTTTTTCGCGTCCGCGATCCCGCAATCCGCCAAAAGCCCGATATAGTGATCTTGCGGATTGCGGAATCGGGACGCGAGGGCCTAAGGTCTTGGGGAAATTGAGCGATGAGGCGCGCATGAGCCGACTGGAATTGGCGCAAAACCGCTTCCAAGCAGCCCTGGAGGCCTTGGAAAATGCGGCGGCTTCCGTGGGCGAAAGCCTGGATGGGGCCGCCAAGCTGCCGGAGCGGATCGCGGAACTGGAAATAGAGCGCGAAAAGCTGCTCGCCCGGGTTGCGGATCTCGAAGAAGAAGTGAGCCTGTTGTCGGGCCTGACCGAGGAAGTGGAAGGCCGGCTGGACGGCGCCATGGGTGAAATCCGCGCCGCGCTGGCGCGTTAGGACCCAGGAAGCATCGGTCTAGCGATGCGACCAAGAAAGGAGAAAGCGCCATGCCTCTCGTGAACGTCATGGTCAACAGCCGCGCCTATACCATCGCTTGCGATGAGGGCGAGGAGGAACATCTCAAGGCGCTGGCCGCCCATGTCGATGCCAAGGCCCGCGAAGTGTTGGGATCGGTGGGACAGGTGGGCGATGCGCGGATGCTGCTGATGGCAGCCTTGCTGATCGCCGACGAGCATCACGACCTGGCCGGCGCCAGCGGCCATGCCACCGAGGGCGAAAAACAAACTTTGCATTTGCGAGCGGAAAAGGCGGAAAGCGCCGCTGCCGACGCCCTGGAAAGCGCCTCCAAGAAGCTTGAAGACATTGCCGCGCGGCTTGCACACGCCTAGATTAGGGGCGGACGGTCACTGTCTCGCGCGTCAGGTTGCGATGCCCAGGGGCCTTAATTGTACTCATCGGGAGCTGTCTCTGGTCTGGACCCTGGTCCTAACTATATGGCGCCCACCTGC
>Ga0068871_100002866_pt1 | contig 11816 bp, 6 predicted proteins | sample KBSMisM72_FD_72750 | JGI IMG/M metagenome (GOLD analysis project Ga0068871, IMG submission 72750) | Miscanthus rhizosphere microbial communities from Kellogg Biological Station, Michigan, USA - KBS Miscanthus M7-2 | ecosystem: Host-associated > Plants > Roots > Rhizosphere > Soil ... | reverse complement strand
TGCGCGACGAACTCGCTAGCTTCGAGGCGGACGAGAACTTGTCCCGACTGAACGGTGTCGCCTTTCTCAACGCCGATCCAGGCGACGCGTCCCATCACTTTCGCACCGACGGCGATCTTGTGATGAGCTACGACGTAACCCGAGGCAGATAGAACGCTTTCGCCTGCAGATGCTGCGCCCGTTTCGACTCGAACCGGAGCTGCGGAGATCGTTTTGGCACTCGAGAAGAAAAACACGTAGCCGAGTCCCGCCAGTGCCAGCACAACCGCGACGCCGAGCAACAAGAGTTTTGGCGAGCGATTGTTCGCCGCTGGCGACGGCGCCGGTCCGCGATCGATTTTCAGACTGCGGAGGCGTTTATTGAGATCGTCCTGAGATTCTTTTGATTTTGGGTTCGTGACCATTTTATTTAGACAGGATTCGCAAAATGACTCAAGATTTACATGTAAATCTTGAGCAAATCCTGTACAGCCTGTGAGCTAAGCGCGCAGCGCATCGACGATCTTGAAGCGTGATGCGCGGATCGACGGCAGCAGCGAGCCGACAAACCCGATGATGGCGCCAAACAGCAATCCTAGACCCATCAAATCAGGTGTGACTCTAAAGTTGAATGCAATCTCACTAAACGTCACCCAATTGGATGTTCCAGTCGAAACGAAATTTAGCGGCAACGCGAGGACGATTCCGATGGCAGCTCCGAGCAACGCGATCGCGATCGACTCCAGAAGAAACGCGATGAGAATGCTCAGGCGGCCGAATCCCAGCACACGTAACGTCCCGATCTCCTTCGTACGTCGCGCCACTGCCGCGTACATTGTGTTCATCCCGGCGAAGCCGGCTCCGACGGCCATGATGAAAGTGATAAACCCAGCCAAATACTTCAGCGCTCCCGACGCAGTGCCTTGCTGGTCCTCATAGAACGTGCGCTCTGAAATAGCTTTCAAATGAAGCTTGGGATCGTCTGTGATTCTCTTGCTGAGCCCGGTCAAAACGTTTGGATCTTTGACGCGCATCAGTACTGACGAGTAGTTCTCGCGCTTGGTCGTGCTCGCAAGCGAATTGATATCAACCCAGATCTCAGATTCGAAAGCCTTCCCGGCGGAGTCAAACAAACCCACCACCGTGTAGTCAGTCGTCTGAATGCGGAACCTGTCGCCGATGTCGAGCCCCTGAAATCTTTCCGCAATGCGCTTCGAAACAACTGCCTCAGTCAGACCGGGCTGAAACAATCGTCCCGAAACGGTTTGAAATCCCGAGCGCAACTTGAACGACATCGGCCCAACACCGCGCACCGTTACATTCGAACCCTGACTCATGCCTTTGCGAGCCTTGTAGATCAGCGTGACTAATTCGCCGGCAGCGAGCGGCTTGTCAGCTTCACGCTCAACTCCGTCGAGATATATCAGGTCGTTGAAGTTCTCGCGTGTCACGGAGCTGTTCAGCTCGGCCGTGCTGCCCTCACGCAACACGATCATGTTCAATGGTTCGCCACTGCTCGAGAGCGTCATGTCGATACCGCGCGCGAGTGCCATCACCATTAAAAAGACGGCGACAGTCAGACCAATCGTGAAAGCGGTGGCGAGGGTGCTGCCCTTTCTGACGATGATGTTTCTGATGTTGTACTTTATCGGTAGCGCCATCTTATTCAGTGCTCCGCAGGGCCTCGGCGATCGTCAAACCCGAAACACGATAAGCCGAATAGACCACGCTGATGAATCCCACTAGAATCGCAAGGCCGAAGGCAATCCCGAGTGTCTCACCGGTTGGAACGAAGGAGATGAGATTCGGAACGTAAAGACTCAGATCCACTGACCGGAAAAGCAATGCTGCGGCCCCGATTCCGATCGCAGCGCCGATACAAGCGACCACCAGCGACTCGCCCAGAAACAGCGCGATGATAGTTCCACGCTGAAATCCGATCGCTTTTAGTGTGCCCACCTCCTTCGTCCGTTCGCGCACAGTCATCGCCATTGTGTTACCCAGCACGAGCAACAGCGAGAACGTGATTGCTGCCATGATGGCGTAGAGAAACGTTTTCACACCGCCCATCATGGTCTGGAAACTGAGAGCGAATTCGCGCTCGCTTTCGGTCTTCGTGGGCGCATCGGTGTTTGCGAAGAGAGAATCGATTGCCTGGCTCACGCGCGGCACGTCTTCCGCTGTGTTAGTGACAATGCTGAAGGTGCTGACGTTATCTTTGGCCCAGGCGGGCACCAGTTCATTGAGGTAGTCGTACTGGAAGTACAACGTCTTCTCGTCGCTGCCGGTGTATATGCCGCGAATGATGAACTCGACGCTCGCGTTGTAAATCGGGCTCTTCAGAGTGATGCGTTGTCCGGGAGTAAACCCGTAGAGTTTGACGAGTTTGGCTCCGACGATGGCTCCCTGGCGATCGTTGATAAATGCCTGCCAGTCCGCGTCTGACATTTTTATCTCGGGAACTACGTCGCGCATCTTGCGTGCATCGACGGCAAAGTTCGCGAAGAAGTTGCGCTCGTCTTTGTAGATCCCGCCAAACCAACTGAACGGCATCACTTCCTTTACACCCGGCACCGTCTTCATCTTCGGGAGATGGGCCATGGGAATCACGAAGCCGAGCGAAACCGCGTGGCGGGACACGAGGCGCAGCGGGCTCGCTTCTTCGCTGCCACGGTCAAACTCGGTGAGGATGGTGGCCAGACTTATGATCAGAAAGAGCGAGACGACCAGACTCGAAATTGTCAGCAGCGTTCGTCTTTTGTTTCGCAGGATGTTCTTAAAGATCAGCTTTGCATATTTCATAAGCAGTTCACCTTAGTTTAAGAGCGCCGAGCTGTGGACGGTAAAGTGAGTACGCACCGACCACCGAAAGGTTCATCCTAATGCCCAATTTTTTGAATCTTGTCAATTCCTATCTATAAGTCGAACGCGGAAACCGAAAATCGACAAATTTTTTTATTAATCTCGGGACGTACTGTAGGGGCGGCCCTCCGTGGCCGCCCGGCGTCGAATCGATCTCTTTGTGAATTGACTGATCGATTGTGTTGCAAAAGATCGAGTTCCACGCCGGGCGGCCACGGAGGGCCGCCCCTACAGTACGGTCCGAGATTAAAGAATCGTGCAGGCGTCGTCGAAGTCGAGGCGCGGGAGGCGCGCGGAGAAAGTCGACGGATCGCCGTAACCGATGTTGCACAGGAAATTCGACTTCACCCCGCCACCCGGAAAAAACTCCGCATCCAACTTCGCATTATCAAACCCGGACATCGGCCCACAATCCAACCCGAGTGCGCGCGCCGCGATAATTAAATACGCACCCTGTAGCGATGAATTGCGCCTCGCCGTCTCCTCCCCGAGCGGCGCGTTCGACGCAAACAGGTCGCGCATCGCCGGCTTGTGCGGAAAGAGTTGCAGCAACTTCTCGTGAAACTGCAGATCGTACGCGACGATAACCGTCACAGGAGCCACCATCGTCTTATCAACATTTCCCGCTGACAGCGCCGGTCGTAGCCGCTCTTTCCCCGCTTGCGATCGAATGAAGACGAAACGAGCCGGGCTGCTGTTGGCGCTGGTTGGACCCCACTTCATCAGGTTGTAAACCTGTCGAAGCTGTTCATCGGTGACTGGTTTATCTAGCCAGCCGTTGTATGTTCGCGCTTCGAGAAAGATCTGGGCCAGAGCCTCTTCTGATATCGGATTCTTCATGTAAGTGATTCCTCAGGAATAGTAAGCCACAAAAAACCACAAAACGCACAAGACGCGCTTCTCCAATGTTGCGTACTTTGAGACAAATTCAGACCATCCTCCGGTGCTCCTCGTCTAACTTCGGGAAGTCAAAAAGACTTGCCGAGGTCCGAAGCCGAAATGGTATATTTGCCTTCAACCTGGTTACGGACCACGGTCGCCCTCGAACGAGCGCCAGACCCTCACTGAGACAGAGTCAAACTTTCGGAAATCGTGTCGGAGTCGTCCCCTATGAGAACCAGCTTTTTCCGCGCTGCCAAGGGTTTCTTCCTTTCTTTCCTGCTGTTTGTCTGCCTCGTCCCCGGCAGAGCAGCCACCAACAAAAAACCGGTTTTGATCAGCCAGACGGCGAGCACCAGGGCTGTGGCTTTCGAAACGGTTTCGTTTAAGGCTGAACCTTTTCCATTAACGGCGTCTCTTCCATTAACCAGCACGGATACACGAACACGAATCTCCATCTTCGCAATGGACCTCGAGCTGCTTCCCGGCGAGGGCGCAAACGCGTTTACGTCAGATGTGCAAGACTCGACGGGAAAGATTTACCCGCTGAAGGTTGAGTTTGTGGGCCCGGTTCCGAACTTTCCCGGCATCACGATGATCGTCGTCAGACTTGCCGATGACCTCGGCGACGTGGGCGACGTTTTAATACGTCTCAACTTGCACGGCATGTCGAGTAATCGCGTGCGGGTTGCAATCGGACATAGCGGCGGTGGACCGTCTGATGACGCAGGTGCTGTAGCAACGCCCGCTCCGGCAACTCCGCCGGGCGCCGATCTGCCACTCGTTCCCGATCCGTTTACCGGCCCGGCAAGTGACGCCGACACTGTGCGTTTTCTCGAACAGGCGAGTTGGGGACCCACTTCCGCTGAAGTCGCACGCGTGAAGGCGATCGGTTTCAGAGCTTACCTGAACGAACAGTTCAGCCTGCCGCCAACGAACCTTGCGAAGGGTTCAAACTATCCGGATCTCATTTTCCCGGTGGACCAACAGGACTCGGAGTGCCCGATAAGCCCGGTGATCTTCGATCCCAGCTACAACCAGGCGGTTTGCATCCGCGATAAATTCACGATGTACCCGCTGCAGCGGACCTTCTTCAGCGGCGCGCTCTACGGAAACGATCAGTTGCGGCAGCGCGTGGCTTTTGCACTGCACCAGATCCTCGTGGTGTCGGGAAGCAGCGAGGTAAACCGTCCGAGTTGGATGACTCCGTATCTCCAGGCTCTCGATCGAAACGCTTTCGGCAACTACCAAACGTTGCTAAGCGAGATCACACTCACTCCGGCAATGGGCGAGTACCTCGACATGCGTCTCAGTACGCGCACCAGCCCAAACGAGAATTTTGCGCGCGAGGTGTTGCAACTCTTCTCGGTTGGGACGGACCTACTCAACCCGGATGGCACGCCTCAACGTGACGCACAAGGCAACACGATCCCGACCTACACGCAAGCGGATGTGAATGAGTTTACGCGTGTATTTACCGGTTGGAATTTCGCGCTTCCTTTCGTAGGAGCCACCACGAATTTCCGCGACCCGATGGTTCCACGTGGTGGCACGAATCACGACGTCGGTGCGAAGACGCTTTTGAATGGATTCACTATCGCGGCGTGCTCGAGTTCAAACACTACTTGCGCTCAGTCAGACATGATCGCAGTCATGAATCATCTGGCTAACCATCCGAATGTTGGACCGTTCATCGGCAAACAACTAATCCAACACCTGGTTACAAGTAATCCGAGCCCCGCTTACGTCGAACGCGTTGCGAAAGTGTTCAATAACGACTGTAGCGGGCTCTATCCGCAGGGTTGCTTGAATGTTCGCGGTCACCTGAAGCTCGTCGTGCAGGCAATCCTCTTGGATCCGGAAGCACGCGGTGACTTGAAGACTGATCCAAACTACGGCAAGTTGCGCGAGCCCGCTCAATACATCAATGGGTTCCTGCGTGCCTTCAACGTCAAATCATTTGATAAGACGACAACCAGTGATGGCATTTTGGGCACCAGAGGCGGAGACTTCACCGGCGCGATCGACCAGCCGATCTTCCAACCGCCGACCGTATTCAGCTATTACCAACCCCATTATGAAGTGCCGGGAACAAAAATTCTCGGACCTGCATTCGGCATTCTTTCGACTACCACGACGCTCCGGCGCGCAAACAACATCAATACGTTGATCTATACCGGCGTAACTGCAAACACCACGCCGACCGCCGCGAGCCCGGATCGACCGCGTGGGACCTCGATCGACATCGCGAATCTCGAAGCACTCGCGGGAAACCCGGCCGACGTGGTTAACGCACTCGATGCATTGCTGCTGCACGGAACGATGAACTCGCAAATGCGCAGCTCGATCATGACGGCGATGAATGCCATCAACGACGCCAACGTCACCACGCGCAACCAGAAGCGCGCGCGAATAGCCGTCTACCTGGTCGCAACTTCTTCTCAGTACGACGTTCAGAGATAAACATCATGGCGATAACACGAAGAGATTTCTTACGTTCAAGCGCATGTGCCGTGGGCAGTGTGGCGCTGGCTTCAAGTATCGATACTTTCAGCGTGGTCCACGCGCTCACGCCGCAAGCCGCCACTGGTTACAAAGCGCTTGTCTGCGTTTTCATGAATGGCGGGAACGACGGCAACAACATGTTCGTGTCTTTGGACCAGTACGCGGCGTATTCGAGTGCCCGTGGTCCGGCGGGTCTGGCGATCCCTCAGGCGAATCTGCTGCAAGTGTCGCCTGTAAGTGGCGGCTCCTACGGTTTCCATCCGAACATGCCGGAGATGCAGACTCTCTTCAATCAGGGAAAACTCGCAGTGCTCTGCAACAACGGTCCACTCGTCGAACCATTGACGAGGACCACTTATCAGAATGGTACCGGTCAGAAACCGCTCCAACTCTTTTCGCATTCCGATCAGGTCGGGTTGTTCCAAACCGCGATCGCAAACAACGTCAGTCAAACAGGCTGGGGTGGCAGGTTGGCTGACAAGACGAGCGGGTTGAATGGGTCTGCGACTTTCCCCAGCAACGTCTCGATCGCGGGTATCAACCTGTTGCTCAGCGGTGTCGATACAAGGCAACTGGCCGTGGCCGATTCAGGCACCTCACTTGCGAACGTGCTGCAACTTAACGAGGCTCCCAGCGCCGCTGAACAGACACCTCGACTCGCTTCGTTCACCGAACTGCGCACGCTCGATAACAACTTCAAACTCGTGAAAGCCGCGAGTGACACGCGCTCGAGCTCGCTGCAAACAGACGAAGCGCTGAGTAGTGTGAATCCAACGCTCGCAACCGTGTTCCCAAATACTTCGATTGGCCGCCAACTCAAGCAGGTCGCGCTACTGATCAAAGCCTGCACCGATGTGAGTGCAGGAATAAACATGAAGCGCCAAATCTTCTTTACGCAAATCGGAGGCTTTGATACACATTCAGCGGAGCTTACGGGACACCAAACCTTGCTGGCTCAAGTGAGTCAGGCGATCAGTGCTTTTTACGCGGCGACTGTCGAGCTTGGTATTCAGGACAAAGTGACGACGTTTACGATGTCGGACTTCGGACGCACCTTCCAGCCGGCGGGTTCTGGTCCCAGCGTTGGCAGCGATCATGCGTGGGGAAATAATCAGTTGATCGTGGGCGGCTCGGTTCAAGGACACACGTTGTATGGAACCTACCCGACCCTCGCGCTCGGCGGCCCGGATGATACTGATGGTGGATCAAATCCGCGTGGTCGCTGGATACCGACGACGTCTGTGGAGCAGTATGCGGCAACTCTCGCGACCTGGTACGGTTTGTCGTCCGCCGATCTCTCGGCGGTGTTCCCATTAATTGGGCGTTTTGCTACTCCGAATCTCGGGTTCCTGGCTTAAGAGTAAATGGCCACAAAAAGGCACAAAAAGCACAGACAGGGAAATGTTTGTGTTTCGGGTAATTCTCTGTGGCTCGGAAGGCTTATTGTCTTTGCGTCTTTACTCGCCGCTTTAACTGGCTTTCTCCTGACGCACAATGCCGGCGCTCCTCCCGTGCATGCATTCTCCGCCGGGCCGCCGGCGGGTTACACCGGTGCGCCAGGGGAAGAACCGGAGGCTTGCGCCGAATGTCACGTGCCTCCTGATGCGGGCAGTGGCAAGGTTTCGATTACCGCACCCTCAACCTACGTTCCCGGACAGACCTACCCGATCACCGTTACTCACATAAACCATGATCCGACGCGGCTACGCTGGGGTTTTGAACTGACGGTTCTCGACACCGCTTCGGATGAAAAAGCAGGCGAGCTGCAAAACACAGACGGTTTGACGCAGGTTTTGAATAACGCTGGTCCGGGTTCCGCGCGTCAATACATCGAGCACACTGCGGCGGGAACGTTTGTTGGGCAACAGAACGGCGCGAGCTGGACGTTTAACTGGACCGCGCCGCCTATCGATGTTGGTCCCGTCATTGTGTACGCTGCCGGTAATCAGGCAAACAACGACGGCAATACGTCGGGCGATTACATCTATAAGACCTTTGTCGCTGTAGCCCCTGCTTCGACGACGCCCGATTTCGCGCTCAGCGTCAGTCCTGCTTCGCGGAGCGTAGTGCCTGGTGGCGTAGGAATTTATACGGTGACGGTGACGCCGCTCGCGGGCTTTACGGGCCTCGTGAATTTGAGTGCGAGCAGTCTTCCGGCAGGAGCGTCCGCAGTTTTCAATCCGGTTTCAGTCAACATCACGGATGCTAATTCGAAGACAACACAACTTACCCTCACCACGGGTCCGAGCACGCCCGTAAACAATCACACCTTCAACATCGACGGGCAATCGGGCGCCACGTCGCACTCGATACCGGCGTCGTTGAATGTCGTGAGTCCATTGACTGCGGATCTTTCGATCACAAATACCGCCTCGCCAAATCCGGGTCAGGCCGGCGTCGGTCTTTCGTATCGCATCATCGCGACCAATCATGGACCGAAGCAGGCAACGAATGTGACCGTCGCCGACACGCTTCCCGCCGGAGTCACATTTGTTTCTGCAACTGCGACGCAGGGTAATTGCAATGGCAGCGCTCCAGTGATTTGTAATCTCGGTAGTCTGGATGTCGATAGCAGCGCGACGGTAACGATCGTCGTCGTTCCTGGCTCTGCGGGACAGATAACCAATTCGGCGACAGTCAGTGCCAGTGAGAGTGATTCTGATTCCACCAACAACACGGCAGCCGTCACGACTGTAATTCAACCAGCAGCATCGACGCCGACGATGCTGGATGACAATCTCACCGTGAGCACCGTGATAACGGGCCTCGATCAACCGACCAGCATGGCGTTCATTGGGATGAACGATTTCTTCGTGCTGGAGAAAGCGACTGGAAAGGTACAGCGAGTTGTAAATGGAGTTCTGCACAGCACGCCGCTCGATCTGCCGGTCAACAACGCCTCCGAACGCGGACTGCTCGGCATCGCTCTGCATCCGAATTTTGCGCAGAACGGCTTCGTTTATCTCTACTGGACCGAAAGCAGCACGGGAGCTGACACGGCAAACATCGACCTCGTGCCGCTGCTCGGGAATCGCGTGGATCGTTACGTCTGGAATGGGACGACGCTCACGTTCGATCGCAACCTGATCAAATTGCGCGCGTTCCAGCAGGACGCCGGACAGCCGTCTCGCGGCAATCACAACGGCGGTGTTCTGCGATTCGGTCCTGACGGCAAGTTGTACGTCATCTTCGGCGATAACGGCAGACGCGGGTTCCTGCAGAACCTGCCGCAAGGTGGTCCAAATCCCGACGATCAATTTGGCGGACCGGAACCTGACGACGCGCACCTGACGGGCGTCATACTGCGGCTCAATGACGACGGTTCGACGCCGTCTGACAATCCTTTCATCAACGCGGTTCCTCCTTTTCAACTCTTTCAAGTCAGTACTAACCTCCGCAAAGTCTTCGCCTACGGAATTCGCAACAGCTTCGGGATGGATTTCGATCCGTTGAGTGGAACTTTGTGGACGCAGGAAAACGGTGACGATGCGTTTGATGAGATCAATCGCGTCACGCCCGGTTTCAATGGCGGCTGGATACAGGCAATGGGACCGATAAGCCGCATCGATGAGTTCAGATCGATTGAGATGAGTTATGGCGCCGAAAATCTCCAGCAATTACGCTGGCCGCCCAGTAACATCGCGCTTTCTCCACAGCAGGCTCGGCTCCGGATGGGCATGCTGCCCGGCGCTCAATACGTCGATCCGGAATTCAGTTGGAAGTATGCAGTGGCGCCGTCGCCGATCGGGTTTGTGAAGGGAAGGGGACTGGGTGCGCAGTTTGAAGGAGACTTATTCGTCGGTGCTTCGCGCACCACGTTGCTCAATGGGTTCCTGTTCCGGTTCAAGATGAACGCAGATCGCCAGCATTTCTCTTTGACTGATCCACGGCTGGCAGATCGAGTGGCCGACAACGTTGATAAGTTTGATCAAACTGAGAGTGAGAGTCTCTTGATCGGAAGAGATTTCGGAATCACGACTGACATTCAAACCGGGCCGAATGGAAATGTGTTTGTTGTTTCACTTTCAAACGGCGCGGTTTACGAGATCAAATCGAAGCCGCGTGTGTTGTTTGTCGCGACGTTGAATGGTGCGCAGGAAACCCCGCCCAACAATTCCACGGCCACGGGCAGGGCGACACTGCTGCTCAGTCCCGACGAAAAGACCGCGCGTGTTTCGTTGTCCTTCAGCGGTCTTTCGAGCGCACAAACTGACGCTCACATTCATGGACCAGCGACACTTGGCGTCAGCGCACCGGCGATTTTCCCGTTGCCGTTGGGGCAGATCAGTGATTTCGAAATTAATCTGACTCCGGCGCAGGTTCAGAATCTGAAGAATGGTTTGTTCTATATCAATGTTCATAGTTCGAATTTTCTGACAGGGGAGATTCGCGGACAGTTTGCTTCGTCACTGTCGGCGCAAAGCGTTCAGTTTGGCGCGACCAGTTATGTCGTTAATGAAAATGCGGGCAATGTCGTGGTGACTGTGACGCGGATTGGAAATGTTTCAAACCCTGCGACGGTTAACTATTCGACCAGCAACGGGACCGCGACTCAGCCTGGCGACTACGTCAGCAGCTCCGGGTCGCTTCAGTTTGCGGGGGGAGAAACCGTCAAGACTTTCGTGGTGCCGATCATTAATGATCAGACGATCGAGCATCCCGAAACGATTAACATCGCCTTGAGTTCTTCCGCTGTGATGGAAGGAAGTCCGTTTACGAGCACGATCACAATTCTCGATGATGACAAGCCGCTGATAGTGACGGAGGAGAGTACTGGAAGAGCGGTGGCGTTTGATTCTGTGACGATGTTGGGTGAGCCGTTCCCGCTAACAAATATCCACAATTTCAGTCTCGACCAGCGTACGCGAGTGGTGCTTTTTGCCAGTGGTGTCGATGTGATGCCTGGGGATAGTATTAGTGTTCAGATTGAAGATTTTCTGAACCGCACGTATCCGCTCGTGGTCGAGGATGTTCGCAAGGTGCCGAATTTCGAATGGCTCACGCAGATTGTCGTGAAGCTTCCCGATGCAATCGACATCGAAGGCGACTATCGCGTCAGCCTCACCTTCCGCGGCGCCACCGGTAACAAAGCCTCGATCACCATCATCCGCTAACAGTTCTATCCACAGATTACGCCGATTTTAAAAAGGATCGAAAAAGCACAAAAGGCACATAAAACACGACCGTGTTTTATGTGCCCATTCGTGGCGGGGCTGCGGTTTAATGCATTGAGCGGAGTTGGTGTCCGTCCAGGTCTTCTTCCTGAATGAATCGCACCGCCATCACTCCATACTGCTTGAGACGGCGATAGAGCTTGCTGCGATCGATTCCGAGTGCGGCTGCGGCTCGCACCTGGTTGCCACCAAACTGCTGCAGGACTGAAAGGATGTAGCGCTTCTCAATTTCAGCGAGTGGAACCGTATCGTTCATGTAAGCCTGAAGCACTTGCCTGAAATCGTCGGCACTGGGTTGCGGCGCCGCCGTCAAAATCTCGGGTGGCAAATCCGCCACACCTAACTCGTCTTCAAGACCGATTGCCAAAGCGTATTCGATCGTGTTTTCGAGCTCGCGAACGTTGCCGGGCCACGGGT
>Ga0068871_100002865_pt1 | contig 11818 bp, 7 predicted proteins | sample KBSMisM72_FD_72750 | JGI IMG/M metagenome (GOLD analysis project Ga0068871, IMG submission 72750) | Miscanthus rhizosphere microbial communities from Kellogg Biological Station, Michigan, USA - KBS Miscanthus M7-2 | ecosystem: Host-associated > Plants > Roots > Rhizosphere > Soil ... | reverse complement strand
GGCGTTTCAGACGCCCGTCGTTCGAAGCGCTCGTGCAGGCAGAACGTCTGAATGCCCGGCCGACGCGCAACCGGGAGCAACCCAGCTCGCTCCTCCTCGTCGATCATCGGCACGGCACTGAGACGCGCCGCCCTGTTGTTCGTCAGACTCGTCAGGATCGTGCGCAGGTGCCGCAGCATCCGCACGGCGACCGGCGGGTCCACGGATTCAGGGCCGCCCGCCAGGCGAAGAACGATCTCCGAGTCGATAAAGCACACGAGCGTTACCGGGTAGCAGCTCTGGCCATGATGAACAAAACGCCGGCTGGTCCATTCGCCGCCGAGGCGGCGCAACCGGGAGTCCAACCGCTGCGTCTCGAAAACGACCAGCGTTTCGAACAAGGGTGTGCCGCGGGCGACGTCGCTCCATCCCTGAATCAGTGACAGCGGCGTATGCTCGTGCTCTCGAAGCTCGATCTGTTGTGCGCGGAGCGTCGCCAGCCAGTTGAGCACGCTCGCCTCGGCCGGAACGTTGACACGGAACGGCAGCGTGTTGACGAACGGGCCGACCACCTCGTCGGCACCATCGATCGACGACTGGCGGCACGTGCGTGACACGCCGAACACGACGTCCTGCTCGCCAGTGTAGCGGCTCAACAACAGCGCCCACGCTGCGGAAACGAGCGTGCTCATGGTGCAGCCGGCTCTGCGCGCAAATGCGTGAAGCCGATACGTTTCTTCGGGTGTGAACGTCAGCTCGGCGCTGGCGCCGCTTTCGCCTTGACCGGATGGTACCGATGCGAGCAGCGGAGTGGGTTTCAGAACGCCGGCGAGTTGCCGCCGCCAGAAGTGCTCTGATCTCCCGGGGCTCCTGTCCCTCAGCCAGTCGACGTAGTCGAAGTACTGCCGCCTCTCTGGCGACTTCCAGGTCCTGCCGCTGCCTTTGGCATCGCACAGGCCGAAGACCTCGAGGAGCAGGATGGCAATCGACTGGCTGTCCAGGATGATGTGATGGAATGTCCAGAGCACCTCGTGGCGCGAGCCCCCGCAGGCGATGATCGTCAGCCGCATCAGCGGGGCTTCGCCGAGATCGAAACCCCGGGCGCGATCGACGGCCATGAACTTCGCGAGCTGATCGCGCTGCTCGTGGGGCGCGACGTGACTCCAGTCGATCATGCGGACCGGCAGCTTCACCTGCGGGTGCACGATGTGGACGGGTTCAGGCCTCCCTTCCCACTCAAAGCTGCTGCGAAGGATGTCGTGTCGCGCCACGACCGCGTCCCATGCGGAAAGGAGCAGTTGGACGTCGAGCGCCTCCGTCAGCGAGCAGAGGACCTGCTCGACGTCCACACCCTGCCCGGCGGGACCGAAGCTGTGAAAGAGCATCCCCTGCTGAAGGGGGGAGAGAGGATGCGCCCCGGCCGCCAGCCCTGGTGAATCGAGCATTGCCGGGGGGCACTGAGTGCAATGTCGCCACCGTGGAGGCCGGACGAACCACCCGCGTGAGGTGCCTCGTTTGCCTGATGTTTTGAGCAAAGAGACTTACAGAACGGTCACTGGACGATGGCGAAGTCTGCCTGAGGGAGGACCATTGTTTACTACGTCGACTTGGATCGGCGACGTCAAGCCGGAGCGGTGGTTCGACCGAGCGTCTCGATTTCCTCCAACCTGGCGAGACATTCATCGACGGTTCTCACCACGCCGATGCCGAGGCGCTGGACTGCCAATGACTGTTGTGGCGATCGATTCCGACAGACCAGAATCGCCCGGGCGCGCGATTCCGCGATGACGTCACGACAGCTTTCGGCACGGTCGTCCACGACGACGTCGAGATCGAGCGCGGCGGCGATCAGGCCTCGCGAGCCTTTCACGACGTAGGCGCTCGGACGCTCGAATCCGCGCTCGGCCAGCCAGCGCTGCGACTGCACCTGGGCGGACAAACCAGCCGTTGCCGGACGCTTCGTCAGGAAAATGATTTGCCATCGCCGGGCCGCGGCAACCGAGGCGAGCCGCTTCACCGAGCCTGCTTCTATTTCCTGCAGCGTCAGCCAGAAGTTTTCAACGCCCGCGATATGGCGCCAGAGCCGGCGCTGCTGGCGGGCGGTCAGGTCCATTTCGGCCGGCGCCAGGCCCGCACCCGCGTTCGAGGATGCCTCGGTCACGGGCTCTGACGCCGGTGCGGCGCGCCTGATACGCGCCTTGCCGAAAAGAATCTCGGCATGCGCGGCCAGCGCGGAGTCCATGTCGGCGAGCACGCCGTCGAGATCGAAGGCGATGCGGAGAGACACCCGCAATCTTAACGTGTATTCACATTCCGACACATCCGGGCGCGCGGCGTGCGCAGACCGCCCGTCACAGTTATGATGAATCGTTTCGAGGTTCGCTCTCTGAGAGAGGGATTGCCCATGTCGCACCTGCATCGCTGCCTGTGGACCGTGCTCGCCGGCGCTGCCATTTCCGCTGCAACCATCGCCGTTCAGTCGCAGGACAGCGGTCAGAAGGCGGCCTCGAAGGAATGGCCCGCCGTCAGTGGCGATCTGGGCAACACGCGCTACTCGACCTTGACGCAAATCAACAAGGATACGCTGCCGAAACTCCGCGGAGCGTGGGCCTCGGCGCGGTTCGACGATGGCGGAGGCGGGCGCGCGATGGCGGTGGTCAAAGACGGGCTGCTGTTCATGACGGCCGGCTCCTACGTCTACGCCTACGATGTCAAGACGGGCGCAACCGTCTGGAAGCATCAGACGGGCGCCTCACCGCCGAGCCCCGGCCTCACCGACTTCACCCGGCCAGAGCAGGGACTGCCGGCGCGTGAGGGCGTGGCCGTTGGCGACGGGCTCGTCTATGTCGGCCTGAGCAACGCGCACATCATCGCCCTGCGCGAAAAGACGGGCGAGCAGGTGTGGGACGTCTACGCCGGCATAGAACCCCCTCGCCCAGGCCAGGGTGTGTCGGGCGCGCCGGTTTACGCCGGCGGCCTCGTGTTCGTCGGCACGTCAGCCGACCCCGGGTTCCGGGGAAAAGTCGTCGCCGTTGACGGCAAGACGGGCCGCAAAGCCTGGGAATGGTTTGCCGTGCCAAACCCCGGGGATCCCGGACACGAGACGTGGCCCAAGGACAACGACTCGTGGAAGATCGGCGGCGGCGCGCTGTGGCTGGTCGGCGCTGCCGATCCGGATCTCGGCCTCGTGTACTTTGGCACCGGCAACGGCGTGCCCCAGTACGCCGGCGACATGCGTGCCGGCGACAACCTGTACCTCTGCTCGCTCGTCGCGCTCGACATCAAGACCGGCAAGCTGAAGTGGTACTACCAGACGATTCGCCACGACATCTGGGAAGCCGACATCGCACAATCGCCGGTCGTCTACGACGCACAGATCGGCGGCCGCACGCGCAAGCTCGTCGCCGCGATGCGAACGGACGGCGTCCTGTTCGTGCTCGATCGTGAAACCGGCAAGCCCGTTCAGCAGATCGAGGAGCGCAAGGTCACCCAGGATGCGCGTTCGCATACGGTCGCGACGCAGCCCTACCCCGTCGGCGCCGACCGAATGCTGCCGGACTGCGATGAGTGGAGCAAAGAAAAAATTCCGGCGGGCTTCAAGCTCGGTTGTTTCTTCTCGCCTGCGTCCCTCGACGTGCCGAATCTGCTGACGCCTGCCTGGGGCATGCGCGTTACGCCCATGGCCTACAGCCCGCAGACCGGGTATTTCTACGCACTGGGCAACGCGTCCCTTCAATGGTTCCGCCGCTCGGAGGATCCCTACGTGTTCATCCTGGGCGCGGGCCGCGTACCGGGCATGCCCCCCGGACACGGCGTCATGGCGGCGATCGACGGACGCACGGGAAAAATCGCGTGGAAGAAGGATTTCGCCGGGCCCCGGCCCTCAGGAGTGCTTGCGACGGCAAGCGGCCTGCTCTTTCAGACGATGCCCGACGGAAATCTGATTGCGTCGGACGCACAGACCGGCCAGCAGATCTGGCAGTTCCAGAGCGGCGCGGCCGGCGGCGGCGCGCCGGCCGTCACTTTCGAGGTGGAGGGCGAGCAGTACATCGCTGTCGGCATGCGCAACAACGTGATGGCGTTCAAGCTCAACGGACCCATCGAGGCGAAGCCTCAGCCCGAAGCCGCACCGCGCCCTGCCCCGGCACTCTTCGCCGGGCCGATCCAGGACACCAACAGAATTGAAATCGCCAGCTACGTGCGGGACAGCTCGCAGGGCGGTACGCGGATGTATGCGGACGAATACGCATTCAGCGTCTATCGCGCGCGCGTCAAGGCCGGCACGACGGTTCGATGGGTGAACAACGGCCGGATGAACCACACGCTTGCCGCGGAGGACGGTTCGTGGACGACCCAACGCCTCAGCCCGCTCGAGGCGGCCGCGATCACGTTCGACAAGCCGGGCGAATACACGTACATCTGCAAGGAGCACCCCTGGGCCAAGGCCCAGATCGTCGTGACGCCGTAGTATGATTGAAAGGTTGTAGGGACCGTGTGATCGTTCACATAAACCACATCTCACAGACCAAGAAGAAGACCGGGAAACCGTCGCAGCTTGGCGAGCTGGCCAGCCTCGTCACCGGATCGCTCGTGAACTTCGTCGAGGACGGCGTGCTCGATGCGAGCCTCGCCCCGTCTCTGCGGATCCATCTGGACTGGATCCAGTACCGCACCAATTTCCGCGATCCCGTCTGCGTGCGTCGAACCACCGATCCCCAGGGCAGGCCGATGGCGCTTGCCGAGATTGCGATTGACCTCCGGCAGGCCGATCCAGCCCAGCTCGTGCTGCAGCTCGGCCGCGCACTGCAGAGCGTGGGCCCGACCTCGGCGACCGACGATGGCCGGGTGTACCTCGATGACTTCCGGCCGTACCGCGACTGCATGATCTGGGACTTCAACCGCCTGTTCTGGCAGCACCTGGGCGAGTGGGAGGCGGCATCGGGCCGCGGCTTCGAGGCGGCGCTTCCGAGCGGCAAGTCCGACGCCAACCATCCCGAAGCGGTTGCCGATTCGATCACCGAATTCTGGGAACTCCTCAAAAAGCTGGAGGATCGCGGTCAACTGCCGGGCGAAATCCCCGCGCTCGAGATCGGCGTGGGCTCGGGCGCGCGCGCGGCGGCCTGGATGGACGGCTTCAAGGCGCTCGACGAGCAGAAGGGCACCGGCTATTACGCCAAGCTGCAGTTCATCCTCGGCGACTACTCGGCGACCACGCTCGAACGCGCGGTGACGGCGTTGGCGCGGCACGCCGGGCATGTCAGCGCGGCGCCGCTCAACGCGCTCAACCCGTTCAAGGCGCTGTCCGCGTACCGTTTCAAGGTGATGTACGTCCACGCGACAAACGTGTACGACAACCTCCCCTTCGACGATCTGGTGCGCCGCGACGGCCGGCTGTATCTCGTGGAAGTGCGGGCGTACCTCAGCTCGGTCGCGGTGGATCGCTTGTCCGCGGACTTCGGCCTGCCGCGCAACGACTTCCCTACCGTGGTCAAGCGATTGCTCGAAGAGGGCCCCGGCGGCATCTTTCCCGGCGAGCGCGGCGTCGCCTTCTGGCGCTGCCTGTGGGATTACTTCCGGCTCGAGGAGCGCCTCCGTGCGCTCGACGACCGCGAAGAGTCGCACGTGCCGCCCGGCCTCAGCTGGTCGCATCTCGAAGACCTCCTCACGGAGGCGCCGGAGGATGTCCGCTTCCACATTTCGCGCGGCGCGGCCGAGAGCTTCGCGAACACCCTGCCGCTGCTCCACCCTCGCGGGTATCTGCAGGTGCAGGATATCTTCGTCGAGCACATGGACGAATACCGCAAGGGCTTCAAGGGCCCCGGTAAACTGGATGGGTCCCTTGTCGCCTGGGTGAACGGTGCGCTCCTGCGCGCCGTCGGCGCGCGTGCTGGGTATGACGTGCACTTTGCGCCATTTCCGTACCGTCCGGGCACGAAAACAACGGTCATGTACACGACTCAACGCCCATGAACGATTTTTTGCTTTGCGTGAACCTTAGAACCTTTTGAACCCCTAGAACCTCTTAGAACCCTTTATGAAGTTGCCCCTTCTTCCCACAACCGTCATCGGCAGCTACTCGATGCCCGAGTGGTTGGAGCGCGCGAAGAACGACTACCTGTCGCGGCGCCTCAGCCGGCGCGATCTCGACGAAATGCACGACGCCGTCCGGAAGGCCGCGATCAAAGACCAGGAAATGGCCGGCATCGACATCGTCACGGACGGCGAGCTGCAGCGCGACAACATGATCGACTATTTCACCGAGCGCCTGCCCGGCGTTCAGGTCGATCTTGGTTCCAAGCGCTTTTACTACGACTTCTACGAGAGCGTCGTGCGATCGAAACTGGCGACCGGATCACTCGGACTCGTCGAGGAAGTCCGCTTCGTCAAGCGGTTCACGGAGCGTGCGCAGAAGATCTCGGTCTCCGGACCTCACACGCTCGTCAAGCGGATCCGGAATCAGTTCTACCCGACCGAGGAGGCGTTTGCGCTCGACCTGGGGCGATCGCTGAACTTCGAGCTGAAGGAACTGGCGCGGGCGGGCGCAACCGAGCTGCAGATTGACGAGCCGTACTACTCGGGCTTTCCCGAGGACCTCCCGTGGGCCGTCAAGGCGATCAACGCCGCCGTGGAGGGCGTCGATGCGAACGTGACGCTTCACATCTGCTACGGCAACCGCTACGGCAAACCGTCGTTCGAAGGAAGTTACCGGTACCTCTTTCCCACGATTCTCCAGGCAAAGGTGCATGCCCTGTCGCTCGAGTTCGCGCGGCGCGGCGAGGAAGATCTGGAGCTGTTCCGGGAATTCAATGCTCCGTTCACCCTTGGCCTGGGCGTGATCGACGTCAAGACGCAGGAGGTCGAGCCGCCCACGCTGGTCGCCGACCGGATTCGCCGGGCGCTCGAGATCGTTCCGGTCGAGCGTCTCGTGATCAATCCCGACTGCGGCTGCGTCCACCTGTCACGCGACGTCGCGTTCAACAAGCTGGCCGCGATGGTTGAAGGCACGCGCATCGTACGCAAAGACTTCGGACAATCATGAAATCAGCGCTCGACATCGCCCACGACGCCACGCTGCAGGACATCACCGAGGTGGCCCGGCAGGCCGGGATTCAGCCGCAGGAGCTCGAGCCGTTCGGCCGGTATCGCGGCAAAGTCCAGCTCCCGATTCTCGATCGCCTCGCCCACGCCACAGACGGCAAGCTCGTCATCGTCACCGCCATCACGCCGACCAAGGCCGGCGAAGGCAAGACGACGACGAGCGTGGCCCTGACGCAGGGCCTCGGCCAGATCGGCCGGAAGGTCATGCTGTGCCTGCGCGAACCGTCCATGGGCCCCGTGTTCGGCGTCAAGGGCGGCGGCACCGGCGGCGGCCACGCCCAGATTGCCCCCATGGAGGCCATCAACCTCCATTTCAACGGCGACTTTCACGCCGTGACGGCGGCCCACAGCCTCCTCGCGGCGGCCATCGACGCGTCCATTTTCAACGGCAATCCCCTGCGCATCGACCCGGCGACGATCATGTGGCCCCGCACGGTGGACATGAACGACCGCGAGCTCCGCTACACGGTCGTCGGCTTGGGCGGCAAGACGCACGGCATCCCGCGCGAAAACGAATTCGTGATTACCGCGGCGTCGGAAGTCATGGCGGTCTTCGCGCTCGCCAGCGACCTCGCCGACCTGCGCCGCCGCCTGGGCCGCATCGTCGTCGCCAGCACCTACGACGGCGAGTTCGTCACGGCCGACATGCTCAAGGCGGGCGGGGCGATGACGGTCATCATGAAGGACGCGCTCCAGCCGAACCTCGTGCAGACGCTCGAGGGGCAGCCGGCGCTCGTGCATGCCGGCCCCTTCGGCAACATCGCCCACGCCAACAACTCGATTCTCGCCGACCGGATCGCGCTGAAGCTGGCGGATTACGTCATCACCGAAGCGGGGTTTGCCAGCGACCTGGGTTTGCAGAAGTTCTGCGACATCGTCTGCCGGACCGGCGGCTTCGCGCCCAGCGCGGCCGTGCTCGTCACCAGCGTCCGGGCCACGAAATCCCACGGCGGGAAAGCCTTCAAGGACCTGGCCGCCGAAGATCTCGACGCGCTGGCGAAGGGCGCCGACAACCTCGCCGCGCACATCCAGATCGTCCGGCAGTATGGGTTGCCGTGCGTGGTCGCGATCAACAGCTTCCCCACCGATACGCCCGCCGAAATTGCGAAGGTCCGCGAGCTGGCGCTCAAGGCCGGCGCCGAGACCGTCGTCGCCCACAACGGCTTCGGCCAAGGGGGGCCGGGCGCGGTCGAGCTGGCCGAGGCCGTCGTGGCGGCCTGCGCGAAGCCGAACACGTTTGCGTGCCTGACCCCGGCCAACACGCCCATCGTCCAGCAGATCGAGGCGATCGCCAAGCGGCTCTACGGCGCGGCGGGGATCGACCTGCAGATGCAGGCCGTCAAGGACCTGCAGCGCATCGAGAAGCTCGGGATGGGGACGGCCCAGGTGTGTATGGCCAAAACCCACCTGTCGCTCTCGCACGACCCGCTGCTGCGCAATCGGCCGAAGGATTTCATCCTGCCCGTGCGCGGGATGCTGCCGAGCGCCGGGGCCGGCTTCGTCGTCGTGCTCTGCGGGGACATGCAGCGGATGCCGGGGCTCGGCAAGACCCCCGCATTCCAGAACATCGACATCGACGCGAACGGCCAGACGGTGGGACTGTTTTGATCCGGAGCTCGCTGAGCCGAGGGAATCAACGCAGAGATCGCGGAGATCGCAGAGATACGTGCTAACTAACTCTTTCGTCTCCGCGATCTCCGCGATCTCTGCGTTAACTATTCTGCGATCTCTTACTGCTGCTGACTGGCGACCGATTCCGTCACCAGCGGCGCGGCGGCTTCGCGGGACATCCACGGCACAAACGGCGTCGTGTCGGTGCCGAAGCCGGGCACGGTTCCGACCGACACACCGACCGCCAACTCACTCCGCATCGCACTCGATCCCTTGAAAACGCCGCGCGTCGGCGGTACGTCCGAGTAGTCCCGCCCGATGGCGACGCGGATGTGGCCTTCTCCCGTCGTCGTGTTGTGCGTGGGATCGAAGCCCACCCACTCCAGCCCGGGGAACCACGCTTCCACCCAGGCGTGAGTCGCGCCGTCAACAGATCGCTCGGAACCGTCCGGCTGCTGGAAAAGGTACCCGCTCACGTATCGGCACGGGATACCCAGACGTCGAACGAGCGCGATCATCACGTGCGCGAAGTCCTGACAGACGCCACGCCGGGCCGACAGCACGTCGTCGATCGGCGAATCCACCCGGGTGCTCTTCGGGCTGTATTCAAACGTCCGGTGCACGTCGGCCATGAGCCGCTTGACCGTGCACAACGGGTCGTCGCCGCGGACCAGACCCATCTCGTCCGCGAGCGAATCCAGAAGCGGCGTCCGGTGGGCGAAGGGGCTTGGGTTCAGCTCGTCCCAGAAACGGCCGGACGGCGTCGCGCCGTCCAGGCGAACCCACGCGTCCACGCCGAGGTCGGTCGGCAGAGGCTCAGGCGGCCGGCACTCGACGAACGCCTCAGCGGTCACCGTCAGGCGCGAGTGTCTGCCCGGAATATTGAAGTGATGAACGATGTTACCGTCGTGATCCTGGTACATCTTCACGCGCGAGGGCGGCGTCGTGCTGAGGCCGAACCGGATGCACCGCTGCGAGGCGTCCGTGCATGGCTGCATGCGCGCTTCCATGACACTCTCGCTGATGGGCGCTTCGTAGGTGAACCGGGTCACGTGCCGGATGGTGTACTGCATGAGGGACGCCTCAGGCCGGCAGCGCCGACTCGATGGGATATGTGATGTAGCTCTGATAGACGGCGCCGTGGATCTGCGCGCAATACCGCGAGATCGTCTCGAGATACACGTGCGGATCCTCGCTGAGGATCTCGTCTACCTGCCCGTAGTCGAGCGATGCGTGCAGACGTCCTGCGAGGCGCTCCGCCCGTCCGCCCGCGCCGCCGGTCGTGAGGCCGGCAATCGCACGCAGCGCCGACTCGACGCGCGCCGCGGCAAACCGCACGGACCGGGGGAACTCCGGATTCAACAGCAGGAATTCGGCGATGCGCTCGGGACGCAGATCGGCGGTGTAGCAGCGGCAGTACGCCTCGAGCGCCGAACAGGACCGCAGCAGGCCGAGCCATTCCGCATGGCCCGGCGGAAGGATCAATTCGCGCCGGAAGTGCAGGTCCACCAGCGCCGCCGTTGCGCTCGCGCGCTCCAGGAATCGGCCCAGCTGCAGGTGCTGCCATCCTTCGCCGTGCCCCATCGTCTCGTCGGTGACGCCCTCGAAGAGGTGAATGCCGTCGATCACGAGCCGGAAAATGTAATGGGGGCGCGCCGACCAGCCGCCTTCGGCGCGCGCCTGCTTCAGGCGGAGAAACAGGGCGTTCAGCTTTTCCCACATGTCCGTGCTGATTTCCTCGCGAACCTGCGCCGCGTTCTCGCGCGCGGCGGTCACGCACGCTTGAACCGCTGCAGGGTTGGACGGATCGAACACCAGCGTGTCAGACAACGCCATGGGATTGGCGGCAGATGGAGCCTCTTCGAGCTGGACCATCGAGTACAGGCGCGCGAAGTCCCAGCCGCCCGCGTTCGACATCCGGTCGAGCCCGAGATCGAGCCGGACGTCGACAAGGCGCGCCGTCCGTTCGGCGCGCTCGAGGTACCGTCCGATCCAGTAGAGAGAGTCCGCGACACGCGACAGCAACACGGTTCGCTACTCCCCTAGTCTTCCAGGACCCATGTGTCCTTGCTTCCTCCGCCCTGCGAGGAGTTGACGACCAGTGAACCTTTTCGGAGCGCGACGCGCGTCAGGCCTCCAGGCACCACCGTCACCCGATCGCCGTAGAGAACGTAAGGACGCAGGTCCACATGCCGGGGTTCGATGCCATGCTCCATGAAGCACGGCGCGCACGAGAGTGAGAGCGTCGGCTGCGCGATGAAGTTGCGCGGGTCGGCCAGGATCTTCGCCTTGAACGCCTCGCGTTCGGCGGCCGTGCTGTGCGGGCCGATCAACATCCCGTAGCCGCCCGACTCCCCCACCGCCTTCACGACGAGCGAGTCGAGATGCTCGAGCACGTATCGCCGGTGAGACGGGTTGCCGAGCAGGTACGTCTCGACGTTGGGGAGAATCGGCTCTTCCGACAGATAGAACTTGATGATCGCCGGGATGTACGCGTAGAGCGCCTTGTCGTCCGCCAGCCCCGTGCCAATCGCGTTGGCGAGCGACACGTTACCCGCCCGATACGCGTTGAGCAGCCCCGCGACACCCAGATGCGAGTCCGTCCGGAACGCCAGCGGATCCAGGAAGTCGTCGTCCACCCGCCGGTAAATCACGTCCACACGCTTGAGTCCGGCCGTCGTGCGCATGTAGACGATGTTGTCGTGGACGAGCAGGTCGCGCCCTTCCACCAGCGCCACACCCATCTCGCGCGCGAGAAACGCGTGTTCGAAGTAGGCCGAATTGCCGACGCCCGGCGTCAGCACGACGAACGTCGGATCGACCGCGACCGGGGGTGCCAGCGCCCGGAGAGTCGCCAGCAGGGCCTGACCGTAGTGCGAGATGGGACTGACGCGATAGCGATCGAACAATCCTGGCAGAACTCGCTTGGTGACTTCGCGGTTCGCCAGCATGTAGGAGACGCCGCTGGGCACGCGCAGGTTGTCCTCCAGCACCACAAACCGGCCGTCCTGAAGCCGAACCAGATCGGTGCCCGCCACCGAGACGTAGATGTCGCGGTGGACGTGCACGCCGCGCATTTCACGGCGGTAGTGTTTGCAGCTCTGCACCAGGTCGCGGGGCACGACGCCTT
>Ga0068871_100002863_pt1 | contig 11821 bp, 8 predicted proteins | sample KBSMisM72_FD_72750 | JGI IMG/M metagenome (GOLD analysis project Ga0068871, IMG submission 72750) | Miscanthus rhizosphere microbial communities from Kellogg Biological Station, Michigan, USA - KBS Miscanthus M7-2 | ecosystem: Host-associated > Plants > Roots > Rhizosphere > Soil ... | reverse complement strand
CCCATCCCGCCCATCCTGCCACCATGATCCTCATTTCACGACGACCCTGACACGCGCCAGATTCTGCACGCGCGCGTACGGCGTCTTCGGATCGCCTTCCCGTTGCGACGCGGCAGGCAGCTGGTGGGTGTTCTGGTAGAACCGCCCCAGGAATTGTTCCGCCGGCGGGAAGTAGAACGAGAACCGCGCATCGGTGCCGTCGAAGTGGCGGGCGTACCGCGCCACTCATCGACGTCGATCACGCCGCGATTGAACCGCGGGTCGACGCACTGGGCGGTGATCTGCATCGGCGCGCCCGCGGTTTTCGCGCTGCAGCTCGGGGTCGCAGCAGAAACACCTGACGTCAGCAGCGCCGCGATCCCACTGACGGCGAGCGCGACGGCGCCGGCGACCGGTGCGAGCGATCTGACGCGTTTGATCCCGTCCATACGTCGTCACCTCATGTCGCGTGGAGGATAACTCACGGGCCGGATCGTCAGCGCGATGACGCTGCCCGGCGGCGCAGCGGGTCTGGACGCGCGAGAAACGCCGTTCGCTACGGATTCTTGAAGCGGACTGGTATGAGTTGCACACAACTTGTCGCCGCAGAGCAACTGTCCGCCGCCGCGGCTCGTATGCTTGCGTATGAAAGGAGTTGAACGTGACTAGAAAAGCGATTCGTCGATACCACATGCTGGTGCGCGTGAGCCGGTTCGGGGCGGAGCACGCGGCGTCGTTTCCGTCAGAGACGGTGGCGCAGCGGTCATTTGCCGCGGTGGCGGAGGCGGCAAGCGCGCTGAAGCAGCACGCGGTCACTCAGGCATCCGCCCGCTCGGAGGGGGGGCTGGCGCACACCAAAGCCGCCGCGCGGACACGGCTGCGCGGATCCCTCCGCATCATCAGCCGCACGGCGCGCGCGTTTGTCCTCGACGCTCCCGGCGTCGTGTGCAAGTTCCGCGTGCCGAAGACGAACGGAGATCACGCGTTGCTGAGCGCGGCGCGCGCGTTTGCCCGGTATGCCCGCGAGCTCGAAACCGCGTTCGTGGAACATGGGCTGTCGCCGGCGTTTCTCGACGATCTGGACGCCGAGGCGACTCGCTTCGAGCAGGCGAGCGGCGACTATAGAGCCGTCAAACTCGCCGGTGTCGGCGCCACCGCGGGCGTGGATGCGGAGCTCGCGCGAGCGTTTGCCGCTATCCGTCGGCTGGACGTCATCGTCGCAAACGTGTTCCGCGACGAGACGCCGGTGCTGGCCATTTGGCAGCAAGCACGGCGTGTCGGCCAGGGACGACGGGCGGCGGCGTCGGAGGGCGCCGTGGCAATCGTGCCGTTGCGTCTGGCAACGAACGTTGCGTGAATTGTGCTTGGCCACGAAGTCACGAAGAACACGAAGGTGCTCGAAGACGTGCACCTTCGTGCCAGTCAGCGCGTCGTCTTGTGCTCAATCAGCTCGATGGCGTTGCCGGCGTTGTCGCTGATGAACGCAAATCGCTCGGTCGGGGCGTCGCGCATGTCGAACGCGATCTGGACCCCTTTGGCTTTCAGTTCCGCAAGAACAGCGGGCAGGTTCTTCACCTCAAAGCCGAAGTGCTTCACGCCATGTGTTCGGAAGTCTTCTGACGGATTCTTCCGTGAGTCGGGCAGCGGTGCAGCCCCCGCCACTTGAAACAACTCGATGGTGATGTCCCCGCGCCGGAGGTCCGCAACAATCTGGCGGGCGTTAGGGTTCGGTTGACCGCCGCGCACGGTTCCCTTGAACCCGAGCATCTTCTCGTACCAAGCGATCGACTCCGCGATATTCGGGACGCTCAGCGCGACGTGATTCCAGGCGATGTCGAAGCCGACGACGTCGCCGGCGTGCGCTTCCGTTGTCTGTTTGGCAAGTTCTTTCTCGAAGGCCTGTTCACGTTCGGCGACATACGCTTTGTAGCCGTCCGGATCGATGAAGGGGTTCGCGCTGCCGACACTGATCTTCGGCAGTTTGCTCTTCAAGTTGAAATACGCGCCGTGCGCGCCAAGAAACAGATCGACGGGCAGGCTTTTGAGCAGCGCGAACGTCTTCACGTAGTCGCCGGCGATCTGCGGGTAGTTGCTGTTGTTGACCAGGATGTAGCCGGCGTTCACGTTCGGGCTGCCGACGATGACGGCGTTCAGCGTCCGGCCGCCGTCGGGCACCTGAAGCGTCCACGTTGTGCAGCCCGGCGTGTGTCCGGGTGTGAGGCGCGCCGTCAGCGTCACGCCGCCGAGCTCGACGGTGTCGCGATCGTGCAGCACGCGATCGACCTTTGCACCCGGCCGTCCGGGGGCGGCACTTTCAACCTGCGCGACGTCGGCGTCCATCACCATCAGCTTCGCGCCGGTGTCCAACTTGATCAGGCCGACGCCTTCGTCGTGATCGCCGTGTGCGTGGCTGATCAGAATGACCTTCGTGTCGGAGTACTTGAAGCCGAGGTCCTCGATGCTCTTTCGGATCGCAGGGACGTCCTGTTTGAAGTCGCCGTTGATGAGGAGATTGCCCTGCGGGGTGGTGATCAGATACACGGCGAGATCCGCCGTGCCGACGTAATAGAGGTTGCCAGCGATCTTGAACCCCGGGATGACTCGATGCCAGTCGGCGTTCGCCTGCGCCCGAGCGGCAAGAGGGAAGAGGATGCTGAACGAGACCAGGAATAGAACTGTTCGAGCAGCGCGCATGTAGAGCTCCTCGCGTGTCAGTATAATCGCCTCTCTTCATGGCGGTCGCTCCGGGTAGCCGCGTCGGTGTGTACGAGGTGACAGCGCAGATCGGCGCCGGCGCCATGGGCGTCGTGTTCCGCGCGCGCGACACCAAGCTTCTCCGCGAAGTCGCGCTGAAGGTGCTCCCCGACCAAGTCGCCGACAACCCCGATCGCCTCTCTCGGCTGCAGCGTGAGGCACAGCTCCTCGCGTCGCTGAACCATCCCAACATCGCGCACGTGTACGGACTGGAGCAAGTCGGCACCGGCGCTTGCATCGTGATGGAACTCGTTCCGGGGGACACGCTCGCCGACCGGCTCGAGAAGGGCCCCATTCCACTAGACGAAGCAGTGGGGATCGCCAAGCAGATTGCCGAGGCGCTTACCGCCGCTCACCAGCAGGGCATCGTCCATCGCGATCTCAAGCCAGCCAACATCAAGCTCACGCCGAACGGAACCGTCAAGGTGCTCGACTTCGGACTGGCGAAGCCAACCGCCGCGAGCTCGGTGGGAAGCGGCTCGTCGATGCTGCCGACGATGGTGAGCGGGTCGGGAATCGGCACCATCACCGGAACCGTCGCCTACATGTCGCCCGAGCAGGCACGCGGCAAAGAGGTCGATGGCCGGACCGACATCTGGGCGTTTGGCTGTGTGTTGTACGAGATGCTCGTCGGCCGGCCTGCGTTCGACGGCGAAACGCCGACGGACATCATCGCCAATGTCGTCAAGGGGCAGCCCAATTTCGCCGCGCTGCCCGCTGGCACACCTGCGCCGATCCGGTTCCTTCTGGCTGCCACGTTGAACAAGATCATCGGGCAGCGTCTGCAGCACATCGGTGACGCCGGGCTGTTCCTCGATCAGAGCGCCTTTCCGGCCGCCGCGGCGCCGGCGAGCCCATCGCAATCGAAACCGAATCGAAGACTTGCTGTATTCGGCGGGGCAGCGGTGATCGTGCTTGCCGCGGCATTCAGTGCTGTCGCGCTGTACGTCCGCTCCAGTTCGCGACCTGCAGCTCCCGCGATGATGCTGCAGATTGCGTTGCCCGGCTACCTCGACGACGCGCTGGTCTCTCCGGATGGGCAGCGCATCGCGTACCGGGCCGAGCCGCGCGGAGAAAAGCGCTCCATCTGGATGAGGGGACTTGGTTCCGAGGCGGTGCAGAAAGTCCCCGGCAGCGACACTCCGCGGGGATTTGCCTGGTCGCCCGACGGCCGAGGGCTCGCGTTCGTTGCCGAGAACAAGCTGAAGAAGCTCGATGTCATGGCTGGATCCGTGCGAACGATTGCCGACTTCCCAGAGCCCGGTAATCGCGGTTTGAGCTGGAGCCACGGCGTGATTCTCATGGGGACGAGTACCGGCCTGGTTCGCATCTCGGACGAGGGCGGCGCGATGACGCGCGTGACGGAGATCGATTGGAAACTGAAAGAGAACGCCCACGTCGCTCCGGTCTTCCTGCCGGACGGCAATCATTTCCTGTACGTCATTACCGCCGCGACGCCAGAGACCAACGGGATTTTCGTCGGAGCGCTGGACGGCAAGACCGCTAAGAGGCGCCTGACGCCTTTTGGATCGCGGCTCTCTGGTCTCGCGTACGCACCACCGGGCTATCTAATCCTCGCTGGGGAGTCGTTGACTGCCCAACAGTTTGATGCAGCCACGCTGACCTTGTCGGGTCCTGCGATTCCGATCGGGGATACGGTCGCAGGATTCTCGGTGTCAGACAGCGGTTTGCTCGTCTATCGGAAGGTGTCGACGGCCGGCGCCGACAAGCAGCTCACCTGGTTCGATCGGGCGGGACGGCAACTCGGACAACTTGGACCGAACGCCAATTACGGCAACGTGGAATTGTCGCCGACCGGCGATCGCGTCGCAGTGGACATGGTTGCCGACAACAATCGCGACGTGTGGGTGATCGATGTGGCGCGAGGAGTGCCGTCCAGGATTTCTTTCGATCCAAGTTCCGACTGGAGTCCTGCGTGGTCGCCGGACGGGAGCCGGCTCGCATTTGCGTCCGGCAGGAACGGCCTCGGATCACACATCTATCAGAAGTCTGCAGCCGGCGTCGGCACGGACACGCTGACGTTCAAGAGCGACGCCAACGAAATCCCCGTCTCGTGGTCGCACGAGGGACGCTACATCGTCTTCTCGCGCATCAAACCTGGCGGTAACCGTGGAGTGGATACCTGGCTGCTGGATTTGTCTGGGGAGGCGAAGGCCTCTCCCTACATCGAATCGCCGTTTGACAAAGCCCAGGCCAGAATTTCACCTGATGGACGCTGGCTCGTGTACACGACGAACGACTCGGGGATGTACCAAATCATGGTGCAGTCGTTCCCAGATCCGAACCGCGGGCGATGGCAGATTACGGCGCAGGGAGGCATCGAACCAAAGTGGCGCCGTGACGGACGCGAGCTGTACTACCTTGCGTTGGACGGGAACCTGATGGCGGTCCCGATCAAAGAAACCAGGCCCGGCCAGCCGTTCGAGGCGGGGAGTCCCACGACGCTGTTTCAGACGCCGCTGGCGGTCAGCCGCACGCAGTCGCCGCGAGATCGCCGCTATGACGTCGCGCCCGATGGCCGATTTGTGATCGCGACGCCTGTCGTCGCCGGCGGGCCCGAGCCGGTGACGGCTGTCGTGAACTGGGCCTCGGGGATCGAGAAGAAATGAGGGCTGACGCATGAAAGCTATCAACGTTGTTCGTCGCGTGATGTTCGCGCTGTTCATGATCGCTCTGTTCTCGGGCGTCCGTGGTCTGCGCGCGGACAGCCGGCTTGTTGCCCCGGAGTCGGTCGGCTTCTCGGCCGACGGGCTCGAGGCGCTCAAGAAGTCGATGCGCGCGTTTGTGGACGACGGCAAGCTTGCCGGCGTCACCACGCTCGTTGCGCGGCACGGCAAGGTCGTCTACCTCGACGCGTACGGCGTCCAGGATCTGACGACGAAAAAGCCGGTGGCGAGCAACACGATCTTCCGTATCGCCTCGATGACCAAGCCGATCGTGGGCGTGGCCATGATGATGCTGTGGGAGCAGGGCAAGTGGACGCTCGACGACCCGGTGGCGAAGCACATCCCGGAGTTCGCCGGACTCAAGGTGGCGACGCCGAACGGGGAAGTGCCGCAAACCGCGCCGATGACCATGCGGCAGCTGATGAGTCATTCGGCCGGCTTCGACGTCAACGCGGGCTACGCAAAACTCAACCTCCCGAGCCGTCGGCAGCCGCTCCAGGGGTTCATCGACAGCCTCGCGAAACTGCCGCTCGCCGCGCAGCCGGGTACTGACTGGCGCTACGGACCGAGCGTCGACATTCAAGGCTATCTCGTCGAGAAGATGTCGGGCCAGCCGCTCGATGTGTTCCTGCGCGCGAAGATCTTCGAGCCCCTTGGGATGAACGACACGGGTTTCTGGGTGGACAAGTCGAAGGTGGATCGCGTCACGAACATCTTTACTTACAGTCCGGACAAGCGCCTCATCAGCGCGACAGAGGCGCAGGGACAGCGGGGCGATCCGTCGGCGAAGCCGGTCTTTTTATCCGGCAGCGGCGGACTGATGTCCACGACGGACGACTACTTCCGGTTCGCGCAGATGGTGTTGAACGGCGGCGAGGCCAATGGCAAGCGCTACCTGAAAGCATCCACGGTGCAGCTGATGCGAACCAACGTGCTTGCCGACGGCGTGGCCGTCGACACGTACGGGCCGGCGCAGCCAGGCATCGGATTCGGCCTGGACTTCGCCATCGTCATGGATCCCGCGGTGGCGAAAACCCCGGAGGGGCGGGGCTCCTTCTACTGGGGCGGCGCGTTCGGCACCTGGTTCTGGCTCGATCCGGTCAACGACGTCGTCGTCGTGGGGATGATTCAGAACGTCAACGGCAGCTCGCCGACCGGTGGCTCGCCGCAGGTGCGACCGCTGTCACGCCAGCTGGTGTATCAGGCGCTGGTGGATCGCAAGAAGTGACGCCGCTGCTGACGTTCAGCCGCTTTCAAACGCCGCGCGATCGCCGCTACGACGTTGCGCCGGACGGACGATTCCTGATTGCGAGGCCTGTGGATCGTCGGTGGGCCCGAGCCGGTGACGGCTAGTGTCTCATCGGATCGGCCACGAAGACACGAAGGGCACGAAGGTACACGAACAAAGACGGTGACGCTACGGGTTACGCAGGCGTGGATCACCGGGTTGAATCACCTTGCCGAGCTGACCTCGTGCGGCTTGAGTAGAGAGAATCAAGAGAATCGCAGGGTCTTGTTGCTCGGGCCCTTTGAGGATGGTTCTCGCGCAACTGTGGTAAGCGCTCACATACAGGAGGAAGTCCGGTTTTTGGTCTTGGTCGAGGTCGCCCATCCAGAACAACTCGACGCGCAGAAAACTGTCAGGACCGAACACCTCGCACTTGCCCTCGGGATCACGAAATAGGACGACGGATTGTCGCGCACTAACAGCGCCCGTCTCCGCGAGGATGAGACGCAGGCCTTCACGGTGCATAACAACGTGATCGTTGCCCCAATCGAGTGAAATCGGCGTTTCCGAGATCGATAGAGGTTTCTCGAAAGCGTTTTTCCTGAAGCCGACGGCTGTTTGGAGTCCCTTTATGAAAAGGTAAGCGCGGCTTTCGGGCCTTATCGGATAGTCGAAGCTGACGACGACCTGGCCGTTCGCCAGACTTTCTTTGCAACAAGTGGACGCGAGTACCTCGATGTTCGCAAGATCGCAAGCTGTAGGGTCATTCCTTTGACAATACAAAGCCTTCCAGTCGCCGAGAGGCTTAAACTGCTCGCTACCGAGTACAAACGCCGCAGAGCGGTCGAAGTGAGCCCTGGTAGGAGCCTCTTGTGCGGCAATCGGAAGAAGCCGCATTGCTGCGAGAAAACAAATGAGACCGAAGAAGATCTTCGTGTGTCTTCGTGTCCTTCGTGATTTCGTGGCCAAACCAGTGACGAGCTATTCGCCGCGCTCGAACCAGAGCGCCCGGACATATTCGCGCGTCATGCGCGCGATGTTCGAGATCGGGATCTCCTTCGGGCAGACCGCTTCGCATTCGCCTTCGTTGGAGCAGCTGCCGAACCCTTCCGCGTCGGCCTGCTCGATCATGTTGACGACGCGGGTCGATCGCTCGACCTCGCCCTGCGGCAGCAGCGCGAGATGCGAAATCTTGGCGCTCATGAACAAGTGCGCCGACGCGTTCTTACACGCGGCCACGCAGGCGCCGCAGCCGATGCACGCCGCCGAGTCCATCGCGAGGTCCGAGATCTCCTTGGCGATCGGGATCGCGTTCCCGTCGGGCGCGCCGCCGCAGTTGATCGACACATAGCCGCCGGCGGCGATGATGCGATCGAACGCGCTGCGGTCGACCACCAGGTCCTTGATGACGGGGAAGGCCTTCGCGCGCCACGGTTCGACGGTAATCGTGTCGCCGTCCTTGAACTTGCGCATGTGCAGCTGGCAGACAGTGGTGCCGCGATCCGGCCCGTGCGGGATGCCGTTCACGACGAGGCTGCACATGCCGCAGATGCCTTCGCGGCAGTCGGAGTCGAACGCGATCGCGTCTTTGCCGCCCTTGACGAGGCCTTCGTTGACGACGTCGAGCATCTCGAGGAACGACATGTCCGGCGACACGTGATCGGCGACGTAATCTTCCATGCGGCCGGCGGCAGTCGGTCCGTTTTGCCTCCAGATCTTCAGATTCAGTCTCATGGCTCCTCAAAGGGCTGAGGGCTCTAAGCCCTACTTGTAACTCCGCTGCGAAGGGTGCACTTCCTCGAATTCGAGGGCTTCCTTGTGCAGCTCGGGCTGCTGGCCCACGCCTTTGAACTCCCAGGCCGCGACGTACATAAAATGATCGTCGTCGCGCAGCGCCTCGCCCTCGGGCGTCTGGCTTTCCTCGCGGAAGTGTCCGCCGCACGACTCTTTGCGGTGCAAGGCGTCGAGCGCCAGCAACTCGGCGAACTCGAGATAGTCGGCGACGCGGCCGGCATATTCGAGGCTCTGGTTCATGTTGTCGGGCGAGCCCGGAACCGAGACGTTGTTCCAGAATTCCTCGCGCAGCTTCGGAATCTTCTTCAAGGCTTGCTGCAGGCTCGCTTCCGTCCGCGCCATGCCCACGTCGTCCCACATCACCTTGCCGAGCTCGCGATGGATTTCGCGAATGCCGCGGCTGCCTTTGACGGTCAGCAACTGGTTGATGCGGTTCTGCACGTTATTCGCGGCCTCTTTGAACGCGTCGTGATCCGTCGTGACTTTCGGCAGTGCGCTGCTCGCGAGGTAGTCGCCGATCGTGTACGGAATCACGAAGTAGCCGTCCGCGAGTCCCTGCATCAGCGCGCTGGCGCCGAGCCGGTTCGCGCCGTGGTCCGAGAAGTTGGCTTCGCCGAGGACATGGAGGCCCGGCAGATTGCTCATCAGGTTGTAATCGACCCAGAGCCCGCCCATCGTGTAATGGATCGCCGGGTAGATGCGCATCGGAACCTTGTACGCGTCCTCGTCGGTGATCTTCTGGTACATCTGGAACAGGTTGCCGTACTTCTCTTCGATGACTTCAACGCCGAGCCGTTTGATCGCATCGGTGAAGTCGAGATAGACGGCCAGCCCGCTGTCGCCGACGCCACGCCCGTCGTCGCACGCCTGCTTGGCGTTGCGGGACGCGACGTCGCGCGGAACGAGGTTGCCGAAGCTCGGGTACTTCCGTTCCAGGTAGTAGTCGCGCTCGCCTTCAGGAATTTGCTCGGGCGGACGCTTGTCGCCTTTCTGTTTCGGCACCCACACCCGGCCGTCGTTGCGCAAGCTCTCGCTCATCAGGGTCAGCTTCGACTGGTGATCGCCGCTGACGGGGATGCACGTCGGGTGAATCTGCGTGTAGCACGGGTTCGCGAACAGGGCGCCGCGCTTGTGCGCGCGCCACGCGGCGGTGACGTTCGAGTTCACGGCGTTGGTCGAGAGGTAGTAGGCGGTGCCGTATCCGCCCGTCGCCAGGATCACGGCGTCGCCGGCATATCGTTCGATCGCACCGGTCGTCAGGTTGCGCGTGACGATGCCGCGGGCTTTGCCGTCGACGACGACGACGTCGAGCATCTCGCGGCGCGGGAACATCGTGACGGACTTCTTCTGGACCTGCCGCATCAGCGACTGGTACGCGCCGATCAGCAGCTGCTGTCCTGTCTGACCGCGGGCGTAAAACGTCCGCGAAACCTGCGCGCCGCCGAAGGACCGGTTGTCGAGCAATCCGCCGTACTCTCGCGCGAACGGCACGCCCTGAGCGACGCACTGGTCGATGATGTTGACGCTCAGCTGCGCAAGCCGATAGACGTTGGCTTCGCGCGACCGGTAGTCGCCGCCTTTCACTGTGTCGTAGAACAGCCGGTAGACGCTGTCGCCGTCATTCTGATAGTTCTTCGCGGCGTTGATGCCGCCCTGGGCGGCGATGCTGTGCGCGCGGCGGGGGCTGTCCTGGATGCAGAAGTTCAGGACGTTGTAGCCGAGTTCGCCGAGCGACGCGGCGGCAGACGCACCCGCGAGCCCCGTGCCGACGACGATGATCGTGTACTTGCGCTTGTTGGCCGGGTTGACCAACTTCATCTCGAACTTGTGCCGATCCCACTTCGCCGTAATCGGACCCGCCGGAATTTTCGCGTCCAGCTTCATCGCGTCACCTCGCCAACGAAGCCGGTTTGCAAAAAGGCCCACACCGCGATGACAACGAACGCGCCCGCAATCAGCACCGCAAAAACCTTACCGGCCACGAGCAGGCGAGGTGTCCATCGCTCGTGGACGAGGCCCAGCGACTGGAACGCGCTCGACGCGCCGTGCCACAGATGCGACCCGACGACGAGCATAGAGACGATGTAGAACGCGGTCATCAGCGGATTCGCGAAGACGGCCATTTCCTGCTTGTAGAGATCGCGTCCGCCGCCCGGCCATTCGATTTCTGGACTGAAGCGGAACGCCTTGACGTGGATGATGAGGAAAACGACGAGCCAGAGGCCGCCGAAGATCATCGTCGATGAGGCGAACGACTTGCGGCTCGTATACCCGGCCCGCTCTTTTTTCGCATACGACACCGGCCGTGCCGCTGCGTTCGAGAGGTACATCCTGATCGTCTTGAAGATGTGAATCAGAAAGACGATCAGAAGCGCGATCTCGATAATCGGCAGCGTCGGGTTGCGCACTTCCATGGTGTACGCGTAGGTGTTGAACACCTGCGGTCCGAAGAAGACCAGCAGGTTGCCGCCGACGTGAATCAGGAGATAAAGGACGAGAAGGAGGCCGCTCAGACCGATGACGATCTTCGTGCCCACGGACGAAGAAACGACTCGCAATCGTGAAGACATGTACGTGGAAGTTTACTGTTGGCCTGCAACGGTTCGCAAGGCGGCGGCGAGACGACGATCAACGCAGAGCCGCGGAGCCCGCAGAAAACACGCCACCACAGAGGACGCTGAGGACGCAGAGGTGGTCGACGCCTCACATCGCCGCTTCGCGGCGCCGCGTCGACGCTGGCCTTCCTCTGCGTGCTCGGCGGCTCTGCGTTGACCGTCGTCGAGTTGACGGCGCGAGAGCACAGCGATTAGCATTTTCCGTTTGCTGACGTCATGAAAATCCACGAGTATCAAGCCAAAGCCATCCTTTCGCATCACGGCGTGCCAGTCCCGCGAGGCGAGGAAACCTCCAACCCTTCAGAAGTCTTCGACATCGCCAAGCGTCTGGGCACCAGCGTCGTCGTTGTCAAAGCGCAGATCCACGCCGGCGGCCGCGGGAAGGGCGGCGGCGTCAAGCTTGCGAAGTCGCCTGACGAGGCCGAGCGTACCGCGCGCGCGATGCTCGGCATGACGCTGGTCACGCATCAGACCGGTCCCGAGGGCCGGGTCGTCGGGCGTCTGCTGATCGAAGAAGGCCTGCAGATGACGCGCGAGCTGTATCTGAGCATCGTGCTCGATCGCGCCGCCGGCAAGCCGGTGATGATGGCGAGCGCCGACGGCGGGATGGACATCGAGGAAGTCGCGGCCAAGACGCCCGAACGCATCGCCAAGGTCTACATCGAACCCGGCGTGGGCATTGTGCCGTTCGAGGCGCGGCAGTTGGGATTCGCCATCGGCCTCGACGGTCCGCAGACGAACAAGTTCGTGAAGGTCGCCTCGGC
>Ga0068871_100002861_pt1 | contig 11824 bp, 13 predicted proteins | sample KBSMisM72_FD_72750 | JGI IMG/M metagenome (GOLD analysis project Ga0068871, IMG submission 72750) | Miscanthus rhizosphere microbial communities from Kellogg Biological Station, Michigan, USA - KBS Miscanthus M7-2 | ecosystem: Host-associated > Plants > Roots > Rhizosphere > Soil ... | reverse complement strand
TGCGTCCGTCGGACCACCGGGTCTGCCACGCCGTCACCAATCCCACGAACGGCGGCGCAAATTCGACGACGCTTGCCGAGGCGGAGCCGAATCGGGCGCGGACGTAGCCTCCCCATGCGGCGATTGCCAGTACGGCCGGAGCGATGAGCAGCGCTCGCGTCTTACCTTCGAGCGCGGGACGACCATCTCGAGAGCTGCCGACCCCACTGGCAAGCGCGGCGGCGCCCAGCGCCAGCACGGCTGGCTCCTTGGTCAGGCCCGCCACCGCTGAAAAGCAGACCAGAGCAAGACGTTTCCTGGTGATCGCCGCGTAGAACGCGCCCAGTGTTGCCGCGAGCGCGAGCGCGTCGCACAAGTCGAACATCGTCGAAAAGATCACGCCCGGATTGAATGCGAACGCCAACGCCGTTCGGGCAGGAAGCCCAAGGCACATCGCCAGGCGGGCGGTGAGATAGGAGCCGATGGCCACCACCGCGATGTTCACCAGCAGGAGTCCCCACAGCAGACCTCGCTCTCCGAACGGGCGCCAGGGGGCGGCGAACGCCGGATAGCCTATCCGCTGCGCGCGATAAACCGGCCGATCAAGCCAGGCTGCGGTCTGTTGTGGATTGAGGAGGAGCGGATCGCGGGCAAGGATCCAGAAGTACTGGCCGTCAGCGCCGACGCCCGGATGCGTGCTGACATCCGCCAGGACCTGTCGGCCAAGCACGGTCTGCTTTGCCTCGACGCCGAAGCGGACGAACCAGGATGGGTCGTTGTGATGAGTAATGAGTACGCCAACGACAAACAAGACGTGAGCAGCCACGCCTATGACGGAGGCACGCATCGCCGTCGTGCCGGCAGACGTCACGGCTGTCCTGCTCATGGATTCGGAGACAGTCTACCGTTAGCCGGCGAAAACGAGACACGTGATGTGCCGCCGGCAAGGGGCGTTGAATGTCCGTCGCTAGCGGTCGAGCGGGTTCAGTCCCTTTTTCGCCATCGGGTCCAGAGCCTGGAGATCGGTGCGATAACTGACGGCCGTGGCCGTCGGGAACGCCGCTGACACTTTCTGTGTAACCGCGCCGGTAGCCGCCCATTCCGTGCCGCGCTGGAACGTCACGACAAAATCCACGGAGCTGAGGCCGTTGGCGTCGTGCCCCAGCGTCGTATGGAATATGCGGCCCTTGCCGTAGGTCAGCACCATCAGCTGCGGCTCGTCATGGCCCGTACCGTTGTTTGCCGGGTCGGAGTACGCGGTTGCGAGCACGGTCATGTTTTCTCCCGGCCCGCGAAGTTGTGCGTACAACTCGTCACCCTGGTGCATCCACGTCTTCGGAAGACCTTTGGTGATAGGGTGGTCGCCGTTGCGCACGGTGATGAGGAACGGCGTGCGCAAGCCGTGGCTGCCGGCATTACCTGGCGTTGAATCGGCTGCGAGCTTGCCATCCTTGTAGTACCACATCGGGCCGGCCTGCTCGTTCCTGTTGCGCCAGCCGCCGACGCCGTTCATTTCGTTGAACGCCTTCCAGTTCGGGAACGCATTGTCGGCCGCGTGCACGCTCGCCAGACCGCCGCCGTTCTGCATGTATTTTTCGAACGACGCCTTCAGGCTCGCAGGCCATCGTTCGTCCGGCGCGTCGTAGTTGAAGACAACGACGCGGTACTTGCTGAAGTCCGGCTTGAAATTGGTGAAGTCGCCACCGGCGGGCGGAGCTGTCACGATCTCGACGTCGAAGAGGCCCGTTTCGCTCAGCTCTTTTTCAAGCACCGACGTGGCGAGCTGCCAGCGATGATAGGGCCCGCCGCTCTCGCCATCGAGAATCATCACGCGGATCGGTGCCGCTCCGTGGAGCGACATCGCCCAGCTGCCAGCAATAATGATGATGCCGAGAACGCCCCCATACCAGCCAACTCGCATGGTCCTTCTCCTTCTATCGAATGCCGAGGAGCACTTCTATTGTGAGCTGATCCAGTCGTTCGTAAGCCAATCGCTCTCTCGCAAGCGCGACGCGATCGAGCGGCGCCGCAAGCAGGGCATCGCGCCCTGCCGATGAATACCGTGCGAGAGACGGGGCGTCGTGCGTTCGGTTCAGCTCGGCGAGAATCGCCCGCACGTCGGAGTCGGCGTTCCACCGTTTCCCCCGTTCGCGCAAGATCACGTACGTCCGCATGCAACCGCGCGCGAAATCGCGGACACCTTCGTAATCCTCAGTGCGGTACGCGTGTGCGTCGAAATGGCGTGGCCCATCGTAGCCAACGTCCTCGAGAAACTTCACCAGAAAGAACGCCGACTTCACGTTCGCCGATCCGAATCGGAAATCCTGGTCGTAACGGCCTGGCGCTTGATCGTTCAGATCGATATGGAACAGCTTGCCGGCTTCCCACGCCTGGGCCACTGCGTGCAGGAAATTCAGGCCCGCCATCTGCTCGTGCGCCACTTCCGGATTCACCCCTACCATTTCCGGGTGATCCAGCGTGGCGATGAACCCGAGGTAGGCGCCGGTGGTCGGCATGTAAATGTCGCCACGCGGCTCGTTCGGCTTTGCCTCCAGCGCGATCTTGAACCCGTACTTCCGATCGAGCGAGTACTCGCAGAGGTAGTTGACCGCTTCGCGCAGCCGTTTGACGGCTTCGTCCGGCCGCCGGCATGCGTCGGTCTCGGCTCCTTCGCGCCCGCCCCACAACACGAAGATCTTCGCGCCGAGCTCCGCCCCGAGGTCCATGGCGCGCATCGTCTTCTGGACGGCGTACGCGCGGACGCGATCGTCGTTGGCGGTGAAGGCACCGTCCCGAAACACCGGATCGAAAAAGAGATTCACGGTCGTCATCGGTACGACGATGCCACCTTGCCGGCAGGCGCGGATGAAGTCCTTGACGATGCGATCGCGATCGGCGGGCGTGGCATCGATCGGCACCAGGTCGTTGTCGTGGAGGTTGACGCCCCACGCGCCGGCCTCCGCCAGCATCGCCACCGCGTCGGTGGGAGACAGCGGCGGACGCACGACGTCGCCGAACGGGTCCCGGCCTCGATTGCCGACCGTCCAGAGGCCGAACGAGAACTTGTCTTCTGGTCGCGGTGCGAATGGATTAGACATGCTGAATCAGTCGAAGAGCGGGATAAATACGGCGATACGCGTCGTAGCGTTCGTTCATCTGCGCAACAACGGCTGCGTTCGCATGCGTCGTGTGGGCCGCCTGAACCAGTGCGTCGCACGCAGCATCCACGCTCGGAAAGACACCGCCGCCAACCGCGGCGAGGATGCCGGCGCCAAACGCCGCCCCTTCATCCGCCGCAACGGTTTCGACGGAGCGTCCGTAAATGTCGGCCTGAATCTGACGCCACAGAGGTGAGCGTGCGCCACCGCCGCCGAGCTGCACCCGTTCGACCGGAACCCGCATCTCGTCGAAGATGGCGAACGTGTCGCGCAGGCTGAATGCCACGCCTTCCATGACGGCGCGCACAAGATGCCCGCGCCCATGATTGGCGGCGATCCCGACGAACGCCGCCCGAATCGACGGATCGCAATACGGCGTGCGCTCGCCCATCAGGTACGGCGCCCAGAGAACGCCGTCCGCACCAACCGGAACGCGGCCGGCTTCTGCCGTCAGATCATCGTATGAGGTCGGAGCCGTTCCAGGCATGGCCAGCTGATCGCGGAGCCAGCGCAACGATAAACCAGCGGCCTGGGTGACACCCATGACATGCCAGCGGCCGGGGACTGCATGACAGAACGTGTGAACGCGGCCGTGTGGATCGACCGCTGGTCGATCGGTTGCCGCGAACACGACGCCGGAAGTGCCGATCGTTGCGCTGACTGCGCCGGGCCGTGTGATGCCAAGACCGACGGCGCCGGCTGCCTGGTCACCCGCACCGGCGACGATCGGCGCACCCTCCGGAATTCCCGTGGCGGCCGATCCGGACGCCGAGACGCGCGCGCAAATCTCCGGCGACTCGAAGACGCCGGGTAACACATCCGCATCGAGGCCGACGGCGTCGATGAGCGTGCGCGACCACTGCCGCCGCACCACATCGAGTAGCAGCGTGCCGGACGCATCGGCGACGTCGGTCGCGAACTCGCCGCTCAGGCGGAAGCGCACGTAGTCTTTGGGCAGGAGCACGTGGCGAACCCGGTCCCACAGCTTCGGTTCGCGCGCGCGGACCCAGAGCAGCTTCGTCAGCGTGAAGTTCGTGAGCGCTGGATTCGCAGTGAGTTCGAGCAAACGGGGCGCGCCGATCGTGTCGTTCAGCCAGCGGCACTCGTCTTCAGTACGCTGATCACACCAGATGATGGACGGGCGCAGGACATCGCCGCGCTCGTCCAGCAACACCGCGCCATGCATCTGGCCCGAAAGTCCTACGGCCGTCACGCGCCCGGCTGCGCTTCCCTTGCGCAGCACGGCGTGCGTGGCCTGCTGGCACGCCGACCACCAGTCTTCCGGATCCTGCTCGGCCCATCCCGTCCGAGGCGATTTGAATGGCGCATGATCGGCCGTCGCAGACGCGACAATCCTGCCGCCCCCGTCCAGGAGCACGGCGCGCGAGCCGCTGGTGCCGATGTCGATGCCGAGAACGGAAATGGCTGTATCTCCTCAGCGCGCTGCCGGCAGCGTCCACGCATAGAGCGCGGTGCCGCCACCGACGATCAGGTACTGGCGGCCGTCGATTGCAGCGGTGATAGGCGTGTTGCCGACCCGGCCGATTCCCGAATGCCAGAGCGTCTTGCCGTCGCTCGTCCGCAGGGCCAGTACGTTATTGCTGTTGTCGCCGGTGAAGATCAGGCCGCTGTCGGTCGTCAGTACCCCGGCCGAACCCGAGCCCGGGCCGATGTCGTGGCTCCAGCGGATCTTGCCGGTCTGGTAGTCGATCGCGCGCAACGCCGAGCTGGCCCACACGGTGGAATCGGCGCCCGCCCAGCCGTATGCTCCGTGCTCCTGTTTGAAGAAGTAGACGCCATACGCGTCGACAGCGCTCACGATGAGCAGGCCGGTCCGCGCGTCGAAGCTCGGCGATCGGTAATTCGTGCCGCCCGCCTCATCTGGCGCGACGAGCCGGCCGTCGCGATGGGGTTCCTTGTCGGGATTCGGAATCGGACGCCCCTCCCTGTCGATCCCCTTCGTCCAGTTGACGGCGGCAAACGGCGTCGTCAACAGGTTCTTGCCGTCTGTTCGATCCAGGACGACGAAATAGCCGTTGCGCGAGGCCTGCAGCAGAAGCTTGCGCGGAACCCCGTTGAACGGCGCGTCAACCAGCACGGGCACTTCTGCGGCGTCCCAATCGTGGGTATCGTGCGGCGACACCTGAAATCCCCACGCCAGCGTCCCGGTGTCCGGATTCAGCGCCACGATGCTGCAGGTCCATCTGTTGTCGCCAGGGCGGGCTTCGCCGTTCAGCACAGGCGTCGGATTGCCGGTGCCGACGAACATGAGGTTGAGCACGGGATCGTAGGTGCCGGTCATCCACATCTGCCCGCCGGTGGCCCCGCCGCTGATGGAATCGGGAGTCCCCGGCGGTGGCGTGCTGTAGAACGTCCACTGCGGTTTGCCCGTAGCCGGATCGAACGATCTCAGCGTCCCGGGAAGATTGTCGAAATCGCCGGACACGCCCACGATGAGGTGATTGCGAATCAGCAGCGGTGCATTGGTCGACCAGAACCCGCGCTTCGAATCGGCGATGACAACGTCCCACGTCACCGTTCCGGTGCGCGCGTCGAGGGCCACGAGATGTGCGTCCGGCGTCGTCAGGAACACCGAATCCTGATAGACGGCCGCACCGCGGTGTCCGATGTGGAAGGCGTCGTTTGCCGGGTAGGAGTACGTCCATATCTGACGGCCCGTGCGCGCATCGATGGCCCAGATGGCGTCTGGCGCCGTGAGGTAGATCACACCGTTCACCAGAATCGGCGTCGACTTCACGGTTCGCGTCGAATTTGTCTGGAACGCCCACGCCAGCGTCATCTGGCCCACGTTTTCGGGCGTGATGCGCGACAGGCTGCTGTGATGCCGGCCGGAGTAGTCGCCGTGATAGGTGGGCCAGCTGTCGGCTGGTGGGTTCAGCAGCAGCGCAGGGTCGACGTGTTGCGCGATGGCGCCCGTCTCGAGGACAACGGCAATGGCGACAGAAAGAGTGATGATCGAGATCTGCATATCGTTTATCGAAGCGTCACTAAGTACGCGATGAGATTGTGAATGTCGTCATCGGTGTATTTCGGAAGCTGATCCGCGTGCGCGCGAAGTGGTTCGTCGCCGCTGACGGTCACCGACTCGAGCGGCCAGGTACGGTGCCAACCCGCTGCGTCGGTCAGCGTGATCGTGAACTCGTCCCGCCGCGCGAGCTTTCCCGTCACTGTCTGGCCGGACGCCATGCGGACGGTGAGCGTTGGCGGACTGGGCGCCGGGCCCGCATCGCGGCCAGATCCGGGGAAAAGCATGCGGTGCATCAGTGCCAATCCCTGGTACCGCGATCCGATCGTGGCGAAGTCGCCGGCGAGTGAATGGCATCGGGTGCATCCGCCGGCGCCGTTGAAATACCGCCTGCCGGCCTCGACGCTTCCCGTCGCCAGATCGGAGGGCTCGACGGACCGGCGGCCACCGGTCTCCGACTCGGCCTTCGTCTTCTCGTCGTGGATGAACGCGACAACCGCTGCCATGTCGCCGTCAGACAGCGGGAACGCAGGCATGCCCTTGTCCGGTTTCCCTGCGCGCAGGAACGGCCCCAGCTTGTCACCACGGACGTCTTCCGCCACGAGCAGTGCTCGGGTGAGATCGGGGCCCGATTCGCCACCCTGGGTGTCGCGCCCGTGACAGAAACCGCACTGCGACGCGAATCGTCCTCGTCCTGCTTGAATGAGCTCCGGCGCATAGGTCTGTGCGACCTTCGTCGCGGGCGGTTTCTGCGACGCCGGGCTCTGGATCGATGGAGGATTCTGCGCACTCAACGCGGCACTCACAGAAAACGCCAACACCAACACCAGCGGTACCTTTCTCATATCCATCCTTAACTTAGAGCTCCATCCATGTGCCGTTGGCGCGCGCCGACTCAATCCCTTTGTGGATGAAGCGCATGCCGCGAAGCCCGTCGTGCACGGTTGGGAATTCGTACTCGGATGACTTCATAGGCGCGCCGTCGATGTGGCGGCGCATCGCCTCGATTGCCCCTGCATAGATATTCGCGAACGCCTCGAAGTAGCCCTCGGGGTGTCCCCACGGAATGCGCGTGGCCTTCGTAGCGGTCGGATCGAGGTACTCGTTCCGGCCGCGGCTCAGCGTTTCGCGCGGCTTGCCGTGGCGATAGACCTCGAGATAGTTCGGATTTTCCTGGGCCCACGAAATCGCACCTGTGGAGCCGTACGCGCGAAGCCGCAAGCCATTTTCTTCGCCAGTGGCGATTTGGCTGACGGTCAGGACGCCTTTGCCACCACCCTTGAAGCGGATCAGCGCATTGATGTCTTCGTCGAGTGTTCGATCCGGCAGGAACGTGCTTTGGTCGGCCGCGATCATCGTCACGCGATCGCAGGTGACGTATTCGGCGAGGTTGAAGGCGTGCGTGCCGATGTCGCCGATGGCGCCGCCGATTCCCGATTCGGCCGGGTTCACCCGCCACGACGCCTGCTTCGATCCCTGCTTCTCCTGCGGCTCGACGAGCCAGTCCTGCAGGTATTCGACGATGACTTTGCGGACGACTCCCATCTGGCCGGATTGAAAAAGCCGCCGCGCGTGGCGAACGAGAGGGTAGCCGGTGTAGTTGTGTGTGAGCGCGAAGACCAATCCGGTTTGCTCAACCAGTTGGACCAGCGACTCGGCTTCTTCGACCGTGAAGGCGAGCGGCTTGTCGCACACGACGTGAAAGCCTTTCCCAAGAAACGCCTTTGCGGGACCGTAGTGGGCGTTGTTGGGTGTGACGATGACGACGAAATCGATGCGGCGATCGGCCGGAAGCCTGGCCTCGGCTGTCGCCATCTCTTCGTAGGTTTTGTAGAGCCTCGTGGGATCGAGATACAGTTGTGCTCCGGTGGCCTGCGTGTTCGCCCAGTCGCGCGAGAACACACCGGCGACGAGTTCGGCCTGGCCGTCGAGCGCGGCGGCAATGCGGTGCACGCTGCCGATGAACGCGCCCTGTCCACCGCCGACCATGCCCATTCGCAGCTTGCGAGTCCAGGAATTCATGCTCAGCTCCGGAGCGAGTACATGCTGGACGCGGCCCGATCGATAGATCGCACGAACGCCAGCGATCCCTGAAGAATCGGTGTCAGCTGGGCCTTGCCCTGCACTCGCGCCTTCGGATACTCGTGTTCGACGATCAAGTACGTGTTTGCCGGATCGAGCGGCAGCAGCTCGCGCGCCGCGAGCTGGTGATCGAGCCAGTCGACCGTGCGGCGCATCGCAGGACAGAATAGCTCATGACAACGTTTGGCTTCCGGCGACGGGTCGAGCGCCGGGATTCCGATCCCGGACTCATCGAATTGATTCCGGCGACAGGGGGCATGGACGAGATATTCACCCGCTTCTGGCGGGCGGCCGTCGGCTGGACCGGCCAGGACCCGATTCGGCCGTTCGGGTAACGCGACCCACGCGCGGGCCCGGCAAACGGCGTAAGATCAGAGGTCTACACGGTCGGGGCGTAGCGCAGCCTGGTAGCGCACCTGCCTTGGGCGCAGGGGGCCGCTGGTTCGAATCCAGTCGCCCCGACCACTTTTCACCTGTAAGTGCTCAAGGCCTCGGTAACACCCCAGCTCTCGTTTTCGCTAGCAGTCGCTCGTACGGGGTGACCACCCAGACCTCCGTGCGGGCGGTGGTAATTGTAGTAGTCCTCCCACTCCCGCAGCTTGTCGTTGAACAGGTGGATGTCGTCGCTGATGCCGTCTTTGTCGAGGAGTTGGTAGAACTCCTGGTCGTCGACACGATGTGAGCGCTCCACTTTCCCATTCAGATGCGGTGTGCGCGGGCGGATGTAGACGTGCCGGACGTCCCGCGTCTCGAGATGCCAGTGGAATTGCGACTGGAACTCAGCGCTTCGCTCCAGGAACTTCACGTCCAGCTGCAACCGGTGACCGGGCTGCGGCTTCTCATAGCGCTGCCAGCGCTTACCGTGCGGCCGGTGCTTCTGATTCGCGGGCAGCCGCGGCATGCCATGCCGCGTCAGGATGCGATGCACGGAGGAGCCGGCGATAACGATCCGGTGGAAACGACTTAAGTACGCCGCGATCCGGCCTGCGCCGAAGTGATAGTGCTGCCGCAGATAGAGGATCTTGCTGACGACTTCGCGAGCGGTGGCCCGCGGCGAATGCTGCGGCGTCCTCGGCCGATCGCCCAGGCCGGCATCCCCGTGCTCGGTGTGGCGCCGTTTCCATTTGTAGAACGATTTCCGGGAAATCCCGAAGTGACGGCACACGCGGGCGACGTTGCCCTCGTCTGCCGCCTGCCGCAAGACTCTCAGCCGCAAGGCGGTTAACCGGACTTGCTCCGCTTTCGTCATCGCGTCTCCACTTGAGGCCCTTCAGCCTAAAGAAGAGAGCTAATGTGTCACCCTAGTCTTGAGATTTCACAAAATCTCGACAACACAAGCGAAGACCGCGGGTCAGCTGAATCGTCAGCCGCACTCGCGATCTACCGCGCCTCGCCGGCTCGAGGCGTGCATGGCCATCCTGCTTGACGTATAACGCACGGCGTTATACCTTGGAGTTCAGGTGATTCGGTCGTTCAAGGATCCCGAAGCCGAGGCGCTGTTCTCCGGCAAGTTCGGCCGCCGGTTGCAGCGCGTGGCGCGGGTCGCCCAGCGAAAGCTGCAGCAGCTGCACGCGGCTCGAGAACTCCGCGACCTGGCGGCGTTTCCTGGTAACCGGCTCGAGGCGCTCGCGGGCGATCGGCGGGGCCAGCACAGCATTCGGGTCAACGATCAGTACCGCATCTGTTTCGTCTGGCACGACGGGGACGCCGACGACGTGGAGATCGTGGACTACCACTAGCGCAGGAGGAAATGATGGCCAAGAGTCGCCGACTACCGCCGGTGCATCCCGGAGAGGTCCTGCGAGAGGATCTGATGGCACCGCTTGGGCTGAGCATCAACGGCCTCTCCCGCGACCTGCGGGTGCCTGTCACCAGGATGAGCGAGATCGTAAACGGCCGCCGCAGCATCACGGCAGACACCGCGTTACGCCTGGCGCGCTACTTCGCCATGACCCCGCAGTTCTGGATGAACTTGCAGGCTGCGTACGATCTCGACGTCGCCACGCGCGCACTAGCAGGCCGGATCAAACGGGACGTGCGTCCGCGCGAGGCCGCATAGCGCGGGGTAACAGCCGAGTAACACACGCGCGCTTTCACGGCGACGGCGCCTCCGATCTGGCTGCCGGCGCCTCCGTTCTAGCGGACTCGATCAGGCTGAGAGCTATGCGCTCGAAAGCATGAACTGATTGCCGTCGGGATCCTTGAACAACGCGAACGTTCCCCACGACTCCTTCCGCGGAGGCATGACGAAGTCCACCCCTCGCGCGACGAGTTCCTGATACGTCTGCTCGACGTTGCTGCACGCCAGGGCCCCGTTGAATAGAGTGCCCGGCTTCGGCCCCTGTTCACCAAACATGAACAGTACGATCTTTGTGTCCGATGAGCCGATCCTGAGTTCGATCCACCGTTGCGTGTCGTCGAACGGCTGGTCGGTGAGCACCCGGCAGCCGACGACTTCGGTCCAGAACTTGAGTGCCCGGTCCTGATCGGACGTCGGAATGCTGACGAACTTGACGTGAGAGATCATGCCCGGCAGCTAACCACACCGACACACACTGCGCAAGCCTCTTTGTTATAGGGATAGTATTTATTACTATAGCACCGTGGGACAGTTCAGAATCGATTCCTACGTGGTCGACACCCTGATGCCGGATCTCGTCCTGCACGACCATCAACCGTCCGCGTTTCTCGTGTACCTGCAGCTCTGGTATCGGTCCACGGCTGGACGGGGACGCGTGCGTATGAGTCACCAGGACGTGGCCGACGCCACCGGACTGTCAAAGAGCGCCGTCCAGGCCGCGATGCGGACACTCGCCCGTCGCCGGTTGATTCGCGCGACACGGGACTCGTCAACCGCGGTGCCGCAATACGCCGTGCTCAGGCCCTGGAAGCGATGAACACAGGGACGCAGCTGCGAAATCGCGTGGCCGCGATCGCGACGACGAAGCCCCTCGAGGCCTTGGAGCTCGCCAGGCAGTCCTGGCCTGTCAAAGCGCTCGTCCTGGCAGGCCGGATGTCGAAAGTGTGGTCCGAAGTTGAGCGCCTGCTGCGACTGATTACGACGGAACCGAGCCCCGTTCGCCGCGCCGATGCCCTGCGCTTCCTGCTCGGGGCCGTCAGCGCCGCGCCGACGCCTGTCGCGGGCCGCGTCGCGCGTGAATTCGCGGCCGCGTGCCTCGAGCCGCTGCTGAACGGCAAGCGAAACACCAGGGGCGAGTCGAACCTCGAAGCGTGCCTGCCGGGAATCGCCCGCATCGATTCTGACCTCGCCCAGAGCCTGCTGGCCCGGCTGACACCCTCGAGAGCCGAGCGGGCCGCGCGGGCGTTGCAGGCGGCCGGGGATGCTCCCGTCGACGAGCTCCTCCCGTGGCCCAATCTCGGCGCGGCCTAGCCGGGATTTGCAGCCGGCACCGGCCGGTGCAATCATGAGCGCCGCGACAACAACGCTCAAATGGCCTCGCGTACAGCCAGCACTCAGAGGCGATCGAAGCAAGAGCCGGTGGTGGTCGGCGTGGCCGATCACAACGGGTGGGTCGTCCTCGTCTCTGCCGCCGCAGTGAGCGGTGAACCGGCAGTCGTCGATCGACGGCGTGTCAGTCTCATCGAAAAAGGCGTGCCC
>Ga0068871_100002854_pt1 | contig 11837 bp, 4 predicted proteins | sample KBSMisM72_FD_72750 | JGI IMG/M metagenome (GOLD analysis project Ga0068871, IMG submission 72750) | Miscanthus rhizosphere microbial communities from Kellogg Biological Station, Michigan, USA - KBS Miscanthus M7-2 | ecosystem: Host-associated > Plants > Roots > Rhizosphere > Soil ... | reverse complement strand
TTTTTTATTTACACAAACCGGCATGATTATATTATCAATATCGCCTGCCTGTTTGTGTTGGGAGCCTTGACCGGCACATTTTTGGGTTTATATAAAATGAAATGGTGGGCGCTTTTTGCACTAGGCATTTTTAACCTAATATTGGTTGCTGTCAATAATTACCTGTATTACGGTGGCGGGTTGTTGTATTTACCAGTAGTGCAAAAGATCACCTTTGGATTCTTCCTGCTATGGATTTGCCTGATCTGTATTAAACAATACAGGATAACAGAAACTGGATTTGATTAGTGCCGGCTACCTGACCTGCAACGGCAATCATATTTGAGTTTTCTTATACTACAACAGAATGCCACAGCATAAGCTACTTTGAACATAACGGTGAAACCCGCGGCAACTATGCTGCTAAAGATTAATTATGCTTCGGAGGGAATTGGTTACTTTCAAACAAATCATTTTTCAGACCCAACACGATGCTCAAAAATTTGCCATGAACATACTAAAAAAAATTTTGAAGAAAATTGTTATTGCAATTAGTGTTATTATTGGCCTGTACTTAATTATTTTATTTATACTGGGTATCTATATCAATTCCAAAAAAGAAAACATTCTTGTTTACATAAGGACTGAACTGGGACAGCAACTGCGGGGTAATGCCCAGTTGGGCAACCTGGATGTTAGCATGTGGAAACATTTCCCTTCCATTGCTTTTGAAATAAATGATTTTTCTCTTAAAGATTCAATTTATAACAAGCCAATTATCGCAGTAAAAACCCTTGCAACCACTCTTAATATTTTTAAGCTGCTTAGCGCTAACAAAGAAGTGAAAAATATCATCATTGAAAATGGGATCTTTCATTTATTCACTGACAGCAACGGCTATCGCAATAACTATTTGCTCCAGCTAAAAAAGTCGAAGCCACCTGGTGAGCTGAAAGAAAATACTGGTTCCTCTATAGACATCAATAAAATCAGCATAAAGGAGTTGGAGGTAATCATAGAAGATCAAAGGGCTAATAAGGAGATCAGTTTTGTGGTGAACGAGCTAAACACATCGATCGACCAGGAAGGACAATTGATGAATATAGAAATGGATGAAAAAATCACCATGAAAAAGGGCCTTGGTTTTAACCTTCGCAACGGCGCTTTTTTGGAGAAACAGGTTCTTGATGGCAGGTGGAAATTACAAATGAATAAAGCAACCAAAACGCTTTCTTTTGATAAAACCAATATTGGAATAAATGGCCATCCATTTGAATTGAGTGGAAGTTTTTGCTTTGCCGGGGAACAAAAATTCAGGATCAACGTCTCTTCAAAAGACCTGCCATTTGAAAATGCCAAGGCCATTTTATCAAACAATATACGGCAGAAAATTGCTGCGGTACAAATGAAACAGCCAATAACAATGAACGGCATTATTGATGGAACATTATTAGGCGGAAAAGGTGATCCTTTATTAAATTTCAACTGGAAAACGGAAAACAATACGCTCACTACTCCTGTGGCAAGTTTTACAGAATGCAATTTTGAAGGAGGTTATGTGAATAATGTGAACAAGGATTCTGCTTATAATGATCCTAATTCAAGAATTACTTTTAAGACATTTACCGGTAACTGGGATGGTGTTAAACTGAGCGGTAAAGATATTACCATTACCAACTTGAGACAACCGCAATTGCATTTCGATTTTAAGTCAAACTGTTCTTTAGAAGCGCTGGATGATAAGTTTGCCTTAAAGGATATCAGTTTTGTAAATGGCACCGCGGATCTTGATTTATTTTACGATGGCCGTGTCATTGCAGATAAATCATTGCTGCAGGACCTTGAGGGAAAGGTCTCTATTAAAAATGGCACCATATTGTATGTACCACGAAATTTTAATTTCACCAACTGCAATGGGGATGTTGCTTTTTATAAAGACAGCATCGGTATAGGACACTTTAGCTGTAGTTACTTGAAAAATAAATTTGATGTCCGGATACAAGGAAAAAATCTCCGGCGAAAGTTTGTTGCAGGTGATATCTCGCAGGAAGCTATGGTTAAGTGCTATCTCAGTTCATCATATATTAACCTGGAAGATTTTAAGCCATTGTTCGGAGAAAAAAAACAACGGCCAAAAATTAAAAAGCCTGCTGAAAGTTTTAGTTCAGTAACTGCTAAACTGGATAATGCTTTGTCAAACTCGGTGATTGGTATCAATGTTAAAGCAACGGATGTAAAATACCAGCACCTGGAAGCAAAGAATTTTGAGGCAGACATAAAATTTGAACCACACTATTGGAAACTGGCAATGGTTTCTTTAAATCTTGCATCCGGTTCCATTGTTACTACGGGCCAGATTATACACAACAACAGGGGAAGCCACGATGCATTGGTTACAACAAAGATCACTAACGTAGATGTGAAAAAGCTACTCTATTCCTTTGATAATTTTGGCCAGGATGCCATTACGCATCAGCAACTAAATGGTGTGTTTTCTGCCGACGCTTCTATAAAGGCAGGAATCAGCAGTACGGGAAAGATAATACCGGCCAGTTTATTTGGTAATATGAATTTCTCACTGAAAAATGGTTCCCTTGTAAATTTCCCGGGGCTGATGAACATTAAAACATTTGTGTTTAAAAACAGGGATATGAGCAATGTGCAGTTTGCAGAACTGAAAGATAAAATTGATATTAAAGGAACCGAGGTATATATGAACAGGATGGAATTACAATCCAGTGTATTGAGACTTTTTGTAGAAGGTAATTACGGGCTAAACGGCAAGAATACAGATTTGCTGATACAGGTACCGCTCAGCAACCTGAGCGACAATAGCTTTGAAGAAGAGGGAACGCCAAAGAACAAAGGCACTAAAGCTAAAGCAGGAACGAGTGTATGGCTCAGAGCTGTAAATGATGATAATGGAAAAATAAAAATGAAAATTACGCTGAATAAAAAATTGAAAAATAAAAAGAAAGAAGATGAAGACTCAAAGAAGCCTTGATACTATCATTTTTTCTTTTGAATTTCCAACTCTAAATTCTCAATATCCTTCCGCGGTATCATCACCTCTCTTGTCACCTACGGCAATAATTTTCCCATCTTTTATTTCTATCATTTCTGTGCGGCCAATGTTGCCACGTTTGTTGACTTTATAGCCCATCGCTTCCAAAGCAGTAATAGTGCCAGCATCAAAATCGTTTTCAACAAAGATCACATCCGGCAGCCACTGGTGATGAAATTTTGGTTTATTCACTGCATCTTCTGCACCCATACCAAAGTCGATCACATTGACAATGCTTTGAAACACGCTGGAGATAATGGTTGTACCACCAGGAGTACCTACTACTAAGTAAGGTTTTTTGTCTTTTAGTACAATCGTTGGTGTCATACTGCTGAGCATTCGCTTACCCGGAGCAATTGCATTTTTTTCATTGCCCACAGCGCCGTACATATTGGGTACACCCGGCTTTACACTAAAATCATCCATTTCGTCATTCAAAATAAAACCTGCACCACCAACTACCGTACGGCTTCCAAAATGATTATTCAGCGTAGTGGTTACACTCACTGCATTGCCGGCCGCATCCATCACACTCAGGTGAGTGGTTTCTTCACTTTCGGGAATAATGCCTGCTACAGTTGCAGTACTGCTGCCTGCTTTAAGAGGATCATAGTCTTTCATTCTTTCTTTTAGGTAATTTCCGCTGGTGAGTTTTTTCACTGGTACTTTCACAAAGTCTGCATCTCCTAAAAATTCAGCCCTGTCTGCATAAGACCTGCGTTCTGCTTCTGTCATCAACTGCACGCTTGCAGGAGTTTGAAATTTCATTGCAGCAATATTCTTACCCGCAATCATTCCCAGCAATTGCTGTAGCATAATGCCACCGCTGCTTGGCAAAGGCATCGATACAATTTCATAACCATGGTAATTGAATTGTATGGCGGTCCTGTCTTTGGCAGCATAATTTTTCAAATCACCCAATGTAATAATGCCATTTCCTTTTTGCATCTCAGCTACTATCAACCTGGCTGTTTCTCCTTCATAAAAGCCACGTGCGCCACGATCACGGATGCGCTTCAATGTATTGGCCAGTTCTTTCTGAATTAATGTGTCCCCTTTTTTCCAGCCTCCTTCTTTCACAAATGCTACCGGCGTTTTATTCAGTCTTAAAAAATCTTGAGCGCCCTGGTTAAAATCTTCTACCTGGGCATCTGTGAGTACAAAACCTTTTTCAGCAAGATCTATCGCCGGTTGAATTAAAGTTTTAAAAGGAAGCTTTGCGTATTTCATGCTGGCAAATAATCCAGCAATCGTACCCGGAACACCAGCAGCCAAATGACCTTCCTGGGAGAGTGTCATCTGAGCATTGCCAGCACTGTCAAGGTACATATCACGGCTTGCTTTTGATGGTGCTTTTTCCCTGTAGTCAATGGCAATATTTTTCCCGTTGCTTAAATGCCCTACTAAAAACCCTCCTCCGCCAATATTGCCAGCACCGGGATACACTACTGCCAGTGCCAGTTGTGTAGCAATAGCGGCATCTACAGCATTACCACCCTTTTTAAGCATTAGCAACCCTACCTGGCTGGCTAAAGGGTGAGCACTTACCACGGCACCATTGCCAGCTGTTACTTTTTTTTGCAGGCGGTAATTATATGGATTGATTTGTGCCGTACTTTGCAGCCCAATTAAAAAAAGAATCACCGTTAATTTTATCATGCTGCTTTTCATTATCAGTTTATTTTTAATATTTATTTTTCTTGAACCTATCTTTTACCTGCCTGTTCAACAGTGTTTTGCCATTTCCCATTCCGATAACTATCGGAATTTGGGTTGCAATTATATTAATAAGACTACGCAAAAAACAGTTCGACAATGCAACAATAAAACATTTTAACAACGTGTCAATACAACTGTAAAATATTTTATCAATACAATCATTTATATGAAAAAAAATCGCTTCCTCTTTATTCTTTTTTTATTTTCAACTACAATTTTTTTACAGGCGCAGTCACTTAAAAGTCCCGATGAGTTTTTGGGCTATCCTCTTGGTAGTAAATATACGCCGCATTATAAAATCGTAAATTATTTTAGTTATGTTGCCACCACTCTTGGCAGCCAAATGAAGCTGGAACAATATGGAGAAACCAATGAGGGTAGGCCTTTGCTGCTGGCTTATGTGGCGTCTGCAGAAAATTTTCCAAAGCTGGAGGAAATCAGGAAAAATAACCTACGCCTGGCAGGGATCATGAAGGACCAGGCAGCGGACATAAATACACCTGCAGTTGTATGGCTTAGTTACAATGTACATGGTAACGAAACCAGCAGCAGCGAAGTATCGATGAAAGTGCTGTATGAATTATTAAATCCTTCCAACGCGGCAACAAAAGAATATTTAAAAAATGTGGTGGTGATCATTGATCCCTGTATCAATCCAGATGGTCGTGAGCGGTATGTAAACTGGCAGACCCAGATGGTGGGAAAAAATGTGAATCCAGATCCTATGGCAAGAGAGCATATGGAACCATGGCCGGGTGGAAGAACGAATCACTACAATTTTGACCTGAACCGCGACTGGGCATGGCAAACACAAATAGAAACGCAACAACGGTTAAAGAAGTTCAACCAATGGATGCCACAACTGCACAGCGATTATCACGAGCAGGGGTATAACAACCCTTATTATTTTGCACCAGCAGCAGAACCTTATCATGAAATTATCACGCCCTTCCAGAGAAGTTTTCAGGTAGAAATAGGGAAGAACAATGCAAAATATTTTGACGCTAACGGGTGGCTCTATTTTACCAAGCAAGTGTTTGATCTTTTTTATCCTTCTTACGGTGACACTTACCCCATGTACAACGGAAGTATCGGGATGACGTTTGAGCAGGGTGGTGGTCCACGAAGCAGTTCTGCTGTCATTCTCAGCAATGGAGATACACTTACATTAAAAGATCGGATAGCACACCACTTTACCACCAGCATGAGTACACTGGAAATGGTGAGTAAAAACAAAGACCGTGTGATTACGGCATTTAAACAGTTTTTTGATAACAACATCAGTAATGGTGTGGGCGAATACAAAACCTTTGTGGTGACGGAAGTAAATTCAAATAAGATAACCGGCCTAAAAAAATTATTGGATGCCAACGCTATCCAGTATAGTTATAGCAATGGGGCTGCCTTAAAGGGATACAACTACTTTACGCAAAAAGAAGAAAATTTTACTACCAGTAACAGTTTAGTAGTGAGTACTTACCAGCCAAAAGGGGTACTGGTAAAAGTATTGTTTGAGCCGAAATCAAAACTCGCTGATTCGGCCACTTATGATATTACCGCATGGGCATTGCCTTACGTATACGGGCTGCAGAGTTATGCTGTAAAAGAAAAGGTTAGCACAAATAATAACACAGTCGCCGGCAAAACACCTGCCCTCATGCCGATGAATGCTTACGGGTACCTGGTAAAATACAATTCTTTTGAAGATGCGAAACTATTAGCGGCCATTTTAAATGCAGGTGTTAAAGTTCGTTTTGCAGAAAGGGACTTTACTGTTGCCGGAAACAAATTTTCCAAGGGCACACTTATTGTTTTGAGAAAAGGAAATGAAGATAAAATAGATGAACTGCAAAAAGCCGCCATGCAATTTAGTGCAGCTGTAACGCCTATTGAATCAGGGTTTATGGAAACAGGATTTGATTTCGGAAGTGACAAAGTACATTTTATTAAGAAACCGGCTGTCGCAATGATCACCGGTAAAGGCGCTAACTCAAATGATGCAGGGGAGGTTTGGCATTTGTTTGATCGCCAACTGGATTATCCTATTACCCTTATTAATGCGGATGATTTTGGAAATGTGAACCTGAAAGATATAGATGTGCTGATCATACCGGGAGGGCGTTATAAATTTTTAACCGATAAAGAAGCCGGTGCCGATCTAAAAACATGGGTAAGACAGGGTGGGAAAATAATTGCGATTGATAATGCGGTGGCGCAAATGGCCAGTGGTGACTGGGGGATTAAAATGAAAAAGACAGATGAAGAAAAAGATAAAAAGGACGACGTTAAACCGAAATATGAAGATTTGAAAAAATTTGCTGAAAGTGAGCATGATGGTATTAAAAGCTTTATTGCGGGGGCTATTTATAAAATTGATTTGGATACAACACACCCTTTGGCATTTGGGCTGGGAGATAATTATTACACCTTGAAACAGGATGACAATGTATACGAATTTTTGAAAGATGGCTGGAACGTGGGTGTAATAAAAAAAGATAATTATGTGGCAGGGTTTGTTGGCAGTAAAATAAAAGATAAAATAAAAGATGCCATGCTGATCGGACACCAGGATTTTGGCAATGGTGAAATCATTTACCTTGCAGATAACCCGATCTTTCGTAATTTTTGGGAAAGTGGTAAATTACTCTTAAGTAATGCTGTGTTCCTGGTGGGCCAGTAATAAAATCATACATCCACCGGTTGCCGGGGCAATACTATTTACAAACTATTTGTTAATACTGGTCTCCGGCTTACCCGGGGACCAGTTGTTTTTATAAATGGTGGTAGATCATTCGTTCAAAACCTTACATTCGTGAATTATTATTCTGTTATGAATAGATTTTTTACCTTTTTTATTGCCGTCATTTGCTCGTTTGCTGCCACAGCTCAAGCTCCGAAAACTTATACTTCTTCCGAAATATTATTACAGTTAAAAAAACTAAATGTACTGGGATCGGTGTTGTATATCGCTGCTCACCCTGATGATGAGAATACCAGGCTTCTGTCTTATTTGGCCAACGAAAAATTATATCGAACCGGGTACCTGAGCCTTACAAGAGGAGATGGAGGCCAGAACCTGATAGGCGATGAACAGGGCATTGATCTTGGTTTGATAAGAACGCAGGAATTATTAGCTGCAAGAAGGATTGATGGTGCGGAACAGTTTTTTTCAAGAGCTTATGATTTCGGTTTTTGCAAAAGCCCCGAAGAAGCATTGGCTACCTGGGGGCATGATAAAATATTAAGCGATGCGGTATGGGTGATTAGAAAATTCAGGCCCGATGTGATCATTGCCCGTTTCCCGGAAGATGCAAGGGCAGGGCATGGGCATCATGCAGCTTCGGGTATTATTGCCCGGGAGGCTTTTGATGCAGCAGCAGACCCAACAAAATTCCCCGAACAATTAGCACAGGGTGTCACTGTGTGGCAGGCAAAAAGAATGTTGTGGAATACGTTCAACTTTGGTGGAACGAGTACGCAAAACGAAAGCCAATTTAAACAGGATGTAGGTATGTACAATCCTTTGCTTGGGAAAAGTTATGGAGAGATAGCAGCCCTCAGCCGCAGCCAGCATAAAAGCCAGGGTTTTGGTGTACCTGCACAACGTGGCAGTGTTATTGAATATTTTGAAACGATCAAAGGGGATAAGCCGGTGAATGATTTGATGGATGGAGTGGATGTTTCCTGGAACAAGATCAACAAAAAGAATATTGAAGATTCCATTAAAAATATCATACAGCAATTTGATGAACAAAATCCTCCAGCGTCTCTTAAAAGTTTAGTGAATTTGTATAGAGCAGTTCAAATGATAGAGGATAGTTACTGGAAGCAGCAAAAATTAAAGGAGATACAAACTGTAATAGAAAACGCCAGCGGGTTATTTATGGAGGCTACCGCTGCCGGCCAGTTTGGAGTGCAGGGAGATAGTTTAAGAGTAACAGCAGTAGTGAATAACAGGTTAGGTTTAAATATTAGTGCCATAAGCGGCAACTTTAATGAGGCATCATTCATTATCGATTCATTAAAACGGAATACAAATGTGTCAAAAATAATTCCTGTTTTAATAAAAGAGAATGAAAAACTGACTCAACCTTATTGGTTAGAAAATCCAATGGAAAAAGGAAGTTTTAATGTAACCAACCAGCAGTTAATTGGTAAAGCAGAAAATGATCCTTTGAGCGTAGAATTCAAAGTAAATATTGAAGGAATAGACTTCACTTTTAAAAAACCGCTGCGGTATAAATTTACTGACCCGGTAAAAGGTGAAATTTACCAACCCGTAAATATCATCCCGTCATTTTCTGTGAAGGCGATTCCTTCGTTGAAGTACAATGATTGTACCTACGAACTGGAAGTGAGATCATTTAAGGATAAAAATATTTTTACCAGTTCTGTTAAGTCAGGTTTCATTGCAGTAAGCAACAAGAATGCTGAGTTTGCAAAAAATGAGGTGAGAAAAATAAAAGCGGGCAGCGATTGCGGTCAGTCGAATGCAGAAATGAAATCAGGCAGGCTAGTAACAAAAAATTATAAAGAGGATGGCACGGAATATTTGGAACTGGAGCAAATCAGTTACGATCACATTCCTTCTATCGTTTATACAAAGCCGGCAATATTTACCGCTTTGTTTTTTGATTTAAAAACAGCCGGCAGAACGGTAGGTTATATAGCGGGTGCCGGTGATAAAGTACCGCAGGCATTAGAGCAAATGGGGTATAGAGTAACCATGCTAAAAGAATCAGACATCAACCTGTTGAAGTTGAAGCAATTTGATGCCGTAGTAACAGGCGTGAGAGCATACAACACCAATGAATGGATGAACAATGTATACGATCCATTAATGCAATATGTAAGCGAAGGTGGTGTATTATTGGTGCAATATAATACCAGTAACCAGATCGGGCCTGTAAAGGCAAAGATTGCTCCCTATCCATTTAATATCAGCCGCACCAGGGTTACGGATGAAACAGCCAAAGTAAATTTCCTCTTGCCTGATCACCCGGCTTTAAACTATCCAAATAAAATAACAGACAAAGACTTTGAAGGGTGGATACAGGAACGAAGTATTTATCATGCAGAAAAGATCGACAGCAACTATCAACGCATCCTTAGCATGAAAGATCCTGCAGAGACGGAACAACAGGATGGCAGCCTGATCGTCGCTAATTATGGTAAAGGGAAGTTTGTATACACAGGACTGGTCTTCTTCAGGGAACTACCAGCAGGCGTGCCAGGTGCGTACAGGTTGTTTGCAAATTTGCTGGCACCGGTGGCTCCGCCGGTATCTTCTCAAACCGGGAAAACATCAAATAATAAACTTCCTAAACCTGCTAAATTAAAAGGTAAAACAGGAGCTCAATAAAACACTGCTTAATTAAAATTGCTTGTAAGTGAAAGAGAATAATTCCAAATCATATTGGCAACGATGGTACATTGGTGTATTTGTATTTTTATTAGTACAGATAATATTTTATTTTTTAATCACTAAGCATTTTAAATAGCCTTCCCTGTATGCATATTAGAATTACCTCAAAAGTATTTTACACCAAAAGCCCCTTTAGGGAATGGAGGTGGCTTGTGGCATGAGTTCACTCGACTGGATCATATTAGTTGCTACACTTTGCATCATCATTATTTATGGTATATATAAGAGTACGCACACAAAAAACCTGGATGGTTATTTTCTGAGTAATAACAGCATGCCATGGTACCTGGTGTTATTAAGCATCATGGGAACGCAGGCAAGCGCTATTACTTTTTTGAGCGCCCCCGGGCAGGCGTATACAGATGGGATGCGTTTTGTGCAATATTATTTTGGATTACCTATTGCCATGATTGTGATCTGTATATTTTTTGTACCAGTTTTCAGAAAACTAAAAATATATACAGCGTATGAATTTTTACAGACCCGTTTTGATGTAAAAACAAGAACGCTTACCTCTGCTTTATTTTTGATATCAAGAGGTTTGTCCACGGGTATCAGTGTCTATGCTCCTTCTATTATTTTAAGTTCGTTGCTTGGATGGAATATCTACTATACCAATTTAGTAATGGGAGGTTTTCTTATCATCTATACGGTTACAGGTGGTGCTAAAGCTGTTGCTTATACCCAACAATTGCAATTAATTATTGTGATAGCCGGAATGTTTATGGCGGGTTATATGGTAGTGCATTTACTGCCGGCTGATATGAATTTTTCGGATGCACTTAAATCCGCCGGAAGCCAGGGGAGGATGAATGTAATAACAAGCGGGATGAAAAATAATGGCTTCGACTGGAAAGACAAATACAATATGTGGAGTGGAGTGATAGGAGGGTTCTTTTTAGCATTCAGTTATTTTGGTACCGATCAAAGCCAGGTGGGACGTTTTCTTACAGCTAAAAGTGACAGGGAAAGTAAGATTGGTTTATTAATGAATGGCATAATAAAAGTGCCTATGCAGTTTTTGATATTGTTGGTAGGTATACTGGTGTTTACATTTTACCAGTATCACAGACCGCCTGTTTATTTTGACGAAGTACAGGTAACTGCTGCAAAAAAAACAGTTTATAAAGATTCACTAAATAGTACGGAGCTACGATACTATAACACCCTTGGTCAAAAAAATTATCACCAGGCGGATTCCTTAAGAATGGTTTACAGGGGATACATCAGGAAAGCTTTGTCAGACAAAGATGCAAATGATACCAATTATATCTTTTTGCGGTTTGTAATTGAAAACCTGCCCAAAGGTTTGGTGGGATTATTGATCGCTATGATCTTTTTAGCATCCTGGGGAAGTATTGCAGCTGCATTGAATGCCCTGGCCTCTTGTACGGTAGTTGATTTTCATAAAAAATTCATCAACAAGAATTGTACGGAAGAAAAGGATTACAGTATTTCACGCTGGTACACGCTTTTCTGGGGGTTATTCTCTATTGGGGTTGCTATGTTCGCATACAACCTTGGTAACAGCCTGATTGAAGCAGTAAATATTTTGGGTTCTATTTTTTATGGTGTGATACTGGGTATTTTTTTAGTTGCTTTTTGGATAAAATACATTAATGGAAATGCGGTATTCATTGGCAGTGTGAT
>Ga0068871_100002853_pt1 | contig 11838 bp, 8 predicted proteins | sample KBSMisM72_FD_72750 | JGI IMG/M metagenome (GOLD analysis project Ga0068871, IMG submission 72750) | Miscanthus rhizosphere microbial communities from Kellogg Biological Station, Michigan, USA - KBS Miscanthus M7-2 | ecosystem: Host-associated > Plants > Roots > Rhizosphere > Soil ... | reverse complement strand
GACGGCTATTGCGCGGGCACCGATCCGCGCAAGGACGGCTGCGCGGTCGGCTTCTAGCGCGCGCTAGTCGTTCTCGGGGGAGGCGTGGACGACTTCCGCGCCGCCACCGGCGGGCGCCGGCTTCACGAGGCGCGCCTTGATCCAGCGTCCCCACGTGTCGAGATAGGTGTAGATCACCGGCACCACGACCAGCGTGAGCAGCGTCGAGGTGATCACGCCGCCGATCACCGCGCGTCCCATCGGCGCGTTCTGCTCGCCGCCGTCGGCGGACCCGATGGCCATCGGCAGCATCCCGAAGATCATGGCGAGCGTGGTCATGAGGATCGGGCGCAACCGCACCTGTCCCGCCGCGAGAATGGCATCGTGGCGCGACAAGCCTTCGCGCAATCCATGGTTGGTGAAGTCCACCAGAAGGATCGCGTTCTTCGTGACCAGGCCCATCAGCATGATGATGCCGATGATGGAGAACATGTTGAGCGTGCTGCCGGTCACGAGGAGTGCCAGGAAAACGCCGATCAGCGTGAACGGCAGCGAAGCCATGATGGCCACCGGCTGGATGAAGCTGCCGAACTGGGATGCGAGGATCAGGTAGATGAAGATCACCGCCATCCCGAGTGCGGCCAATGCGGCGTTGAACGACTCCTCCATCTGCTGCTGGTCGCCTGCGATGTCGAAGCGATAGCCGGGCGGAAGCTGGATCGTCTTCAGCAGCTCCTGCACATCCTTGCCCACGTCACCGGCGGGACGGCCCTCCACGTTCGCGTACAGGCCCACGCGACGCTGCAGCTCCTGGCGCTTGATGATCTGCGGGCTGGTGGACTGCTTGAATTCCACCACCTGGCGCAGCGGCACCAGCATCGGCGTGCCGTCGGCGTTGGTGCGCGCGCTGGCGACGTAGAGCTCCCCCAGGTCGGAGGCGATGCGCCGCCCCGACTTGGGCAGCTGCACGTTGACGTCGTAATTCTGGCCGTCGGGCGCGAGCCAGTGGCTGATCACGTCGCCCGCGACGAACGGGCGCACCGCCGCGCCGATCTGCGACACCGACAGGCCCAGGTCGCTCGCGAGCTCGTTGTTCACCTTCATCGTGATCGCGGGGTTCTGCGCCTTCAGGCTCGACTCGAGGTCGGTGATGCCCTTGATCTTCGCCATCTTCGCGAGGATCTCGACGGTGAGGTCCTCGAGCGCCTCGGGCGAGGGACCCAGGAGGTTGATCCAGATCGGCCGGTTGTAGCCCACGGCGAGCTCGACGCCCGGGATCGCGCGGATCTTGTCGCGCACCTTCTTCTCGAAATCCTTGACCGACAACTGCGGGCGCTTGCTCTTCTCCGAGAGCCGCACGTCCACGCGCGCGACGTTGCGGCCTTCCCAGGTGCCGACGTTGGCGACCATCATCTCGACCACGGGGTACGTGCGCACGAGTTCCTCGACCTGGCGCGCCTTGGCGTCGGTGTAGGCGAGGCTGGAGCCGACGGGCGTGGTGATCCGGAAGGACGTGCGGCCATCGTCGCTGTCCGGGAAGAACTCGGTGCCCACGAGCGGAAGGACGAAGAACGAGCCGATGAAGACGGCGAGGGCGAGTGCCAGCACCTTCTTGCGGTTGTTGAGCGACCACTCGAGCAGCTTGCCGTACACGACATGCGCGCGCTCGACCCCGTGCTCGATGCGCATCATGACGCGGCCGAGCCAGGGCGCGTACTTGAAGCGGGTCTCGGCGGGATCGCGCCACACGGCCGACAGCATCGGGTCCAGCGTGAAGCTCACGAAGAGCGAGACCAGGACCGCCACCGCGACCGTGATGCCGAACTGGAAGAAGAAGCGCCCGATGATGCCCTTCATGAAGGCGACGGGGACGAACACCGCCACGATCGCGAACGTGGTGGCCATGACCGCGAGCCCGATTTCGTCGGTGCCCTCGCGCGCCGCGCGGTGGTGGTCCTTGCCCATTCCCAGGTGGCGCACGATGTTCTCGCGCACGACGATGGCGTCGTCGATGAGAAGCCCGATGCACAGCGACAGCGCCATCAGCGTGATGAAGTTCAGCGTGAAGCCGAACACGTACACCGCCGTGAATGTCGCGATGACCGAGATCGGCAACGTGAGGCCGGTGATGACGGTGCTGCGCCAGGAATGCAGGAACAGGAAGACGATGAAGACGGTGAGGAGCGCGCCCTCGATGATCGTCACCTTCACCCCGTTCAGGGCCTTCTCGATCCACTCGACGTCCGCATAGACGATCTCGAGCTTCACGTCCGAGGGCAGCTCCTTCGCGAGCGCGGCGGCGGCCTTCTTCACGCCGTTGCCCACCTCCACGATGTTCGCATCCTGCACCTTGAGGACGTTCACCGAGATGCCGGGCTTGCCGTTGATTCGCGAGAGATTGTCGGCCTCGCGCTCGCCGTCCACGACGTCGGCGACCTCCGAGAGGTACACCGGCCCCTTGGCGCGGCGCGCGACGATGATCTTGTTGAATCCCGCGGGGTCCTTGATCTTTCCTTCGACACGCACCAGCTGCTCGGTCGGGCCCTGCTCGATGCGGCCCGCGGGCACGTCCATGTTCGCGTTCTGGATCGCGCGCACGACCTCGTCCACGCCTACGCCCTGCGACGACATCTTCCCGGGGTTGAGGTTGATGAGGACCTGGCGGGCGACGCTGCCGGAGACGTCCACGCGGCCCACGCCGTTCACGTTCTGGAAGCGCTTCACGATCACCTGCTCGGTGAGCGTCGACAGCTCGCGCATGCTGCGCGTGGACGACGTGACGGCCATCGAGACCACGGGCTGCGCATTGTCGAAGTCCCCGCGCAGCACCAGCGGATCCTTCACCTCGCGCGGGAAACCGGGGCGGATCTGCGCGATCTTGTCGCGCACGTCCTGCACGGCGCGCTCGACGTTCGCGTCCAGGCGCAGCTCCAGGTACGTCTCGCTGCGGCCTTCCCACGAGTTGGAGCGGATGAGCCTCACCCCGTTGACGGTGTTGACGACCTCCTCGACCGGCTTGGTGACGTCGTTCTCGACCGCCTCCGGGGATGCGCCCGGGTACTGCACCTGGATGAAGATCGCCGGGAAGTTGATGTCGGGCATGCGCTCGACGCGCAGGTTCTTGTACGAGAAGATCCCGAGCACGCACAGCGCCGCCATGACCATGGTGGCGAAGACCGGCTGGTTGATGCTGGTGCGAGTGATCCACATGGCCGTCTCCCTAGCCTTGCTTGCGCTTGGCGTCGTCCTTCGCTTCCTCGGTCGCTTTCGCCCCCGGTGACTTGAGGATCGCCGGCGTGCCGGGCTTCAACCCGGTGACGCGCGCGCTCACGACCTGCAGCCCGCTTTCGAGGCCGCTCTTCACCTCGACCAGCCCCGCCTGCGCCTCGGTCGTGCCGAGCTTCACCGCGCGCTTGCCGATCTTGCCGTCCTCGATGGTGAACACGTACGACTGCCCGGCCTCGTCGCGGATCGCGCTGGCGGGCACCACGGTCGCCGGCGCCGTCTTCTCGAGCGCGATCTGCCCCTTGGCGAACATGCCGCCGCGAAGGACGCCGTCGCGGTTCGCAACCGAAATGTAGAGCGTGATGGAACGCGAGCCCTGCTCGGTCATCGGATTGATCCGTTCGACGCGCCCGTCGAACGTGCGCTCGCCGAAGCCGTCCACCCGGAAGGTAACGACCTGGCCCACGCGCACCGCCGGGACCTCGGAGGCAGGCGCGGGCGCCTCGATCTCCATGATGCCCAGGTCCACGAGCTGGAAGAGGGGGCTGTCCACGCCGACCTTCTCGCCCGCGTTGACGATCTTCTTCGCGACGATTCCGGGAAAGGGCGCGCGGATCTCCGCGTCGCTGATCGCCTTCTGCGCCATGCGCATCTGGGCATCGGCCGAGCGCATGTTGGCATCGGCCGCCTCGTACACGCTCTGCGTCGTGTCGTAGGCGTTCTGCGAGATGAACTTCTGGCGCAGGAGCTGCTGGTTGTTCTCGCGGTTCTTCTGCGCGATGTCGAGCTTGGCGCGCGACTCCGCGAGCGCCGCGGCCTGGGAGTCGAGCTTCGCCTGCAGGTCGACGGTGTCGATCTGCGCGATGAGCTGGCCCTGCGTGACAGTCTGTCCTTCGCGGACGAAGACCTTCGTCATTTCACCTGACACCTTGGATTTCACGGTGGTCTGCGTGACCGGTGCCAGCGATCCCGAGAACTGGATCGTGTTCACGAGGCTCTTCATCTCGACGGTCGCGACATCGGAGGGCGTGAATTCGAGCACGACCTTGTCGTCCGCCTTCTTGGGCTCGGGCTTTCCGGCCTGCGAGACGCGCCAGCCCACGACGGAACCGGCGATCACGATCACGGCGAGGCCGGCGAGCACCGGCTTGGATAGCAGCTTCTTCTTGAAATGCATGGCGGGCTTCCTGCGGCGTAGCGCGTCCCGGGTGGGGCCGCTGCTGGTGCTCCGTTGGATGCCGGAGCTGTCCTTTGTGGATTCGTTCGCGCCGCGAAAAAGTAGGGGTGAATTATACGCCGGGGGGCCTGCGCGAAAGGGTTTTCGGGATGTGACCCACGCGCCATTGCGCGGCGGCTTCCTCCAGCATTTCAACGGGGTTACGGGATGCGACCGCAGGCTGTCCCAGGAAGGCAAGTCCGGCTGCGATGAGATCGGGCGCACGCGAAGCGTCCACCGCCAACGCCCGGGTCTGCTTCGAAAGTTTTTCGCCGGCGGCGTCGGTCGCGACCGGGAAGTGGAGATAACGCGGCATCGCATAGCCCAGCGCGCGCTGCAGCAGCACCTGGCGCGGCGTTGATTGCAGCAGGTCCGCGCCCCGCGCGACGTCGGTAATCGCCTGCTCGGCGTCGTCGACGACCACCGCAAGCTGGTAGCCGTGCAACCGGTCGCGTCTTTTCAATACGAAATCGCCGACATCCTGTGCAACGTCCTGCACGAGGGTCCCCTGGAGGCGGTCCTCGATCTCGACCTTTCCCGCGGGCACGATGAAGCGCTCCGCCCTGGCGACGTCGGTGCCCAGCTGCAGGTTGCGGCACGTGCCGGGATACACCGCGCCTTCGATGCCGCGCAAACCGGAGTCGGCGATTTCCTTGCGCGAGCACCGGCAGCGATAGGCGAGGCCCGCGCCGCGCAGGCGATCGAGCGCCTCCTCGTACATCGCCTTTCGCCGGCTTTGCCACTGGACCGCGCCGTCCCAGTGAAGCCCGAAGGACTCGAGCGTGCGAAGGATTTCGTCGGCGGCGCCGGGCACCGTGCGCGTCTCGTCCACGTCCTCGATGCGCACCAGCCACTCGCCGCGCGCGTGGCGCGCATCAAGCCAGCTCGCGAGCGCGGCCACGAGAGAACCGAAATGCAGCGGTCCGCTCGGCGAGGGCGCGAAGCGTCCCCTCATGAAAGCAGCTCGGCGGCGGCGAGCGGATCCTCCAGGCGCTTCACGAACCACTTCAGCGCCTTGCCTTCTCCGCCGGGGTGCCATGCGATGGCGATGTCGCCCGAGCGGTTTCCCGCCGCCACCGGAATGATCTCGAGGCGCCCCGCGGTTTTCTCGCGCTCGGCCAGCGGGCGGGGAAGGAATCCAACACCGAGCCCGGCGACATGCGCGGCGGCTTTCTCCTCCATCGACGATACGGTGAGCACGTCCTGCCCGGTGAGCAGGTTCATCGTGCGCGGGGCGAGGATTCGCGACGAGTCGGCCACGCTCACGGCGCGGTACCTCTGGATCGTCGCATCGGTGAGAGGCCGGGGCTCCTTCGTGATCGGATGGAACGGCGCGGCGACGAACACGAGCTCGAGGCGCCCCAGCACTCGCGTGGCGTAGCTGCGCCCGGCGGGCGCCTCGCCCGAGGCGCCGATGGCAAGGTCCGCGCGCGGTGCCGCAAGCGCATCCCACACTCCGCCCAGCACTTCATGCAGCAAGCGCACGCGCGTGCCCGACTTCTGCTCGTAGAATTCGCCCACCAGGCGCAGCAGTCGCGGGATGCCGATGACGGTGTCCACCGCGATGCGCAGCTCCGATTCCCAGCCGCGCGCGACTTGCTGCACGCGACACTCGACGTCGGCGGCCGCGCGCAGCAACTCACGTCCCTGCGAGAGCAAGGCTTTTCCCGCTTCGGTGAGCACCGCGCGGTGGCCACCGCGGTCGAAGACCTCGACGCCTAACGCCGACTCAAGCTGGCGCATGGAGTAAGTGACCGCTGACGGCACGCGATGCAGCTCTTCCGCTGCTGCCGCAAAGGAGCCCTTTCTATCAATGGCATCAAGGACTTGCAGAGCTTCCAGGGAGAGCTTCGTCATTCGGATATTTTGATGAATATGATCGAAAGATTTCGCTTTATTTCGTAAATTTCAGGTGCATCATACACTTCATCATTCAATGTAACTGAGGGATAGAGATCATGATGGAGATTCGCCGCAGCCAGGAAAGGGGTCTTGCCGAGCACGGCTGGCTTCGCTCCTTCCACTCCTTTTCCTTCGCGGACTATCACGACCCGAAGCACATGGGGTTCAGCGCCCTTCGCGTCATCAACGAGGACCGCGTCCAGCCGGGGCAGGGCTTCGGCACGCACGGTCATCGCGACATGGAGATCATCAGTTATGTCCTCGAGGGCGGTCTCGCGCACAAGGATTCGATGGGCAACGGCTCGGTGATCCGTCCCGGGGACGTGCAGCGCATGAGCGCCGGCACGGGCGTGAGGCATAGCGAATACAACGCCTCGAAGGACGACCAGGTCCACTTCCTCCAGATCTGGATCGAACCGAACGAGCTCAACGTGGCTCCCAGCTACGAGGAAAAGAATTTCGACGTGGCCTCGAAGCGCGGAAAGCTGCGCCTGGTGGCATCGCGCGATGCGCGCGAGGGCTCGGTGCGGATCCACCAGGACGCGGATCTTTACGCGACCCTGGTGAACGGCGACGAAGTCGTGGAATTCCAGCCCGCCGCGGGCCGGCACGTGTACGTGCACGTGGTCAGCGGCGCGGCGAACGTGAACGGGCAGGCCCTTGCCGCGGGTGACGCCATGAAGCTTTGGGGAGGAGACAACAAGTTGCGCATCGACAGGGCGCGCGATTCCGAGATCCTGGTCTTCGACCTTCCTTGAACCCAACAACCGAAAGAAAGGAAATCACATGAGCACGAATGTCCAGTCCATGGGCGGCAACACGCAGGTCCACACCAACGCGCAGGACGTCGCCGCCCTCGTGGGGCGACTCCTGCTCGCCGCCATCTTCATCACCTCCGGCTTCGGAAAGATCACGGGCTTCGAGGGCACCGTGGGCTACATCGCCTCGAAGGGCCTGCCCCTTCCGCAGGTCGCAGCGATCATCGCGATCATCGTGGAGCTGGGCGGAGGCATCCTGCTCGCCATCGGCTACAAGGCCCGCTGGGCCGCGCTGGCACTCGCGGTCTTCACGCTCGCGGCGGGAATCCTCTTCCACAACTACTGGGCGGTGGAAGCCGCGCAGAAGATGGGACAGCAGATCAATTTCTGGAAGAACGTCGCAATGACCGGCGGCTTCCTCATGGCCTATGCCTTCGGCCCCGGCCGCTACAGCCTGGACAGGAAATGACGACCACACTTCTCGAGAAACAGGCGCTGCGCGGCGTCGAACAAGTCGCGCAGTCGCAGATAGCGCCGGTCGGAACGTTCACCGTGCGCCGTGCGCTGCCTTTCCGCGAACGCCATTCGGTGGGCCCATGGGTGTTCCTCGATCACTTCGGCCCCTTTCGCGTGAAGACGCAGGGCGATGGCGTGGGCGCGCATCCGCACGCGGGCATCGAGACGGTGACCTACATCCTCTCGGGCCGGCAGCAGCACCGCGATTCGGCGGGGCACACCGGCATCGTCGCCGCGGGCGGCGCTCAATGGATGACCGCGGGCCGCGGCATCATCCACGCGGAGCATCCCGTGCCGCAGACCGAGGAGGAGCACACGCTGCACGGCATCCAGCTCTGGACGTCGCTGCCGCGCGCGCTGAAGCTCATGGCTCCGCGCTACCAGAACCTCACGGCGGAATCGATCGCCGAGGTGAAATCCGAGGGCGTTCGCACGCGCGTGATCGCCGGCGAGCTGGCCGGCGTGACGGGCCCGGCGGCGACACTCATGCCCGCGCTCCTGTGGCATGTGCGCGTCGATGCGGGCGCGGCATTCGACGCGGCGATTCCCGACGGCTTCGAAGCGGGCGTGTATGTGATCGACGGATCGGGGGTCGTGGGCGAGGACCAGGGCATCGGCACCGGTGAGCTCGCGGTTCTCGCGGGCACGCAGGGCGCGCTGCGCGTGCGTAATGCGGGCACGGGCACGCTCGAGGTCATGGTGCTGGGCGGAGCACCGGCCGAAGGGCCGCTCGTCTTCCATGGCCCGTTCGTGATGAACAGCGTGGACCAGGTGCGAGCCGCGGAGATCGCCTATCGAACAGGCCGCATGGGGGAACTCTGATCGATGGCGTTGAGCGGCGCCGCGCGTCCGCTCGACGCCGTTCCCGCTGCCTATCACGGAGATAGGTATATTTAATTTGAAAGCGGAACCGAAAACCCGCACAGTTCACTAAACATCTGTTGCGCTCTGGAGACTTGAAAATGGCCGTGATGGAGCTTACGAAGGAGAATTTCGAGCAGGTCGTCACCTCGAGCGGTACGGTGATCGTGGACTACTGGGCGCCATGGTGCGGCCCGTGCCGCGGCTTCGCGCCGGTGTTCGAGCGCGTTGCGGAGGCAAACCCGGACGTCGTGTTCGCGAAGGTGAATACCGACGACGAGCAGGAGATCGCGCAACACTTCCAGATCCGCTCGATCCCCACGCTCATGGTCTTCCGCGACCAGATCATCGTCTTCTCGCAGCCCGGCGCGCTCCCGCAGAACGCGCTCGAGCAGATCGTCGAGAAGGCAAAAAGCCTGGACATGGAGGAAGTGCGCAAGCAAATCGCCCAGGAGCCGGGCGACGGGCAGGGCGCGGCCGCCGTCTGAAGGGCACCGCTCCTCGCGGGCTTACAATGCACGGTGTCGGGGACACGATCCCCGGCACCGTTTTTTCTTCCGGCCATGGACCATCCCGTCACGCCCCCGCGCGAGCGTCTTCGCGCCGCCTACCTCCGCGACGAATCCGAAGCGCTCGACGCCCTCATCGGCGAGGCGCGCCTTCCGGCTGAGAGCGCGCGCCGCGTGCAGGATCGCGCCCGTGCCCTGGTGGAGGAGGTGCGCACGCGCCAGAAGGCGGTGGCGGGCATGCAGTCGTTCCTTCGCGAGTACGACCTGTCCTCGCAGGAGGGCGTGCTCCTCATGTGCGTGGCCGAGGCGCTGCTTCGCATCCCCGATGCCGCCACCGCCGACAAGCTGATCCGCGACAAGCTCTCGCAGGGCGATTGGGAGAGGCACGTCGGGCGCAACAACTCGTTGCTGGTGAACGCGGGCACGTGGGGAATGATGCTCACCGGCAAGCTGGTGAGCCTGGACGCGGTGAGCGCGGGCAACGCGGGAGCGTGGCTTGCGCGCCTGGCCGCGCGCGCGGGCGAGCCCGTCGTGCGCGTGGCGCTTCGCCAGGGCATGAAGCTCATGGCCGAGCAGTTCGTGATGGGCCGCACCATCGGCGATGCGCTCGAGCGCAGCCGCTCCGCGGAGCACGCCGCGTATCGCCATTCGTACGACATGCTGGGCGAGGCGGCCTTCACCGCGGCGGACGCCGAGCGCTACCTTGCCGCGTACGAGCACGCCATCGACGCCATCGCCGCGCATCGCATCGAGGGCGCATCCAGCGTCTTCCAGCGCCCCGGCATCTCCATCAAGCTCTCGGCGCTGCATCCGCGCTACGAGTACGCCCAGCGCGGCCGCGTGATGGACGAGCTCGTGCCGCGCGTGCAGTCGCTCGCCGAGCGCGCAAGGCGCGGCGACGTGGGCGTCACGCTCGACGCCGAGGAGGCCGATCGCCTCGAGCTTTCGCTCGACATCTTCGAGCGCGTGTTCGCCTCGAGCGCGCTGCAGGGCTGGGAAGGCTTCGGCCTCGCGGTGCAGGCCTACCAGAAGCGCTCGCCCTTCGCGATCGAGTGGCTCGCCGAGATCGCGCGGCGCGAGCGCCGGCGCATCATGGTGCGGCTCGTGAAGGGCGCCTACTGGGACAGCGAGGTCAAGCGCGCGCAGATGCAGGGGCTTTCGGGCTATCCCGTGTACACGCGCAAGGCCAACACCGATGTCTCGTATCTCGCGTGCGCGCGCCGGATCATCGAGGCGCCCGATGCGTTCTATGGCCAGTTCGCCACGCACAACGCGCACACCGTGGCCACCGTCATCGAGCGCATGCCGGCGGGGCAGCCGTTCGAGTTCCAGCGCCTGCATGGCATGGGCGATGACCTGTACGACGAGGTCACGCGCATGGGGCACGCGTGCCGCGTGTACGCGCCGGTCGGAAGCCACGAGGACCTTCTGCCCTACCTGGTGCGCCGGTTGCTCGAGAACGGCGCCAACACCTCGTTCGTGAACCGGATCGCGGATTCGACGATCGCGGTCGAGAGCGTGGTCGCCGATCCCGTCGCCGCCGCGCAATCCAATGCCACCGCCGCCAACCCGAAGATCCCGCTGCCGCGCGATCTGTATGGCGATCGCGTGAACTCGGCCGGATTCGTGTTCGCCGACGAAGCGGCGTCTTCCCCGGTGCTCGCGAAGATCGCGTCGTTCGCCTCGCGAACGCTCGAGCGCGTCGCGGACGCTGCACCTGCCGACGCGCATCGCGCGCTCGAAGTCGCCTCCAGGGCCCGGATTCCTCCCGCGCCCGAGCGCGCCCGCATCCTCGAGCGCGCCGCCGATCTCATCGAGGCGAATGGCGCGCGGTTCATGGCGCTTCTCGCGCGCGAGGCCGGCAAGACGCTGCCCGACGGGCTCGGTGAAGTGCGCGAAGCGGCGGATTTCTGCCGCTACTACGCGATGCTCGCGCGCAGGCACTTCGCGCAGCCCGAAGAGCTCACCGGACCCACGGGCGAATCGAACCGGCTGGAGCTCGTGGGGCGCGGACCCTTCGTCTGCATCAGCCCGTGGAATTTTCCGCTCGCGATCTTCGTGGGACAGGTGAGCGCGGCCTTCGCGGCGGGAAATCCCGTCGTGGCCAAGCCCGCGGAGCAGACGCCGCTCATCGCATCGGCTGCGGTGGAGGTTCTGCTCGAAGCCGGCGTGCCTCGCGACGCCCTCGCGCTGATGCCGGGGCCCGGAGAGACCGTCGGTGCCGCGCTCGTGTCCGACCCGCGCACGGCCGGCGTGGCGTTCACCGGATCGACGGCCACCGCGCGGGCCATCAATCGCGCGCTCGCCGCGCGCGACGGCCCGATCGTGCCGTTCATCGCGGAGACGGGAGGGCTCAACGCGATGCTGGTCGATTCCAGTGCCTTGCCCGAGCAGGTCGTGGCCGACGTCATCGCTTCCGCGTTCAACAGCGCGGGCCAGCGCTGTTCGGCCCTGCGCATCCTCTGCCTGCAGGAGGAGATCGCGCCTCGCGTGATCGACATCCTCGCCGGAGCCACGGCCGAGTTGCGGCTGGGCGACCCCGCGCGGCTGGACACCGACGTGGGACCGGTGATCGATGCCGAGGCGCTGCACATCCTCGAGGAGCACGCGGCGAAAATGGATCGCGAGGCGAAGCTCATCTGCAAGGCGACCCAGCCCCACGCCCTGAAGGGCGGCCTCTTCTTCGCGCCGCGCGCCTACGAGATCGCAAGCCTCGAGGCGATCGATCGCGAGATCTTCGGTCCCATCCTCCACGTGTTGCGCTTCGCGGGGCCCGACCTCCCAGCCGTCGTCGACGCCGTGAACGCCAAGGGCTACGGCCTCACGATGGGCGTGCACAGCCGCATCGAGGAAACCGTGGAGATGGTTCGCG
>Ga0068871_100002844_pt1 | contig 11858 bp, 8 predicted proteins | sample KBSMisM72_FD_72750 | JGI IMG/M metagenome (GOLD analysis project Ga0068871, IMG submission 72750) | Miscanthus rhizosphere microbial communities from Kellogg Biological Station, Michigan, USA - KBS Miscanthus M7-2 | ecosystem: Host-associated > Plants > Roots > Rhizosphere > Soil ... | reverse complement strand
GAGATGACGGCGTTCAAGACGCAGCAGGCGCGCTGGGCGAAGGGTCTGATCCAGACCAGCAAGAAGATATTGCCGCGGGTACTGCGCAGTGAACAGCCGTTTCACGTAAAGATGGAGGCCTGGTACCACCTGACTTCCAATCTGAGCTACCCGTTGATGATCGTGCTGTCGGTGCTGCTGTTGCCGGCGATGATCATCCGCTTTTATCAGGGATGGTTCCAGATGCTTTACATCGACCTGCCATTGTTCATGGTTTCGACCTTTTCGATATCCAGCTTCTACCTGGTATCGCAGAAGGAGCTATTTCCTCGGACCTGGCCCAAGGCTTTGATCTATTTGCCCTGCCTGATGGCGTTAGGCATCGGCCTGACTATTACCAACAGTCGCGCAGTGATCGAGGCCCTATTGGGACGGCAAAGCGCTTTCGCGCGAACCCCCAAATATCGAGTGGAGTCGAAGAAGGACAAAGTCCGCGCCAACAAGTATCGACGGCGCCTGGGCTGGGTGCCGTGGATCGAAATTCTTATCGGCGCCTATTTCGCGATGACGGTCTACTACGCGATTGCCAATGAAAATTTTATTACCGTGCCGTTCCTGCTGCTGTTCGTCTTCGGATATTGGTACACCGGTTTCATGTCGCTGTTGCAGGGGCGATTCTCGGGTCTTGCATTGAGCAGTGAGAGTCATACCAAGCCCTTTCCGGTTGGGGTATGAGGTGGAACGGCTTTCACCACTAGGGAAATCCCATGCTCAAGGGCCAACGGGTTCTCACTTGGCCTTGCTTTCCTTTTGGCCTTCGCCCCGATAAGATTTGAGATTCTGATCATGCATACTTCCGTGCTTCGCCGTTTGCTGGTTCCCATTCTGTTTGTTGCTACTTCATGCTGGGCACTGGATCGCCAGCCCAGCGCCGACTATCACATGCGGCGCGAGTCTCTGGCGGCCAAGACCAACGGCGGCGCCGTGCTGCTATTTGCGCCCAACGAGTCGGAGGGGCCGAACGACCTGTACGGCTACCGGCCTGACAATAATTTCTTTTATCTAAGCGGATGGGCTGAGCCGGGCGCGGCTTTGCTGATCGTGCCCAAGGCGGAGTCGAAGCCTTACACGGAAATCCTTTTTCTGCCTGCGCATAACCCGGGCCAGGAGAAATGGACTGGACCGAAACTTGGGGCCGATAGCGGGGATGCCCCGCGGATTACCGGCTTCGACAAAGTGGAGGCCATCGATGATTTGCGCGATGAGCTGGTAAAAGCTCTGCCCGCGACTCGTGGAGTGATCTATACCGATGTGCCAGCCGCGGGCGAGACGTCGAACTCCGAGGCTCCGCTGGAATGGCTGAAACGGGCAAACGCATTTCCTGTTTACTATTCGCTGCTCGATGTACGCACACCTCTGGATTTGCTTCGAACCACAAAGGATGCCGGGGAGATCGAGCGCATTCGAAAAGCTACCGATGCTTCGATCGCGGCGCAGCTCTCTGCCATGCGGGCGATCAAGCCTGGGGTCAGCGAGCGCGAGATTTCCGCGCTGCTGCAATTCGAGTGGGGAAAGCGTGGGTGCGAGCGTCCGGCTTACGCGCCAATTGTGGGCTCGGGATTTTATTCGACCGTGCTGCATTACTCCGATGACTCGGGCACCATGCAGAGCGGAGACACGGTGGTGATCGATGCGGCGGGCGAATACTCGCTTTATGCATCTGATATCACGCGGACGATGCCGGTAAGTGGCAAGTTCACGGCGCGGCAGCGGGAGATTTACGACATCGTGCTGGGTGCGCAGCGGGCAGCTATGGCTGCGTTTGAGTCAAGCAAGAGCCATTTGCGTAAGGGACAGGCGGGTTCGCTCTACGATGTTGCTTATGAGTACATCAATACTCATGGAAAAGACTTAAATGGCGAGCCGCTGGGGAAATATTTCATCCACGGGCTGGGGCACTACGTGGGACTTGGCGTTCATGATGATGGGGATTATGAGGTCGCGCTCGGACCGGGCTCGGTGTTCACACTGGAGCCGGGGATTTATATCCCGGATGAGAAGCTGGGCGTGCGCATCGAAGATATTCTTTACGTCGATAAGGACGGGAAGCTGGTGAATTTCACCGCCAAGCTGCCGCACACGGCAGATGAAGTGGAGCGGGCGATGGCGGGGAAATGATGGGGGCGTCTTTGAGTTCATTGCGGGCGCTGGGCAACGCAAGGTCCCTCGACTGCGCTCGAGATGACAGATTTAAAAATGGATGATAATTCCTAAATAGCTCTGCCATGCCGAGTGAGCTTGTGCGGCCTGCCTTGCTGCTCCATTCCTCTCCCTGTAGGATTTGAACGGAGGTTCTCATGGCTACAGATACGCTTACCGGTCCAGTCACTATGGGTACGGCTACCCGTCCCAAGGTTTACAAGAATTTCATCGATGGCGAGTGGGTGGACGCTTCGACCGGCGAGACCTTCGAGAACCGCAATCCGGCGGATAGTCGCGACTTGGTCGGCATCTTTCAGAAGTCCGGGCCGGCCGACGTTGCCGCTGCCGTGGATGCAGCCAAACGGGCGTTCGCAAAATGGCGATTGGTCCCGGCGCCGCGCCGCGCTGAGATGATTTTCGCCGCTGCGGCGATTCTGATGGAGCGCAAGGAAGAATACGCGCGCGACATGACGCGCGAAATGGGCAAGATCCTGAAAGAGACGCGCGGCGATGTGCAGGAAGCGATCGATGCCGCTTTTTACAATGCGGGTGAAGGACGGCGGTTGTTTGGGCCGACTGTGCCTTCTGAGCTGCCTAACAAGTTCGCCATGGCGGTGCGCCAGCCGGTTGGGATTTGCGGAATGATTACGCCGTGGAATTTTCCCATGGCGATTCCGTCATGGAAGCTGCTTCCGGCGCTGGTTTGCGGAAATACCTGCGTGATCAAGCCGGCTCAGGATACGCCGCTTTCAACTTTCAATTTGGTACGAGCCCTGACCGATGCGGGCGTGCCCAAGGGCGTCATTAATATCGTGACCGGATTTGGCGCCGACGCGGGCGCGCCGATGCTGGAAAATCCCGATGTACGGGCGATTTCGTTTACCGGATCAAGCTCGGTGGGCCGAACGGTTGGAACCACGGCGGCCAAGAGTTTCAAACACTGCTCACTGGAGTTGGGCGGGAAGAATCCGATGATTGTGCTCGATGATGCCAATCTTGATCTGGCCATTGAGGGCGGACTCTGGGGTGCATTCGGGACCACCGGACAGCGTTGCACCGCGACCAGCCGCATCATTGTGCAGAAGGGTGTCTACGGCGAGTTTATTGAGCGCTATGTAGAACGGGCGCAGCGGCTGAGAGTCGGAAATGGGCTCGATGAAACTACTGACATGGGTCCGGCCGTCAACGAAAGGCAACTGCTGGGCGACCTGGAGTACGTTGAGATTGGCAAGTCTGAAGGCGCGAAGCTAAAGACTGGCGGGCGGCGGCTCACCGATGGCGACTATCAGAATGGCTGGTTCATGGAGCCGACCGTGTTTACGGATGTCGATCCCAAGATGCGGATTGCCCAGGAAGAGATTTTTGGGCCCGTGGTTTCGATTCTGGCTTGCGAAGATTTGGAGGACGCGGTGGTTATTGCGAATGGCATCGAGTACGGTCTTTCTTCCTCGCTTTACACCAGGGATGTAAACAAGGCCTTCGCCGCCATGCGTGATCTGGAGGCCGGGATCACTTACATCAATGCGCCGACCATTGGGGCGGAAGTGCATTTGCCGTTCGGCGGGGTTAAGGCCACGGGGAACGGGCATCGCGAGGGCGGCATTGGAGCGATCGACTTCTACAGCGAATGGAAAGCGGTCTACGTGGATTATTCGGACACCTTGCAGAAGGCGCAGATCGACCGAGGGGAATAGAGGTGGCTGAGTGTGGAGCGGGCGCCTCGCCCGCTCGGGCATATTCGAAATCTAATCCCAGCGTTTTTCGCGGCCGGCACTTAGCGGGCGAGGGCGCCCGCTCTACATTTATTGATTGTCATATCGAGTATCCAGGAGAACGATGCCAGCGACTCAAATGCGTGAAATCACCGCAGCCAAGCGGCTCGATAATGTGCGTTATGCCATCCGCGATCTGGCTGGCCTCGCCGATGAGGTGACCAGGCAAGGTCACAAGATTCTTCCGCTCACGGTTGGCGACCCTAATATCTTCGATTTCGCAACGCCGGCGCACGTCGTCGACGCCGTGGTCAAGGCCATGCGTGATAACAAGAATGGCTACGCGCCTTCGCCGGGGATTCCAGAGGCGTTGCAGGCGATCCGCGAGGAATCTGAGCGTAAAGGCATTACAAACATTCAGGATGTGTTTGTCACCTCAGGCGCAAGCGAGGCAGTGGATATTGCCCTTTCGGCGTTGGTTAATCCGGGTGAGACGGTGCTCACTCCGCGGCCGGATTATCCGCTTTACTCGGCGGTGCTTTGCAAGCTGGGCATTGAGTTGAAAACCTACGAGTTAAATGAAGAAGATTCGTGGCAGCCGGACCTGATCGACATTCACTACAAACTCACACAGCGGACGCGCGGGATTGTGCTGATCAATCCCAACAATCCTACGGGATCCATGTGTACGCGCCGCATGCTGGAGCAGGTTGCCGAGCTGGCGCGGAAACACAATCTGGTCATTTTCGCTGACGAAATCTACGACAAGCTGGTGCTGGACAAAGAGCCACATGTTTCGATCGCCGCGGTCGCGCCGGATGTTCCGGTGGTGACGTTCGGAGGCCTGTCGAAGAATTACTTGGCGCCGGGCTGGCGTCTGGGATGGGGCGTGGTCAGCGGCGATGCGGCGGTGGTGAAGCCCTATATCGAAGGCATTCACCGGCTGCTGCGGGCCAGGTTGTGCGCCAATCATCCCGAGCAGTACGGTGTGAAGGCTGCGCTTGAGGGGCCCCAGGATCATTTGATCGAGGTCAATAACAAGCTGCGTTCGCGGCGCGATCTGACGGTCAAGATGCTGAATGAGATTCCGCGGGTTTCGTGCGTTTCGCCCAAGGGCGCATTTTATGCCTTCCCGCGGATTGATATTCCTGAGCCCGATGATGTCTTCGTGAAAGAGCTATTGCAGAAGAAGCATGTGCTGGTAGTGCACGGCTCGGGCTTCGGGCAGAAGCAGGGGACGAAACATTTCCGCATTGTGTTTCTGCCGAATGAGCAGACGTTGACGACGGCGTATCAGGCGATTGGGGAGTTCATGAAAGAACGGTATAGCTAGGAAACGTCTCCGGAGTCTTAGTTCAGGAAGTATTGGCGATACAGCGTGTCGCGTTGGGCGGGCCGGAACCCCGCGTCGCGGATGATTCTTCTTAGTTCTTCTTCTGTGGTGCAGTTGGTCACTCCTGCGGCCCGCACTACATTTTCTTCCAGCATCACCGAGCCTACGTCGTTGCCGCCGAAGCGCAGTCCCATCTGGCAGACTTTCAAACCTTGGGTCACCCAGCTGGATTGCACGTTGAGGAAGTTTGAAAGATAGAGGCGAGAGATCGCCAACACTTTCAGGTACTCGACCGCAGTGGCTTCATCCCAGTGTCGGCCGCCCAGCGCGGTGTTCTGCGGCTGGAAACTCCATGGGATGAACGCAGTGAATCCGCCGGTTTCTTCCTGCAACTCGTAAAGCTTCTGAAAGTGATGGATACGGTTCTCGTACTTCTCTCCGACCCCAAACATCATCGTGGCCGTGGTGCGCATGCCCAGCTTGTGAGCTTCGCGATGCACATTGAGCCAGTCTTCGGTCAAGCATTTCAGACGAGCGATTTTATAGCGTACCTCGTCGTCTAAAATTTCCGCGCCTCCACCGGGAATGGAATCCAGGCCGGCATCCCGGAGCCGGGCAATGGTGTCACGGATGGTGAGTCCGCTATATTCCGCAATCGCAATAATCTCTGATGCTGAGTAGCAATGCAGGTGAATTTTAGGAAAGCGCTGTTTGATGCCGCGCATCATCTGCTCATGCCAGTCGATCTTTAAATCCGGATGCAAGCCGCCCTGCATGAGCACGCCGGTGCCGCCGTGATCGACGGTCTCCTGAATTTTCTGGTAGATAGTTTCGAACTCGAGTATGTATCCCTCTTTGGCGGCGGGGCCTTTCAGCGGGCGGTAAAACGCGCAGAAGGTACAGTACTCGGTACAGAAATTCGTGTAATTAATGTTGCGATCGATGATGTAGGTGACCACGCCCTCGGGATGCTTTCTACGGCGCACTGCGTCCGCCTCCATACCCAGGCCGATGAGATCGTCGGACTGGAAATAGTCGAGAGCTTGTTCCTTGGTCAGCGACATTGCTTACTTATTTTAGCGGGAAAGTGGCAGTAGAACCAATTAACCACGAATGACACTAAGGGAATCCCGAGATTACTAGGCCACTCGGTTGGCGGTTTGGCCGGAGACGCTGGATTTCTTTCCCTCGCGGCTTTGCAGGTACTTGTAGAGTGCAAAGCCTCCGGTAACGAGCGCCAAGCCCACTAGAATAAGGAGCGCGGGCAGGTAATACTGCGAGAAGAATGAAACGATGGCATTCCCGTAGAGCGCGCCCAGTCCGGCAACGATGGTGAAACGAATTCCCCGGCCTACGGCCAGGGCTGCGAGGAACCTCTTGTGGGAATATTGCATGGCGCCGGCTGCCAGCAAAAACGGCACAATTGGGAATGGCGGCGGAAGCATGGCCGGAAGCGCGATCGCCCAGAACCCCCAGCGCTCGAACCGCTTGTAAACCTTGGTAGCAGTCTTTTTCTGGACTTTCTTTTCGAAGGCTTCTTTACCGCCCTTGCGGGCCAGATTGTAGGTGATGTAGCCGCCGATTAGTGAGCCCAGGGTCGCCATGGCGGCGTAATAGGGCCAGAGCTTCGGCTGACCCGCGGACAGCCAAATGGTTAACACGTCCATGCTCCCGGGAAGCGGGATGACGGAGTTATCCGCCAGACCAAGCACTACCAGGCCCAAACCGCGCAGATGCTTGAGCCAGCCCGCAATCGAAACCAGCAGCGCGGCGTGGATGGCGGGCATCATCAAGGCTCCCTTAGAGGCAATTTCCGGATAACACGTTGTTAGATCGTACCCTAATTAGATGACAGCAGGTTTGTCTGCGTCGTACACACGCAGAGCTGGGGCCGCTGACAAAGCTTTACATTCCAGTGCGTACTTATAGAAGAGGTGCAATCCCTCCAGGCATTCCTGGTCCAGCGAGTAGTAGATGTTTTCCGTCAGGTAGGATTTAACGGCTTGCTCCGAGAGGCCGACTCGCAGCGCCCATTCGGAGCCGATTTGATCGAGGTTTCGCGGCTGCAGCCCGTGATCGCGGGATTCTTGAAAGATCGCCGGCAGATCGAGTGATGCAGAAACCGGAGCATCCTGCCGCATAGCCCAAAAAGCGAACACAAATGGTTTGCCGGTGAAGCGGATCCATTCCTCGGCTAAATCGAAAGTAACGTATCGTGAGCGGTCGACCTGCAGAGCGGGATCTCCGATCAAAAGGCCGGCATCGCATTCGCGCAGCATCTCTTCCAGATTGGGATACTGGGGGACAAACTGCCTGGCTCCGCCCCACCACTTTTCGAAGAGTACTTTGGTCAATGCGACCGAGGTTAGCGACGAGGTATCGAGTCCGACGGTCTTAACTCTCTCGAGCGGCAACTTGCTGACCAGCAAAATGGAGCGTACCGGTCTTTTGCTTGCTATAGCGACGTCGGGGAGGACAACCAGATTGGGGATGACAGTGTAGGCGGCGGAAGGAATTATGCCGATGTCGGCGGTTCCGGCGGCCAGTTGTGCGGCACATTGCGAGGGCACGGTATAGGAGATGTCGAAGTTCTGGCCTGCATCACCATGCTCGAAGTCCCACATAAGAGGCGCGGTGTTTAAGTAGGAAATCGCGGAAATTCGAAGTCGCCTCATGCCGAACTGGTCTGATTCTAACAAAGGCGCTAACCACTCAGCTCAAGAAGGAAAATCTTCGCTTGGCAATTTGACCAACCGCGATGGTCATCTAACCTTGACTTCGATTTTTGCCGTGTCACAGATGCCGGACGAACAGTCGGAGGTGATCGTGCCAGAGGCAGTTGTCGCCGTCCAGAATGAAGACCGAGGAGCACACCCTTCAGTGGCTGGCATTAACTTTGACGCAAGGCTTGGGACCTACAAGGCCCAGCGACTGGTTGAATTGTTGGGCGGCGTGTCGGGCATTTTCAAAGCATCGCTTACCGAATTGGAGGCACTGCAGGCGGTATCTGCCGAGTTACTCGGCACCGGACGCTCGCTAGACCTGACACGGGAAGAACTGTTGTGGGCACAAGAAGCCGGTGTAAGCGTGATCGCTCGATGACTCGGCAGATCCTTCTCAGCTGAAGCAAATCCACGATCCGCCCGTGATGCTCTATCTGCGGGGCAATGGAAGTTGTCTGGCGGAACCGGGCATCGCTGTGGTCGGGACTCGGCACCCGACTCCGTACGGCGGCGGGATGGCGGAAAAATTGGCGAATGAACTTGCTGCCCGCGGACTTAATTTTCAGGGGACTGGCGCGCGGCGTAGATACCGCTGGCCACCGCGGAGCGATCGCGGCCAAGGGCAAGACGGTGGCCGTCTTTGGAACCGGAGTGGATGTTATTGATCCCAAAGAGAACAGCCGGCGCGTGGATCAGATTTTGTCCACCGGCGGGGCGGTGGTCTCCGAATTTCCCTTGAAGACGTTTGCCGCGCCGCAGAATTTTCCCATTCGCAACCGCATCATCAGTGGAATCTCGATTGGCGTCTTAGTGGTGGAAGCCGCTGAGTATAGCGGTACCCGCATCACTTCCCGTTGTGCCCTGGGAGCAGAATCGCGAGGTGTTTGCCGTGCCCGGGAATGTCACCAATAAGAATTCGTGGGGCCTAACACTTTGATCAAGCAGGGAGCGAAGCGGGTGGCGACATGGGAGGATGTGTGGGGAGGAACTCCCCGCGAATGTGCGACTTACGCTGGCTCCAGCGTTGGACAGTGAATCGTCTGGGGCCCAACCCGCATCTCTATTTGGTGAATGCGATTTGCCGCCACACGAAAAAAAGATCTTTACACTTTTAAAAGCCGACGAAGCTGTCCATATCGATGAGATCGTTGAGAGTTTAGAGTTGGTCTTTCGTCCTCTGAGATGTTCGTGGCTCCTTTCGAGCTTGAGTTAGCAGGAAAGGTAAAACAGCTGCCGGGAAGGAATTTTGTGTGGTGTTTCTAAACGGTCGAGGTAACCCGGCAATTGGCCGCACAGATTGGTAAATGAGGAACCAGCCGTGAGCCGAAGCTTTCAGCTCTCAGCACAGAAGCTGCCCGTTACTTGTTGCTAACTGCCGATTCATGCTAGCTTCGGACAAAGCTACATTCATATTGAGGGAACATTGGCCAACGGTCTAGTCATCGTCGAATCGCCTGCGAAGGCGAAAACTATCCAGAAATATCTGGGCAAGGGCTTCACTGTCGAAGCCTCGCTCGGCCACGTCAAAGACCTGCCCAAGAGCACGCTCGGGGTTGATGTCGACAATGAATTCGAAACCGAATACATCGTTATTCCTGGCAAAGAAAAGGTTCTCACCCGGCTGAAAAAACTGGCGCTCTCGGCGGACCACATCTATCTCGCCCCTGACCCGGACCGGGAAGGCGAGGCTATTGCCTGGCATCTGGCCAGTGAACTGGGTGACGGTAAGAAAAAGAAGAAAAAGAAGAAGGGCGATGCGCCGGAAGAACAGCGTATCCGCCGCGTGACCTTCAACGAAATCACGAAAAAAGCGGTGCAAGAAGCCTTCGAACATCCGCGGGATATCGATCAAAACTTAGTCGACGCGCAGCAGGCACGCCGGGTTTTGGACCGCCTGGTGGGATACCAGGTTTCTCCGTTGTTGTGGGACAAGGTCCGTCGCGGATTGTCCGCTGGACGCGTACAAACTGTCGCGCTTCGCCTGATCGTGGAACGCGAGCGTGAAATCAAGGCGTTTCAGAAGGTAGAGTACTGGACGATTGACGCTCATCTGGCTGCTTCGAAGCCACCAGCGTTCGATGCGCGTTTTCTCGGCAAAGGCGAGGAAAAGGTCGAGGTCACCAACGGTGAGGATGCCGAAAAAATTCGGGCAGCGCTGGAGAGGGCGGAATGGGTCGTCCGCAGCGTAGACAAGAAAGAGCGGCGCCGCAATGCGACTCCGCCGTTTACGACTAGTAAGTTGCAACAGGATTCTTCGCGCAAACTGCGCTTCAGTGTGAAGCGTACCATGATGATCGCGCAGCGTTTGTACGAAGGCGTCGAGTTGGGAGAAGAGGGCTCGGTCGGTCTCATTACTTATATGCGTACCGATTCGACCCGGGTTTCGAACGACGCCCTCGCCGAAGTCCGAGATTTCATCAAGTCGCAATATGGCGACGCATATCTTCCGGCTCAGCCTAACGCCTACAAAGAGAAGAAGGAAGCACAGGCAGCGCACGAAGCCATTCGTCCGACCTCCGCCATGCGCCATCCGGATCAGATCAAACAGTACCTGAAGGAAGATGAGTTTAAGGTCTACAAGCTGATCTGGCAACGCTTTGTGGCGTCGCAAATCACACCTGCTGTGTTCGACCAGACCACGGTCGATATCGACGCCAAGGGTGCCACCGAAACATTCTGGTTCCGCGTTACCGGCTCCGTTCTTAAATTCGATGGCTTCCTGAAAGTTTACGAAGAGTCCAAAGAAGGCAAGGACGAAGACGACGAGGAACTCAAACACAAGCTGCCGCCGATGGAAGCCGGCCAGAAGCTGACGCTTAGGGAATTGAAACCGGAGCAGCACTTTACCGAGCCGCCGCCGCGCTACAACGAAGCGTCGCTGGTCAAGGAACTGGAAGAGCGCGGTATCGGCCGGCCGTCCACGTACTCGGCCATTCTGAGCACGATTCAGGAGCGGCAATACGTGCAGAAACTTGGTGGCAAGTTTACGCCCACGGAGATTGGACTGGTGGTTACCGATCTGCTGGTCGAAAACTTCGCTGACATTTTTGATATCGCCTATACCGCCCGCCTGGAGCAGGATCTCGACGAGATAGAAGAAGGTAAAGAAACCTGGACCGACGCACTCGGCAGCTTTTACAAGAAATTTGAGAAAGACCTCCGCTATGCGGGCAAGCACATGGAGAACATCAAGCGGATGGAGAAGCCGACCGACGAGAAGTGCGAGCGTTGCGGCTCACCTCTGGTGATCAAGTGGGGCAAGCACGGGTCTTTCTATGCCTGCAGTTCGTACGATAAAGAAGATAAGGAGAGCTGCAACTTCACTAAAGAGAATCCCATCAATCTTCCGGATCTCGATTCCGCCGACATTCAGGAAACTACCCAGGAGGAATATTGCGAGAACTGCGGACGGGTCATGGTGCTAAAGCGCGGTCGCTTTGGGCAGTTCATGGCTTGCACCGGATATCCCGATTGCAAGACTACTCGCCGGTTGGATCAGGGCAAAAAGGTGCCTGATATTCCGTTGGATGAAAAATGCCCGAAGTGCGGGCGCAACATGATGATCCGCCACGGGCGTTACGGGGAATTCACTACCTGCAGCGGATATCCGGAGTGCAAGTACGTGAAGCAGAATTTCATTGGAGTGAAGTGCTCGCTGTGCGAAGACGGCGAACTGGTGGAGAAACGGGCTCGTAAGGGCAATACGTTTTATGGCTGCTCGAATTACCCGAAGTGCAAATTTACCGCAGCGCATAAGCCGATCGCGGAAAAATGTCCGAGTTGCGGCAATCCGTTCCTGGTGGAAAAGTATTTGAAGGCGGGGCCGGTAATTGCGTGCCCGAACAAGGAATGTGAGTATGAGCGTGCGATGCCGCCGGACGCGGCCAGCGCGAGTGCGGCGGAAGCGAC
>Ga0068871_100002841_pt1 | contig 11862 bp, 5 predicted proteins | sample KBSMisM72_FD_72750 | JGI IMG/M metagenome (GOLD analysis project Ga0068871, IMG submission 72750) | Miscanthus rhizosphere microbial communities from Kellogg Biological Station, Michigan, USA - KBS Miscanthus M7-2 | ecosystem: Host-associated > Plants > Roots > Rhizosphere > Soil ... | reverse complement strand
TTCCTCATCGCTCCGGCAAGTCCGTTCCCGTCGAACAGCCTTTATTATGCGCGCATCACCAGCAGCACCGGCAACCTGCCGGTGGCGCACTACAGCGGCCAACTGAAAGCCTCCAAAACGTATGTGGTGTATTCACATCCCAGTTACCCTAACACTCTCATTCTCGCCTATGAACCCAATCCCGGCTCAGGCCAATACAGCCTCGATTACTTTGAGAGTGCGGACACATCAGCGGTCTTAACCGTTTCCACGCCCCAGCCCTATGATCGGATAAAGATCACCGAGTCCGGTGGCGCCTACCTCAAATCCAGCACGTATCAGTATGATTATATCGATGCAACGCACACGGCGAGTTGGTCGCTGGCGCAAAGCGTGGATAATACCCTCCTGCGCACCGACCGTCGCGACGAGGTGGACTCTTACACCACTGGCGGCGCATACCAGCTGACCGCGACCGATTGGGTGGAAGATGCGCAGCAGGTGGTGGTTTCAAAAAAGACCACTGTTCGCCAAGTTTATCCATGGAACGATTTCTCCTCCAATTGGACTGCCCTCCAAGGCGAGCCGACATCGGTAACCTTCGACCCGAGCGGGGCGGCTCTCACCACCACGTATGACTACTACGCGAACTCCACTACGGACGGTGACAACTACGGGCACCTCAAAGAAAAGGTGACCCCCGATGGCGGCTGGGAGCGCTACGAATACGACAGCGCAGGCCGAGTGAAACGCGTTTACCGCTCCTACAAGGGAAGCTCTCCGGCTTTCAGCTACTCCGGCAATGAGGTCGTCGACACCACTTACGGCCAAGCGGTGACGCTTCCCGATAGTCTCGCAGGTGTCATGCAAACGGAAGTGACTAGCCTTGATTCCGCGGAAGTCTCCCGCACCTACACCATCACCGCAGTTGACTCTGCAAACTCGCTCCGACGGGACATCACAATCCAGTCCAAGAACACCGGTGCAGCTTGGGATGCCACCGGCAACCTCTGGACCCAGAGCTGGACCATCATTGGAGGAACCTTCGATGGGAGAGTCGCGCGCGAACTCCGTCCCGATGGCATCGCGACGATCTACCAATACACCCGCGATGCCGCTACCGGACACGAAACCACCACGATCTTGACCGGAGCTCCCGACGCAGGCCTGACCACCATCACGCGAGGAACCAAGGTTGTTACCGAAACTAACGAAAAGGGCGGCGTGGTGTCTCGAGACACCTACGACATCGCGACGGCCACCACCTTGACCGGCTCCGAACTGGGCATGGATTTTGATGCTTTCGGCCGTCCATGGGAAATTCAATACCTCGACGGGACCAGTCAGCATTACACCTATGGTTGCTGTGGATTGGAGAACGAAACCGACCGCGAGGGCATTCTCACCACCTATACGCGTGATTACGCCGAACGTGTCCTGACCTCCACTCGCGCCGGTATCACGACGGAGAACGTTTATGATATTCTGGGCCGAGTGCGCTTGGTGAAGCGCTATCCGGCGGGACAGTCTTCCTCCGCGATCACCGTTTCCCAAACGGACTACGACGTCGCCGGACGCCGGAAATCCTCCCGTGACCACGCACGCGAAACGACCTATGTGGAAACGCCGCAACCGTCCCAGCGTCGCACCAGCCTCCTCACTAAACTGCCTTTTGATGGGGCTTGGCCCACCGCAGACCGAGGAGAGATCACCGACATCACCTGGGCAGATGGGCGCATGGCTTCACGAACAGGCAACGCCGCCGCCCCGGTCAGCTACGGCTATGGCACCGGCACACTCAGTGAAGCCGCGCCCCTCGGTTACTCGAGTGGCACTCTTTTCCGGGTCATCACCGAAACCAAGCTTGATGCCGCCGGGGCTGCTACCGCTGAGACGATTACCCGCTACATCGATCCTTTGGGTCGGACGGTGAAAACCGCCTATGCGGATGGCGCTGCTGCCTACGTCGCCTATAACGACCTCGGCCAAGTCTTCCGACAAACCGATCCCGATGGAGTCCAGACTCTGTTTGGCTACGACACCTTGGGTGAACCCTCCCTTAGCGTTTTGGATATGAACCGGGACGGCGTAATCGACTACGCTGGCACCGACCGTATCACCCGCACCACCCTCGAGGTCGGCACCCGCAGCGACGGCGGCTCCTTTACGGTGCAGCGAATCACCACCGAGGGGTGGGATACGGCCAACGCGGACACGCCGCGCACACTGGATATTACCGAGCGCTCTGTTGATGGTCTGCGCGTTTGGCAAACCCGCAACGGCCAGACCACGCGCATCGTCACTGCCTACAGCCCGACCACGGCAACCCGGACCGAAACCACGATGCTTCCGGACAGCACCTCGCTGGTCCGAACCTACGTCAATGGTCGGCTCTCGACCGAAACTCGCCGCGATAACGCGCAAGCCGTGGTGACTTCGCTGACCTATGGATACGATGCCCACGGACGGGTGGAAACAGTCACTGATTCCCTCGGGCACGTGACCACCTACAGCTACTACACGGACGACCAGATTCACACCGTTCTCACGCCCGATCCGGATACGAGCCGCACCGGTTCAGGCTACGATGCGCAGACCACCACGTTCCACTATGATGCCGCCGGTCGTGTGGACTTGGTGACCCAGCCTGACGGTGCCGAAACCCACACCAGCTACTGGCCCATCGGTAAGGTCAAACGCACCTGGGGTGGTCGCTCATATCCGCAGGCCTTTACCTATGACGCGCAAGGTCGGATGAAAACCCTGACCACTTGGCAGGATTACACCGGCCAGACCGGCGCGGCAGTCACCACATGGAATTACGATCCGCAGCGTGGTTGGCTGAACAACAAGCGCTACAGCGACGACAAAGGCCCCGGCTACGAGTATTGGCCTTCCGGGCGCCTGAAGACCCGCACCTGGCAACGCGGTGTCGTGACCACCTATGGTTACGACAACGCAGGTGAGGTGAGTTCCATCACCTACTCCGACAGCACCACACCGGCGGTGAGTCAGACTTATGACCGTCTCGGACGGCCGGAGACGACCACCGACGCCGCCGGTTTGCTTACCCGCAGCTACGACCCCGTCAGCCTGAACTTGGCTGGTGAAACCTACAGCGGCTCCGGTCTGCTTTCCGGTCGCAGTCTCACGCGTGGATATGACTCCCACAATCGGCCCCAAAGCCTCTCGGCCGATACCGGCTACGCCGTGGGTTACGGCTACGACAGCGCCGGTCGCCTTGATACGATCAGCCAAGGTTTTCACGCGGCCAAATACGCCTTCAAAACTGGTGTGGGCACGGTGGAAACAGCGACGGTCAAGCGCTCCGGCGTGGAACGCGTGAAGCATACGCGCACCACCGATAACCTGGGTCGTGTGGCGCAGGTAAAGAGTTCCTCGGGCGGAAGCGTCGTCGTGCAGCGTGACTACACCTACAACGATGCCAACCAGCGCACCCAGATTGCGCTGGAAGACACCCGTGAATGGGCTTTCGGTTACGATGCCATCGGGCAGGTCACCAGCGCACTAAAACGACTGGCGGATCACTCGACGCCGCTTCCCGGCTACAGCTTTGGCTATACCTTCGATGACATCGGTAATCGCACTCAGACGGTGACGAATGCCCGCACAACAACGTGGTCGCCAGATTTGCTCAATCGCTACACGAGCCGCCAGGTGTCGGGAGCGGTGGACGTGCGGGGCGAAGCTCACGCCGATGCCACCGTCACGGTCAACACGCAGGCGACGACCCGCACGGGGAAGGACTTTTATCGGGAGGTTGCTGTGAGCAATGGGAGTGCCGCCGTGAACACCGCGCTCACCATCGAGGCAGTTACGGCTGGCTCGACTCCGGAAACCATCACGGAGAATCGCACGGCTTTCAGTGCGCAGACGCCGGAGAGCTACAGCCACGACGATGATGGCAACCTCACCGCCGATGGACGATGGATCTACACGTGGGACGGCGAAAATCGACTCGTCGCCATGGAAACGGTATCGGCGGTCGCGACCGCACTGCCGACGCTCAAACAGCGTCTCGAATTCAGCTACGATGCCCAAGGCCGACGCATCAGCAAGGTGGTCAAACTCTGGGATGTATCTGCCGGCATCTGGACCACGAGTGCCATCCAGGGCTTTCTCTACGATGGCTGGAATCTCATCACCGAAATCGATGTGTTGAATAACAGCATCATTCGCACCCATGTGTGGGGTGTGGATCTAAGTGGCACGACGCACGGCGCGGGTGGAGTGGGTGGCTTAATCCTGACTAACACGGGTGGAAATACGTTCGCGGCGAGTAGTGATGCCAATGGCAACGTTGTTGCCTACATCAACACAGCAACGCTCGCCGTGTCCGGCCGCGCTGATTACGGGGCCTTCGGCGAGGCTGTCATGCGAACCGGGGTGGCGAATACCCTACCGTTCGGATTCAGTTCCAAATACGCCGATAGAGAAACTGGGGTTTCGTATTATGGTTACCGCTATTATAGCCCGGGCACTGGTCGGTGGCTGTCTAGAGATCCGATGGGGGAATGGGGCGGCGTGAATTTGCATGGCATAGTAAGTAACAGTCCAATTGATCGATGGGATTATCTAGGGCTGGAGGATTGTATTCCTTATGATCCTAGGGCGTGGACGGGCAATCTGTTGTCGTCAAAAAATCAATTGATAATACCATCACAAATACGGCCATTCCTGGAGAGATCGACGATCACGGGAGCAGCCTACGGTATGTTGGCCACTCAAGATTCTGGGTTTATAGATGTAGGTCACGTGAGAGAGAATATGGATAAAACTCTCCATTATTACATTGCCTTGAGTAAGGCTGCAAATTCTACTGGCGTAGTGCCAGCAGGGACTTCGCTGCCGGGCTCACCTGGTATGATTTTGGATTATGATAACAGGATCACCTCTGCGGATATTGCTAAGGCGGATTTTGCCTCGGCAGCATCTAGGTTGGCGCAAGATGAATCATATGAATACGAGGAGCATGATCCGGTTCCTGATTCTAAATTCTCTCCAGAGGATATTCCTTCTAATCACATCGGGGCGGAAATCGCTAAGCGCTTTTTGGCTAATAAAAAACCAGGAGACTGTATATGCGCCAAGGAGTGGGCTGAGGCCATGGACAAGGGTCTTATGGAGTATCTCGAAAAGGCGCGGGTTTTGAAAAAGAGGGATGACGTCTATGCCATGCACGATAATTTTATGAAAAAGTATTGGGATAGTGCGCATGGCTATTGGAAACTAAACGCATTGAATCACGGAATAGAACCTCTGCAATAATCATGAAAAATATCATTGGTAATGGATTTTGGCTTGTCGTAGCTTTGATGGTCGGAATTCCCTCTGTTTCCTGTCTTGGTGCAAAAAATGAGGAGGGGAACCCTCGGCAGCTTATTATAAGCGCATTGAAATTGGTGGAATCCGGGGCAAGTGTGAAGGAACTGATCGCTAAGGCTGGAAAGCCGGATGGGTTTGGGTCAGATGTTCCTTTTTGTGGTCCTGTTTACAAGGACGATAGCGGCAGTTTTTTATTCGCTCCCCTTGAGCCTTATGGAGGGGGGTATAGGGAAACTGATGGAACTAAAATTGGTATGGTAATATATTTTGCTGTTATTGGCGAAATTCACATGCCTCCGGTTTATGTTTATCCGTTGAAATTGCGTGGCCAAATTGCAGTTCCTCCCAAAAGTCCAGATGGGCCATAGAGCCTGATTGGAATTCTAATTATTCTGACGGTGAATCCCAAGATAACGCTTTCGGTAACGCTCGGCGCCGTGTTTCTAATTGGTATAGTTGGAGGCTTTTTGACGTCCCGCCGCGTGGGGATTATTGGACGTCAAGGAGAAGTGAACTTGGCGGGAGTTGACCGATATCAGATTGAGGCAGCTCCTTTTATTAAGGCTGAACTGATGAAAACAGGTTATGGTGAATTTTGGGTGACCATAACGGCGGCGGATAAGTCTCGTATTGGGGTTGTATGCGACAAGAATGGGGTGGTTAATACTTATCGCACTATTACAGATGGCGTTACGGATCGCCTCATTCTTGATAAGAATGCCGACGGGGTTCCCGAATTTATAAAAACAAAGGACTTAAAAACCGGTTCAACGAAGGTTGAGTCTTTGAAAATCATTCTAGAGGATAAGAATGTGGGGAGTGGTGTGGGTGCAAAATGAATTGGTTTGGGCGTTTGGGTGACAGCTTGGCCAAATTATGGAACTCAATCGGAAATCCCTGATGCTTGCGTCGATTCTTCTGCTCTGTAGCGGAGGTTGTGTCGCAGTGAAAACGCCTGAATCCAAAAAGATCTGGGCCCAGCAATATGATTTTAACCCACAATCGACTGTGCGTGAGTCCCTACCTTCTAGCAATGATACTATGCTTTGGGCTCAGTATGGCCCTGCCGAGACTGAAGCGGTGATTCGCGATTGGCTTCAGGCTAATGGTGTGACCTTTCCTCCTGAATCGTTCATCTCAATAGACTGGGGGTCTGCTCGCAGCTTACGAATTGGGGCGCCATATAGTAAATATTCGATCGTCGTCGTAAATACCGAGGAGAATTTAAGGCTGATCGATAAGCTGATTTGTGAGCAAATGAAAGGCCACATGACTAATGCAAGAGTGCATTTGGGAGATGATCATGATCCCGAAATCTTCGGAACACTACCTAAAGGCGAGAAGACTCAGCGATGAATTTTACGCAATGAGAATGCTGCTATATTATGTGTCTTAATCCTTGCGGGCTGTGTTGACGTGACGAGCACAACTCGCTACATGTCTGCTAAGTCTCCATATTGAGGTGACATAGGAACTGGGCGCAATACTATGGTAGAAGAGGATCCTGCCCACCGAAGTCCATATATGCGAGTATCGCGCTATGGCCATCGCTGCCCATTGATAGTAAGTCACTACAGACTATCGATGCCCCAAGGCCCAGAACTAAGTCAAACCAATGCGCAAAGACAAATTTGGATTACGTCCCCATCAATTTAAATGCCAACAAGTCCAGCACTCACGCCTTAATGAAAAAAAATAAATCATCCTCCTCAAATCAAGACCCAAAGATCGCGGCTCCTGATTTTCTAAGTGATGAAAAGAAGTCGCGCCTGGATAATAGAAGGCACGTCTATCGAGAAGCGAAGGAAGATGAGCGGAAATTTGAATATTTCTTCGCCAGCCTAGCTAGTGCTGCATTTGGATATTCTGCTCAACAATACAAACGTCCACCATCTTTGAACGTCAGTTTGGCATGGGTTGAGCCTATCGCGATAGGATTAATCCTGATTGCTATGGCATTTTCTATATGGCGGCTTTCTGAACTCGTAAAGGCATCCTCGTGCAATGCGAGAATGATAGAAGCTGGAGATAATCGAGATACGATGATGGAATCTCTCCGCGATGATCCGAATGGGGTAAAGAGTCTCCTGACGGGAAAGCATATCCCTGCCGATGTTACTCATGCGCGTGCATTATCAGCGGCAAGGCTTAGGGCTCAGTGCGAGGCACAGATGATGAGACATCTTAAGCGAGCCAAGTATATTTCTCCCGTGCGGTTTTACGCCCTTACGGGAGGGGTCCTTGCGCTATTCGTAGCCAGACTGGTGGGACCATCGTGAGATAACAGTATCTGCGTTACGCAAGAAACGATTCAAGGCTTTCAAAACCATTTCGATCAAACTCGAAACTATCTCATTCAAAAGCGTCCAAAAACATTTCTCACACGAGACGGTAGCCCGCAACATTTCGATGGCATCAACCAGCCACGGAAACGTAGTTATTTGATTACGGAACGAACGGCGATAAACTAAACCACTTCCTGTCCCTTAATCGGAATACGGGTCGCGCCTTGCCTCGCGTTCCGCCTCGCGCACATATCCTTCCTCCAAGCCGCGTAGCATCGTCGCGATTCGCGGATAGGTCGCCAGATCGTATTTCGAAGCAAAGGTGCGATACTCCTCGGCGAGCTTCAGCTCGTCTTTGCCCCCGCTGAAGCCGTGAACGCCACGGGAGTTGAAGAGCTCCATACGGAGACCTCGGCGCAGGTGATCGTGCTCCGGCACATCCAGCGTCTTTGCGACGACCGGTAACTCAAGCATTTGGATGAGACCTGCTGGGGCATACATAAGTGTCTTTCCGATCATCTGCTGAGCGATTGCCCAATGCCCCGATTCTTCGCATCGACCTCGCACGTCTGCAAACCACTTCGCGAAAGTCTCTTGGTCGAGTGTGTGTTCCCGTGTGGTGCCTGGCGGTGTCTTCCAGTTGTGTAGCAGCCCGAAAGTCTGCTCCGCCCGCGCCTTTTGGGCAGGATCGGGCTCGATCTTTTTGTCTACATCGTGTTCGGACTTGAAGCAGATGGTGATCACCTCGTGGAAGAATGCGGGGACATTTGCCATCCGTCGCTCAAGAAATATCGGACTCGCGCTGGAGAAGCGGTCCAGCAACCGCAAACATTGAAATTCGATCCAACTAACGTCGTTTTCGTTGGCGTCGGGGGCTTCTTGGATCGTCTTGATAATCTCCAGTAGCTCGTGCTGATCGACCCGCTTGGGCGGTTCCTCCATCTTGATGAAGTTCATCATTGCGGTGGTGGCCAGCGCGGTCGGGATTTGTTCCTCGAGATGATGCATCGCGTTGAGGCATGAGACCGCGAAGTCGGGCCGCCCGTTGTCGAGTGACTTCTGCGCGGCCTCCAACAGGTGCTCCCTCGCTTGATATGGATTCGCCCACACCCGGCTCCAATATTCTCGCCGGCGTTCACCAAGTCGCGCTTCGGCCAACGTCCACACGTCTTGCTCGAAGGGAAGGCGGGCGAAACAGGTTCCGATCTGCTCAGGACGCCACCGAGACATATCCAAGGCCTTGGCCCACTCAATCGTCGCAGCGAAATAACGAGCCCAGACGTAGCCTGCCGTCAGGTCGGCGAGTGCCGCATCGGCATCCAGCAAGTCTGGCAGCAGAAGCTGATCGAGCTCCGGTCGGCCAAGCCGGCCCAGCGCACCTCCCAACTCAGTGGGCAGTTTGACAGCCTTAGCCATCTCAAGGAAATACCCCGGGCCGTTTTCTTTCAGGATCTCGGCCACCGCATCGGTTCGCAGCTCCGCAATCCGCTTTGCCTCAGCCCGGTAGTCCTTGCCGACGAAGAAGTGGCTGTCCGTTTCGTTAAATAACCGCTGATGAATAACCGCTGGATTGGCCGGCTTGATTACTTGCGCTGCATGTTCGAGCCGTTGGACATCATCTTCCGGCATCGCCCAGTCCGAATCCGCATATTTACGGTGCCGATCAACCTCGTCCGCCAGTTTCTGCCAAAGCGCGAAACGGTCCACTTCCGATCTTTGCTGCGCCTTCGATGACTCCAAATAGTCGAGCACCTTTTGGAATACTTCCCGAGGCATATGGTCCCATCGACCGATGACTTCGATCAACTTCGCAAGGTCATCCATCGCCAGCTGGACCGCGAGCTCGGCGTAATTCTTCACCTGTCGATACATCTCTGAACGGGTCACGCCCTCCGACCAGTCCGCAGGGAACCAATCGTCGCGCCAGTGCGGCTTTTGGTTATAATTCCCGATGGAATGCTTCTCCGGCAGGATATCAAGAAGCAGCTTCCAACCGATCTCCTGGTCCTCATCGATGACGCATTGGACCGCCGCCTTACGGCCGTCCACGCTCGCTAGCGTTTGCGGCAACCACGTAAGGAAGATTGCACGCAGTGTGGCCAACGGGTTGTTACCGACATTCTGAGGCAACGGAAAACGCGCGAGTCGAGCGAGCGCGGTCGCCACCCGGCTAAGATAATCACTGCTCCACGCCAGCACTTCGAGTGCCCAGAGCAGACCTGCGTGGTAGTTTCGACTGAAAAGCGGATCCCCATACGAGGCGAACACCTCTTTTATCGGACTTTTCTCGAGATCAAGCAGTGCCGCCTCGACTGCCGACAGGAACTCAGCGGGGGCAGCTTCTGCGAGCTGAGGCGCAAACGAGCTCAGCGTTGCCCAGCGTTTCCAGTCTGCCTTGGCCAGCACATCGAAGACAACTTCGCCCGCCACGCGCTCGGCGAGATTAGGAGACGTGGGCAAACCACGCCCCTTGGCCCCAAGGAGAGCGAGGGTTTCTGCTACACCTTTCTTCAATGCCTCAGTATACGTCTGAGGATGTTCGCGGAACCCAGCGAGGTGTCGTTCCTCTTTAGGCAACTCAAGTTCGGGTGCCGTCTCATGCAGGATTTTCACCGCAGTCTTGCGGAATCGGATAAGATCGCCGTCCGAGAGAAAGGGCGCTAATTGCTGCCAGGTTTCATACCTTGAAACGGGGTTGAACGCTTTGCCGTCAAGCAAGACAGGCGGTTCCTCTTTCTTTGTGAGTGGGTAGACGCGCTGCACCCATGCCTCGTATGGTTCTCCCACGATTTCCCCGACGGCGGCCCGGTCCAACTCGGACGCATCATTCCAGGCACCGATGAGGGCGAGACACCGTAGTTGATACCCCGTGTCGTCATTCGCCCACAACGGGCGTCCCGTGGTCCCGGTCAGTAGGCAGGTGAGCAAATAGATGTTGCCGTTACTCTGCCGAGCCAGCCGTTCGGTTTCCCGGGCCGATAGCTCATGTTTCTTCAGCACCTCCCGCACATCGTATTCCTTGGGCTCGTTCAAGACTACCACGTCCGTGCGGTCCGGACGCGGATTGGTTAGGCTGTAGATAACCGCATGTTCGCGTGACCGTGCAAGCGGCAGCAACTCCTCGCGCGCGGATTCGAAGCCAAGTTTAGAGTCGGCGATCAGGATCTGATTCTTGGGCTGGTCGCTCTTGCAAATCTCCAGCCAGGTGGCGCGATCCGGCACAAACATGCAACGGTTGCCGGCACCCGACTCCAACTCGCCGCGTTGTGCGAGGCATGCCGAGATGAAGCCCGGCACTTGTTTCGGGAACACCGTGCGCAGGCAAAGCTCTTTTAACTGGCCGTCGAAGACAGTGTTGAGCTTGGCAATCGCAGTCTCGCGCTTCAGCAGGAATAGCTCCTGCAGCAGCTCGGGTTTTATTGGAGGGTGTGGCGTTTCCATATGTCCGCAGGCTTAAGCACATTGAGGGGCCGGACCGTTGCCGGTGCTTTCGGCAGGGTCATGGGATTGGCAGTGGTTACGACTCCCTGCGCTTCAATCGCGAGCGCTTCTAAGAACGGCGCGAGGTCGGAGTGCTGCTCACCGTAAACGAGTGGGGTGAGGTAGCCATGCGATTGGAGCTCGGTCACAATTTCGCTTTCTTCGCTGGCCCGACACAGGACAAAATGGCGCGAATCGAGGTCGGCCAGACCGAGCTGCGCCCACTCGAGTAATGTCTGAAAATTTGGGTCGAGAAATGTCTGCCGACAGCCGATAAAAAGCATCGTCTCAAATCGTGCGAACCGGCGCAGCAGATCCTGCATCTTCACGTCTTTTCGAATCGCATCATACGACGTGCGGTCGAGCACGATCGAGTCGAGGTCGTCGCCCAGTCCATGCAAGTGCAGTGTGTAGTCGGTCGCGTGTCGACTGACCCGCTTTGTGATCTCGTTCTGCTGCCTCCAATGGAGGGGCGGGCGTCCCGACACCTGGTAAATCGTGCTGTCGTAGTTCAGGGTGGTGACTAAGCCGTTGAGGGAAAGAATAGCCTTGAGTAGGCGCGGGTCGGTGACCTTGAGAGCCCCGATCGTGTCTTTCATCCATAACAGGCGTTCGTTCACGCGAGGAGCTAGGCATTCGTGGATTTTTTGGGCAGCTTGGATGAAGTGCTCGGATTTCTTCTTCGCGATTTGTAGCGCAACCACATCGGCATCCTCGTCGTCGATGAGCTTCAGCTGGCGGCAGCGTCCGAGACCGTTGGCCAGCAACCCCG
>Ga0068871_100002837_pt1 | contig 11868 bp, 8 predicted proteins | sample KBSMisM72_FD_72750 | JGI IMG/M metagenome (GOLD analysis project Ga0068871, IMG submission 72750) | Miscanthus rhizosphere microbial communities from Kellogg Biological Station, Michigan, USA - KBS Miscanthus M7-2 | ecosystem: Host-associated > Plants > Roots > Rhizosphere > Soil ... | reverse complement strand
TGGGGCCGAGCACTCCTTGGCGGACAAGCGTCCGCGCAGACGCGGTGGGCTTCGCGTATCGGCGCACCTGCGCGACGCCAATCTGGCGCCCGCGTGCGCGCGCGTCGCTCACGTACATATCGTGTTCGGCGAGCGTCAACGCGAACGGCTTTTCACAGAAGACGTGCCAGCCGCGCGAGAGCGCTTCAGGCACGACCGAGCGTCGCGATCCGACCGGCGTGGCGACGAGAACGACGTCGACGTCGGGGCAATGCGTGGTTTCGGCAAACGCCTGCGAGATGCCGTACGACGTGGCGACGCGTTGTGCCGTCGGCAGCGATCGATCGCAGATCCATTTCACGGACACCTCGGGCATGTTGACGAGCACCGGCAAGTGCGAACCCGACGTGACGACGCCGGCTCCGATGACGCCCACCTTCCAAGGCGCTTCCAACTGAACGGTAAGCATGCTGACGATGAAGCAATCCCAGTGCCGAGCTCGCTGCGGCAGACGGGGGATCGATAGGAAACAGATTCCTCTAAATGCGAAGCCAATGGGCCTCCCCATGCGATGAAACCGCTCGAAGAGCCAGAACTCAGCTGGAATCGCATTTGCTCATGGCAGCGCGGCGAGTGTGCCGGTTGGAAGCGGCAGCTGCCGAATGGGAACAGGCGGAAATCGATCGGAACACGTCCTCGATTGTTGTCGGCTGCCGGACGCATCGGTCCACACGGTCATGCGCATCGCGATTCTGATCACGTCGATCTGAAGAAGGCCGCGAGCGATGCGCACAATGATTCCGTACCGCGCGCCTGACGTGATCGCGATCGACAAGAGCGCCTGGGCCTGGTCTTTGCACCTCGGCCTGGCGCATACATGAGGAGCCGCTAATGCAAGAGCTGGAGCAGGAAGAACTGGTCAGAACGCACTACAACAAAGTGTCAGAGCAATGGGGCACGCTCTACGTCCCCGAGGTCACGTTTGCGAACTACAACTTCCTGATTCGCAAGCAGCACGTGATGGATTTGTTTACCAAGCGCAGCGGCCGCTATCTGGACGCGGGCTGCGGCACCGGCGACTTCCTTCCCGATCTTGTCGAACGTGGCGGCGACGTCTACGCGCTCGATTTCGCCGATGAAATGGTCGATCGCTCCAGGCGCAAGGTCGTGGAAAGCGGGTGTGCCGATCGGGTGCAATTCGCGGTGGGCGACGTGTATACGTTGCCGTACGAAACCGACTTCTTCGACGGCATCATCGGCGTCGGACTGATCGAGTACCTGTCGGACCCGGATCGCGCGTTTCGCGAGATGTATCGCGTCATGAAGCCGGGCGGCATTCTGATCGTCACCGTGCCGAACATCATGTCGCCGTTCATGGCGTACGAAACGGCCCTGCCCAAAGTGAAGGGCGTCGTGAAGACCGCCCTCGCGGCCGTCGGCCTCCGCAATCCGGAGCGCGCATATTTCCAGCGCCACTACGTGCCATGGCAACTGGATCGGCAGCTCAGGCGCGTCGGATTCCGCAAAGCGGATTTTTCGTTCTGCACGTACGGCTTCTCCAATTCGGAGCGAATGGAGTCGTTCTCGCTCGGCCTGAGCCGGAAGTTCGACCGCTTCGAGCGATCGGCGCTCGGAATTCTCGGAACGAACTACATCGTCAAAGTGGAAAAGCCGAAGAGTCACTGACACGCGAAGATGAAGCAGGCCCTCCTTCGCGTGATGCGGGCGTCGGGGCTGTTCGCCACGTTTCGACGGGCGAACCAGCACAAGATCCTGATCCTCACGTACCATCGCTTCGGCGAACAGCCGAAGAAAGGCGTCACTCACGCCAGGGCGTTTGCCGAACAGCTCGAGTACTTGCGCGCGCACTATACGATCGTTCCCTTATCGGCCGTCGATCGGCATCTTCTGGAGGGCGAGCCGCTGCCTGCCGCCCCAGCTGCCATCACGATCGACGACGGATATCTCGATGCGTACGAAGTCGCGTTTCCGCTTCTTCGCCGGTATCGCGCGCCGGCGACACTCTTTGCCGCGACGGACTTCATCGATGGTCGCGGCTGGCTGTGGACTGACAAACTACGGTACGTGAAAGCGCAGCTCAGCGGATCGTCATTCCCTCTGGATGTCGATCGTGCGAATGCGGACCTCAAGCGGCTGCCGGACGACGAGAAAGAGCGGCGGATTACGATGATGGCGAAGGGCGCGGGAGTGGCCGTGCCTGCACTGCCGCCGGACGACTATCGTGCGCTTTCGTGGGATCAGGCCCGCGAAATGACCAACGGCGGCGTGGAGATCGGCTCCCACACCGTCACGCATCCAATTCTCACGCACGTAGATCCCACACAGCTGGAATACGAGCTGTGCCGGTCACGCGATCGTCTCGAACACATGCTCGACCGCGAGGTCACGCTTTTCTGCTATCCCAACGGCGATCACAACACCCACGTGCGCAACGCCGTGGCGCGCGCCGGCTATCACGTGGCCGTGACGACCGAGTGCGGGCTGAACGATCGCGTCAGCGATCCGCTCGCGCTGCGGCGCGTCCATACCGAACGCGATCTGTCGCACTTCATTCAGAGCACCAGCGGGTTCGAACAGTTCAAAACCGGCTTCAGGTCCTCGACAGGCCTGCGACTTGCACATTGACGCCGCGTGGATGAGTCAGAGAGAAACGGTTTTCTCTTTCCCCGAAAACTTCGCGTCGCGATTGTGGCGCCGTCGCTGCGCATTCTTGGGGGGCAAGCCGTTCAGGCGCACCGATTGCTCCAGGCATGGGCGAACGATGCGGACATCGAGGCGTGGCTCGTACCGGTCAATCCGGTTCCAAAGGGCGCACTTGCGCGGCTGCTCGATTTCAAGTTCGTGCGGACCGCCGTCACGCAGCTCGTCTATTGGCCGCAGCTCTTCCGTGAGCTGAAGCGCGCCGACGTCGTCCACGTGTTTTCCGCCTCGTACACTTCATTTCTGCTGGCGCCGTTGCCTGCGATCCTCATGGCCAGATGGATCGGACGGCCGGTCATTCTGAACTACCGCAGCGGCGAAGCACCCGACCATTTGAAACGCTCGGCGATCGCGCGCGCAGCCATCGCGCGCGTCGAACGTTCGATCGTCCCCTCGCGCTTTCTTGTCGACGTGTTCAGGTCGTTCGGGTTGAACGCAGTAGCGGTACCGAACGTGGTCGATCTCGATCGCTTCAAATTCCGCGACCGGTTCCCGCTGCGGCCGCGCATTCTATCGACGCGGAATTTCGATAGCCTTTACAACGTCGCCTGCACGCTGCGCGCGTTCAAGCGCGTGCAGAAAAGCTGGCCTAACGCGTCGCTCACGCTAGTCGGGGGCGGTCCGCTGGAGAAACAGCTGCGTGCGCTCGCTGCCGAACTACAGCTCGGACACGTCGAGTTCGCTGGACGTGTGCCGCCGGACAAGATCGCCGATTACTACGCCGACCACGACATCTACGTCCAGAGCCCGAACATCGACAACATGCCGACGTCGATTCTCGAGGCGTACGCCAGCGGCCTGCCCGTCGTGTCGACGGAGGCCGGCGGTGTTCCCGCGATTCTCACGGATGGCGAACACGGGTTCCTCACGCCGCTCGATGACGACGTCGCCATCGCCGAGCGCCTCCTGACGCTGCTCGAACAACCCGGCGTCGCCCGTGAGGTCGCGCAGAACGCCTACGCGATGTGCCAGGCGTTTTCGTGGCAGCAGGTACGCGAGCAGTGGCTGTCGCATTACCAGCAGGTGTGGCGAACGTACGAGCGTCAGCCCACCATGCGTCTGCGCCTGAACCCGGGAGCGAAGTAGATGAACCTCGCACGTCTCACGCGCATGGACGCCCGCGAGTTCGCCTGGCGTGGACGTGCGGCTGCCCGCATTGCGTGGGACCGTCTCTCGTCGTCGCGCGCGCTCCCGGCGTGGGACCGTCGTCTTCTGCTAGAGGCGCTCTCAGACGATCCGGCGCTCGAGTCCGTACGCGATGCGCTCGAGCACGAGCGCTGGCGTGACGCCCACCGTGCACTGGCGTTTCACATCTCGTTCATGCCGCAGCGCTTCGTGTTGGCCGCGTCGAATCACGCGGCGCTCGCGTCCAAGCTTCGTGAACGTTTTCCCGGAGCACTTGCCAACGCGACGCAACGCGCGGAACAGATCGTCGCCGGACACTATGCCCTGCTCGGCTATCGCGATCTCACGTTTCGCACGGATACCCTGGTCGATTGGCATCGCGATCCGGTTCACGATTGCCGCGCGCCGCTGGTGTTCTGGTCGGACGTTCCCTACCTCGATCCCGCCTGTGGCGACCACAAGATCATCTGGGAGCTCAATCGTCATCAGCACTGGCTGGCGCTCGGACGCGCGTTCTGGCTGACGGGCGACATCCGCTATCGCTATCGCTGCATCGCCGAGCTCAGAAGCTGGATGGCGGCGAACCCGCCGCTCATAGGCATCAACTGGGCGAGCATGCTCGAGCTCGGGTTTCGTTCGCTCTCGTGGCTGTGGGCCCTCGCCTTTTTCTCCGACCTGAGCTCCAACGGCGAACCTGCGTGGATCGTCGACCTGCTGCTCGCGCTCGACCGTCAGCTCTCGCACATCGAGCAGAATCTGTCGTACTACTTCAGCCCGAACACGCACCTTCTCGGCGAGGCGCTCGCGCTGTATGTTTGCAGCCGATCGCTGCCGCTGCTGCGCGGCAGCGCCGCCCGTGAAGCGCTGGGGCGCCGGGTGCTGCTCGAGGAATCGCGACGCCAGGTGTCGTCCGACGGCGGGCACTGCGAACGCTCGACCCACTATCACCGCTACACGCTCGACTTCTATCTGCTCGCGTCCATCGTCGCACGCATCACACGAGATCCGGCGGCGCAGGAATTCGAGCGGACGGCAACGCGTCTGGCGGACGCCGCGCGGCTGCTCGCCGACGACGCAGGAGAGCTGCCTCTGATTGGCGACGACGACGGAGGGATGCTGTTTCCGATCGCAGGCCGGGCGCCTAACGACATTCGCGACAGCCTGGCAGTCGCCGCCGCCCTCCTCGATCGTCCGTACTTGCGCATCGGTCCGGCGCCGGAAGAAACGTACTGGCTGCTCGCGCATCCCTCGCTGGCACCGCGCGTGGAGGAAACGCAGGCCACGCGCACGCCCCTGCGGTCGGCGGCGCTTCGCGACACCGGCTACTACGTATCTCGCTCGACGCGCGGAGATCACCTGGTCATCGACGGCGGCGTCCACGGCTATCTCAACGGCGGCCACGCGCATGCCGACGCTTTGTCGCTGACGCTCACCGTGGCCGGCGTCCCGCTGCTCGTCGATCCCGGCACCGGCTCGTACACAGTCGATCAGGTGCTGCGCGATCGACTCCGCTCCTCGCAGGCGCACAACACGCTCGTCGTCGACGGCCGATCGCAGTCGATCGGGAAAGGGCCGTTCAGCTGGAAGACGATGGCGAGGAGCCGGGTGCGCCAGTGGAAGACACATCAGGCCTTCGACTACTTCGAAGGCACGCACGACGGCTACTGGCCGATCGAGCACCGGCGCCATGTCCTGACGCTGCCTGGCGATCTCATGGTCGTCGCGGATCTCGTCTCAGGCGAGGGCGAGCATTCGGCGTCGGTCCACTGGCATGTCGATCCCCGATGGCGCGTGCACGTCTCGGACACCACGGTGACGTTTTCGACCAGTGCGGCGCAGTGCCAGCTCGTCGCGCCGCGAGGACACGTTGAACGCTTCGAAGGCGATGCGGATACCGGCCTCGGATGGCACGCACCCGTGTACGGCAGCGTCGAGCCCGCGACGTCGCTCCGCGTCACGCATTGCGCTGGGCTGCCGTTCTGGATGCCGAGCGTCTTCGGATTGACGCGGTCGAATGCGGTCATCGACGTCGAGTTTCTGCCGGTGACAGCGGAAGCCGACGACTCGGCTCCCGCCGCGGCGCTTCGGATCGTTCGGGCGTCGTCGCTCGACTACGTCCTGTTCGCGGCGTCGCCTTCGATGAGAACGTTCGGCCAATTCGAGACAAACGCGCGTGTCTTCTTCTGCAGGGAACGCGAGGGCCGAATCGGCGAAGTGATTCTGCTTGACGGATCCCACGCGCACGTCAGCGGCGACAAAGGGTTGGCATTCGACGCGCCGCATCGGATGCCCCACCTGTATTTGACAGGAACATAACGATGTGCGGAATCGCGGGATTCATCGACTCGCCTGACGTTCGAACGCCGTTCGGTCCAGAGGCCGCGCAAGCGCTCATCCGCGAAATGTGCCGGGTGATTCGCCATCGCGGGCCTGACGACGAAGGCGTGTTGACAGAGCCCGGTGTGGCCATCGGCATGCGGCGACTCAGCATCATCGACGTCTCGACGGGCCATCAGCCGATTCACAATGAAGACGGCTCGATCTCCATCGTCTTCAACGGCGAAATCTACAACTTTCAAGCGCTGCGGCGAGAGCTCGAGTCCAAGGGACACCGCTTCTCGACGTCCACAGACACGGAAGCGATCGTCCATGCGTACGAGGAGTGGGGCGTCGACGCGATTGGCAGGCTGCGCGGCATGTTCGGCCTGGCGCTCTGGGACCGCCGAACGCGAACGATGGTGGTCGCACGCGATCGCGTGGGCATCAAGCCGATGCACTACGCCGTCGTCGGCGGCCGGCTCTACTTCGGATCCGAAATCAAGTCGCTGCTGTGCGCGCCCGATCTCCCTCACGATCTGAATCCCGGGGCGCTCGATCACTATCTGTCGTTTCTGTATGCGCCGCGAGACGCTTCGTTCTTCACCCAAATCCGCAAGCTCCCTCCGGGTCACGTGCTGACGTGGCGCGACGGCCGGCTCAGGACGGCGGCCTATTGGCGGCCGGGCACGACCGAGACATTCAAGGGAACCGAGGCCGACGCCGTCGACGAACTGAAGCGCGTGCTGATTGAGGCAGTGCGCCTCCATCTGATCAGCGACGTGCCACTCGGCGCGTTTCTCTCTGGCGGCATCGATTCGAGCCTCGTCGTCGCGCTGATGAGCCGCGTGTCGGGCGCCCGCGTGAAGACGTTCTCCATCGGCTTCGATCAGCCGCAGTACGACGAACTGCAGTTCGCACGTCAGGTCGCGGAACGCTACGACACCGAGCATCACGAGGAAGTCGTGACTCCGGACGGCGTGTCCATTCTCGACACGCTCGTCTCGCACTTCGACGAGCCATTCGGCGACCCGTCGGCGATTCCGACGTGGTATGTGTCGCAACTTGCGGCGCAGCACGTGACGGTCACGCTCTCCGGCGACGGTGGCGACGAGCTGTTCGGCGGATACGACCGGTATGTGCAGGATCCGCGCGTGGCCGCGATCGATCGGTACACTCCGCCGGCGATCCGCCGCGTGGCCGGGTTGGTGTCGGCGCGGCTGCCCCACGGGGCGAAGGGCAAGCGCTTCCTGCATCACATCGCCGAAACCGAACGCGGACGTTACGTGGACGCCGTCGGCTTTTTCAACGCCGACGACAAGGGGGGCCTGTATTCGGAGGGCTTCCGCCAGCGGCTGCCGCTCGTGAACCCGGAGGATCGCGCAATCGCCCTGTTCGAACGCTACAAGGGCCTGCCGTGGGCGAGCCAGATGATGCGGTTCGACGTCGAGACGTACCTGCCAGAGGACATCCTGACGAAAGTCGATCGCACCAGCATGGCGCACTCGATTGAGTCCCGCGTTCCGCTGCTCGACAACAACGTGATCGACTTCGCGCTGACGCTCCCCGCAGCCATGAAGATTCGCGGCGGACGCCGTAAACACGTCCTCAAAGAAGTGGCGGCGCAGTTCCTTCCGGCGGGGCTGATCGATCGGCGGAAGCAGGGATTCGGCGTGCCGCTTGACGTGTGGTTCCGCGGCAGCCTGCGCGAACTGTTTGCCGACACGCTGTTGTCGCCCCGCGCTTTGCAGCGCGGTTACTTCGATCCGGTATTCGTCCGCCGAGTCGTCAATGAGCACGTCAACGGCACGCGTGATCACGCGTTCCGCCTGTGGCAACTCGTCGTCCTCGAGCGTTGGCATCAACAGTACGTGGATCCGTTTTCTGGAAGTTTTCTTCCACTCGTTGGTCGTGTCGCGCAGGGCTCTAGCCCTGCGGCTGCGGGCGTAAAGGCCCGCGCGACATCTGAGGCGATAGGACGACGTGATGCGCTGGCACCTTGATTGCTGAGGCAGCAGTCAATGAAACAGCAGGGCTCGGGTCCGGTTCCAATCGCGTTCGTCCTGTCGAGCTGTCACGCCGGTGGCACCGAACGACAGATGATCGAATTGCTCCGACGGCTCAATCCGGCGCGATGGCAGGTCCACGTCGCCTGCATTCATGCAAGCGGCGAGTGGCTGTCGCGCGTTTCCGAAGCGGCCGTCTCCATACGAGAGTTTCCGTTCCCCGCGTTCAGCCATCCGCAGGTGATCACCCAGGCGCTGGAGTTCATCCGCTGGTGCCGCGAGCGCGAGATCGCCGTCGTCCACTCCGTCGATCTGCACGCGAATATCTTCGCTTTGCCAGCGGCGGCGGCGGCCGGCGTCCCGGTGCGCATCGCAAACCGGCGCGAACTCATGCCTGATCGGACACGCGCACAGATCGTCGCGCAGCGGGCTGCGTATCAGTTCGCGCACAAGATCGTCGCGAACTGCCGCGCCGCTGCCGATCGCCTCAGGCTCGAACGCGTGTCCGCGGGCCGCATCGCCATGGTCCCGAACGGCGTCGACCGCAGCGCCTTCGCCACCGCACGGCCGGGCCGGCCGCTCCGCCGGGTATCGGTCGTCGCGAACCTGCACCCGCGGAAGGGCCACGACATCCTGATCGACGCAGCGCCCGAAGTGCTGCGCCACTTTCCTGACGCGACATTCGACATCGTCGGCGATGGACCTGAGCGCGCCAATCTACAGGCGCGGGCGAAAGCTCAGGGCGTGGGCGCCGCGTTCACGTTTGCCGGGCACGACGAAAACGTGGCGCAGCGTCTGCACGACGCGGACATCTTCGTCCTGCCGTCGCACACCGAGGCGTTTCCAAACGCCGTGCTCGAAGCGATGTGCGCCGGTCTGCCGATCATCGCCTCGGGTGTCGGCGGGCTGCTCGAGCTCGTCGACGACGGACGCACCGGCTTGCTAGTGCCGCCGGGCGACCCGCGCGCTCTGGCCCACGGCGTCTGCCGGCTGATGACGGATCGCGCGCTCGGTGAGCGGCTCGGCAAAACCGCGTCGCACGAAGTCCAGCGCTACTCGTTCAACCGGATGACGTCGTCGTTCGAGCAGCTCTATCTGACCGAACTCAATCGACGCGGCGCGGCGCTCGGCCACGCGCACGCGTTGGCCTCGTAAGGGATCACGACGATGTGCGGCATCGCCGGCCGGTTCAATTTCAACGCGTCGCAGCCTGTCGAGCGCGGACGGCTGCGCGCGATGACGTCCGCGCTCGCCCACCGCGGACCCGACGCCGACGGCTTTTACCTCGGTGACGGAATCGGCCTTGGCCACCGCCGGCTGAGCATCATCGATCTCACGACCGGCGATCAGCCGCTCGCGAATGAAGACGGGACCGTGTGGACCGTCTTCAACGGCGAGATCTACAACTTCGCCGAGATCCGCCGCGAGCTCGAGTCGCACGGCCACGTGTTCAGAACGAATTCAGACACCGAAGTGATCGTTCATGGATACGAGCAATGGGGGCCAGATGCGGTGACGCGCTTCCGCGGCATGTTCGCGATTGCCGTATGGGATGCGCCGAAGCGGCGGCTGCTGCTCGTTCGCGATCGCCTCGGCATCAAACCGGTCTACTACTCCCTTCTTGCGTCGGGCCTGGTGTTCGGTTCGGAGATCAAGGCGCTGCTCGAAGATCCGGACGTTCCCCGAGATTGGAGCGCCGAATCGCTCGACGCGTACCTCGCGCTCCAGTACGTGCCCTGCCCTCAGACGATCTACGAAGGGATCTTCAAGCTCCCCGCCGCGCACTATCTAATTGCCGAACCCGGCCGCGTGGCCATCAAGCGCTACTGGGATCTGCAGTTCACGGGGACAGGCGACGCCTCGCGCGAAGACGAGTATCTCGATCGGCTCGAAGAGCTGCTGCTCGAATCCGTCAAGCTCCGCATGATCAGCGACGTGCCGCTCGGCGCGTTCTTGTCTGGCGGCATCGACTCGAGCCTCGTCGTCGCGGCGATGGCGAAGCACTCTCGGTCGTCGCGCTCGCGCGTCGTGACGACGTCCGTCGGGTTCGCTGAACAGGCCTTCAACGAGCTCGAGTACGCGCGAACGGTGGCGAACCATCTCGGGACAGAAGCGCACGAGAAGATCGTGGCCCCCGAGATCGGCGAACTGCTCCCGAAACTCGCGTGGCATCTCGACGAGCCATTTGCGGACTCGTCCGCCGTCCCGACGTACTACGTCTCCAAGGCGGCACGCGAACACGTCACCGTCGCACTGTCCGGCGACGGCGGCGACGAGCTGTGGGCCGGCTACGCGCGTCATCGCGTCGAGCATTCGGAACTCGTCGCGCGGCGATGGCTCGGCCGAACGGGCGGACGCCTGGCGGGGTGGGTCGGCACGCAGCTTCCGCTCACGATGAAGGGCGCGCGCTCGCTGCGGCATCTCGCGCTTGCGCCTGCCGACGCCTACGCACAAAAACACGCGTACGGTCTTTTCGAGGACAACGTGCGGTCGACGCTGTACACGCGCGACTTCGCGCTGAACGTCCACGACACCGATCCGTACATCAGCCTCCGGCGCGCACACGACGGCTGCGCATCTGCGGATCCGCTCGATCGCGCGTTGTACGTCGACGTGAACACGTATCTCGTCGACGACATCCTGACAAAGGTCGACAAGATGAGCATGGCCGTGTCGCTCGAAGCGCGCGACCCGCTGCTCGATCACAAACTGCTCGAGTTCTCGGCCACCATTCCGTCGACGCTGAAGCTGCGCAAGGGCCGCAGCAAACACCTGCTGCGAAAACTCCTCGAACGCTACGTGCCCGCGTCCATCGTCAACCGGCCGAAGCAGGGTTTCGCCGCGCCGGTCGGCGAGTGGCTGCGCGGTCCTCTTTCGACGATGGTCAACGAGCTGCTGCAGGACGGAAGGATGCGCGATCGCGGCATCTTCGATCCCGGGGCGGTGCGAAAGCTGTGGGTCGAGCATCGCACCAAGGAGCGCGATCACACACACCGGCTGTGGAGCCTCGTGATGCTCGAGTTGTGGTTTCGCAGTTACATGGACGGGGCGCTGCGTCCGGAACGCACGCGCGCCGCGGCATAGCCATGTGCGGCATCGCAGGCTTCGTCTCAGCGACGGCGCTCGACGCCGATGCGCGCGCTCGCGCGCTGCGGATGCGCGACGTCATCACACATCGCGGTCCGGACGAAGCGGGCCTGCGCCTGGACGGACAGGCCGCCCTCGCGCATCGTCGCCTCAGCATCGTCGATCTCAAGACGGGCCAACAGCCGCTCTCGAACGAAGACGGGTCGATTTGGGTTGTGTTCAACGGCGAGATCTATAACCACGCCGACCTCCGGCGCGACCTGCAGGCCCGCGGACATCAGTACCGAACGCTGTCCGACACCGAGTCGATCGTGCACGCGTACGAAGAGTGGGGCGACGAGTGCATGCGCCGCTTCCGCGGCATGTTTGCCTTCGCGATCTGGGACAGCCGCCTTCAGCGCTTGCTGCTTGTTCGCGACCGTCTTGGGATCAAGCCGCTCTATTGGGCCAAGCACGGCGACCTCTTGCTGTTTGGATCGGAAATAAAGGCGTTGCTTGCGAGCAATCTGATCGCACCGGAGCCGCGCCTGGCGGCGTTGCCGGAGTTCTTCGGCACGCGATCGACGCCAGGTGCGGAGACGCTCTTCCAAAACATTCACAAGCTCGAACCGGGACATCGTCTGGTGTTCGAGCG
>Ga0068871_100002835_pt1 | contig 11870 bp, 7 predicted proteins | sample KBSMisM72_FD_72750 | JGI IMG/M metagenome (GOLD analysis project Ga0068871, IMG submission 72750) | Miscanthus rhizosphere microbial communities from Kellogg Biological Station, Michigan, USA - KBS Miscanthus M7-2 | ecosystem: Host-associated > Plants > Roots > Rhizosphere > Soil ... | reverse complement strand
CACATCGCCCAAGCCATCCAACGCTTGAGCGGCGCGCCCGCTCAACCTATCAAAGAAGCCCGCTCATGGCGAGTCCGATCCAAGCGCTGTTCGGCGCGACGTGGAAGGAATACGGGCACGGCAAAGACGAATGTATTTCGGTTCGTTCAATCTGTCTCAAACCAAATCTTCAGACCACATTTCCAGATGCTCCAATCGGCCCACGTCGTCAAAAGAAAGCACTAGCGACGATTTGGGAATCGATAGATCGCCACCATTCGAGAGACGATTTGCGAATCCCCTACTTTCGAGGTAATCAATTGCGTCAGCTTTGCACCAATGCAGAATGTTCTTTCCCCAGAGTACGGCGTCTTGTCTGCCGCGAAGCCTTAGCTCCCGAAATTTACTACTGGGCAAAGGGCCGCAAGTATCACAACGATCGAACCCGAGAATAAGGCCTCGGTAGAGAATTGAGTCATTCAGATTCCCACCCATCCAATCCTCGTAGGTTTCCTCTTCCGCGAAAAGAGCACGGACTTGATCCGGATTCATCCCAAAGTGAAGAGGACCGATGCCAACCTTAGGAATAATTTCCATATCAACTTGCGAGCGCCGAACAAGTTATTAGCAGGCGAAACGTTTTCAACCCGCAGGCTTATGACAGGGAATGCAATCGTTGGAACCTGGCACTTTCCCCTTGAGCGCTGGTCTCGCTGCCAGGGCGCGATCGTGACAGAGATTGCAGTTCACATGATAGGCAACTTCATTCGTAAGTTTCGTCGGCGCCGGCTTATCGGGATACTGAACGGTTGGCAACGGACTGCTGTCGTCTCCGGCCTGCAGATGACAGGCGCGACAACCTTTGACTGGCTTCGAGTCAGCCGCTTCGAGTACTGCGGCGGTTAAGACAACCGGACGTTCGGAGGTTTTTAAAGGAGGCTTCAAACCCGCTGCCGGCTGATCGGTGTGATGACATTCAACACACGTCAGGACGGAGTTGCCGTCAGGAGAGTATTTCTTCGTGGCGTGATTTTCGTGATTGAAAGCGACTTCGCCGTATTTGTCTGACTGGCTGTCCTTCGACAATGTGAGCTCTTTGGGCTGCGTCTTACTTTCCTTCTCCTGGGTAGCCGCAGTTGTGCGAAGCGACAAGTGATTCGAACCAACCACAATACCGATACAACCAAACGACAAAAGCAGGATGATTAGGGTTTTCATTAAGCGTCCTTTTGTTCAGGAATTGCCGGGTGAGGGAGTCGCAAATTCATCTTAATGAGCGCCGACAAAGCGTGTCAATAAACTTCTCAACTTCTTGGAGTGCGGTGCCCCCGCACCGCTTTAGTAAAAAGACGACCTGCAAGTTTCTTAGGTCAAGAGTGTGCGACCGGATTAATACCAAAGCGGTGCAGGGGCACCGCACTCCAAGGAGAGCACGATCGGGTTAGCCACTACATTGGCATGCGGAAGGTTGCACCGCTGTGACAACGTCGACAGTCGTTGAATCCAAGATCACCTCCGAACGTTCGCTTACCGTTGTGACATGCGGCACAGTTTGATCCGCGGTTTTGCGGAAAGTGTTGGAATGCGCCCGGTGAACTCACTTGCTTTGTCTGCGCTAAGCCAGCCGTAACCTTATGGCAATCTGTGCAAGTGAGTTTTTCGTGAGTGCCATGTTTGGCATGACTGAACGAAAAACGATAGACGCGAGAATTTGTGTTTGTTGGTGTGTAGGCACCTTGTCCATGGCATACACCGCACGAGGCAATCTCTCGTCCAGCTGGATTCTTACTCTCGGGTGTATGACATGCGTAGCACGTGGTATGTCCTGAAAGGTTCGCTGGAATTGAGAGTCCGAAACCGCGATTTACCAATCCGCCATGGCAACCGTTACATCCAGCCTGTGGTTTCGCAGACCCGTTCATGTGCTGGAAGTGATCAAACTTTACGTTGAAGCTTTCCTTAAAGGCGGTCGGAAAATTTCTGAGCGGAGGTTTGTTGCCACTAGTTTCAGTGTGACAGATCACGCACATCGGAATCGCAGGTGTGGTGAACTGTCCGAGATGGCAGGTTGTGCAGGCGCTATGTCCAGGGAACCGTGGTGTTGGTGAATTGTCCGCACGTTGATGACAGGAATTACAACCGAGTGAAGCATGACGCTGGCTTGTATGCAGAAACTTTGAATAGTCGACATCAGGTCCCTGCGCATTGCTCTCGACCATTCCAAACACGCCCAAAAAACCAACGACAAGTAGCATTCGAGAAACGTAATGAGATCTCATTTGATCTCCTTCCGTTTCAATGGCGGCCTCTCGGAAATCATGTAGTGGCTTGCAGGTGGATCAAGCGAGCCAACGTTTGAGGTGTGACAGTAAACGCAGACGAATGCCTTGTTCTTATCGATCGACGCCAATTCTTTACTCACGTCCTGGCGCAACCCTTCTTTGTTATGACACTCGGTGCAAGAGGTGATTGGGACATCAGGTTTCAAGCCACGAAGACTCGCCGCCTTGGTGATGTTAATGTGACAAGTCGTGCACTCCGCAACGTGGACCTTCTTTTCTCCACCGCCTTCATGAACAAATTTCAGAGAGATTCTCGTAGGTGAAGAGACCGAGATGGGTGCAGCAGAAAGTTTGTGACAACCGGCACAGTTTGAGGCGATAGGCTGTTGAGACTTCCAGTGGCAGTTGAAACATGAGTCATGTCCTGAGGGCATTGACTTGAAAGTTTCGGCTTTGGGTTGGAAACCATCGGGCCATCCAGCTGACGGGGCACCAGGCAAGTTTCGTTGACTGTGGCAGATAGAACAGTTGTTGTAAGTCTGAGTGTCGTCAATCGACGCATGCGCGAACGCCTTAAGTGATTGGCTCGACGAAGGCCTACTCACTCTGGCGATCACGTCCTGATGACGATCATGAGGAAACTCCGTTGTGAACTGCGTCGGCTTTGCAGGATTTCGAAAAACCAATCGAGCTTCGTCTCGTGGCGATGTCTTTTTATGACAACCAGAGCAAATCGGCGGGCTGGCGCCTTTAAAGAATTGCGAACGATGGCAACTGACACACGCGTCGTGGCCGGGATAATCAGTGATATCCGGATAAGTAGAAGTCTTTTGCCAGTTTGAAGTAGGTACCTTGTGGCAAGTGTTGCAAGCAGCCTGATGCTTTTTAGTGTTGTGTGAAAACCTCGAATAGTCAGTCGCCGTTCTTGATGGAGCCGGCATGCGAGCCTGGCCGATCGACGAGTCAGTCGCCAGGTGCAGAGTAATAAACAACAACGCGTGGACGATGAATACGACTGCGATGCGGTTAGTTTGCTCCATCTCTTGAAATCACTTAACGCAAGCCGGTAACGGTCTTTCTACGGCTACGCATTTGACGTTCTTGTCTTTCGTATTCGATACGGAGTAAGGCTTCTCGGTCGCAATATCGCCGGGCTTTATCTGTACATCGCAGGCCCACGAAGTTACAGATGAACCGATTTCGACTGGAAGCAGATTAGTCAGGACATACGCCCCGGGTTCAAGTTCGGTGAAGTATGCAGTGCCATTTCTGTCAGTCATCACCGACAAAACCGTTGCACCTGACAAGGCTTCGGCTTGTTTGATAAGCGCTTGCAAAGCGCTGCGACGATCCTGGTAAAAGCCGTCACGCAGTTGAGCCGGCAGATTGTTGGTTAGCCACTTTCTGCCCGTGTCGGTTGAGCCAAAATCCTTTTCACCCGAAGCATATGCAGTAGCAAACTCCGGCACTGCCTTGGGACCACTAATGAATTCCTGATCTATTTCACGACAATAAACTGATTCGCAATCACCAGCCTTCAGCCAATCGATTAGCGCCTGGCTTCCGCCAAGTCTTGAATAAAAGCAGTCACGGCTAACGATCGGTCGTTGTTCTGCTGCATCCAGCACGGGCTTGTTCTGTTCGAGCGTTCCTTTGAGAAGGTAGAACCTCTTACGAGAAAGTCCCTTCGTTGCCTGGTCTACACGCACGCGCACACGAATTCGTAGAACCCCGGTTGGTTTTTGAGCCGGTGGATTTTGAGACGTGCCTGATGCTGAGTAGACGACAAAGAGAGTGAGGACCAGGATGAAAGCACTGGTCGATCGCGTTCGATGACTGACAAGTTTCATATGCGAGCTAGAGATTTGGGCTTCGGGGAAACTTCAAGAACGGCAACCGAACACCCCGTACAAAAATCTGATCGGCTCGTATGGCTGCGGGTGGTGAAAATCCATTTGCTCCCGCAGCGCCGATTAAGTCGTCCTGGTCTACTCCATCACCGCTGATACCGATTGCTCCAACGAGAACACCGTTTCTGTACAGTGGCACACTGCCTGGAAATATCTGGATACCATTTGCGAGACCCGGGATTGACGTACATTGAAGCAACGGCGCAAAAGGTGGTGTCAAAACCGACAGAAAGTTTGTCTTGACGATATCTAGTTGGAGGCCGTCGTTGAAAGGACTCCATTCGCTGATCGACGTACTGAACGGACCAGCAGCTGTATTGTCGATGCCATCAGGAAAGAAGGGCCGGTGCAGAAATCCGTTCGCACGATCAGTGAATGCTATCGACCCGTCGAGGTGAAGCCCATCGGCAAGTGCGCGATCGACGTATGACCCAAAGCCCGCCGCTCGCAGACGGGTCGCAGCGTTAGGTCCTGAGAAAAACGCTGCCGTTCGCGCCTTTTGTACTGCTACGTCGAAACCGAATATAGGTGCATCCTGTTGGCGAAAGACTCCCAACACGACACCCTCAGTATCAACTACAGCCATTGTTACCCGAGCGTTGCTGCCGAGAGGTTGCCGGATTGCTGCACGCGTGATGTTTGCCTGTTGAGCCGCGTGCGAAATGATTGTTTGCACTTCCGTAGCCGTAAGCGCGCTACCTCCGGGTGCGGTGCCGCCAATGAACGGAAAGAACCGTGTGTTTACTTCACCGCTGATACCACCAACAACCGCAGGCACGAACTGCGAATCGATTCCCCCTGGAGGAAAGATCACGAATGCTCCCACCAGAGATCCAAAAGGAGTGGTTGGTGGGGTTGGCGGGTTAACGACGTTGGAGTAGGGCAGTCTGATTCCGTCGACCAGGATATTGTCAGCGCGAATCAGAGGAGGAGCTTCGTAGCCTCGCACAGCCGACGCTGCTATCAGCTCCTCAAAAGGTTGATCTGAGTCAGTTGGATCTCGGTCGACAGTGTAAAGTCCATCACCTTCGATACCGATTCCACCGGCCGGCTCGCCGTTCTTGTAGATTGGTAGTCCACCCGGATCACCTGACAGTCCAAGCCTCGCGCTAACGCGATTGATATCGCTGCAGGGCAGAGAAGAGAACTGTACACCGTAGAGTGGGCCAGCCGGGCGAAAGCTGATTCCGGGTGGGAAGTGTTCCTGAATGATGAAGCCCGCAGTTCGAGTCGTGAAAGCATTCCCGTGCGTACTGAAGAACGCCGCGGTCGCTGCCTTCGCAGTTGCGGCCTGAAATGGCAGTACGACCGCTCCTTCAAGGCCACGGCCCAATGTGCCGACACTTCGAATGGTGGTAGTAGTGGGCGCGCCGGACATCGGGAAAAAGCCAATTACGTTGGCTTCGCGATCAGTAACGATAATGGTGACCGGGTGCGCGAGAGCCGTTGCTGCGGAGGCAGCCTGCGCGATGATTCTCTGTATGTCGTCCACCGTGAGACTGGTTGTCTTGGGGACGGCTGGAACAACCAGAGCAGCTTCGGTTCCCGGTGTTGGAACTGAGTTTGGATCGTCCGGAGGGCCGCCACCTACATGCCCTACGCCCACGCGCACGCGGTTACTCGTAACGCCCTGGTACTTGATCCGAACAAGCACGTCACCAACATCACCTAAACTTTCACTTAACCGCAAGACTATTGATGTGGCCCAAGGTTGATCGGGGACGGTTCCCACGTGCTCTACAACAAGCGTGTGCACGTTGTGGTCGGCGTCTTCAGCATCTGCCGTTAAGGCCGTCGCAGTTTCACCTGCCTGGAGTTGCAGGTGCATGGCAAAGAGCATTATTCGGGTTGCTGAATCGGGACCGAACTGGACGGGAGCTGTTGTGGAAAAAGGTTCGCGTTGATGAGTGACTGAGTCAAAAGCGATGGCGCGCGTAGAATCGTCACGACTGATCAAGATCGGTCCAGTGAGTTGTGCGCCCGTCCTATCAAGGCTGAGTAGTGTGAACGCCAGCAAAACGGCACAAAACAATCCAACCGAGAGAAGACGGTGACGTGATTTTGACGATGCGGGCATTGGCGCGACCGGTAATCCGGACAACGTAGGAAGTCGCGAGGTAATTTACCACAAGGAAGTAGAAGAAAGATCATCCGCAGATTACGCCGATTACGCAGAATTCTTTTTCCAAAAGGAATAACCAACCAAACGTTTCAAAATGAATCTGCGTAATCGGCGTAATCTGCGGATAATGCTTCTGAATGAAAATCTCTTTGCTTCAACTGCGTCGTATGTTACAAGGCAGAACGTTCTAGAGTTCTTGATCCTTCTCTCCTGATCAACGTGCACCCTGGCTTATTTCGACTAGCGGCAATCATTTCGCTGACTCTGTTCAGCAGTCTGTCGCTCTGCGGACAAACCTCCGGCCAACTCCACGGCACTGTTCGTTCAGCAACAGGATCACCCGTCGCTGGAGTTACGGTCGTTGCTACGAATCAAGTCACACGATCCACTAAAGAAACGCGAAGTCAGTCTGATGGTAGTTACTCGCTTCAACTTCCTGCCGGCGCATATCGACTTACACTCGCTCCACCTGCCGTCGCTCAATTCGACAAAACCAAAGCCTACGGCGACTTCACAATCGTTAAAGGCGACACACTTGAAAACGTAATTGTCGAGCCAGGCAAAGATACGGCGATTGAAATTCCACTCGCGCCCGAGTCGCAGGAAGCTAAACAGCCGCCGCAGCAACGTACGACTGAAGATCGCTGGCGAATTCGCTTTCCTGAATATGATCGCTATGGCGACCGCGGTGCTCGTGGAAGAGATATCCCCTTCAAGAAAGGTAGCTGGTGGAATCCTTACAACCAAAGCGTTCTAAAAGGTGACTACCCGATCAAGGGCGACAAGACGTTTATGATCTTGTCAGCAGTTAGCACGACTGCAATTGAACAACGACGAGCACCCACTCCTTCCGACGTCAGCAGTGTTGATCCAATCAGTGGTGAATTCTTTGGTCGACCTGAACAACTTGCGGTTAATGAAACGCTTCAGCTCACGTTCGAAATGTTTCATGGAGATACCAGCTTCAAACCACGAGACTGGGCGATCAAGTTTTCGCCCACGTTCAGTATCCCCAACTATGTAGATGCTCGGGAAAATGGAGTCATAAATATTGACGTCAGGCGTGGGACCAATCGCACCGACTGGCATGCCTCACTCGAGGAAGCGTTTGGCGAAGTAAAGCTCGCTGACGTTAACGCGAACTACGATTTCGTTTCAGTGCGGGCGGGTATTCAACCGTTCGTTTCAGACTTTCGTGGCTTTATCTTTTCCGACAACAACCTTGGTGGCCGCGTTTTTGGATCTCTGGATAACAACCGCGTTCAGTTCAACGCTACGTATTTTTCAATGCTGGAGAAGGACACGAACAGTGGTTTGAATCGACTAGACACAAGACATCAGAACGTCTACATCGCCAATGTGTTTCGCCAGGATTTTATTCGCAAGGGTTACACCATCCAGGGGAGCTTCCACTTTAACGACGACAGACGGAGCATCGAGTTTGATCGAAATGGTTTCCTCGTCAGACCTGCCGCGATTGGCGACGTCACACCTCATGCGATCAAAGTGGCATACCTGGGAGTCAGCGGTGACGGTCATCTGGGTCGGCTTAACTTGAGTCACTCGTACTACTACGCGTTTGGTCACGACGACCGAAACGAAATCGCCGGACGTAAAGTCGACATCAGATCAAATATGGCAGCGCTTGAGGCGTCAGTGGATCACGATTACCTTCGTTTCAAAGGTTCGTTCTTATGGGCACAAGGCGATAGCAACCCGACCGACGATAGGGCGAGCGGGTTTGATGCGATTTTTGACGACCCGAATTTTGCGGGAGGTCAATTTTCATTCTGGGTGCGCAACGGAATTCGTCTGACACAGACTGGCGTTGGCCTCGTGCAGCCCAACAGTCTGCTTCCGAGTTTGAGAAGCAGCAAGATTCAGGGACAGGCAAACTTCGTCAATCCGGGCATCTTTATTTACAACGCGGGTGTTGATGTTGAGGTGACGCAGAGAATCAAAGCGGTGTTCAATGCAAACTTTTTGCGGTTTGATCGAACTGAGCCTCTTGAGTACCTCTTGTTTCAGAATCGAATACGACATGACATTGGTATTGATTACAGTTTAGGCGTCGCCTATCGGCCGTTCCTGATTAATAACTTCACAATGACTTTTGGCGCCGCGGCTTTGCAAACAGGTCGTGGGTTTCGCGACATCTTTACCGACAGGTCTCGCAACTGTCCGCCCGGTGTCAGCGACTTCTGCGAGCCGGATGTGATCAGTCCAAACAAGATGCTTTACCAGTTGTTTGCACAAGCAAAGTTTGTGTTTTGAACGAAAACATCTTCATCCGCAGATTTCGCAGATTTCGCAGATTCACTTTTTGAAAGGTTTGGTTAGGTTGCTCTTCTCGAAAAGAAATCTGCGTTATCGGCGTAATCTGCGGATGCAACTTCCTATGAGTAAAGTGAAATTCATTCTATTCGGAGTAATCGTTCTCGCGATTTCGTTCGGACTCGTCCGCTCCACGTCCGCCGACCGATCTGAGTTTACTTCTCAATCAACTCAGAATGCTCAACCCACTTCGCCAACGCCCAAACTCGAAGGCTGTGTCTCCTGCCACGGGTTGATCGAGCCGATGCACAAGTATGGCACCACTGACACACTCGATAAATTAAAAGACGGGAAGGATGCGGTCGGCTTGAGTTGCACTGCGTGTCACGGAGGCAACCCTGCAGTTTCAAAAACAAGCAATGATCCGCAAGAGATCGAACGAGTAAAGAAACAGGCGCACGTTCAGCCAGTCTTTCCTTCTGCTTGGAAACGAAATGGGCGCACCACTGGAGCGAACCCGGAACGCACTAATACTCTGCTAACAAAAGAAAGTTGGGAGTTTGTACGGTTCGTTAATCCTGGTGATTTGCGAGTCGTAGCCAAGACGTGTGCGGGCGGTGCTTGTCACGACGTTGAATCGAAGAATGTTGGTCGCAGCATGATGACACATGGTGCGATGCTTTGGGGCGCGGCCCTTTACAACAACGGCAGTTTTCATTTGAAGGATGCTCGATTTGGTGAAAGCTACGATCAGCAGGGACGGCCGCAGACTCTGCTTCAGAACTCCACTGAAGAGCAGCGAAGAACGAAGGGCTTTCTAAATTTCTTGGATCCGATCCCTCGTTGGGAGATCTCTCAGCCAGGAAATGTGCTGCGCGTCTTCGAGCGCGGTGGCAAGCGACGACTGGAAGTTGGATTGCCGGACAAAGATGAGGACCCCGGTAAGCCCGACAAGGGCCTAAGTGCTCGCGGATTCGGAACGCTACAGCGAACCGACCCAGTGTTTCTTGGATTACAAAAGACGCGTCTGCTTGATCCCACGCTTAACTTTCTCGGTACAAACGATCACCCGGGAGACTATCGTTCATCGGGATGCTCTGCCTGTCACGTGATCTACGCAAACGATCGTGATCCTTCACACTCAGCTTTTTATTACGAAGCAGGTAACCTGGGTCGCTCGCAGACAGCCGATACAAACATTCCCAGGGATGAATCGGGTCATCCGATCAAGCATCAGTTCACCAGCCAGATCCCCTCTTCGCAATGCATGGTCTGTCATATGCACCCCGGCACAAATATGGTAGCCAGCTATCTCGGCCTCACCTGGTGGGACAATGAAAGCGACGGCTCGCGCATGTATCCGTCTTCGCAACACAATCCGAGTCAGGATGAAGAGCAGGAAAAACTAGAGCGCAATCCGGAAGGTTCAAGTCTGCGCGGGCTGTGGTCGGATTTCGATTTCCTCGCCAAGACCGGCACTCCTGATTTCAATTCACTCTTGAGAAACACTCAGTTCGCCGACTCACATGGTCACGGTTGGATGTTTCGCAAAGTTTTCAAGCGCGACAGAAAGGGTAACCTGCTAGACGCCCAGGGCAACATCGTCTCGCCTGACGATCCGGAAAAGTTCAGTAAGGCAGTTCACCTCAACGACATTCATCTTGAACGCGGCATGCATTGCGTCGACTGTCATTTTCGTCAGGACGCACACGGCGACGGAGTTCTTTACAACGAACCGCGAGCGGCAATTGAAATCACTTGTGAAGATTGTCATGGTTCCGTTCGACAGCGTGCAACGTTGTTCACCTCGGGCTTTGCAGCAGCGACAATTACAGGAGCCGCCGCGCAACGACGCAAGACACAAAACCAGCCATTAATCGGTCAGGACCTCAGTCGCATTTTTGTACGCGATGCTTCGGGTACAAAGGTTCCTTTGATGCAACGCATTCCGCGCGATCGGAAGAGGAAGAATGAAAAGGGAACTGACGTCGATCTGAAGACTGGCGACATAGTGCAGAACTCAATGGTGGTGCCGGGACGTTGGTGGCGTGTTCCGCAAACACTCGATACGGTCACTCCTGGCACTCGCGATTTCAACGAGCGGTCTCAGTATGCAAAAACAATTCGAAAAGACAACGTGACCTGGGGTGCGGTTCCGCGAGACGGTAATCAACTCGCGCATCGCGACAACGACATGACTTGTGTTGCCTGTCATTCATCCTGGGTGACGAGTTGTTTCGGATGTCACTTGTCGATGCAGGCAAACAGGAAGATGCCGAATCGTCACAACGAAGGCGGGGACTCGCGAAACTTCACGCAGTACAACTTCCAGGTTCTGCGTGATGACATCTTCATGCTTGGACGCGACGGAACTGTTACTGGCAATCGGGTCGCACCGGTTCGATCGTCATCAGCGATACTGGTGAGTTCCCAAAACCAAAATCGCGAGTGGATCTATTCGCAGCAGCAGACAACGTCGGCCGAAGGTTTTGCCGGACAGTCTTTCAATACGCATGTGCCGCACACAGTCAGAGCTACTGAGACTAAAACTTGCAGCGATTGTCACGTGTCGCAGAAGAATGACAACAATGCATGGCTGGCTCAGTTGCTCCTGCAAGGAACAAACTTCGTCAATTTTATGGGCCGGTATGTTTATGTGGCGGCGGGCGACAGTCTAGAAGTTGTCGTTGCTACCGAACATTCAGAACCGCAGGCGGTGATCGGAAGCACACTTCAAAAACTTGCGTACCCGTCAGACTACGAAGAGTTTGTTCGCGACGGTAGTGAATTGAAGACAGCCTATGAACACGTGGGAAATCCGCGCGTGTTACAGGTGCAACTGCGCGGAGAGTACGCCTACGTTGCGGCGGGAGAAGGTGGGTTGCGTGTTTACGATGTGGCGCAGATCGATCAAAAAGGATTCTCGGAACGAATCACGACCTCTCCTGTCTCGCGCTTCGGTCAGAAGTTCTGGGTCAAGACAAAATATGCAACTGCGGTGGCGGCGCCCACGACGTTAGCGGTCGATCCAGCGCGATGGCGTGCCAAGGCTGACGGTTCGATGATCGATCCGATCCGGGCCAGTATGCTGACTGGCGAGGCTCGCAAGCAGTTAGTCAACGACGAGCAGCCAATTCATCCGCTGTATGCCTATCTCTACGTTGTTGATAAATACGAAGGCTTAATTCTTGTAAATGCCGCCACGCTGCTCGACGGTGATCCACTTAATAACTACCTCAAGCGCGCGCTGGATCCAACAAAGTATCGTGGTGGCGCGTTCAATCCTGATGGCGCTCTAACTGG
>Ga0068871_100002828_pt1 | contig 11876 bp, 8 predicted proteins | sample KBSMisM72_FD_72750 | JGI IMG/M metagenome (GOLD analysis project Ga0068871, IMG submission 72750) | Miscanthus rhizosphere microbial communities from Kellogg Biological Station, Michigan, USA - KBS Miscanthus M7-2 | ecosystem: Host-associated > Plants > Roots > Rhizosphere > Soil ... | reverse complement strand
GGCAAACCAACGCTTTTCGCTTCGAGGAAGACGTTGCCGAACGTCTCCTCCTGAAGAATCGGCGCGGCCAACACATAGCTGGCCTTCATGATGTCGAGCACGTTCTCGCGAATACCGACAAAATGGACGCGATCGGTCGCACCGGCCGTGGAGATTCGCGCACGAAGATCTTCCGTGTACTTCACCAGTTCCGGCGGCCACGTAGGCAGTCGTCCCAAGACGATCGCCTGCACGTCGAAGCCTTCTGCCAGCAGCTGCAACACGGCCTCGACGGCAAGATGCGTCCCTTTGAACGGCGCAATTTGTCCGACCGTGAGGAGCGTCGGTCGCGAGCGCGCGAGCGCGATGACGTCTTCGTCGGCTGCGGTCGATATCGGACGCGTGCTGAGCGCGTTGCGAACGAGCGTAATCTTCCGGGTGTCCACGCCCTCTTCGATCAGCCGCCGACGGCAGAAGCGCGAAATCGCGACGAACCGCGTCACAAACGGCGGCACGGCGTACCGCCAGAGCACATGCTGCACACGTCCTCGTTCGGGTGCCATCGCGAGGCGGAAGACGACATCGACGCCCAGCAGCCGGAGCAGCGCGAACGTCGGCGCGTTGCGAATGACAGTGATGTGCTCGGGCGCCAGCGCGTGCGTCGGCCGGAAACTCCACGCCGACCGCGCAAGACCGCCGCTGGTCCGCAGCACATCCCAGATCATCTGCGCAGCCTGAATCCACGTCCGAGGCCGCGAGGCGAACGAATACGCATAGAAACCCGTGGACCAGCTTGCGCCTACGCGTTCGGCCAGTTCGACGATGCGCTCGTTCTCCCAGTTGTTGACGATGCAGTGAACGGCGCCGCCGTTCTTGCGCACGACGCGCAGCACTTCGAACGTCATGCGCTCCAGACCCGAGACGACCACCATGCCGCCGCAACACGCGATCACGCGAGTCGTCTCGGACAATTCGGGGACCACGGCTTGGCAGGCGGCGACAAGACCGACCGAGGCCGCAGCGTAGTCGTAGCGTGACGCTCGCGCACGACATGCGCCGGCCATCGTCGTCCGGCCGCCCTGTGTCCGAACACGCTCGAGCGCGCGCGCGCAATCCTGGACGTCGGCGGTTCGGTGCGTCTCGCCGGTCTCGCCAGGGACGATGAGATCGGGACCGCAGCCGACGTGCTCGCTGATCACGGCCGGAAGACCCGTCGCCATCGCTTCGTTCACGACCAATCCCCAGGATTCGTGCGAATCACTCGGCAGCACAAGGCAATCGGCGGCGCCGTACACCTCGCCAAGTTGTTGCTGATTCACGAACCCGAGCGGTACGAACCTGACGCCGAGCCGGGCCGCCTCGCTGCGCATCTCGCCCTCGAGCGGCCCAGAGCCCGCGGCGGCGAGCACGACGTTGGAGCCGAGCGACGCGACCGCATGCAGCGCGTCGAGCGGACGCTTCTTCGCTTCCAGCTTTCCGGCAAACAGCACCACGAAATCGCGCGGTGTGGCGCCGAGATGAGTGCGCGCGGCCGTGCGCGCGGCAGGCTCCAGATGCGGCGCAGCCATCGAGGCGAAGCGCTCGTTGTCGACAGCAGCCGGCGACGCGTAGATCCGGGTCGGAGCCGCACCGTTCGCGATGAGGTACTCGCGCGAACGACGCCCGACCGAGAGATAGGCCGAATACAGCGACAGCAGCGCTCTCGTTTTCAGACGCCACAGGGGCCGCCGCCAGCCGCGGGGAGCCACTTCGTTATTGGTGTCGCCGCGATAGATGACGGGAATGCCGCGCACGCGCGCCCAGACAATCGCGCGCACCAGCGTGATCGAGTACCACCCGGGCACGAGCACGACGTCCGGCGCGGTCTGTTCGAGCGCGGCCCCGATGCCGCGTACGTCGAGTCCGCGGAACGACCGCGTCGAGAAGTCGTCTCCAGCGACGCTGTCGCGGACGACCTTCCACGTGTACCCCTCAAAGAGCGGCGTGTCCCACTCGAAGGCGCGGTTGAAACCCGTGCCCTGCTGCTCGGGTGTCGGGCGCGACGCGTACAGCACCGTCAGATCGATGTCCGGGCAGTTGGCCGTGATGTGGCGGAACCACGGCGCCAGATACTGGACCGGGTGCGTCTGGACAATCGTCAGCCGAATCACGCGGCGCACCTGTTCAACACGTCGGCGAGTCTGCCGGCGAGCGCACATGCCGACGTCGGATCGAGCGCACGCGCGTCGATCGCTTCTGCGGCGTACCGCGGGTCGGCAGCGAGGCCCGCGACGGCCGCGCGAATTGCCGCGCCTCGCGCGGCGACACCGTCGTCGCCGTAGGTGACGAGCCGGATCGCCGGCGGCTGTCCGACTCGGCGAAGAAGCTCCGCGGCGTTGCTTGCCTCATGCATCAACGCCAGCACCGGCCGCTCCACGACGAGCGCCGGAAAGACCTTGCTCGGCGTGTAGTGGGGCTCGCGGCTCCCAAGCAGAAGAACGGCGTTCGACGCCCTCAGCACGGCCAACGCGTCGAAGTAGTCGAGGCGCGGAGCGTGTTCGGTGACGACGTCGGCCAGGCCGTGATCGGCGGCGATGGAGAGCACACGCGGCAACGCGTCTGCCGATCGAAGGTTGCTGGTGCCGAAGAAGTGGAACCGCATGCGCGCCGTCTGGCTGTCGCGTTGGCGTTCTGCCGCGATCGCGGCAAACAGCGCGCGCAGCGTCTCGACGCCCGTCGGCAACAGCGTCCCGACGTACGACACATGCAGGCACCCGTCGTCCGCGAACCGATGCCTGGACGCCGCGAGGAATCGCAGATCCGTCCGATCCCATCCAATCGGCAGCTCCGCTGTCGCGCGTGGACGCGCCTCCGGCGTACGTGCGAGCGCCTGTTCGTACGTGGCATGCGAGACGGCGGTCACTCCGTCTGCGGCCGCGAGCGCAATCGGCTCGAGACGCTCGGCAATCCAGCGGCTGGCGCGGCTCTTGAAATCCGGCCGGCCTTCGAAGGCAGGTCCAACCGAGCGGCCCCATTCGCCCACCCATGGATCCTGATAGTCGAGCACGAACGCGACGCCGTAGTCGCGCTTCAACGACGGCCCGAGCAACGCCGGATAGGTCGGATAGATGGTGATGAACACCGCGTCAAACGACTCGCGCGCGAGCAGTTCCGCGGCCGCATGTTTCAGCCCGAGGTAGGCGCGCAGGCCAAGATCGCCAATGCCGAGCCGCCGCGTCACGGACGCCGGCCAGGCGCGCGCTCTGATGACGCGAAGATCCGCCGGCACACTCGTCGCGAGCGCTGTGTCGAGGCGTCCTTCGTAGTCGCGCGCGTCGACGGTCAGCACGGTTGGTTCCCAGCCGTGCGCCGCCATGTGCGGTGCGAGCAGCCGGACGCGATGCGTGCCCGCGGAACTGTCGGGCGGGAAATGCGGCGTCACAAACAACACGCGACGCATCAGTCCTGAAACCTCTGGGCGCTCACGCAGCGTTGAACGCCTCCACGCCGATGAGACGTCGATACAGCGCCTCGTACTGATCCGTGATCGCCCGGCGGCCGAAGCGTCGTTCCGCTTCCGCGCGGCACGCGCCGCGGTTGATTTCCGCGAGCCGGCCGACCGCGACGCACATCTCGTCGAGCGTGTCGCAGATGAATCCGGTGCGGCCGTCGTGAATGCCTTCGGGCACGCCGCCTCGGCGGAACGCGATGACGGGCGTGCCGCAGAGCAACGACTCCGGCAGCACTACCGGAAACGGCTCTTCCCACTCAATCGGCATCAGCATCGCGGCCGCCCCGCCGAGCAGCGCGTCCTTCTGACGGTCGTCCACGGGACCGATGTACGTGACGAGGGAACCGTCGATCTTCGGCGCGACTTCCCGTTCGAAGAATGTCTGTTCGTCCGCCACAGGCGAGATGTTGCCTGCGATGATCAGGCGGCGATTGAGCCGGCGCGCGATGTCAATCGCGGTATGCGGCCCTTTACAGCGATCCAGCCTGCCCAGAAAGACGAGCGGCGCCGAGACGGGGTTTGTGTCGGCGCGAAACGCATAGCGCGCTGGATCGGCGCAGTTATAGACGACGCTCCATTCGCCGCCGCCGGGAGCCCCGGTGTCGCGAATGGCAGCGCTGACCGCCGTGAAATGCAGGCGCCTCGCCCCGAGACGCGCGGCCTTGCGCATGTTCTCGGGATTGATTGTCCGCATGTACGTCTGAACTTTCGGGACGTTCCAGGAGAAGACAACCGACAGGTACGCGAGCCGTCCGAAGTTGTGGATGACGTCGAAGCGTCCGTCGTCGCGAATGAATCGTGCGCTGAGGGCCATGGTGTTGCGAACGTTGCTCCAGCGAGTCCACTCGCCTTCCTGTCCGAACGTCTCGAGCGCCGCTTTGGTAGCCGACCCGGGGCCGGCCCAGAGCGTGACGTGGTGTCCACGCTCGATCAGGCTGTCGGCGAGATCGGCGATCACGCGCTCGATGCCGCCGTAGTGCCTGGGCGGCACAGGAATGAAGGGATCCATGACGAGCAGAATGCGCATCACGCCGTCGCCCCCGCCACGGCTCGCAGCAGCGCGCCGCGATCGTCCGCGTGTTCCCAGTGCCACCGCTGTTCAGCGGCACGACGCGCTGCAGCCCGTGCGCACTCGCGAAGGGCGGCGTCTTCGGAGAGGCGGCGCATCGCGCTCGCCAGGCCTTCGACGTCGCCGCAGTCGTATCCGAACGCCGCGCCGCCGAGGGAACGCTCGAGGCACGCCTGGGCAAGCGTGCGGCTGAGGAACATCGGAATGCCGGCGGCGAGATACGTGAAGATCTTGTTCGTCAGACAGAGCTGGCGGTTCAGCGGCTCGGGCTCCTCGCAGGCGAGGCCCGCGTCGTACGGCTGCGCGAGCGCCACCATGTCGTCCGGCGTTGCTGGTTGATGGTTGACGATTTTCAATTGTGGGGCGACAGCCGCCTGCAGCCGCTGCAAGGAGTCGAGGTACTCGGGGATCGGCCGCGCGCGGAGATGGAGTTCGATTTCGATACGTGCGACTCCTGCTGCGCGAATGACCTCTTCGAGTCCACGTCGCGGTCCCAGCGTCTGACTGAACCAATACAAATGGAGCCGACCGTCACGGCGCTCCGCCACCTGTGCGGAAGCGATGCTGAACGTGTTGTGAATCACCAGCGGACTTATGCCGTGCTGGTCGGCGTAGGTCTCCGCAATCATGGGACTCGCGGCCGTGATGAAGGCCGCGCCAGGTATCACGTAGCGTTCGACGCGCTCGGCAAGCGCGTTCTGCAGTTCGCTCCCCTCGCCGATGGCTTCACCGGAATGAAAGTCTTCGAAATCGACCGCGTACGGGACGCCGAGCTTCCTGGCCGACTCGACCACCGCGGCCAGCGCGCCCGTCGAACCGCCATAAACCAAGTCCGCAGGTTCGGCGGTGGCGGCGTCCACGAGTTCGTCATGTGCGCGGCCATACGCGCGGATCGCGACGCCCATCGGTACGCTCGAACTCCCGATCGCCGTCGCGAGCGTCTGCATCAACTTGAACCGTACGCCGGTCTTCCGTCGCAGTGCGGGAGCAGTCGCCTGCGAGTAATCGACGACGAATGGCGTCCAGTGGCGTCGGGCGCTGATCGCGGCGTCGGTGACCGTCATCCACGGCGTCTGGCTGACCGAAACGAGGCGAACACGATAACCGGCGTCTGTCAGGGCGTCGGCGGCCTTGAGCATCCGCGGACACGCGGAGATGTGCCCCGCCGTGACGACGGTAATCCGCTTTCCGTTTGTGGGCTGGTTCAGGATCGCTCCGACGACCAGCTGTATGCGAGCCTGTGCGCAAGCTCCGCATCGCTCGTATCGCTCAGCAAGAAGAAGCGGGATCGTTCGAGCGGCTGCTCGTCCGACCGGGCGAATGACGGCCGAGTTGTGAACGCCATGTCGACGCCGGCGTCGCGAAGAATCGCCAACGTGTCCGCGTTGTAATCGGTATCCGGCCGGCCGTTGGGAAATGCGAAGGCGCGAGGCCGTTTCCCGGTCCATTGCTCGATGTCGCGAAGGTTCTGCTCGATCTCCCACCGCTGGTCACACGCTGACGCGCGCGACAGAATCGGATGACGTACCGTGTGTCCGCCGATTTCAATCCCTTTCATCCGGGCGAGCTGGCCCAACTCATCGCACGTCATCAACGCGCGCGGATCGGCTTCATCGACGCGCCGGGTATCGGCGCACGCGGTCGACCACGATTCGTAATCACGGCCTTTCCAGGCTTGAACAGCGGCATCGCCGTCGCGTTCGCTCACATCGTCGAACCAGAGGAGCTGTCTCGTCCGCATTGGACCGGTACAGGCGAACACGGCCGCCGGCAGGTTGTAGACGGCCAGAATCGGCGCCGCTTTCGTCAGCACGCTTCGATATCCGTCGTCGAACGTCACGAGCGCCGGGCGTTTTGGCAACCGCACCGCGCCGCGCAGCGCGTCGCGCCAGTCAGCGAGCGAAATCGGATCGCAAGAGTCACGAATGATCCGGCAGTGCCCTTCGAACGTGGACGCGGGCATGTGAAGGTAGTCGAGCGGGATGGTGCCGCGCGGTGTGTCGTCGTCGCGTACGCCGTGATAGCAAAACACGGCGACACCTGGAAGCGACATCCGCGCGAGCGTACGGCGGTAATGGCCGACCGAACTGAGGCCCTGCTTGATCAACGCGGTAAACGGAGGCGTCATCAGCTACGGCAGTAGAGGTCGAGGTAGTCGCGCGTCACCTGACACATGCGTCGCGTCGCCGGGAGCCGTCTCCTCCACTGAGCGATGGTCGCTGCCGGGTTGGTCGCGACTTCGGTCAGCGCCGCCGCGAGTCGATCGATGTCGCCGGGCGGTACTAGACGAGCGTTGACGCCGTCTTCGACAATTTCCGCAACGCCGCCGACCGAGGCCGCTATCACGGGAACACCAAGTGCCATCGCTTCGAGCCCGACCATCGGTCCGCCTTCGAGACACCGGGACGGACAGCAGATCACGTCGTACGAACGCAGGAGGTGGTCGATTTGCCCGGGCGCGACGCCTTCGTGAACGCTCACGCGCGGATCGCCGCCAGAGGCCTGTGCAATCAACGCCTTGGTCACGATGTCGGAGGGTGACTGTGCCGGACCGCGGAATTCCAAGCGCAGAGAGACGTGGGCGGGCACGCGCCTGATCGCCGCTGCCAGATCAAGCACGCCCTTCACATGCTCGAAGCGACCGACGTAGCCGACTCTCGTGACAGCGTCCGATCGCGCCGGCAAGACGATGCCGTGGTCGTCGATGTTGTCTCGAATGCCCACGCGGTTGACCACGACCTTGGCGGGAGGTGCGCCATTGGCGCGAACGATCTCCGCCGCGCGCTCGGTCAGCACGACGAACGCCTCGACGGAATGGAGCATCGCGCGCTGACGGCACAGGTTGCGGCGAATCAAGTCCGTCATGCCGAGAGCAGTGCCCATGGCGCCGGGCAGCGCGCCGGTCACGCGGCTGACTTTCGCTGGAAGGCTCGCCACCATCGAGCGAATGGCCGCGGGCGCGCCGCGATCCTCCAGCACGCATTCCGCACAACGCGAGGCATCGACGATGCCGTCGCAGAGCGATTGTCCGTGCTGCATCAGGCTGCCGCGCTGGCAGAGATACCCGAGACTGCTCGCGTGCGTCGTCACCACGATTCGGCTTCCAGCATCGCGAGCGGCGATGATCTCCTCGACGCCGAGCCCCGTGACGAACGTGTGCATGTGTACGACGTCCGCGCGCGCCGCTGACAGCCAACGATGAAAGTGTTCTGCGCCTCGAACAGTGACGGCGCCCTGCGCCTCGTCGCGCGAGGGTGTGGCCGGAATCGGATACCGAAACACCTCGCAACCCTCGTGCTCGTACGTCCGCGGCGCCGACAAGCCGGGTTCCGGAGCGGCCACGAGCACTTCGTGTCCAGCCGCCCGCAGCGCCTGCGACAACGCGGAGACGTAGAGTTCGGTTCCGCCGACGCTGTCTGGGTGGTACCAGCCGACGGCCTGTACGATCTTCACGCGGCGCTCATACCTTCTGGATCCAAGACGGCGTGATGAACTCGCCGTCTTCCGCGAGCGGTGTGCCGGCGAAGGCGACGCGATTCGGACGCCGAAGGTAGCGGATCCAATCGGCGATGCTCATGTTCGAGTGCCCGAGGCGCTCGAACGCAAAACCCCATCGACCGCGACGGATGTCCTGGAGCGTACGCTTGGCGAGATGGTAGGCGCGATTGCGTTTCGCCTGGGCGCGTTCGTCCGGCGACAGCGGACAGTCCGGCGCATCGAGCGCCCGCCAGAACCACCCGGCCAGCTTCGCGTAGTCGCGCTGCGCCTCGGCGCTTTGAAATTCCTGCCCCGGATGCAGGCGATACCAGAACAGGTCTGCTGGCAGCAGCAACACGTGTTCGGTCGTGCAGGCGCGAATCCAGAACAGCGCGTCGGACGGCACGCCGACGTCTTCAAAACCGCCCAGCCTGCGGAATGTCTCCGTGCGGAAGATTGCGCCGGCCGGCCCTGAGCTGAACATCCCGTCGCCGAAGTATTCGCGCTGATAGGCCATGCGCGGAGTCAGGAGCATCGGGCAGGGGCCGCCAGACCATGCGGCGCCAAGCGACAGGCCGAAGCCGGCGCGCGGCTCGGCCAGCAGCATCGACACCATGACGTCCAGGCAATGCGGGTACATCACGTCGTCGGAGTCGTGGAACTTCATCAGATCGGCGCGCGCGAGTTGCGCGGCGTGATTCCGGTTCACGAATTGGCCGTGGTTTCGATCGTTCCTGACCACGCGAACGCGGCTGTCTCTTTCGTATTCCCGTGCGATCTCGCACGTGTTGTCCGTTGAACAGTCGTCGACGATCAACAGCTCGAAGTCGGTGAATGTCTGCTGCAGCACGCTCTCGATTGACGCGCGGATGAATTTGGCGCGGTTGTAGGAAGTGAGCAGGACGCTGACGGCTGGGCGCGGCGGCATCATCGCGCCTTCGCTCGAAGCGTGGACCTGACGAGCCTGACCAGCGGGTTTGGCAGCCACGGCCGATCGAGCCGGCTGCCGTACGACACGGGGACGACGGACGGACGGGCGCGATAGAGTTCGCGCCAGCGCGCATACAGATCCTGATACGCCGAAGCGCGAGCCCGGATGTCGAACCGCTCGACTGCGAGAGCGCGCGCAGCGCTGCACATGGCGTTCAGACGATCGCGATCGTGCTCGAGACCGGCGATGGCGTCGGCGAACGCTTCCACATCGCCGACGTCGACGAGCACGCCGGTCTGTTGGTCGAGCACGATCTCCGCCATGCTCGGCAGCCGTGTCACGACGGGCACGAGGCCGGCGCTCATCGCTTCGACCGTCGCCACCGAGAGGCCTTCAGCGCGGCTGGGCAGCACGAACACATCGTGATCGGCGCAGGCCGAGATCACTTGCGCCGACGTCGCGCGGGCGATCCATTGAATCCGCGGCGAACGCGGCCAGCGCGCCCACAGTCGATCGGCCGCCGGTCCGTCGCCGATGACCGTCCAGTGCACGGTGATGCCACGGCGGCTCAGCCCCTCGTCGATTGCGGGCAGGTCGAGTACGCCTTTCGCTTCGTCGAGGCGGCCCGCGTAAATCATTCGCAGCGGACCCGACGCGGCGACGCGCACTTTTTCCGGAATGACGACGCCGTACGGCAGCCAGAAGATGGTGTCGCGCCGGTGTGGGAGCCGCGCGATCAGGTTGTCGTACACGCGACGGCTGTAGGCGACAAACGCATGTACGAGCGGCTCGTGCGTCGTGGCGAGGTTGTAGTAGTAGTCGTAGTCGCCGTGAAGAATCTGCACCACGGTCCGGCCGGGATCGCGCAGCGCCACCATCATCAGCTCGAGTGCGTCGTTGCACACGAGCACGCCGGGCCCGCTGCCAATCGTCGCATGCAGACGCCGCGCGACCGCATGGATGTTCTCGACCGGTAGTGCGTGCTCGAAGGTCGTCTGCGCGTCGACGGCGAGCGTACCGAGGAACCGTCGATCGACATCGTGACAGTTGAACGTCAGCACTGCGTCATAGTGGAATTCGTCCGGCCGCCGGAAACGCAGGAGGTTGTCGACAATCGTCATGACGCCGCCCATCTTGTCCGGCATCACATAGGTGACCTGCGGCGCCGTCATCGCGACTCCGGCCGCCACGCGCACACGGCGACAACCAGCGACTCTGCAAATTGCGGGAAGGGCCGATCGCCATTCGCGCGATCGAGCCACGGCAGATGTGTGACGCGAGCGATTGAGTACCTGAACCCGGCGGTGGTCAGAATCGTCAGCAACTCCGGCAGGCGGCGGCAGTCCGCGCGCCACTCGTGCGCCTCGAGCTGGATTGCACGCACGTTCCGAAGATGCGGCGCGATGTCTCGCAGCACGTCGAGTTCGGCGCCTTCGATGTCGAGCTTCAGCAGGTCAATCGTTTCCCGCGCGACGACATCCGCGAGGCGGCACGACGGCACCTGAATCGAGGTCCGTTCCGTCTGATGCGCGAATCGAACGAGCGTCCCCGCATCCGCGCCTTGGGCGGCGAAGGTGACGACGCCCTCCTCTATCCAGACGGCCGATGCGACGACGTCCACGTCGGCGGCGCCATTGACGCGGAGATTGCGCGTCAGCTGCGCCGCGATTGCCGGATCGGCTTCATACGCCGTGATTCGCGCCTGCGGATACAGGCGTTTGTAGAAGAGCGCCGACAGGCCGACGTTCGCTCCACAATCAAGAATCCGTGGATTCGGTACTGCGGCGTCGAACGCGAGCGAGCGCTCCACGAAGATGTCGTGCCACTGCGGGCAGAACGTCAGGAGATCGGAGTATTGAACGTCGTACTCCAACATCCGCACTGTGCCGGGCGTGAATCGCGGCGTCGAATCGGCCTTCGCACAGGCCTTGCGCCATGCGCGGACTTCAGGACGCGGAACGCATTCGCGGTAGATGGTGCCGGCAAGACGCCGCCAGCCGCGCGCAAGCGACCGCATACTCATGCGGTGGGCGCCAGGAAATGGCCGAGCACGCTGAGGCCCCACGGCCGCGTCCAGTGCGTCGCGCCGCGTTGCCAGTCGCTCCAGACGCGATCGGGCGCCTCACGCGTGACCCAGCCTCCGTCGGCGAGGCGCCGCAGGCCGTCGCGCACGAACGGCGCGAGCTCGCCGTTCATCCAGCGCGCGAACGGGAGCGTGAAGCCTTGCTTGGGATGGTTCACGATGTCCGCCGGCAGCGGCTGCTCGAGCGCGTCGCTGAGCAGCCGTTTGCCGCGCATCAATTCGGGATGTCCGCCAAGACGCGGCCACACGTGCGAGACGAGCTCGTGATCGACAAACGGCACTCGCACTTCCAGGCCGTGCGCCATCGACATCACGTCGAGATCGCGCAGCAGCTGCGAGCCCAAATACATCCGCGTCTCGAGCCGCGCGACCGCCGCCGCGGGCTTCTCGTCGCGGGACAGCGCGGAAAGCAGCGAGTCTTCTGTCTCGCGCACCGCCTCGGCAGCCTGACGCCAGTCCGCGTCCCGAAGCGCGGGACCGGCGATGGCGCGCACTTCGTCAGGCAGCAGGAACCCTCGCTGCACGCGGTACGCCTCGGCGAGACTGCCGTTGGTCGTCGCAAAGTGGCGCCATCGCGCGCGCAGCCGCTCGGGCATGACCACATGCGCAAGCGAGGCGACTGCAGGCCACATCGAACCCGCCAGCCGCTTCATCGCCATGGCACGGGGCAGGCGGGCGAACGACGGGTAACCGCCGAACAACTCGTCGCCGCCTGCGCCGGAAAGCACGGCTTTGATCCCAGTCGCCGCGACCGCACGCGACACGTAATACGAATTCACAGCGTCGATCGTGGGTTGATCGAGACGCGCCACCACCGCAGCCAGATCGCTGGCCACGTCGCGGCTGG
>Ga0068871_100002822_pt1 | contig 11886 bp, 10 predicted proteins | sample KBSMisM72_FD_72750 | JGI IMG/M metagenome (GOLD analysis project Ga0068871, IMG submission 72750) | Miscanthus rhizosphere microbial communities from Kellogg Biological Station, Michigan, USA - KBS Miscanthus M7-2 | ecosystem: Host-associated > Plants > Roots > Rhizosphere > Soil ... | reverse complement strand
AGCGCGATGCGCCCGTCCTGCGGCAGGCGCTTCTCGGCGATGTCGAGCGAGGCCATGACCTTCACGCGCGAGACCATGGCCGGATGCAGCCCGCGGCGTGGCTCGACCACGTCGCGCAGCGTGCCGTCGACGCGATAGCGCACCAGCGCGCGCGATTCGAAGCTCTCGAGGTGCACGTCGGAGGCGCCCTCGCGCACCGCTTGCGTGAGGAGGGCATTGATGAGCCGGATGATCGGCGCGTCGTTCTCGGCTTCGAGGAGGTCGGCGACTTCCGGAAGCTGCTCGGTGAGCTTGGCGAGGTCGACCGATTCGCCCATGTCCTCGACGATGGTTTCGGCGGCCGAGGGCTCGCGCGTGTAGGCAAGCGCGAGGCAGTGGTCGAATTCCTCGGGCGTGAGGAGCACTTCGCGGATGGGCTTGCCCGCCATGCGGCGCACTTCCGCGAGCGTGGAGGCCTGCGGATACGGACGGATCCAGACTTCCAGCGTCCCGGAGACTTCGCGCGCCGCGAGCACCCCCTTCGCCTTCGCGAAGGTGTAGGGCAGCAGGCGCACGGCATGCGGATCGAGTTCGCGCGGGTTCACGGTTCGCTCGAGGGGCGCGGTCATTTCGGCGCAGCGCCCGGCGTGCCCGGTGGAGTGCCGAGCAGCTGCTTGTTCTGCTCTTCGATGGGCGGCATCGGCGTGGCCGCCGCGGGGGGCAGCAGCCCGTTCCACGGCAGCTGGATGTCGCCCTGCAGGTGGCGGATGTACTCGTAGCGGTCCGCGGTGAGGGAGGCCGCGCCCTTCTCGTCCTTCACGATGACGGGACGCAGGAAGATCATGAGGTTGGTGCGCTTGCGGCTGCGGCTCTCGTACTTGAAGAGCGCGCCGATCCACGGGATGTCGCCCAGCAGCGGAACCTTGTCCACGCTGGACTGCTGGTCGTCCTGGATGAGCCCGCCGAGCACCACGATCTGCCCATTGTCCACCAGCACCGTCGATTCGAGCGAGCGCTTGTTGGTGATGATGTCGGCCGATTGCACCAGCACCTTGTCGCGCGTGACGCTCGAGACCTCCTGGAAGATCTTGAGCTTCACGGCGCCCGCTTCCGACACGGTCGGCGTGACGCGCAGCGTGATGCCGATGTCCTTGCGCTCGATGGTCTGGAAGGGGTTGGTGGAGCTGCCGGAGGTCGGCGTGTAGCTGCCGGTGATGAAGGGCACGTTCTGTCCCACCACGATCTTGGCTTCCTCGTTGTCGAGCGTGAGGACGTTCGGCGTGGACAGCACGTTCGCGCCGGAATCGCCCTCGAGCGCGCGCGCGAGGAGCTGCAGGTTCGCGATCTCGATGTCGGTCCCGGGCAACTTGATCGTGCCCTTGATGAGGCCCACGTTGAGGCCATTTCCGGCGTTGCGCGGGTCCTGCGCGATGTTGATGATGTTGCTGCCCAGCGTCGTGCTGAAGTTGGTGCCGCCGAAGACGCTCTGGCCGCCGCCCACGTTGCCTGCGGCGTTCCACTGCACGCCGAATTCGGAGGCGCGGCCCGTGGCGACCTCGACGATGAGCGCCTCGACGTAGACCTGCTGGCGGCGCTGGTCGAGCGAGTCGATCACCGTGCGCAGGCTGCGATACACGGGCTCGGTCGCGGTGATGATGATCGAGTTGGTCGGCGGGTAGGCCTGGATGATCGAGCTGGTCGAGGCGATGGACGCGGGCGGGGTGGCGCTCGTGAGGGTCGACGTGCTCTGCGTCTGCGTGTTGCCCCCGGGCGTGGTGAGCGTCGTGGTCGAGCGCGACGACTCCGCCCCCGACAGGAGCGCGCGCAGCGTCTCGGCGATGCGCACCGCCTCGGCATTGCGCAGGAACACCACGTAGATGTTGCCGCTGCCGGCGCCCGGGGTGTCCAGGCCCAGGGCGAGCGACTTGATGCGCGCCATCGTCTGGGGCGCATCGCTGCGCACGAGGAGGCTGTTGGTCCGCGTGTCCACCGCGACCGCGGCCTTCGGCGGCGTGCCGGGGGTGCTGGGCGAGACCGACATCTCGGGCACCACGCGCTGGAGCATCTGCGCGATGTCGATGGCCGAGGCGTTGGCGAGCTTGATGATCTGGACGTCGGCGCCCGAGGGCAGGTCGATGGAGCGGATGATCCGTTCGATGCGCCGCACGTTCTCCGCGTAGTCGGTGATGACGATCGCGTTGTTGTTCGGGTACGCGGCGATGAAGTTGTTCGCCGTGACGAGCGGCCGCAGCACCGGAACGAGCTGCACCGCCGATTCGTTCTGCAGCATGAAGACCTGGGTGACGATGCGATCGCCCGGCACGCGCGCGGCCTGCTCGCCGACGGGACCAGCGTTGGTCTTCGCTTCGGCCTCGGGGACGATCTTCACGAAGCCGCCTTCCTCGACGGCGGCGTAGCCCTGGACGCGCAGCGCCGACAGGAAGATCTGGTAGAGCAGCTCGCGCGAGACGGGCTTGTCGGAAACGATGTTCACGGTGCCGGTCACGCGCGGGTCGAGGATGAAGTTGCGGCCGGTGTGCTGGCCCACGGTCTTGATCACGGACTGGATGTCCGCGTTCACGAAATTGACGGTGATCTTGTCGTCGCCGTTGGAGGCGGCGATCGGCGCGGGGTTCGCGGCGGGGGTCGCGGGCGCGGCCGGCGCCTGGGCTTGCGCAGCGAACGCGAAAAGCACGAGCGCCCCGGCGGCCACGAGGGCTGGCAGGCGGTTCACCCGCGCACTTAGAAACCGTGTCACGTATTTGGTCTTTGGCTTTGATTTATCGGGGCATTTTGCGCCTAAACGGCCGTCTTGTCAGCAAGGCGGCCGTCCCCGCGAAGGCGGGGATCCCGACAGAGGCGGACGCAACCGGGATCGGGGAGACCGAGCGTACCTGCTAAGGCTGAATGGAATATGAAACCTGGAGGGTCTGGCTGCCCCTCTGGATCTCGGCGTTGATCACCGAGGTGGTGGCGAATTGCTGGTAGAAACGCGCCAGGTCGCCGGAAGAGGCGACGGGCTGGCCGTTGATCTTCTTGATGACGTCGCCCGCCTGCAGGCCCAGCTTCTGCGCGAGGCTTCCGCTGGGGGCGGCTTCCATCCGCACGCCGCCGCCGGGCGGCATTCCGATGATGCCGAGGTAGGTGAGCTGGTTCGGGTCGCGCAGCGCCTCGTCCAGCTCCTTGCGCGAGAAGCTGTAGCTGCTGGCCGAGGATCGCGTCACGTTCATGCGGAATCCCGGGCTGCGCGAGCCGCGCGCATTGCCGCCGGCCGCCGCGACGCTTCGCGCGGCTTCGAGATCGATGCGCTCGCGCACGCCGTTGCGCGAAACGATGACGTGGTCGGGCTTCACCTCGAGCAGCTTCAGGCCCGGCGCGATCTCGCGCTCGACGAACACCGCGATGTCGCGGCCGCTTCCGGTGGAGAAGATCGCCGAGGCGATGGGCCCGCCGTCGGGAGCGACCACGCCCTTCAGGCGCAGCCCCGAGGACGAGGCGACGGTGGCCGACGAGGGCGGTGATGCTCCGAAGAGCTTCGCGATCGCCGCCATGTCCACGCCCGCATCGCCGGCCGGGGAGGTCGCGACTTGCGCCGGTGCCACGAACACCCAGGTCCAGTGCGCGAGCTGGAACGCGAGCACGAGTGTCAGCGCCACGATCGCCAACGTGCCGATCGCGCCGCTGGCCTGTGCGCCGTTCCTTGCCAATGCCGCCATGGACGAAATTCTACTTGGGCTGGCGCGCCAGATCGATGTCGACGTAGCGCCACGGCTCGTGGCCGAACGGATGCTTGCGGTAGTTGAGCAGCCAGGGATGCATGAGGATCGTGCCCATCTTGTAAGTCTCCACCATCCACGGCACGTAGACGCAGATGAGCTTCACCATCTTCGCGTACACGGCGTTGCGCTCGGGTCCATCGGGCAGGCGCTTGGCCTTCTCGTAGAGCTCGTTGTATTCCGGCAGGTCGAACATCGCGTAGTTGGCCTGCCCGATCGAGCCTTTCCACATGAGCTGCAGGAAGTTCTCGCCGTCGGGATAGTCCGCGATCCATCCGTAGCTGATCGATGGCACCTTGCCGAAGCGCGCTTGCTTGCGAAGCTCGGGCAGCTTCTCCACCTTGTCGAAAGTCACGCGGATCCCGATGTCGTCCATGGAGCGCTTCCAGAGCTGGTTGCGCTGGCGCTCGCGCAACGTGGGATACCACGCATGCTCCAGGACGAGCGGCGAGCCGTCGGGGTTCTCGCGATATCCGTCGCCGTCGCGATCGACGAACCCGAACATGTCGAGCAGCGCCTTGGCCCTGGCCGGGTTGTATTCGAGCGTCGGGCTCACGAACTTCGGGTCGTATCCCGCCACGGCGGGCGGCAGGGGCGTATACGCGCGCACGGACTGGAACTTGTCCAGGAGCGCGACCTGCTCGTCGATGCGGTACGCCATGGCGATCGCGCGGCGCAAGGCGATCCGCTCGGGGGAGTAGCCGCCGACATCGTTCTTGCGGCCGTCGATCTCGGTCTGCAAGTTGAACGTGGTGTACGTGACCCAAGCGATCTCGTCCGGCGTGGTCGTGATCCCGCGCTTCTTCAGGTTGGGCGCGAGCTCGCCGTTGGGCAGCGCGATCTGCCCGAAGTCCTCGGGCACGGGCCGGATATAGTCGTGCTCGTTGTTGAGGAACGCGAGCCAGCGAGGCTGGTCCTCGTCGATCACGTAGATCTCGATGCGTCCCACGATCGGGAGGCGCTGGCCCTTCAGGCGCGCGGCGATCTCATGCGAGCGCGGGTCGTCTCCGGCCTCGCCCTCGAAGTACTCCTGGCGAAAGCCGGGATTGGCCTCGAGCACGATCTTCGAGCCGCGCGTCCAGCTCTTGAGGAGATAGGGCCCCGTGCCGACGGGATGGGACTGGAAGTCGTCGCCGTAGTATTCGGCCACTTCGCGCGCGACGGCGGATGTGGCCGGCATCGCGAGCACGTACGGGAAGCCGAAGTCGGTGGTGTTCAGCTCGATGCGCAGCGTGTAGCGATCGATCGCGCGCAGCCCATCGATCGGACGGTCGTAGTCGTAGCGATTCGTCTTGCGCGCATCGGCCATCACCGTGTCCGCGCCCTTGATCTTTCCTTCCACGAGGAAGAGCCACTGGCTCTTCAGCTTCGGGTCGTACAGGCGGCGGATCGAATAGGCGTAATCCTGCGCGGTGAGCTCGCGCTTCTTTCCGTTGAGCGCGGGGTCGTCGGTGAAATAGACGCCGGGCTTCACGTGCAGGACGTACACGGTGCCGTCGGAATTCACCTCGGGGAGCGCCGCAGCCGCCCGCGGGCGCAGCTTTGCCGGACGCGCGAGATAGTCGTACTCGAGCAGCGAATCGAAGATCTGGTCGAGGATGATGCCGGAGGCTTCGTCGCTCTCGGCCTGGGGATCGAGCTTGCTCTCCCCGGAGCGGTAGGCCGTGCGCAGCACCTTGTTCATGTCGGCCGCGGGAACATTGAGGGCCGCTGCCGCAATGAAGCCGGCGGCGAAGGCCAGCGCTGCAAGCTTCATGAAACTCAATGCAGGGTGTGTGAAGGAGCGGCCGGCTCTTCCGCGCGCGCCTCGCCTTCGGGCGCGGGAGTGGCGTGGTGCACGACCATGCGCCAGCCGCCTTCGGTGAGCTCGTAGATGTTGGTGGCGAACACCGGCGTGGGCGTGCTCTCCGCGCCGGGCGGGGCAACCAGCTCGATCACGCTGTGCACGGCGAGCGCCTGGCCCGCGAACTTGCGCGCCTCGGTCGTGCGCACGCGAAGCGTGGCGCCGCCGGCGAAGATCTGCACCCAGCTTTCGCGCACCGCATCGAAGCCGGTGAGCCGCGGCCCGCGCGGATGGATGCAGACGACATCGTCGGTCTCCGCCCACACGGCCATCATGAGCGCGATGTTCGCGCGCTCGAAGGCCTCGTAGAACGCGTTCTCGGCGTCTTCGGGCGTGGGAAAGAGCTTGCTTCTGGGGCGCGTCATGGTCGACGAACGTAGCATAATAGTTGCCCCCCGTTTCGTCTTGCGTTCCTCCCTCCATGGCCAAATTCTTCCTGAACGGCGCCGGTATCGACTTCACCGCCGGCGACGACACACCTCTCCTCTGGGCGATCCGCGACTGGTTCGGCCTCACCGGCACCAAGTACGGCTGCGGGATGGCGCAATGCGGCGCCTGCACCGTCCACGTGGACGGCAATCCGACCCGTTCGTGCATCACCCCGGTGTCGGCGGTCGCGGGCAAGCGCGTCGTCACGATCGAATACCTCCCGTCGACCACGCAGGGCGCGACCTATCGCGCGGTGCGCCAGGCGTGGATCGACAAGGACGTCGTGCAGTGCGGCTATTGCCAGTCGGGACAGATCATGGCGGCCGTGGCGCTGCTGCAGAAGAACAAGTCGCCGTCGGACGCGGACATCGACGCTGCGATGAGCGGCAACCTCTGCCGTTGCGGCACCTACCAGCGTATCCGTGAGGCGGTGAAGGTCGCGGCGGCGTCGGTGCCCGCGGGCGCCGCGCCCGCCAAGCGCGAAGGGAAGAAAGCATGAAGACCTCCCGCCGCCAGTTCCTCAAGTCCTCGGCTGCTGTCGCCGGCGGCCTCGTCATCGGCTTCTATCTTCCGGAGGGCGGGCGCCGCGCGTTCGCGCAGCCGCAGGCCGGACCGATCCCGCCCAATGCCTTCCTTCGCATCGGCAAGGATGGATCGATCACGGTGATGGTGAAGCACCTCGAGTTCGGGCAGGGCGTGACCACGTCACTGCCCATGATCGTCGCCGAGGAGCTCGAGTGCGACTGGTCGAAGGTGCGCTACGCGCTCGCCCCTGCCGCGCCGGAATATGCGCACACGATGTTCGGCATGCAGATGACAGGCGGATCGTCGAGCGTGGTGAACTCGTGGGATCAGCTTCGCACCGTCGGCGCCCAGGCGCGCTCGATGCTCGCGCAGGCCGCGGCCGACCAGTGGAAGGTGAGCGTCTCGCAGGTGCGTGCGGAGAACGGCTCGATGGTGGGGCCGTCGGGCCAGCGGGCGACGTACGCCCAGCTCGCGGATGCGGCGGCCAGGCTTCCCGTGCCCGCGAGCGTGAAGCTGAAGGACCCGAAGGAATTCAAGCTCATCGGCAAGCCCACGAAGCGCATCGACTCGCTGGAGAAGACCGATGGCAGCGCGGTGTTCGGCATGGACATGAAGATGAAGGACCTGCACACGGCGTTGATCGCGCACCCGCCGGTGTTCGGCGCGAAGCTGAAAGGCTTCGGCGCGGACAAGGTGAAGCAGGTCCGCGGTGTCACTCACGTGATCGACCTGGGCAATTCCGTCGCCGTCGTCGGCAACCACTTCTGGGCGTGCAAGAAGGGACGCGACGCGCTGGAGCTCGAGTGGAACATGGGCCCGAACGCGGCGCTGTCGACCGCATCGCTCTCGCAGCAGTTCCGCGAGCAGGCGAAGACCCCGGGCACCGTCGCGAAGAAGGGCGACAACCCGGCCGCCGTCGCCTCCGCGGCGAAGAAGATCGTCGCCGAATACGAGGTCCCGTTCCTTGCGCATGCACCAATGGAGCCCCTCAACTGCACCGTGATCGTGCGCGACGATGGTGCGGAAATCTGGGTGGGCTCCCAATTCCAGGGCGTCGACCAGGCGGCCGCGGCGAAGGTGCTGGGCTTCAAGCCCGAGCAGGTGAAGCTGAACACCCTGCTCGCGGGGGGTGGCTTCGGGCGCCGCGCGAATCCCGTATCCGATTACATCGTCCAGGCTTGCGCGGTCGCGGCGAACCTCAAGGGCACTCCCGTGAAGGTTGTCTATTCACGCGAGGACGACATCCGCGGGGGCTTCTACCGGCCGATGTACGTGCATCGCGTGGAAGTGGGCCTCGATGCGCAGAACGGGATCGTCGGCTGGAACCACGCGATCGTCGGTCCGTCCATCGTCGGCGGCACGCCTTTCGAGGGCATGATGGTGAAGGACGGCATCGATCCCACGTCGACCGAAGGTGTCGCGGACACACCGTACGCAATACCGAACATGAATGTCGAGCTCCACACCATGAAGACCGGCGTTCCGGTGTTGTGGTGGCGTTCCGTGGGCCACTCCCATTCGGCCTTCGTGATGGAGACGATGATGGACGAGCTCGCCGCCGCGGCGGGCAAGGATCCGGTGGCCTTCCGCAGGGAAATGCTCGCCGGGCAGCCGCGCGTGCTGCGCGTGCTCGACCTCGCCGCGTCGAAATCGAACTGGGGTTCGCCGCTTCCGAAGGGACGCGCGCGCGGAATCGCCGTGCACGAGGCATTCGGAAGCGTCTGCGCGCACGTGGCCGAAGTGTCGCTGGACGGCGACGGGATCCGCGTCCACAAGGTCACGACCGCATTCGACTGCGGCCTCGTGGTGAATCCGCTCACGGTGGAAGCGCAGCTGCAAAGCGCGGTGGCCTTCGGCCTGTCGGCGGCGCTGCACAGCAAGATCACCTTCAAGGACGGCCAGGTGGAGCAGTCGAACTTCCACGATTACCAGGTGCTCAGGATGAACGAGATGCCCGTGGTCGAAGTGCACCTCGTGCCCGGCGGCGAGAAGCCCACGGGCGTGGGAGAACCGGGCACGCCGCCCATCGCGCCCGCGGTGGCCAACGCGCTCTTCGCGCTCACCGGCAAGCGCGCTCGCAGCCTGCCGCTCGGCGACCAGAAGTGGACGTGATTTGAAACAAATGTCTTCAGGACAGGCCGCGGATTCGCGTGCTAACTTGGTGCGTGCATGCACATAAAGGGTCTTCCTTCATGGCACTGAAATTGCACGGCTCCTCCTGATCCCGACCGGAGCGGGCGAACCCTTTCGCGGCCGCAGGGTCGGAATCGGCGAAGGGGAGTCCAACATGGAAATGAAGCATCTCGGTCACGATTGGCGAAACACGATTTGGAAGATCGTCAGCAACCCGGCCTTCGAAGTGGTGGCCGCGATCGCGGTGGTGATGCTGGCCACCTGGGTCGTGGTGACCGTCGAGGTCGAGGAGAAGAAGACGCTCTTCCCCGTTCCCTACGACGCGCGCCGCTAGCGTCGCGCCTCGGGCGCTTCGCGCTCGTCCTCGCCGCCGTCGCCATCGGCGGCTGTGCCTACCTCTCCGAAAAACAAGGTGAATTGATCTTCCGCCCCGCGCGCGATGCGTGGTGGGGATTCAGCCAGGACGTCACGGCATTCCAGGACCATTGGGTCCCGGTCGCCGAAGGCCAGCAGCTCCACGCCTGGTTCCTGCCGTCGCCGGATCCGAACGCCGCCGTGGTTCTCTACCTGCACGGCGCGCGATGGAATCTCACGGGAAGCGTCACGCGCATCGAGCGCTGGAGGCGCCTGGGCTTTTCCGTGTTCGCCGTCGACTACCGCGGCTTCGGGCGCAGCACGGACATCGCGCCCACGGAAGCCAATTCATACGAAGACGCGCAAGCCGCGTGGGACTATCTCGCGAAGGTCGCCCCGGGCCGCCCGCGGTTCATCGTCGGGCATTCGCTGGGCGGCGCGATCGCCGTCGAGCTCGCGCGCCGGCACCCCGAAGCGAAGGGCCTCGTGCTCGAGGCAACACTCACGTCCGTGCAGGACATGGTCGAGCAATCCGCGTGGGGCTTCCTGCCGGTGGGGCTCATCCTCACGCAGAAGTTCGACGCGCTCTCGAAGATCGGGGAAGTGAAGATGCCGGTCATGATCGTGCACGGCACCCGCGATTCCGTCGTGCCCTTCCAGATGGGAGAGCGCCTCTACGAGAGCGCGCCCGAGCCGAAGAGGTTCGTGAAGGTGGAGGGGGCCGGCCACCACAACCTTTCCGGCGCGGGCTTCGATGCCTATCGCCAGGCGCTCACCGAGCTTTTCGGGAACCGTTAACATCGCGGGATGCAGAGCCTCGACCTCGACGTCCTCGAGCGCGTCCTCGAATGGCGCCGTGCCGGACGGCGCGCGTGGCTCCTCACGGTCGCGCAGACGTTCGGCGCGAGCCCGCGCCCGCCCGGCTCGCTCGCGGCGATCCGTGACGACGGCATCCTCGTGGGCTCGGTCTCCGGCGGCTGCATCGAGGACGATCTCGTCGCGCGGCGCGAGGAATACCGCGGCCGCAGGCCCGGGTTCGCCGCCTACGGCGTGACGGCCGAGGAAGCGCGGCGCTTCGGCCTGCCGTGCGGCGGCGAGCTCGAGGTGATCATCGAGCCCGAAGTCGAGCCGCGGCACCTCGAGGAGTTGCTCGAGGCGATCTCGTCGGGACGGATCGTGGCGCGCCACGTGGACCTCGCAAGCGGGGCGTGGAGCTTTTCGTCCGCATCGCCCGTCGATGAGGTCGCGCGCACGGATTCACGATTCACGAGCATCCACGGCCCGCGCTGGCGGATGCTCATCATCGGCGGCTCCGAGATCGCGCATTACCTCGCGGAGATCGCCTCGACCGTGGACTTCCAGGTGTTCGTGTGCGATCCGCGCGAGGAATACCGTCAGGCGTGGCGCGCGAAGGACGCGCGCTGGGCCCAGGGCATGCCCGACGACGCAGTCGTCGCCTTCAGGCCCGATGCGCACAGCGTGATCCTCACGGTCTCGCACGATCCCAAGCTCGACGACATGGCGCTCATCGAAGCGCTGAAGAGCGATGCGTTCTACGTGGGCGCGGTGGGCTCTTCGCGAACGAGCGCGGAGCGGCGCAAGCGCCTGGCCGGATTCGAGCTCACGCCGCAGCAGGTCGCGCGGCTTCACGGTCCCGTGGGGCTTTCGATCGGCTCGCGCACGCCACCCGAGATCGCGGTGTCGATCCTCGCGGACCTGATCGCGGCCCGCAACAGCATCGTTCTGGAGAAATCGCAGGAAAACGCGAGGAGGAAGTCTTCATGAGGCGCCGTTTCATCCTGGCCGCAATCGCGGCTTTCATTGCCGCAAGCTCGTGGGCGCAGCCGGCCGCGTATCCCGCCAAGACCGTGACCATCATCGTGCCGTATGCGCCGGGCGGGCTGCCGGACACGATCGCACGGGTGGTCGGCCAGAAGCTCTCCGACAAGTGGGGTCACGCCGTGGTGATCGATAACCGTCCCGGGGGCAACGGCGCGGTGGCGGCCCAATACCTGATCAACCGCCCGGCCGACGGCTACACGCTGATGATGACCGACCTCGCCACGTTCAGCATCAACCCGTTCATGTACCGGTCGATGGCCTACGGCGAGAAGGACTTCACCTTCGTCTCGCTCACCGCTCGCGCGCCGCTCTTCCTCGCGCTCCATCCGTCGATTCCCGCTGCCACATTTCCCCAGTTCGTGGCGCTCGCGAAGGCCAACCCCGGCAAGTACTCGTACGGATCGTCCGGGGTGGGCAGCATCATGCAGCTCGTCATGGAGTCGGTGAAATCCACGCTGGGCATCGACGTGCTGCACGTTCCGTTCAAGGGGACGGGACAGTCCGTTCCCGCCGCGGTCTCGAACCAGGTCTCGCTCGTGATCTCCGCGTATCCGTCGCTCCAGGGTTTCGCCAAGGACGACAAGTTGAGGCTGATCGCGGTCACCACGGAAAAGCGCTCGCAGCTCGCGCCCGACGTGGTTCCCATCGCCGAGACCGAGATTCCGGGATTCGACCTCGCGCCCTACATCGGGGTCACGGGTCCTGCAGGGATGCCCGCCGCGGTGGTGGACAAGATCGCGGGCGACATTGCCGAGGTGTTGCGCGACGGGCCGACCCTCGAGCGCCTGCGCGGGCTGGGCATCGACGCGGTGGGCGGCGGCCCGCGCGAGTTCGCCGCGCAGCTCGCCCTCGACAAGGCGCGCGTCGAGAAGATCGTGAAGCAGGCCGGCATCAAGCCGGAGTAGGCCGACGGTGGCGGACGTGCGCGTGCTGCTTCTGTGCGGCGGTCGCGCGTCGCGCTTCGGCTCCGAGAAGTTGCTGGTACCCGTGAAGCGCCGCGGCGAG
>Ga0068871_100002819_pt1 | contig 11894 bp, 10 predicted proteins | sample KBSMisM72_FD_72750 | JGI IMG/M metagenome (GOLD analysis project Ga0068871, IMG submission 72750) | Miscanthus rhizosphere microbial communities from Kellogg Biological Station, Michigan, USA - KBS Miscanthus M7-2 | ecosystem: Host-associated > Plants > Roots > Rhizosphere > Soil ... | reverse complement strand
TTGATCGAGACAACCAACCGGACTGTGTCGACCTGGACGACGACAATGACTGCTTCCCGGATTCCGTTGACGCATTCCGGCTCGACAATACTCAATTCCTCGAACCTAATACTGCTGAACCCACGGACGGGCCGGATATCGTTTTCAGCAGCAATCGGGATGGCAACTGGGAGATCTATGGAATGCAAGAAGACGGAACACAGGTTGTGAGACTGACGACCAATCAGGGTTCCGACACTGAGCCCGCACTGTCTCCAGATAAGAGCAAAATCGCCTTCACTAGTACGCGTGATGGCAACCGCGAAATCTACTGGATGCTGGCGGATGGATCGCAAGTAACGCGTCTGACATCTCATCCGGCAAACGATCGAAACGCAGCCTGGGCACCCGATGGAAAAAGGATCGTATTTACAAGGTTCAGTGACTTCAAAAGAAGGATTTACTCGATCAATATTCCCGACTGTAACGGCGAGACCTGTCCAATACCGGATGCAACTCGTCTCACTACGCGAACGAGTGATGAACCGACCTGGTCACCAAACGGTTGCAAGATCGCCTTCGCCGGTCCAGCTGGGAGTGGACGCCATTCGATTTTCTCGATGGACTACAACGGCGAGAATCTGCGAACCCTGACAAGTTTTCAACAATTCTCATTTGCCTATCACCCCAGCTGGTCTCCTAACGGCAGACGGATCGCCTTCGCCAGATTTATCTGGCAAGTGAGCAGGATTTACACGATGAACTCTGATGATGGCTCAGATGTGAGGGTAGTGCCCTTAACCGGCTCCGTCTTTGAACCGGCATGGGGAATCAACGGAAGGATAGCCTTTCGTTCCAACCGGGAGATCTACTCAGCTCGATCATCTGACGGATCTCGACTAAGGCGATTTACAAGGAATACGGCATCCGACGGTTGGCCCGACTGGTAGAAGGGCTTCAAAGTGATGTCACCCGCGCCGCATTCGTGATTTATTCGCGGAGTTGAGTTATACCACTTTCAGACCCCTGCGTCTGAAAGTACTAACGGTCCAGTCCTGCAAAAAACTGCCGCCACGATAGGAAGCAGTGATTTTACTCCCATCGCAGAGCGAGGTCGGTACGAAGAAGCACATACCGGAAATGCGTGTAGCTCGTTATTGAAATACGATTAGCGCTAGCGTGAGCTTTGTGCAGAGCTCGTAAGCGTGGTTTGTTTCTTGCTTGGGTTCTCTCTGGGGTTTAGATCCACACGAAAAACGTACAGAGTGCGAGGAACAAAACATGATCTCGATAATTGGATGGATAATTTTCGGACTGATCGCAGGGCTGATTGCCAAAGCCATCATGCCAGGAAGAGATCCCGGAGGGGTCATCATTACGATACTCCTCGGCATCGCGGGCTCTCTCATCGGCGGTTTTGTTGGCCAGGCCTTATTCGGATATGGTCGTGCTGTTAATGATACTGGCGATCTGAGCCGGCCGGGGTTTTTAATGAGTCTCGTTCTGGCGGTGGTTGGGGCCATCGTACTGCTTGCTCTTTACAGGTTGATCAGAGGGCGCACAACTCGCGTTTAGGTCTGGAAATCACTGATGTACGATTGCATTGTTGTTGGCGGCGGACCAGCAGGTCTTTCTGCGTCCCTATTCCTTGCGCGCTACCGCCGTCACACACTGACCTTTCACCACAACAGCCCTCGTAACGAATATGCCCACGGCGTTCATGGGTTTCTGGGGCATCACGGAATCTCTCCTGCTGAGCTCTTAGCACGCGGACGCGATGAAGTCACAGCTCATGGCGGACTGATCATCGAAAGTTGCGTGACCGGAATTGAGCAACTCACAAACAAAAATTTCCGCGTCTACACCGGCAATGGAATTCAAGATTCCCGCACCTACGATGCTCAACGCATTTTACTGGCAACGGGGCTGCGCGATGTGACACCCGACTGCCCTGGCTTTCGCGAATTCTATGGTTTCAGCGTCCATCACTGTCCCGACTGTGATGGTTACGAATGCATCGATAAGCGAATTGCTGTGCTTGGAAGTGGTACGAAGACAGTTGGATTCGCGTTAGGTTTGTTGACCTGGACCAACAAGATAACGCTGGTCACTGACGACGGGGCCAGTCTAAGTGAAGACGATCGGACGCAACTCGCCGCTTTCGATATTGGCGTACGAGAACAAAGCATTAAGGCACTAGAGGGAGACTTGAAGTCGAGGCAATTACGACGAGTGTTATTCAATGAAGGTGACGCGTTGGAGTGTGACGTACTCTTTTTCAACCTCGGAAATCAACCCGCAAGCCATCTCCACGAAATGCTCGGCTGCAAGCTCGACGAAGAGTGCGGTTTAGTGTGGGTTGATCGTACCCAACAAACGAGTGTTGAAGGCGTCTACGCTGCGGGCGACATCACACCAAACTCTCAGTTGGCCGTTGTTGCAGCGGCCGAAGGCGCAATGGCTGCCATCCATATCCACGATTCGTTAATCCCCTCCGAGCGCAAGCCAAAATAACCTTACGGTGCAGACGCGTGTACTACTTCACCTTCGCAAACCGTAGTGCCCTGATGCGGCCCGTGCTCAACAAGAAGCCATCGATGTGGTTCTGTTTGTTTCGCGTGAAGCGAAGACTACCCGTGCCTGGGGCGGAGAAGGTGTCAGCGAACTGCAAGGCCAGCGGAGTGTCGGTATCAAGACCGTTTCTCGCAAGCATTAATTTGTCTCCCGAGCGCGTTATCGTGTAGGACGCTTCGATCTCGTCGCTGTGATACGTGCCGGTGAATTCTGCAAGCTGTTGTGATGTGTAGGTTGCCGGCTTTACTGATTCGTGGACGATAAACACTTTGCCATTCGCAGCGGTAAACATCTGCAACGGAGCGCCAGGCCGCGGTGATTTAAACGTAATCTCGATGCGATCGGGAACGCCCAACATCAGAAACCGATTGTTACCGAGTGGCGCTAACTCGCTTTCACTGCCGCCGCGCGAATAGAACAATTTTCCGTTCTTCACATAAATGCGTCTGAAGTTGTTGCTCGCAAAGTTGAAGTAAGAGCCTGCTACAGCTGTTAACTCCTCTTCCGGAACTTGTTTGGGTTTCGGCGCCGGCAGGCTTGCCTCGTCATTGGGCTGTTCAGTTCGTTTGAAATCATCCGCGAGGTAAATATCGGCAATTTGCCTGGTCAGTCGTCCCGATTCGATGTTTGATAAGTTGCACAGACAAATCACTGAGAAGCGCTGGTCAGGAAAGCGGATCATGTCAGAGGTGAAGCCATAAGAAGCGCCGCCGTGACCGATCACTTTCAGACCTCTGTAGGTTTCAATATCCAGGCCAAAAGCATAGTCGATCTTTTCACCGCTATTCAGTGTTCCCGGCGTGATTAGCTGAGAAATCAAATCCGGTCCCGCAGTCATTTTGTTCGCGTAGAAATTCTGATCCCAGAGGACTAAATCATCGACTGAGGTAAGCAGTCCACTCGGGCCAGCCTGAGGGTGAAGCACCATTTCAACCGAAAAGCCGCCGGGCCGCGGAGAGTAACCCGTCGCGCGGTTCTTCACGATTTCTTTACCGTCATCAACAAAGCTGGTGTGCGACATTTTCAGTGATTGAAAAATATTCTCCTCAGCAAACTCGCGAAGAGATTTGCCGCTTACGGCCTTAACGATTTGTGCCAGGAGGATGTACCCGGAATTGCTGTAGAGGTATTCACTGCCGGGAGTGAAATTGAGTTCCTTCTGACGCGCGATCATCTTTATGACATCCTCGGTCGTCGCATTCTGTTCAAAGAGTCCGGCCAATTGCAGCAGATGCGGGTATTCGCGAATGCCGCTGGTGTGGTGAATGAGTTGTCGAATAGTGACCGGGTTTGAATATCGCGGGAGCTGCGGCAGGAACTTGTGAATATCGTCGTCGAGCGAAAGCTTTCCCTGGCGCGCGAGGATGGCGATGCTGGCGGCAGTGAATTGTTTTGAAGTGGAGGCGATATTGAAGATTGTCTTCGACGATATCGGAATTCGATAATCGAGGTTAGCCATGCCGTAGCCGCGTGCATGAACGACTCGTCCGTCCTTAATGATCGCGACTGCACATCCGGGAGATTCGGGTTTGTCCCATGCGGCAAATAACTTATCGACTTGCGCTTCGCGCGGTATTCCCGCGCCGCCTTGCGCAAATGTGTGCGGCGTGAATATTAAAACGACCAGTATCAGAAGGAATGACCTGGACATCTTCGCTCGACCTCCCCTGGGATTAAGCGCACATTCAAAATTCAAGTTCCAAAAAGATCTTTTTTTGCTATGCGAGGGATTGGCTGTTAAGGAAGTGAAGACTCTTAATCCACAGATTACAAAGAGTCGGTGATTAAGCTGACGGCTTGCCCAACGTGGAGTTGGCCCGTTTGGACCACCGTGCCATAGACGCCCGCGTTGTTCGCGTTCATCCGCACGACAGATTTCAGCACTCGACCATCCTCTTGCTTAGCGGTGTCAGGGTCCAAATTGATCATCATGCAGCGTACGTCGCGGGCAGTGACGCTCACGGCAGCCCCGGCTTCGGCGCCGCCAAATACCAGTCGACCGCCGACCCACGTGTCCTCGTCGAACGGCTCTGCAGCGTCTGTTTCCAGCACGATGTTGGCTCGAAATCGCCGGGTGTCCAACTCCACTCCCGCTTCACGACAGATCGTGGCTATGGTTGTACGGCTGATTACGGACACTGACGCATCGTCGAAGATCCCGTGCTTGAGCTGCATCATTTCCACAGGATTGCGGAACCGCTCGGCGATCTCATTCTCGAGTGCTTTGCTGTGCAGTTCGACTTCCGCCCCTGAGGGTGTGCGGACATGTGTCGGAAGTGGTTCGCCGGTGCTCTCGTCGAGACGAGAAGGTCGGTAGAGCAGCAGTTCCGGCAAGCGACTCGCCGACAACCATGGAAAGCCGCTCTGGTCACCGATGCGTCGAAACGCAAAACGTCGATCGCCGTCCAGGCCGTGCCAGCCGAGGAACGCCGACTCTGCCGGAGTGCCGGCCATCGATTTGATGGGATAACGCACAAGCTCCCGGACGTGCCCGATGAGTTTCATCGCAACACTATACCGCAAGCCTGAAACTTAAAGATCGGCGCTGTTACCAGCGTGGTTCGCGATTGCCGCCGCCAAAGTTCTTACCACGACCGCCACCACCGCCGCGATTACCGCCGTAGCCGCCACCGCCATTGCGATTGCCGCCGCCGCCGAATCCACGGCCGCCACCACCACCGCCGCGACTCTCACGCGGTTTTGCTTCGTTTACCTTCAAAGCCCGGCCACCGACTTCGCGGCCATTCATTTGCTCGATGGCAGCTGCGGCCTCTTCCGGGGTGGACATTTCAACGAAAGCAAAACCTCGCGAACGACCCGTCATGCGATCCTCTACTACACTTGCCGATGAAACCGTGCCTGCCTGGGCAAACAATTCCTGCAGGTCTTCGCTGGTGGTTTGGAACGAGAGGTTTCCAACATACAGTTTTGTAGACATTCAGATTTACTTTCTCCCTTTTTGGGATGAAAAAGAAGCTGCGAAAAGGTTTGGCTTCGGCGTAACGGTAGTGGTCGAAGGACCAGGTTCGGATGCTCTTTCAAGAACAGAGCGGCTTCTAAAGTTTGACAAACAGCCCGCTCCCGAACTATCCAAACGTCCAGCGCTAATCCATTTGAGCGCGGGGCGCATCACCGTTGATGCGCGAGAGAAGGGTTAACTGCGGGTATCATGCCCTATAGGCACAACTGGTTGCAAGCAGGGGCAAGGCGAATATTTGAGTGAAATCGAACCAAAATGTGTAAAGAGTTTTGTCGGATTAGTCACAAAAAGTCGTTGACTGATACGTTGCTGGGTGTATAATTCGGTGCGTTGCGGGTGGTGCTGATGCCCAAACGTCAGCTAGGTTGCAAAGACGGCCATCCAATTCAAAATTGATAGTGCCCGCCAGTGCCAGCTCGGCCGCCGATCGCGCCCCCCGCAGTCGCTACCTTCGAGCTGGCACAGCTCTTTTAAATCCGCGTTTATCTGCGTACATCTGCGGCCAACCTTAACTTTTCAGCTTCAGACCTCGCAGTGACTATAGTTTCTCGCTCATCAATCGTCAGCAGCTTCCGATCCCTGAGCACACATTCGCCATCAATGACCACCGCCTCCACGTCATCCGGCTGCGCAGAATAGACAAGCGCCGAAACCACCTCTGCAACGGGTGTCGAGTGCAATCGATCGAGCCGCACCACCGCCAAGTCCGCACGCTTCCCTGTTTCAATACTTCCGATGTCACCATCGAGGCCCAGCGCCCTCGCACCGTCGATCGTGGCCATGCGCAGTGCGCGACTCGCAGGCAGGACTTCCGGTCCATGTAATGCCTTTTGAAGGAGTGCCGCGCTGCGCATTTCCGTGAACATGTCGAGCCGGTTGTTACACGCCGCTCCGTCAGCTCCCAACGACACCGAAACTCCCTGCTCCAACAACTTCACGATCGGGGCGATTCCGGAACCGAGTTTTAGATTTGACGACGGACAGTGGGTGACGTTCGTTTGCGTTGTTTTCAGTGTCTCGATCTCGTCGTCACTGAGATGAACACAATGCGCCAGAGCAACGTGACGACCTGTCAATCCGAGACTGTCGAGGTAAGTAATATTTCGCAGGCCAGTCTCCTGCTCCACCATTTCGCACTCGGTTGTGTTTTCCGATGCGTGCGTATGAATCATCACACCGCGAGATCGGGCCAACTGTGCCACCTTCTCCAACAATTCATGAGTACAGCTAACCGCAAAGCGTGGCGCAAAACAGTAGCGAATTCTTCCACTCGCTTTGCCGTGCCATTCTTCAAGAAGCTCAACCGACTCAGCGATGGAATTCGAAGTCTGTTCCTGCAAAGCACGAGGGACTTCGTCGCCTTTGTCCATCATGCACTTGCCGACCGTGGCTCGAAATCCGCTTTCCTCGACGACTTTGAAAACTTCGGCTGTGTGATTCACGGTCTCCATCGTGAGTGCACAGGTGGTGCCACCTTTGATCAGTTCGGCAATACCAAGACGTGCCGACGCTCTGATCGAAGCAGCAGAGTGGGCCGCCTCCATGGGCCATACTCGCTGTTTCAACCAATCGATGAGAGCAAGATCGTCGGCTGCGCCGCGAAAAATTGTCTGACAAAGATGAATGTGTGTTTGTACAAAACCGGGAATGACAGCACAGTCAGCAGCATCGATCACGGTGTCGGCCGTCTGTCCTGTGCCCCCAATCTCTACGATACGTTGATCTCGGACAAGCAGATTGCCACGCACAATGGAGTTTCGACCATCCATCGTCACAAGCGTGCCGTTCTTTATTAGAACTGATGACATTCCGAGACAGTTTACGCCACAAAAAGGGCCACAAGAGGCACAAAATGCACAAAAAGCACAAAGAAGAAGGATCCTTTTTTGTGCCTTCTGTGCTTTTTGTGCCGTTTGTGGCTTACTTCGTGGCGGCCTTTACAGCTTCCGGCTCTTCGCGAACGGGAAGACCGAGCTTCACCTTCACATCGCGTTCGATCTTTCGCAGTGTTTCCGGATTCTCTCGCAACGCGACTTTGGCATTTTCGCGGCCCTGGCCGAGTCGTTCGCCCTTGTAAGAGAACCAGGCGCCACTCTTTTCAACTGCCCTTTGCGCAACTGCGAGATCCAGCAGGTCACCTTCACGCGAAATGCCTTCGCCATACATGATGTCGAATTCACACTCGCGGAACGGCGGCGCAACCTTGTTCTTTGCCACTTTAACTTTGGTGCGATTGCCAACCACGCGATCGCCGTCTTTGATCGCGCCGATGCGACGGATATCGAGTCGAAGGGTAGAATAAAACTTGAGCGCGCGGCCGCCGGTGGTCGTTTCCGGACTGCCGAACATCACGCCAATCTTTTCTCGGATCTGGTTGATGAAGATGAAGCAGGTGTTTGACTGTGCCACGATCGCCGTGAGCTTGCGCAACGCCTGCGACATCAAGCGCGCCTGCAAGCCTGGCAATGAATCACCCATCTCGCCGTCGAGCTCTGCGCGTGGAACGAGTGCGGCAACAGAATCGACGACAATCACGTCAACGCCATTCGAACGTACGAGCGCTTCGGCAATCTCGAGCGCCTGTTCACCGGAATCCGGTTGTGAAATCAGCAACTGGTCGATGTCGACTCCGAGCTTGCCGGCATAGTCGGCATCCATCGCATGCTCGGCATCGATGTACGCGGCGACGCCACCTGCTTTCTGAGCTTCCGCCACGATGTGAAGCGCGAGCGTCGTCTTGCCGGAGCTCTCTGGGCCATAAATCTCGACGATGCGGCCCCGCGGCACTCCGCCGACGCCGATAGCAGCGTCGAGGCTGAGCGAAGTCGTGGAAATTGCCGGTATATCCGACACCTCACGTTCGCCCAATCGCATAATCGATCCCTTGCCAAACTTCTTTTCAATGTTTGCTAAAGCCGCTTCAACAGCGCGGCCGCGGTCTGCATTTGCTCGGTCATCAGCCATTACATACATCTCTTTCTTCCGCTCCTCTTCTCAAAGTGAGCAGATGATAGCACAGTGTTTCACACTTGCAACAGACAATTTTCGCTTGAGGGGTGAGGTTTTTGAAACGACCCCTCGTGAGGTAAAGTGCGTGTTCGAGCATGCACTTTACCACATCTTGTAAATCCTGAACATCAGGTTAATCCTGTCAAAAAATTACCGATCCGCTCCACGAGATCAGGACTACTCTGTAATCGTTCCATCTCGGCCACTATCGCCGACCCAACGACCACAGCATCCGCATAACGATGCACATCAGCAACCTGCGCCGCGCTCGAAATTCCAAACCCTACCGCTACGGGCAGCTCTGAAAACTTCCGTAAACGATTCACGAGCTTTTCGGCTTCGGCGCTCACTGTTTCACGAGTTCCAGTCACGCCGGCACGCGAAACAGCATAGATAAACCCGCTCGCGCGTTCGGCAACCAGCTTCAAACGCTCATCAGTCGAGGTCGGCGCCACCAGGAAAATCATGTCCAGATCACAAGCACGCAATTCACTTTGAAATTCACCAGCCTCTTCGGGCGAGAGATCCGTAACGAGAACGCCATCAAGCCCGGCATTCTTCGCGCTCTCAGCGAGTCGCTTCAAACCAAACTGAAACAGCGGGTTGTAGTAGCTGAAGAGAATTATCGGAATATCGATCTGGTTTCGAGCGTGAGCGACGGTGTCCAGGATTTCCTGGAGACCAAAGTTATTCCTGAGTGCTCTTTCCGAGGCACGTTGAATCACGGGACCATCAGCCATCGGATCGGTAAACGGAACGCCGAGTTCGATCAACGTCGCGCCCGAGTGAGCGAGAGTAACGAGGAGTTTTTCGGTAGTGGAGAGATCGGGATCGCCGGCGGTGATGAAAGGAATGAATCCCTTCTTACCTGCGCGCCTGAGAGTTGTGAAAGAGTCAGCGATGCGTCCCAAAGCGTTACGCCCCCAACTCTTCGCGAACGGAATTTATATCTTTGTCACCACGGCCCGACAGATTCACGATCAGGAGTTGGTCCCGTTTCATCTGCCGCGCCGTTTTGATCGCGTGGGCTACAGCGTGAGCCGACTCGAGTGCGGGAATGATCCCTTCGAGTTTCGAGAGGAGTTGAAACGCTTCGAGGGCATCGCTGTCGGATACTGAAACGTATTCGACGCGCCCGGCATCGTGCAGAAACGCGTGTTCTGGACCGATCGATGGATAATCGAGACCCGCCGAGATCGAATGAGTCGCAGCAACCTGCCCGTTGTTGTCCTGCAACACGTAACTCATTGTTCCCTGCAACACGCCCGGGCGCCCACCGCCTGAGCCGTTGAAACGCGCCGCGTGTTGGCCCAACTCGTTGCCTGAACCGCCGGCTTCCACACCAATCATCTTGATCGACGAGTCAGATAGAAACGGATGAAAGAGCCCGATGGAATTCGATCCACCACCGACACAGGCAATCAGACCATCCGGCAGACGCCCTTCCTGTTCGAGGATCTGAGTGCGTGCTTCGCGTCCGATTACACTTTGGTAGTCTCGCACCATGAGCGGGTAGGGATGTGGACCAAGAGCGCTGCCGAGCAGGTAATAGGTGTCGCCGACATTTGTGACCCAGTCGCGCAGCGCTTCGTTAATTGCGTCTTTGAGAGTTCGCGAGCCGGCGTTTACTTCACGAACTTCCGCGCCGAGCAGTTGCATGCGAAAAACGTTCAACTCCTGACGACGCATGTCTTCGGCGCCCATGTAAACCACACAATCGAGTCCAAACAACGCGCAGACAGTCGCGGTTGCGACGCCGTGCTGACCCGCGCCCGTCTCGGCGACGATGCGTTGCTTGTTCATGCGACGAGCGAGCAGGACCTGGCCAATCGTGTTGTTGATCTTATGCGCGCCGGTGTGCAGGAGATCTTCGCGTTTGAGGTAGATTGTCGCGCCGCCGCAGTAGTCGGTCAGTCTTGCGGCGTGGAAGAGGGGCGTGGGTCTGCCGGCGTAGTTGTGCTGAAGCTCGTGAAGTTCTGATTGGAAAGATTCGTCGTCACGGCTTGCGAGATACGCAGCGGTCAATTCCTCGAGCGGCGCCATCAACGTTTCCGGCACAAAGCGACCGCCGTACTGTCCCCAGTGGCCCAAAGCATCCGGCTGTGTGATTGAACTCATTCGATATAGGTCCAATAGGTCCTATAGGACCTATCTCAGACTCCTGGTAATTTTTCTTGTAATGGCGGCGCCACCGAGACGCGGTCTCGTCCTGAATTCTTCGACACATACAGCGCGCCGTCGCTCGCGGAGTAGAGCATTCGCTCGGAGGTCGCGTTCTCCGGACATCCCGCGACGCCGATGCTCACAGTCACATTCCCAACACTCTCAACACGCTTACCACTCAACACCACTCGCAAACGCTCAGCAGCCAGAACAGCTCGCTGAAGATCGACGCCGGCGAGCAGCAACGCGAACTCTTCGCCGCCAAGTCGCGCTGCGGTGTCGTTGTCGCGCGAGACGTCTTTCAACGTCTGCGCGATCTGGCGGATGACCATGTCGCCCACTGGATGTCCAAACTTGTCGTTGACGGCTTTGAGATGATCGATATCGAGCATCAGCAAAGCGCAAGGCACTCGATAGCGACGCCATCGTTCAACTTCACGAGCAAGCGCAACACGGAAACGCCGGCGATTGGCAAGTCCCGTCAACGAATCCAGATCAGCGTCCGCGCGCAACAGATCGATCTTCTGCCGCAGCAACACCAGTTGTTGTGTTCTCTCAACCAACAGGTCGAGCTCGTGTGGCAATGAGAAGTAGTCAAAGGCGCCTTCGACCATCGCACCGTATCTCAGGCTCACAGTCGAGTGTTCGGATCCGGCCAGCAGCAACGGAATTCCATCTTCTGATTGCGCGAGCAACTTCGCCAGTTCTTTAAATCGCAAGCCACGCGTCGACGCGTGTGCAATGACGAGATGTGGTCGGGTTCGGGTCAACGACACCATCGCGGCGGCGCCGTTTGAAACCCCGAAAACGTCTATACCTCGCGCAGAAACGGCATCGACGAACTCGGGCTGCTTCTCTTCCGCAATCAGCAAGACGCGGCCGCGCGCACGCTCTGAAGGTCGGGTAATTGGTTCTTTTTCAGGCCGCGGGGTCATAGTTAGACTAACAGGGGTCGACGGGTCCAATAAATTTATAAAGGGAGGATGTTCTGAAAGTTTTATGTTTTGGGGCAAGACTTAGAATACTCCGGCACCAAGGGCAAGCTCAAGGTTTAACACTCTTGGCCGCGGTTACAAACGCGCGCATGCGGGCGTGGTTTTTTGTTCCGGGGCTGGTCTCGAGTGAACTGCATGCATCGATGGCATACGGGCGAACAGTTTCAATGGCTTCGGCGACATTTTCGGGTGAT
>Ga0068871_100002814_pt1 | contig 11903 bp, 3 predicted proteins | sample KBSMisM72_FD_72750 | JGI IMG/M metagenome (GOLD analysis project Ga0068871, IMG submission 72750) | Miscanthus rhizosphere microbial communities from Kellogg Biological Station, Michigan, USA - KBS Miscanthus M7-2 | ecosystem: Host-associated > Plants > Roots > Rhizosphere > Soil ... | reverse complement strand
GTGACGCGCGATGTAGTCCATCCACGACATGCCATTGAGCTGCAGGTCGAACGCGGTCTCGGAAGGGTAGGTGGCGCCGTGCACGAAGAGGAGGATCTTGTCGCCCTTCACTCCAGTCATGCCTTCGGGGTGCTTGTTGCGTACGTAGAGTTCGATACCCGGATCGATTGCCGCCACCATGAACTCTTCCATGACGATGCGGGACGCTGCAGCCCCGTCAGCCTTGGGCATCGACGTGCAGGCGGAGAGAAACGCAGCAAAGACGAGACCGGCAAGAACGCGGTTAATCATGTCTTCCTCCCTTGTGGTTGACCTCGCGCAGGTGGCTGGCGAGCTTCGTTGAGCGTCCGCTTCCTGTCAATCAATTTGGCGGCGCCGAAGGCTGATATGGGTGGAGCGGTGCCAACCTGCTTGGCTGATCTCTGCCGACGTGAGCAGTCGTCCGCGTTAGGGAGCCGAGAAGCTGACCCTCGATAGCGCCGCGGTCGGCCATTGCCGGCAGGCACCTGAAAGAACGGGCCCAAACGGCGACGCCTTGGCACCCATAATCGCCGACCAGTTTGCCCGCAAAGGGGACCCATGAAGTCCATCCGTACCCGAGCCGTCGTGGCGCTTTGCGCTGCCATGATCTGCGACGCGGCCGCTGCGGACGAGGGTATGTGGACCTTCAACAACTTCCCCGCCGCCAAGGTTGCGCAGAAGTACGGTGATCCGCTGACCCAGTCTTGGCTGGACCATGTCCGCCTGTCGTCAGTGCGTATCTCGAGTGGCTGTTCCGCCTCCGTGGTTTCGGCGCAGGGCCTGGTAATGACCAATCATCATTGCGCCCGCCGCTGCATCGAGAACCTGTCCGGAATCGCCGGCAAGGACTACAACCGCGACGGTTACTTCGCCAGGGAGCAGGTCGACGAGCCCCGATGTCCGGGGATGGAGGTGAACCAGCTGGTAGACATCGTTGACGTCACGCCCCGCATGGAAGAGGCCACGCACGGCATGTCCGCCAAGAGCTACGCCGACTCCCGTAAGGCTGTCACCGCCGCCATTGAAAAGGAGTGCGCCACCTCGGACGACTTCCGCTGCGAGGTCGTAAGTTTGTACGGTGGCGGCCGCTACGACCTGTACCGCTACCGCCGCTTCCAAGACCTCCGCCTGGTCTTCGCGCCGGAGGAAGCCATCGCATTCTTCGGCGGGGACCCCGACAACTTCAACTTCCCGCGTTACGACCTGGACGTGTCGTTCATCCGCATTTACGGCCACGATGGTCGGCCAATGGCGATGGACGATCACCTAGTCTGGTCCGACGGCGCGATCCGCGAAGGTGACGTCACCTTCGTCGCGGGTAATCCCGGTCGTACCTCGCGTGAGAAGACGTTGGCGCAACTCGATGACGAGCGCGACTTCGTGCTGCCGCGCCATATGAATCTTGCCTCGGAGATGCGAGGCAGGTTGTCGGAGTACCAGCATCGCGGTAGCGAGCAGCGGCGCCATTCCAACGGGAACTTACTCGGCTACGAGAACTGGCTCAAGGCGATGAAAGGGGGACACGCCGCGCTGGCGACCGCGACCTTCCACGCCAAGCTGACCGAGGCCGAGCGCCAGCTGCGCGCCGCAGTCACAGCGCGTCCCGAACTCGCCGCGGCCTACGGCCTCACTTGGGACCGCATCGCGGACATCGTGAAGCGCGGGCAGGAATTGCGTCCGGAATACGAAGCTCTGGAATCCGGTCCGGAGTCCGAGCTATTCCGTATCGCCCGCGGCCTGCTGCGACACGGTGACGAGCTCAGCAAGCCCAATGGCGAACGACTGAAGGAATACGCCGATGCCCGGCTGCCCCAGCTGAAGCAGGGCCTGCTGGCCGACCGTCCCATCTACGAAGAATTCGAGATTGCCCGTCTGGGTTGGTGGCTGACGCGCATGCGCGAAGATCTGGGCGCCGACCACCCGGTGATCAAGTCCGTCTTCGGGCGCCGCAGCCCCACCGAGACCGCCACAAGCGCCGTGACAGGTAGTCGGCTCAGAGACGTCGTGACCGATCGCGACGGCAACCCGACCGGCGGCCTGCGCAAGTCGCTATACGACAACGGTAAGGCCGCGGTTGACGTCAGTGACGACCCGATGATCGCGCTGGCCCGAGCACTCGACCCGGCCGCGCGCGCTATTCGCCGCCGCTTCGAGACCGAGGTTGAAGGGCCACTGAATCAGCAGGAAGAGTTGCTGGCCAAAGCCCGCTTCGCCGTCTTTGGGCAGGCCACTTACCCCGACGCGACGTTCACGCTGCGGCTGTCTTACGGCGCCGTCCAGGGCTACCAAGAGAAAGGTCAGACGGTGGCGCCGTTCACGACCCTGGGTGGCCTCTACGACCGAGACACCGGCGCCGAGCCATTCGCGCTGCCACCTTCGTGGCTGGCCGCACGGTCCCGACTGCGACTGGACCTGCCGATGAATTTCGTCACCAACAACGACATCATCGGCGGGAATTCGGGCTCGCCGGTGATCAACCGCCGCGGCGAAATCGTGGGCTTGGTCTTTGACGGCAACATCCATTCGCTAGGCGGTGAATACGGCTTTGACGAGACCGTCAACCGCACCGTGGCCGTGCACTCGGCAGCACTGCTGGAGGCGTTGGACAAAGTCTATGGCGCGCAGCGGCTGGTGCGCGAGATCGTAGATCCGCAGCCCGCGTCCGGGGGCTCAGCGCGGAGTAGTCCTGTGCGATAGATCGCTTTGCGTCGGGCCAGGTCAAGATCCCCTGTCTGAAGTGGGCTACTAGGGCCGCTTACTTCCCGAGCTCAGCTGCAGAAGCAGCCGTCAGAGTCGAGCAGCATCGAAGCGGACCTTCGACAGCGCTGCGATCGGGCCAGGAGCGGTCGGTCCGGAGCGGCAGCTTTCGGGAGACGCCGTCAGCATGGGAGCTGCCCAACTGCCTCGTCTTCAGGCGTGATCCCGCGTTCTCGGGTTCGAGTTCCCCCTCAAGCCGTGGTGAAGAGAAGCAGGGAGGCGACCGTGCTACATCAAACCCTAAAAGCCATCGGTCCAATGTGCATCGAGCCATGCCGCGCGTGTGGTCAGCCACTGGCGCATATAGCCGAACTCCATGTCGTAGCTGCCCAATGCAACAACGTTGGGGAAGATAAACACCCCCAGCACCGGCCAGCGCTGAAAGTTCGCATTGATGGCGTTAGGAGCGCCGGTTTTCAACTGCGCCGCAGAGTTGCTGAGGTACGTCTGCAACGCCGGCATTTTTGAGGAGAGATACCGCCAGCGGGCAACAACGTGTTTGCGGAACGCGGGGTCGGCCAGCAGCTTGCGCACGTAGATCCCGTTCTTCGCAGCGTCATACGGATACGTGCTGTCGATCCAGAAGCCTTCCGGCTCGGCGATACCGTTGCCGGCGATCAGGTCGAAGTCCCAGACAGGGCCTAAGCTGAGCCGGCTCGCGCCACGTGCGCGTTGCACGTACGAACTCGAGTTGAACGCGTCCCAGTTCTTGCCCAACTCCTGGACCAGGTAGAAGTCGACCAGAGACTCGACATCCAGTTTGGCCAGATATGCGCGATTAGTGGCCAGGTCTGGCGCTGCCAGGGCGGCCTCGAGGGCTTGCACCTCTGCCTGGATGTGGCTCCCGGCGTCCGATGTGTTGCCGTCCTTGATCGAGTACGGAACGTTCAGCCCAGTGACGAAGTTGTAGGTCTCGTCCAAACGGAAGTTGATCTCAAGAAGGTAGCCCGCCTCGAAGTCGGTTGCAGACGTTGCCGGCGTGCCCAGGTTGACACGTTGAGGTGCGACCTTGATGTGCTCGAACATCTGGTACAGGCCGTCGAACGAACCGTTCAGCGTGAGCTGCACAAAGCGCGAGCGTGGCACCCAACCAAGCTCGAGCTGTCGGCTGGTACACATCGCGAGTGCATTGCGAAGCATGCTCTTGTCCGTGTGGTTGGCCAGCAAGGCCCACTCGGTGTCGGCCGGCATTCCCAGCACCGTGGTGGCCGCGTTGAATTTGAGCTTGTACGGCTTCTTCTCAAGCGTCCAGGTGTAGTTGCCGCGTCCCCGAATCTTGGCGCCATTGGTGTAGACGACCGGTGCCACAGCCGGGTCCCAGGAGCGAATCTGCAGATTACTCACAGGGACATAGTCCGTTTTCGTGAGAATCGGAGCAGCGTCCTTTGTGTCGATCGTGATCGTCGAAGCGAGCTCCGCAGTGCACACGACCGGGTAGAGAGTTCCCGCAACTTCCGAACCCGGGGTTCGTGAGCTGACTGTGGGCAGCAATACGCCCGTCGTCCGGTCCACGTACTTTGCAATCGCGGGCACGCTGGCGTTCGCATGGCTGCGCAGCACGGCATTGGATTGCGCCGCGGTCGTCGTCGCCACAAACGCGGCCATGGCGCGCGTCAGCACATCAACGGTGATGTTGTCCAGAGCCACCAGCTTGGAGTCTCCGGCCGGATCGACGGCGCCATTTACCCTCAACCCCGACAATTCACTCACCACGCTGGTGAACGCAGCGTCATACCCTGATGGAAGCGACTTAGCGGTACTGGCAATTCGCTGCGACGCGAGCGTGCTCAATCCGTTGATGCGCACGTTGTTCAAGGCTGGCGCGGTGAGCACGACCTGCCGGCCGCCTGTCGCGGCCGTGTACTCCGCGAGCAGGAAGCTAAACCCGACGTCGTTCGGCTTGTATCCCGTGAGCGTGAAGGAATCGCCGACGACCGCCGCAGTTGGACTGCTGGCATCACAGACTCCAGTGGCCGCCAAGTCGAGGCAGACCTTGACCGACGTCCCCGCCAAGACCTTCACGGACCCCTTCAGCGACGCCTTAGGCTCCGCCTCGGCGGAGTCCATCAGCGTGATGGCCGAGACGACTACAAGCGCACCAATGCCTCGGAGTAGATGGACTGATCGGATTCGCATGACGTGGAACTCCCAAAAAGGCGACATGGGCTGATGCGGCTTGCACCCGCGTAGAACTCGTCAGGGAAGTGCTCGCAATTTCGCCCGAGGGGTCGTCGCACCGAGGCCGACACCGCGTCGGCGCTTCGGGCAAGTGCCACCCACAAACGACGGAGGGAGCTCAAATCGGTAACACCTTTTTACACAACCGAGGCGAGTCTCCGCATCTCCCTGCGCTACTCGCTAGGGGTTTACCTAGGTGACGGGAACGTCACAGCACTAGGCTGAGAAATCCTCACGGCGGAACTCCCGCGTTGGCGTCGCAGCGAAGGCCCTTTAGCCGTCTCTGCGCTCAAGCAGGCTGCCAGCGCCGATAGCCGCATCGTGACCGCCACGATGCGTTTCATCAGTAGCAAGCGCCACGGCTTGGGGCTGCGCACGTGGCGAAAAGAATTATTCCGGCTGCGGGTGACAGGGCGCCGCACCTAGTGGCAACCAAGAAAGACTTGGCTGTTGCTGCAGAAGGCGCGGGCCTGGCGCCGCGCCGGAAGGGAAGGCGAGCACTTCCCATTGAGCAAAAGAGCGTTCCTGGTTCCGTACGTCTAACTCCGGAGCGCTGGGCGAAGCTACGCCGGCTGGGCACGGGGTGGCTGGCAAAAGCCATAGACCGCGCCCGAGACCCAGGGTTGACTTAAACAGGACAGGCCATCGAGCAGAGTCAAAGGTTCAAGTTGTTCGGCGTTCCGCTTCGGGGAGGTTGGACCGCAGCCTCACATCTCCGCTTTAGGTCGCCTTGCACTGATCAAGTCGCTGATCTTGAGACGGGAAACAGTCATCGATGTCGAGCCGGGATGGAAGCTGACTCTCGATGGCGCTGCGTTCGGCCAATTGCAGCCGGTCGCGAACGACCGCTTCCCAGATCTCTGGCGGCGCCTCTTCGCTCAATGTGCGCGGTGTTCTACGATGGTGAACCGTGCGGGGAAGGTCGCGATCAGTCGAGCAACCGAGCCAACGCGGCGTCCGCTCTTGCTTGGTAAATCGTGGCACCTTGGTCGGAAACGACGCGCACGGCGGTTCGAAGGCAACTCTCGGCAACCGCCGAATCCGCGGCCGAATGTGCCAGCACCAGTTCGCCGCGCATACGCCAGAGCTCCGAAACGTGAACGCCGATTTCAGGTGAAGGGAGCGAGTCGAGCCTGCGCGTCACCCGGCTCAATGCTTCCTCGCCGCGGCCGGCGCGCGCCAGTGCACCAACGAGCGCCACATCCGGGTATACGCCCAGATGACTGCGCCTCATCGCTGCCTCGTAGTTCGCCTCCATCGTCGCCACACCGGCCATGTCTCCCTGCTGCGTCCGCGTGAGTCCGAGCATGAAAAGCCCTAGAGCGCGCTGCAACGGGAGATCGTACTTTTCGGCGACCCGTATCTCTCTCTGAGCCATGTCAGCGCTGGATTGGTTGTCGCCCGCGAGCTGCAGGGCGACGCTGGCCATGCCCAACGCATAGGCCAGGCCCGGCGGATGCTGATGTGACTCGGCAAGCGATATCGCCGCTTCGACGCTGTCGGCGACGCCTTCGGGTTGACCTCCCAAGCCGAGCCCAAGCGCTTCGCAGCAATGTGCGCAGACGCCCAAGTCGTGGCCCGCAAACACATGAGCGAACCGGTGATGGCGCAGTGGGTCGTAGCGGGCGATGCCCTCGCGCGCGTACTGGAGCATGCTCGCAACCTTGCCCGTGAAGTACCAGTAACCCCAACGGTGGTGCAACCCTTCGACGATCAAATCGTCGGACGAAAGCTTGTGGCCGATAGCCAACAGCTCGTCGCCCAACGATCGCGCCCTGTCGAACTGGCGCGAGTTGGCAGCGTTCGAATACAGGCCCCAGGTCGCCTGGAACAGCTGTGGCTCCGCTGCGAGATCCTTGGCCAGCGCGTACGCTCGTTCGAGCGCCGCCTTGGCATCTGCGCTCAACGGTCCGGACTGGATGACGAATTCGGCGCCGAGCCGGAGCTGGACCTCCATCGTCGAACGCATCCGGGTTTGGAGGTCCGCTACGCGTTCGGCTTCCGCGAGAGCCGAGCCGAGATTGGCGATCGACTCGGCGAACGCCGTCCGCTGACGCGACTTCTCTGCGGCCAGCATCCAGAACGCGCACGCCTTCTCGGGCTCTGCTGCGCGACCGAAGTGGTAAGCGACGATCTCCGGTGCACTCGAAACCTCGGCATCGGTCTGCGTCTCGAGCTGGCGTGCGATGCTCAGGTGCAACGCTTGCCGGCGGCTATTCGAGAGGGTTTCGTACGCCGCCTCCTGGACCAGTGAATGGTTGAAGCTGTAGCCGCGCAGCCCCGAATCCTCGACGGCGAACACCATCCCGGCGCCGAGCAATCGCCCCAACGCAGCTTCCAGGGTGGACTCGGGGACCTCGGCGATCTCGGCCAACATCGGGTAGGAAAAGCGCCGCCCGATGACCGACGCGACCAGCGCGATCTCCTTGGCGTCACCGAGCCGGTCGAGCCGAGACATCAGCGAATCACGCAGAGTCGAAGGCACGACAACGGCGGTCTGCATGTCGATCACCGCCTTGGTGAGCTCTTCGACATAGAGCGGCACCCCGTCGCCGCGGTTCACGATCTGCTCTATCAGAGCATCGTCGATTGCGTGGTCACCGGCTACATGCCTCGCAATCGCAGCGCATTGGTCGCGTGCGAGCGGCTTACACGTCAGGGCCGTGGCTTGCGCGCGGTCGCTCCAGTTCTTGCTGAATTCCGGCCGATGGGTGATTACCGCGAGGACGCTGCGCGATTCGATGCGCGCCAGGAGCCGCTCCACCAGATTCTGGGTCGTCGGGTCGCTCCAGTGGGCGTCTTCCAACAAGAACAGCACCGGCAAACCGTCCGGTGTGGCGAGTACGAGCTCCTCGAGGATCGCAAGTATTTCGGCGTTTCGCTGCGCCGGTGTCATCTCCATCGGCGACACGCGGTCGGGCGTGGCAAGTTCCAGCAGCCCCGCGATCAACACTATGTCTCGACGCGATGAGCGACCGACCTGCGACAGCAGGGCTTCGAGGCGGCGCAGATTCTCATCGAGGGCGCGCTCCGATTCAATGGCGGCCTCGTGCCGCAGCAACTGGACCAGTGGATACAACGCGCTGTTGCGGTGATAGGGCGAGCACTGACAGCGCAGAAGCCGATGAGGTGTCGCTCGTACGCCTTCCGAAAGCGCTTCGAGCAAGCGCGACTTGCCCATTCCCGCTTCGCCGCCAAGCAGAACGAGATGGCCGCTGCCGCGAGCGGCTCGTTGCCACGAATCGAGCAGAAACGCCTGTTCGCGCTCGCGTGCGACGATCGGCCCGGAAAACGCACTGTGCACCGCGGCGAAACGGCTTTCGACCTTGAGCTCTCGTCGTACCTGCCAGACCGCGACGGGCGCTTTCAAACCCTTGAGCGAGTGTTCGCCGGCCGACACGTACTCGAAGAAGTCGCCGGTGAGCCGCCGCGTCACCGGGTCGACGAGCACGGTACCTGGCGCGGCGAGTGCCTGCAGTCGGGCTGCCAGGTTTGGCGTTTCGCCGACGACCGTCTGCTCGCGCTCCTCCCCGCCGAGCTGGCTGACGACCATACCCGTGGCGATCCCGACGCGCGCCTGCAGTGGCTGACCATCGGAACACTTCAGCCGCGCGACCGCAGCCACGATTTCGAGCGCGGAGCGAATCGCGCGTTCTGCCGACTGTTCCTGGGCCTGTGGGTATCCGAAATAGGCGAGCACGCCGTCGCCGAGGTACTGGGCGATGTATCCGTCGAACTGGGCGATGACTGTGGCGCAGGCCTCGCGATAACTGCGCAGCAACTTGTCCAGGTCCTCGGGGTCAAGCTGGCTTGCCAGTGCTGTCGAGCCCACAAGGTCTGCGAATACCACGGTGACTTGGCGGCGCTGGACCTGCTGAGCGAGCGGGGCTGGGGCGCCTCGGACAGCCGGCGCGAGGATCGATGAACGCAGCTTTGCTGCGGCCGCCATGAACTTGCGGCGATGACCAAGCGTCAGCCCGAGGTTGTCGAGGTCCTGCTCGGTCAGCTCCGATGCGACCGCCAAATCGATATCGTTGTCAGCCAGAGCCTCGTGGTATTTTCCTAGGCCGAGGCTTTCCAGCCAAGGCTTGATGTCGGACATGTTGGCCCTTGAAGCCATTGCGGCTGCGTGGACAGGATACGCGTCTTCGACAGCAAAGATGGACGCGCTGGTGCGCGAAGGCATGAGCGCGATCGACGATAGGGTATGTTTCGGGCGCGCCGACGGCGGCGTGCTCCGGTGAGCTTCGCTTGCTTACAGCCTCTGCTGCTCTTCGACGTGCGAGGAGTAGTTGCCGCGCTACTGTTCGTGTTGACTCATCACGGAAGCGACGCTGGGCTCCGCTTGAAAGCCGCAATGTTTGCGTCTTTCACTGGCACTCACCGGCAGTGGCCCGTCGCGGGCGTCTAGCACCTTAGACCGATCCGAGTGCGTGAGAGTAAAGTGGCTGGCGAATCCTGGCTGATCCGATCGCTTTGCGAATGAGCGACCTATCCCGCTGGCTACAAGACCGGGGCCTCGGGGGCCTCAACGCCACGCTCGCGGCCAACGGCGTCGACCTTGACGTTCTTGCAGAGCTGACTGAACAGGATCTGTCGGCGATTGGAATCTCGCTCGGAGACCGCAAGCGATTGCTGCGAGCGGTTCGCGATCGCCTGACCCAAAGCTCGGCCGAGCTGCCGAGCGAGGCTGCGCGGCCGGCTGTGGTCGCCCCAAAGCGCAATTCGCTCGTCGATGACCCGAAACCGCCCAAGCCGCTGGACCGCGAAGGTGACGTCGAACGCCGCCACCTCACGGTGATGTTTTGCGACTTGGTCGAGTCCACAAAAATGGCCCAGGAGCTTGACGCCGAAGAGGTCAGCGACGCGCTGCGGTGGTATCACGATCAGGCACGGAGCGCGGTCCAATCCTTCGGCGGCCAGATCGCGCAATTCCTGGGCGACGGTGTGCTCGCGTATTTCGGTTATCCAGTGGCACACGAGGACGATGCGGAACGTGCCGTTCAGGCAGGACTGGAGCTGATCCGTAGCTTGAAGGAGGACGTCGGTCGTAGGCGAAGGGCCATCGCGGCGCGCGTCGGTATCGCGGCCGGTCCGGTCGTTATGCACGAGATGGAGAAGCTCGAGGGCTGGAACAGCGAGAGCGCAGTCGGCCTCACGATTAATCTCGCCGCGCGCATCCAGGGCGAGTCAGACGCACACAGCGTCGTCGTCGACGCCTCAGTGCAGCGCTCGCTCGGCGCGGCCTTTGTTATGACATCGCTCGGCAGCCGCACCCTGAAGGGGATCGGAGATCCGGTCGAACTGTGGCGGGTCGACGCTCGCGCCGCGGTTGCGTCACGCTTTGACGCAACCCGGCACCGACACCAAGGGGAGATGGTCGGGCGCGCCGACGAGCTTCGCACGCTCCGGCGTCGGTGGGACCAGGCAGCAGCCGGAGAGGGCAACGCCGTCGTCGTTACCGCTGAGGCCGGTATCGGCAAGTCGCGCCTTCTTTATGAGCTCCGCGAGTCGCTTGGGAACCATCAGGAGTTGTATGCCCAGTGCGTGTCCTATTCGAATGCGACGCCGTATCTCCCCGTGACCGAGGCCGTGAGAAGGTTTGCCCGTCTGTCGGAGGGGGAGGACGTGGACACCAGGCGCGCGCGCCTCGAGACGTTGATGACGAGCCATGGTCTCAACGACCAGCGCCTTCAGGGAGGGCTGCGACACGTGATGGGCCTCACGCAGCCGGAGGAAGAGATCCTTACAGTGAGCCCGGAAGTGCGGCAGTCGCGCACGTTCGAAGGACTGAGAAGCCTGTTTCTTGCGCTGAGTCGCGAGCAGCCTCTGCTGCTCGTCGTCGAGGACCTTCACTGGTGCGACCGTGCTACAGAGGCGCTGCTCGCGACTCTGGTGGACGCGCTTTCCGACAGTCGGATCCTCTTTCTTTCCACGCACCGACCGGAACATGCCGTGCCGTGGCTCGGCCGCCCCGGGGTGCTGCAACTGTCGCTCGCCGCGTTGGGGAAGTCGGAAAGCCGTCAGTTGCTGGCGCGTCTAGCCGACGGAAGCGGGGTCGACGAGACGATGTTGACTGCGATCGCGGAGCGCGCGCAAGGCAACCCTCTGTTTCTTGAGGAACTGTCGTTTTCGACGAAGCTCCACGGCCTCGGCGGTGAGTTGCCCGACACGGTTCAGACCTTGTTGATGTCCCGTATCGATGGCTTGCCCAAGAACTTGCGGCGCGCCTTGCAGACTGCTTCGGTCCTCGGTCGCGAGTTCCAGCGCAAGATCTTCGAGGCCGTCTGGGGGCAGGCCGATCGCGTTGAGGAGCTCATTCTCGAGCTCGAGCGGATGCAGCTCATACAGGAGCGGCTTGAGCATGACGAATCGCTGCTCGCGTTCCGGCATGCGTTGATTCAGGACGCAGCTTACGGAACGCTCGTCCGATCTCGTCGACGTGCCCTGCACGTCAGCGCCGCGCAAGCGATCGAGCGGTTGTCCTCAACGCACGGCGATCTGGCGGCGGTGCTCGCGCACCACTACGCGGGTGCGGAGCTGCCGCTGGAGGCGATTGGGTTCCTTCTGAAGCTCGCCGATCGAGCAATGACTGCCTACGCCCTGGCAGACGCTGAAACGAATCTACGCAAAGCGCTTACCCTCATCGATCTGATCGAGCAGGTCGATCGGCGCGCAGAGGAGATCTGGCGCGTCAAGATGCGGCTCGCTCAAGTGCTCTACATGCGAGGGCGGTTCCAAGACAGCATTGACCTCCTCGAATCCGACCTGCCGTCACTCGAAGCAAGCGAATCCCCGGCGCTCACGGCACCGTGCCTTTTCTGGCTAGCGCACATGTACGTGCGCCGGACCCGATATGAGGACGCCGAACGCGCAGCCACGGTGGCGATCAGCCAAGCGCAGCGGATCGACGACTCGCTCACCATGGGCAAGGCGCTCGGGGTTCT
>Ga0068871_100002811_pt1 | contig 11910 bp, 11 predicted proteins | sample KBSMisM72_FD_72750 | JGI IMG/M metagenome (GOLD analysis project Ga0068871, IMG submission 72750) | Miscanthus rhizosphere microbial communities from Kellogg Biological Station, Michigan, USA - KBS Miscanthus M7-2 | ecosystem: Host-associated > Plants > Roots > Rhizosphere > Soil ... | reverse complement strand
ATTCTACGACTATTACGCCCGCGGGGCACCCTATGGTCCCGACGACGGCACGATCGCTCCGTGGGCAGTTGTCGCGTCGCTGCCGTTCGCCCAGGAAATCGTAATCCCTACGATCCGCAACATGGCCCATCTCGACCTCGGTGCGACGAAGCGCTACGGCTTCAAGCCGTCGTTCAACGAGACCTATGAAGTGCCTGATAGTACGCCCGGCTATTGGGTCACTCCCTACCATTTCGGCGTCGACCAGGGTCCAGTGATCCTCATGATCGAGAACTACCGTACCGGTCTGATTTGGAACATTATGAGCCGGTAGCCTTATATTGTGGCCGGCCTGCGCCGAGCAGGATTTTACGGAGGCTGGCTCGGCGACTCGGGAAGCGCTAAATAATGGTTTGGCAGGATCGGGAATGGATGGTCGACAACCCGGAAGCTACTCTTTTGAAAGTTCGCTTCCGGTTACGCCGTCATCCAGCCGGTAACCGGAAGAGTGATCTGCGTGGCATAAATTACTCGCATATTAGCAAATACCCCTTTGGGCCACCGAAATCTGTAGCTTGCGTCCGCGATGTCCTTGTTGAATACTGATTCGAACCACCGCGATGAACCCCTCAGGTAAACTCGGCGAAGCGCTGCAACACGGTGACTTAATTCGCACGCTACTCGATTCCGCCACACAGGGGATTCTCGCGATCAACGCGGACGGCAAACTGGTATTCGCCAATAATATGGTGGAGAAACTGTTCGGCCATAACGCGAATGACCTCATCGGTCAGCCGCTTGAATTATTGATTCCGGAGAATTCCAAACATCGTCACCTCGAACATCAGAAGGCTTTCTTTGCCAATCCGAGAAGCCGGCCCATGGGTATCGGCCTCGATCTTGAAGGCCAGCGAAAGGACGGCAGCCGATTTCCAATCGAGGTCAGTTTGAGCTATGTAGATACTTCAGAGGGAATGTTGGGCGTCGCTTTCGTCAGCGACATTACCGAGCGCAAACGCGCAGAGCAAGCGTCGCAGCGAGGCGAGTTACTGAATCGCGAGTTGATCGAACATATGCGCGAAGGACTCGCCTACTGCAAGATGCTTTTCGAGAACGGTTTGGGCTCAGATTTTGTCTATGTCATGGTCAACGAAAGATTCGAGATCTTGACCGGCCTGAAGGATGTCACCGGCAAGAGAGTGACTGAAGTCATTCCTGGCATTCGCGAGCTAGATCCAGGCCTATTCGAGACCTATGCCAGGGTGTCAAAGACCGGCGTCGCCGAGAAGTTCGAGATGTTTCTCAATTCGTTGGAACAGTGGTACTCGGTCTCGGTGTACAGCCCGGAGAAAGGTTTTTTTATTGCGATATTCGACGTTATCGACGAACGTAAGCGAATGGAGGATGCCCTGCGTCAGAGTGAGGCGCGGTTGTTGCTGGCCGCCAAGAGTACTAACATGGGCACGTTTGACTTCGATCCACGCACAGGAAAATTGATCTGGTCCGACGTCTCGAAGGCTTACTTCGGCCTGCCGCCCGACGCGGAGGTCGACGATGCGACTTTCCGAAAAGGGCTTCATCCAGACGACCGGGAACGAGTGCAGCGCATGGTGGAGCAAGCTATGCGGCCGGAGAACTACGGCGAGTACGCTAGCGAATTCCGCACAATAGGGATCAGTGATGGCAAGGAACGATGGCTCTCCGCCTGTGGACGAGTTCTGTTTGACCACCAAGGTCAGCCCGAGCGTTTCGTTGGCCTCATGCTGGATATTAGCGAAAAGAAACGCCAGGAAAAACTCGCAGAGACATACCATAGGGATATCCGCGCCCTGGCGGCGAACCTTCTGACGGCCCAGGAGGACGAGCGCCGCAGAGTGTCGCGCGATTTGCACGATCAAATTTGCCAGCAACTTGGTTTCTTAGCCGGCGATATGAGGGAGCTTGTGGACAGTCCCCTTCCAGAGGACGCACAGCGCCAACTCGAAGCGCTGCGAGCCCGCGTGGTCAAGGTGGCGGAAGAGACGCGCCATATCGCGTACCAACTCCACACAGCCATCATTGACGACTTGGGTCTAGTGGCCTCATTGCGGGACCTCTGTGAACAGTTTTCCGAGCGGAATCCATCCATTGCGCTAAAATTCACCGGCGAAGTCTTGCCGGCTGTCGTACCTCGTGAAGCATCCTCCTGCCTTTACCGCGTCACGCAAGAGGCTCTGCAGAATATAGCCAAGCATTCAGATGCCAAGCACGTCTCGGTCGCGCTTTGCTGTCAGAAGGGAAGTGTGCTTTTATCTCTCGAAGACGACGGCGTTGGTTTCGACCCTGAGGTAGTCCGAGGCGAAGGCGGGCTGGGTTTGATCAGTATGCGAGAACGCGCGCATCTGGTAAAGGGAAAGCTAGCGATCACGTCACAACCAGGTCACGGAACGCAACTTACCCTGTCTATCCCCTTGTAAGTCGGCAAGTCATGAACGCCTCGCTCATGATTGTCCGACGATCACTCAGATCGGAGTCCAGCAGTTTTTACGACACGTTTAAACGTGATCTTGACGCTCGCGCGGGCTCCGGTTCCTCCGCGCCGATCCTTAACGCTTCGTAATCTTGCGGCGGCCTAGAAGCAACAGCCTGGTGCTTCTGCACCAGAGGAAAAGCCAGGTATCCGCCGCATTACGTTGCATTTAACGTTCGGCCTTTGACACGCTCTACCTGCGGGCGGAAGGCACCCTCTGAAAGCCAGACTGCTGGGCCGGATATTTTGGGTTGACATGGGAAAAACACCTTCTTCGTTAAGGTGGTAAAGCAACCCAAATTGCCGTATCAGCTCCGTTGCCTAATACGAGGCTATGAAACGCACCCGGATATTATTGGCTGACGACCACGCGCCGGCGCTCGAAGGCATGAGCTCTGTTCTTGCACCACATTACGAGGTAGCGGGGACCGCGGCGGACGGGCGGGCTCTGGTGGAAGCGCAGTACACTTGAAACCGGACCTGATTATCACGGACATCACGATGCCGCATTTGAGCGGTATTAACGCTCCACGCCAGATCAAGATGAGTCTGCCCGGAATTAAGCTGCTATTCATCACGATGCATTCGAGCTCCGCGTATGTGAGCGCCGCGTTTGAAGCGGGTGGGACTGGATATGTATTGAAATCCGGCACACCCGACGAGCTTTTGGAGGCTGTCCAGAGCGTCTTGAACGGCCGCATCTATGTCAGTTCGAGTCTTTTGACAGAACACCTGGAGCAGAATCCTGCGCCCTCCGCCACTTCTCGTCTCAGCAAGGGAGCTCGAGACTCTGCAGCTGATCGCTGAGCGCCGCAGCGCCTTACTCACGAGCTCCATCGAGACTCTCCGGGACAGTTAGGGCGCGAAGTAGAGCCTCGAATATTTTAGATCCGTGGGTCGAAATCCTACGTCCTTCATTTGAAGGTGTTGAACCGTGAGCCAAGTTAGGAGAAAGTTCATGATTCGTAGGAAACCTATACTCATCCAGTTATTCGCAGTGCCACTTGTCGTGGCATTGGCGACGACGGGTTGCGCCACAAAAAAGTACGTCGCCAAAATGGTTACTCCTGTCGACCAGAAAGTCGACACGCTGGCAGCCCAAACCGATCAGAAGCTAGGAGCAACCAACGAAAAGATCGCGGCCGTAGCGAGCACCGAACAAAGAGACATCTCGCAGGTCAACGAACGCATCTCAACGAACGAGATGAAACTTGGCCTAGCGAGCACAGCTGCTCAACAGGCCCAAACCACCGCTTCGGACGCGATGAGCGAAGCCCAGGAGAACGCGCGCAGGCTCGCGGCCAATTCGCAGGCAGTTGCAGCGCTCGGCGCGAGTGTGGCTGATGCTCTCAACTATAAACTTATCGAAAAAGCCAACGTGACGTTCGCCTTTGACAAATTCTCACTCACGCCGGAAGCTAAAGCCGCGCTCGATCAGATCGCGACCAAGGTGCAGTCTATGCCGCAAGTGGTGGTGGAAGTGGTCGGATTCACGGATCAGATCGGCCCGCAAGACTACAACGTCAACCTAAGCCGAAAACGCGCGGACGCTGTCGAACGCTACCTGGTAGCGCAGAGAGTGCCGTTGCACGTGATCCACACGACTGGGCTGGGCGAAGAAGGTGCTCCTTTGGGATTGGAATCGGATATTGATTCGAATCCCAGCAAAACTGAAACCGAGCGGATGGCGCGACGCGTTCTCATCCGCATCTTCGGGGCACCAGACGTGGTTCAGCCTAAAGTGACCGCCGGCGGCGGACAGAAGTAATCACTCCTCGAGGGCGTTCCTCGGGCAGCCAGCTAATCTGGGAGGTTGACAGAGGAGATCTTGCCTGCAGTGTAGCCGGCGCGAGTCTCCACGTGAAGTGGGCCCTGTTTAGGATCCTTGATGGTAAGCCGAACGCTGTGATATTGGCCATCATCGAGGCCACGGAAGCCGACCGTATATTGCTTGCGAATCTTTTCGGCGATGCTGACGCAGGCCTTGGTCACATCAGTAGACTCCTCCGGGAAGAAAGCCTCGCCACCGGTTTGCTGCGCGATTGTGGATAGCACCTGCGGATTCCGGTCGCGGTCTTCCTCGCTGAAGATTCCGATGGGATAAACGACGATCCCTGCTTTCATCGCGCCATTCAATGCCTGGCTCAAAGTCGCGCGACTTGAGTTGTCTCCGCCGTCCGTGATTGTCAGTAGGACCTTTCGGGCGTATCCAGCGGAGCGAAGCTGGGACTGTGCCGTCAACAACGCGTCGTAAAACGAAGTGGTTCCGCCGAGATCGAACGCAGAAATGGCAGATTCGATTTCGGGGATGCGGCCGGTAAACGGCGTGCCGGAGGGCAGTCCGAAGCGGGCGCGATCGTTGAAGTGCAGCACGAACATCTCGTCCTTAGGATTACTGGTGCGGGCGAAGGCCAGCGCTGCCGCGATCACTTGCTGGCGTTTGGGAGCCATGCTGGCGCTGTTGTCCACTACGATCCCGGCAGTCACCGGCGCATCCTCTCCTTGAAAAACGCTGATCGGCTGCGGGACGTTGTCCACGAACAACTGGAACGCGTCCTTGTCCAATCCGAGAACGGCACGGCCTTTGCTATCGGTAACTCTCGCGTACAGTTGGACCAAGTTTACGTCTGCACGAATGGCGAACTCCTGCTGGGCTCCGAGCGACAACGCGAGCGTCGCGACGAGCCCACAGAACAAAGCCTGTTGAATTCTAATGTTCATCAATGTAATCTCTGCATTCCTGCGGACTCGTTGCGGCAAAACGAACATCCGAATCGAGGGTCACTCCGACGTCACCGCTCTCGTAAAGTCAGCCTGGTTTTCTGTCTAGAATAGCAGACGATGGGTACACCAGGAGTCACATAGGACACATTCTTATTGGCGCGGAGGTCAGAAACGAATCGGATAGATTTGGTTGGATGGAGATACGGTCGAACGCGATGAAGTGATGCGAATCTTAGGCCCGGTGAGTTCAATACGTCGTTCATCCCCGAAACGGCCAAGGCCACCACCGGTGTCGGTTGAGTCCCGGCGGAATCCCGAATAGCGAGGCGTCATTTGGACAAGGCCTTTGGAGCTGAGATGGGTTTAACAGGACTGTCTTGAGACTGCGCAGGCACCCCAGCCTCAGCTGACAACCAACGGAGGCGTGGCTCGACCCAATCGAGCGTTACCAGGAACATAAACGCGATCGTGAGATTAAATATCAAGTGTGCTGCGGCGACAGCAGTGCCGGCATCACCGGTCCAGTCGACTACCGCTCGTGCGAACGGCCTCAAGAATGGAAGATAGACGAGCATCCCGGCGGCATTGAACAGTACATTCGTAATCGAAGTAGCGCGGGCGATAGGGTTCATCCCGAAGCCTGCCATTAACGCCGTCGAGGTGGAGCCTACGTTCGCGCCGATTACGATCGGTATTGCCGCTTGTGGTGGTAAAGTCCCTTGCTGCACCATCATAATTGCGAGTCCTGTCGTGACGCTGCTGGACTGCACCAATGCCGTGAAGACAATCCCGGCGATCACACCCATCCAAGGTGTTTCCGCTAGTGCCAGCCACTCCTGGAAGGCCGGACGATTCTGAAGGGGTTTGAGCTGTGCGGAGATTAGATCTAGGGCAAAGAAGATTAACCCAAAGTAGAATACTGCCTTACCGATTACCCTTATTCGCGAGGGCAACATCGAGACCAGTGCACCGAGCACAATGAACGCGGGCCCCATCCCCGTCAACTTGAAGGAAACCAACCAAGCGGTTGCGGTTGTTCCAACGTTGGCACCCAAGAGCACGCCAAGGCTGGCGCGAAAGGAAATCACCTCTGCGTCGACGAGAGTTACGGCAAGCGCGGTGATGGCGCTGCTAGATTGAACTATCGCCGTGGCGAAGGCTCCCACCAGAAATCCGCGCAGGCGATTCGCGGTAACCCGCCCCAGCCAAGACTTGAGAGCATTCCCACCAACGGCTTGCAACTCGCTGCTAAACGCCTGAAGTCCATAGAGGAACAGAACAATCGCCGAGAGCGCAGCGGTTAGCCCTTGGAGCTGCGTCATGGATGATCTCCCTCACTTTTCTACTTCCTGCCGCCCTTAGCTTTTCCGCCGTGCACTCCGGCACGCTCCAGATACGCCCTGAGGGTCACAATAGTGATTCCGTTCACGTGTTCAAGATTCACCAAATCGAGGGACTAGGGCATGGATGCCACAACGGATTGCGTTACACACAAATTGCCCGACAATTCCATTCGCTAGCGCATCTGACCTTGATCTTATAGACGTGGCTCACGTAGCAGTATTTGCCAATGTAGCGGAGCAAACGACCTACCTCTCGCCTTGGGGCATGCGAATATGAGCGGCCGTCTAGGGAGGAAAAAAGATAAAATCTGAACGGCGATTTTCACATCACGACCGTGACATATGCCCGGGAACCAACTCATTTGGATTAATCGGCATAGTCTGCCAAAGCGTTCAGCATCCGATAGATTTCGCAGTCCAGGATTTCGTGAAGCTTGAATTGAGTCCGTTTCTTAACCGAGCCTATCAAGAGCAGAGCGTGAACACGACCCAATGAGGAAGAACGTAAATAGCAAAGTCAGAATCCTGCTAAACAACCTAACCGAGATAGGGGCGATTACGTTCATACAGGCTGTAACAGTATTTGCAGCGACCCCAAACCACCTTCCGGTTTAGACTGCCGGTGCGAAACATCACCTTTTCCGAATCGATGGGTAGACCAGCGTCGTCAGAGCCGCGCCGATGATGTGATCGGATGGCCTTTTGACGGCGAACTTAAACGCGCTGCCACAGGAGGCAATTGTACATAAGATGGTCTGGATCTCCTCACCAGAGAATTGGACGGCACTAATCACCCTAACCGTTCTCGAAGTTGTTCTTGGGATCGACAACATCGTATTCATCAGCATACTGGCCGGCAAACTGCCAGCTGGCAGCCAGGCCCGCGCGCGCACCCTTGGCCTAGCGTTCGCCATGATCACGCGGATCCTCCTGCTCCTGTCACTCACCTGGATCATGCGCCTCACAACACCGCTATTTGCAGTCTTCGCACGCGAGATTTCGGGCCGTGACATCATTCTCCTGGTCGGCGGTGTATTCCTGATCTGGAAGAGCACCCACGAGATTCACCAGCGTCTCGAAGGCGAATCCTCGGTCCAACGGACCGCCCGTGACGCCGTCACCATGAGAGGAGTACTGGTGCAAATTGCCCTACTCGACATTGTTTTCTCGCTCGATTCGGTAATCACGGCTGTCGGAATGGCCAATCAGGTGACAATCATGATCGCAGCCATCATGCTTGCGGTAGGGTTTATGATATTCGCGGCCGGGCCCGTCAGCACGTTCGTGGATCGGCATCCGACGGTGAAGATGCTGGCTCTCAGTTTCCTCTTGCTCATTGGCGTCACCTTAATCGCGGAAGGCCTCGGTCAGCATATCTCAAAAGGGTACGTGTATTTTGCGATGGTTTTTTCCATGTTTGTGGAGTTGCTGAACCTGCGAGCTCGGAAGGGACGAGACCGCTAGAGGCTATATACCATCATCGTGCTGACAGAACATCAACTGGCTAGTTTACGAGCAGGTGCAGTTCGAACTCAGCGGCCAGCAGCGGGGTTTTGGGTAGACTGCGAGCAAAGCCTGGAATGGAATCCCTGCAATGGAGTTGCTGCGGCAATTGGTAACAGCCGATCGGATGTGACGCACGCAAGAAGCTCTTTACACTCGTTGCGTTCCAGCGGCACATTAGGGTCACAAGAGCCTAATCGCTCATGAGGAAGATCAAAGGGCGCACGGCCGGCCCAGGCGCCCAGTGCCAGTAGCGTAAAAGGATTGTGTAAACCAGGAGTCCCGTTTCACCCTCGCCGAACAGGAGATACCGGGCGGCCTGCGCCATGAGATCTCGCCGGGTGAGCCCGATGAAGATTGAGATCGGGTCGACGGCTTCGCTGACAAAGGCAATGGTATTGGCGATGGCAGTGGCGCCGTAGACTTCCCCGACATAGTCATTGCCTTCCCTCCGAATCGTCACCTCGACCGGCGCGGAGAACTCGCTGCGATTGTCGAGCAGGTTCACGTGGAGGAACAAGAACGGCCCTCTTACTCTGTAGTGTCGGCCGATCTCCGATCTCTTTTGACGGCGGGTTTCCGCCGCGGAGCTACTAGCCGAGGAGCTACTAATGGGCACGAGATGCACCTTCTTACCTCGCAGCTCAGGGCCGATGCGCCAGCTCCCGACGTCGGCGAAGTAGCCCTGAGGTATGCGCAGCTCCACCGAGCGCAGCGAGCGGCTTAAAGCGCTCGCCAGCATCAGAAGCAGCGTGAAGATACCGCCGATAATCAGTCCGTCCGGGCGCGCCAGGCAATTGTCAACTAGGGTGTAGAAAAACACCAGGCACAGGATGACTCCATAAGAGGCCAGGAGAAACCGCCGCTCGCGCCAGAGCGTGAGTGTTGCCGCGAAGGCGGCGGACAGGATCAACACCAGCACACCCGTAGCATAGGCTCCACTCTGCGCCTCCACGTTCGCGCCGAAGACCCACGTGATCACGATGGAAACCGTCAATAGCATCAGCACCAGAGGGCGAGAAAGAGAGGTCCACCGAGGCGCCATGCCATAGTGGGGCAGGAAGCGGGGGATCACCTGGAGCAACCCGGCCATTGCGGACGCCCCGGCCAGGCCAAGAATCAGGATCGTCGAGATATCGTAAACAGTGCCAAAGCCTTCACCAAGGTACTTGTGTGCCAGGAAGGCGATCGCGCGTCCGCTCGCCTTCCCGCCCTCCTTGTAGTCCGCATGGCCGATGAGCAGCGTCGTCACAAAACTCGAGAGGATCAGCATGCCGCTCATGATCAGGGCTACGGTTAGCAGAAGCTTGCGGGTATTGGCTACGCGCCCGTTCGGCGCGCCGCCAGCTCGCGGGTCGTGTCCCCGGTCCCGCTCTCCTCCGTCGATTAGTGGCATGACGGAGACGCCCGTCTCGAAGCCGCTTAGGCCCAGCGCGAGCTTTGGAAACACCAGGACGGCGCCTGCGATGAGCATCGAGAAGTCACCCTTGGCGGCGAGCGTGGAGCGCCAGTCACTAAGTATTGAGAGATGGGTCGCCACTTCCCACGCGCCGCGCCCGAGGACGATCAGGTTCAACCCAAGGTACGGCAGAGCCGCGGCCGCAGCTAGGCCGATGGCCTCTCTGAAGCCCCTCAGGAAGACCCCGGCGAGTACAGTCAGGATCGAGATCGTCACCAGGATCTGGTGGTCACCAAGCACGCTGTGGAAGATTGGGTTCTCAAGCGCGTGTTTGGTCGCATCGGCCGCCGACAACGTCATTGTGATGACGAAATCGGTGGCGGCAAATCCAAGCAAGGTTAATACCAGAAGCTTACCCTTCCAACCCGTGAGCAGGTTCTCAAGCATCGCAATCGAGCCCTGCCCTGAATAACTACGCCCCGCCACGTGCGCGTAGACCGGCAGCGCACCCAGGAGCGTTACAACAACCAGGATCACGGTCGCGATCGGCGCCACCGCACCTGCGGCGAGCAACGCAATGCCAGGTTGGTAGCCGAGAGTCGAGAAGTAATCCACTCCGGTCAGCCACATCACTTTCGACCAGGGATGCGTATAGGCCGAGCGAGTGTGGTCATCAAGGGGCGCGCCTCCGGCCAGCCATTTCCCGATGGCGGACTTGTAGTCGACCGTTGGTTGGGCTAGCTGCTCGCGGAAAGGGATGCGCTTTGTGCCGGGACCAAGGATCGGTTCCCGCGGCAGTGGATCTCGCTCTTCGTGCGATTGGAGATCGTGAGACATTTTCTAGCCGATCTTAAAAGTCGGCACTTCCCCCCCGCGAAGGAAAATCGCGAAGATGTTGCGGCGAAGATCGACTGGTTAGCCGGATACATCGCAAGGTCGACTGGCTCACACTATTAGGAAGACGTCGTTTGGTTCCGGATGGATCTTTTTCGGAGGACAACGATTTCAGAGGACACTAGCGCCACCAAATGCGCTACGCGAGATGCAAAGGTCACGCCGCGTCAACGAATTGTCCCTAGCCGACTGCTTGTGTTCGCGGCGGGCCTGGCAAGATACGAAGCGCAGAGCCCATGGTACGGCGTCCAATCGTTTGGCCGCGATCATGCCGTCCGAGCTCACACAAAGCCGATATGTCCCCTCGCTGATGCGCGCCAGGGCGGACCGTACTTCCGAAAGGCACAGATGTGAGAAGACTTGGTGATAGGGGCCTCTCAGGTCAGGCTCGCAATTAGATGATAATTCCAAATACGTTAGGCACGACTAGTGCGGCGAAGCCGTCGCGCCCTGATCGGAACGTGGCACACAGCACGAGTAGGATCAACATCGCCCAAAATAGTATCGCGGTGCGAAAATTTGAATTTGGCACGAATCTCCTCCAAATAACGTCGGAAACACAACACTATCAGGGAAATGCGCCTTGGATACCTGGGTAAAGTTCCAGGTTCCATTCTCTCGTACAGGGGCCACAACATACATTCGGAGGCATTGCTCGAAGCCGCAGGGGAGAAAGAATTTGGTTTGGCACGTCGTGCAATCCTCCGAGTTTGGCCGGGGAAACGCTTCTTTCACCAATCAGGTTGCGTTCAAACCTGAGGCGGGATAGCCAACATCATCTTGACCGATCTAAATGGCAGCCTGGCGCCGTGCTACTCCGTTTTCCGTTCCGGTCCGAATCACGGCAGGCGGTACTCCTGATCGCCACCAATCCCGTGGATGTTATGGCGCAAATGGCAAGCCGCACCCCCGGCATTCCCTAGCAACGCGTCGTCGGCTGTTCGGAGTTACAGCAGGGATCAAGCAACAACAAATAGAACCGTGGCGCGAGGATTCGAATCATTCCTGCAGGAGAAGCTTGGCTCGGTTCCCTAGGAAACGGCGTCATCGCGGGGAAGGTGGCGCAGGAGGCAAAGATGTTCGTCGCTGAGAGTAAATGGCTTCGCGCATGTTCGCTGGTGTGCACCGCATTGTTGCTCCCTGGAGAACTGCCTGTTCTTGCTCAGCAGGCGAACACCGCGGGAGCGACAACGTCCACGCTCTCAGCGGATCAGTTGGATAGTCTAGTCGCACCGATCGCACTTTATCCCGATCCATTGCTGGCGCAGGTACTTGCGGCTTCTACATATCCTCTGGAAATCGTCCAGCTTCACCAGTGGCTGGCGAAGAACAACCAGTTGAAAGATAAACAGCTTGCGGACGCCGTCCAGAAGCAAAACTGGGACCCGAGCGTTCAAGGATTGGCCGCCCTTCCCGACATCGTCAAGCAGTTCTTTGAGAACATCAAATGGACCGCCGAGCTGGGCAACGCCTTTCTCGGGCAGCAGTCCGAGGTAATGGACGCCGTTCAACGTATGCGTACCAAGGCGAAGGCATCCGGGAAACTAGATTCCAACGAA
>Ga0068871_100002808_pt1 | contig 11915 bp, 14 predicted proteins | sample KBSMisM72_FD_72750 | JGI IMG/M metagenome (GOLD analysis project Ga0068871, IMG submission 72750) | Miscanthus rhizosphere microbial communities from Kellogg Biological Station, Michigan, USA - KBS Miscanthus M7-2 | ecosystem: Host-associated > Plants > Roots > Rhizosphere > Soil ... | reverse complement strand
GAACGCGGCCAACCTAAACTCGTCAATGGCCACAGATCCAACATCAATAAAGATAACTGGCTGGGTTTCGTCGGCGACGTGGTGAATTTCACGGGCGAGGTGTCGTTCAAATCGATGCTTCGCATCGACGGACATTTCTCCGGCGCTGTAACTTCACCGGACGGAACGCTGATCGTCAGCACCGGAGCGGAAGTGACAAAAGCTGTCATCAAAGTCGCAGTGGCAAGGATAAACGGAACCGTCGAGGGCGACATTCTCGCCAGCAAGGAACTCGTGCTCGGTCGGACGGCGAATGTGAAGGGCCAGGTCGCCGCACCCGCTTTGATAGTTGAAGAAGGAGCACAACTCAACGGCAGTTGCCGCCGTATCTAGCTGTTTAGAATCCACAGATTACGCAGATTTTATGCATCAATCTGTGTAATCTCTGGATAAGCCCAAGGGTGGGAATGATTGTTGTTGTTGTGTCCTACATCGTGGCCATTTCCTGCGACTCGTTGATAGACATTCAGTAACAGCGGCACGACGACCGTGGGCGCGAAAAGTTTTTGCTGTCGTTCTCGCGCGGCGGCGCCCATTTCGTTGCGACGTTTAGGATTCTTCGCGAGGGTCGCCATCGCGTCGGCCAGTGCGGCTGCATCTCCGGGTGGAACCAGGATGCCGGAGTCGTCATTGATGATGTCAGGAATGCCGCCGACGGTTGTGGCTATCACTGGAATTCCGTGAGCCATTGCTTCGATGATGCCGTTTGGAGTCCCTTCTGCCAAGGACGGCAACACGAAGACGTCGAGGCTGTTCAGGAAAGCGCTCCTTATCCGTGGATCCGAGTAGTATCCGACTAACTCGCAAGCATCGCGGAGATCTGACTCACGCGCACGGGCTTTGACGTCCAATAATTGTGGTCCCATGCCCGCGATCCTTGCTACTGCCAAAGGCCTTTCTCGATTTACCTTCGCGAGAGCGTCCAACAGGACCAGAGGTCCCTTGCCCTCCTCGAGGCGTGCTGCGAATCCGAAAACTGTTTCTACCGAATTGTTGGCGCCATTGTCCGATCCATTAGGACTGTGTGTTGCGTCCGAACCTTCCATGATTAATGGCAGAACCGAAACTGATGGCAGGAAGGGATATCGAATGGACCACTCGGCGGCAAGCCGCGGAGACAGAGCGGCGACTTCAGTGCACAGTGGCAAAACCTTTTCCAGCCGGCGGTAATAGTCTTCGAGCATCGGCATGTGATGAGGGGTTCCCATCTCGTGATAGAGAACTGGAATTCCCAACTCATGACCGGCCCGAATCATAAGCTCGGTACCAGTGTCTGGTGTGAAAACATGCAAAAGATCGGGCGGCTGGCCGGCAAAGTATGCACGGCAATTGCGATAGTGAAATTTCGTGATTGCGCGAATCGCAACCTGCCAGATCTTGCGAAGGCGCGTGGGCGCGCGCTTCACGAAGAAGAGAAAAAACAGAGCGCTTGATAGTAAGCTTCGAAACAATCGCAAAAATGCGAATAAGTACGACCTTACAACGATTGTTCGAACCGGCACCCCCTTCCGTTGCAGCCGCTTGAGATATTGATCGTTGTCACTCGGCGGATATAACAACACGACCGACACATCATGCCCGCTCTGGTGAAGATGCACGGCATAGTTCAACATGATTTCGTCGGCTCCGCTTATCGGTCCAAAGATTGTAGTTTTACACAGTGCGATTTTCATGCTTTGACAAGAGTGACCTGATTTGTAACTTGGTTTTGCTTTTACTGCTGGTATACGTGTCCTGCTTCTTGACAGAGTTTCAAGTACAAAGCGAGAACCTCATCGGGTACGTTTGTCGCCGACAACCCGCTTGTCGTCATGCGGTGATGGCGCAAATCGTTCGCTACGTGAGCAGAGGCGCGGGGGATTACGCCTGATTGTACTTCCATGCCAATTCGGTTCGAGACTTTTTGCAGTTCGGCAGTTGGATCTACAAAATACGATTCGTAATGCGTGACTACTCTTTGTTGAGCCGGTATGGCGGAGAGTAGCTCGCGATAATAAGTCAGCCATAGCAGAAACCACGGTATACCAATTAAGTCACCTCGCTTGCGCATTGAATGCGCGACCTCCAAAGGGTTTCTCAAACAGACGACGACCTTTAACTCAGGAACGATTGCTCGCCAAAACGGCAGCGTCAGTGAATTACGTGGATCCTTCCAGCCCCAATTGTGTTGTTTGCTTAGCCGCTTGATTAATTTCTTTGCCTTCACAGTCAAAGCCGCGATCTCAGGCATTGTCTCCCACGCAACCGGAAAGTCTGGCGGGTTGTTCCACGAGCCGCCCAGACGGCCCAGGATCTCGTCGTTGAAAGCCACGAACCGCACATTCTCGAAGTGTGGTTCACCGTCGTTTGAATCGAACCCGAGTTCATCTTCCGGACCAAGAAACAAACCGCAGGTCTGAAGGAGCCTGGCAACCATCGAGGTCCCCGAACGATGCATGCCCGCGATGCAGATTGGCAACTTCGATTTTCCTTCGAAAAATTTAGCTGCGAATACTAAACGATCTATCCGCAGATTACACAGATTTTTATTTAATAGAATCTGGGGATTACTGAAGCATCTGTAGATCCCTGATCTCCATTGACGGCTGACGATAACCAAACGCGCTGCTCAGCCGACAGCGGCCCGGAGCGATCGAATAATGGATTCTTCGCCGTCCGGTCATGAAGCAGCCAGTGATAATGAACGTGCACGAGGTTTGGGAAAATTCGTTTCCTCAACCTTCTGGCGATTAGGTCGTGCAGAGTTAACTGGTAATTGTAAATTGGCTCCAACTCCTTTACGTTTCTTGTAGTGCTCCAAATCGCAAGGGACAAGGCCGCTTGATTCGATCCCCAGAGCCTGCTGGCCGCTGAGTCGACCCAGCCGGCGCCGGTACGGAAGCGCCGATCATGCGCGTAAGGTCGCAGTTGCTGCAGGATTGAAGTGAAGAAAAAATCGGACCATCGTTGCATGATCCCCTTATGCCCACGCACAATCACGAGGCCCGCATTGTAACTGGCCTTGATCCGGCAACGATCGGCAAAGGATTCGGTCCAGGGAATCTGGTCGTAGTCCACCCCACAGCATCGACAAAGCTCTCGCCAGTATGCGTCGAAGGGATCCGTGGGACCGCTCGTGCACATTCCCTTAACGCCTACTGGTCTTAAAGCCACATCGACGTCCGGCAACAGCAGGACTTCGTCAGGTTCGCGCAGAAACAGAGTATCACTATCAAGGATCACCAAAATGTCATGTGGGTGTTTTTGTTCGACGTAGCCTGCAGCAGCAACTCGGTTGGCAGAGCCATACTCGGGACAATCTGTATTCAGAATCTCGTCAATATAGACGACACCTAATTCGTCGAGCCTGCTTCGGGCGCTCGCAGAAATACTATGTCCTTCGCGAGGTGAAAGTGCATAGATGGGGCAGTTGCGAAAGCGGCCTGTGTAACGTCTAATACTTTCGAAAAGGAGCAACGCCTGTTTCTCGAGCAGGCCCCGTTCAATACAAGCGACAAAGGCAGTGTCCATGCTGAAAGGTTGGATCAGGCGGTTTCTTGTTGCTGACGAGGTTTTTTCCTTTAACACTTCGCGGTTGCTCCAACTGGCGAAGCAACATCATTCCGCTTACTCTACAAACTCTCCGTATCCCCACACGTTGATTGACAACTTTCTACCCATGGCCGTGGCCGAACGGTTGCTGTCGGTTTTTCCAAAACCCAACGATTCTGTATGGTTAGATTGGCGCAAGCGGGACACGGTTCATCAACCGCGCAAACAAGGGATCGGAAATGCCGAGCGATTGGACGAGGTTCACCCATTCGTTCAAAATATCATCTTCGCTTTTAATTCGCATCCAATGATTCGATTTCTGGAAACGCTTACGGGCATTGAATGCCTGATTCCGGATCCGCATCTCATTGGCGGCGGACTGCATCAGATTCTGCCACAGGGTAAGCTCGCGGTTCATGCCGACTTCAATTACCTGAAAGATTTAAAGCTGTATCGCCGCATAAATCTGCTGTTGTTTCTCAACAAGGATTGGGACGAAGCATATGGTGGACATCTCGAACTGTGGAACCGCTCGATGGAACGGTGCGAGAGAAGGATCCTTCCAGTGTTCAACCGGTGTGTCATCTTCAACACCAGTCGAACGTCCTTCCATGGCCACCCTCAGCCACTCAATTGTCCACCGAACGTCACCAGAAAGTCGTTGGCGTTTTACTATTACACTCGCGACGCTGCTGTAGGTGAAGATCAGATCCACTCGACACTCTGGCAAGATCGACCCGAATAACCTTCTGTGACTGTCTGCTTTTGCACACTCGCGATTCATGCGCCATACCGGCAAAGGGCGCGCCTTCTTTGCGCCGATGCGCCGCAAGTTCCATGGATAGTGCTGACGGATGAGCCGGAAGATTTTGCCGACCTTCCGGTCCGTGCGGTTCGCCACATCCCGACGGGGCCGATGGCCGTTGATTATCTGGCTCACTTGCCTAAAACCGGAGAAGGTCGCGGCGCCGCAGCCTATCACGACAAACGTTTTGCGCTCTTAGCCGCGCTCGAGGAATTCGACACCGCAATTTATGTCGATGCCGACTCGCGCATCATTAAGCTTCCCACGTTATCAATTTTCCCGGCGGATCTCGCAGTGCTTCCAGTCGTGCGAAAAAGCGTTGCCGAACATCTGGCCACTTGCGGATCGTGGCGGCTGCCCGTCTTCGAAGCGTTAGCCCGACAGCTCACAGGTGACGTTGAAATTTTGCGCCGGGCGCGATGGTGTCACGAAACGTTGATTGCGGTTACCAGGGGGAGATCCACTTCCGACTTTTTCGCAGCCTGGTCGATAGGAGCGGAGTTCTTACAGGCTCGCGGTGTTTACTCGGGTGAAGGTGGCGTGATAGGCATCGCGGCAGCCCATGCCGGATGGAACATTGACTACACCTCGCTCAAGGAACTCGCCGATTTAATTCAGCACGAAGGTGGCGGACCTAAAAAGTCTGAAATCGTTCTTGGACCGGGTCAGTAGGGAGCGGTAGCGACCTGGTCGGTGATAAGCATCAGATTTTCCGAATGATTCGTGACTCTTGAGGTTTGACCAGGTCGCTACCGCTCCCTGTACTGACCCGGTCCAAGTGTGGAGTGATTATACTCCGGCAACAATCCAGCGCCATTGCAGAGACGACCACGGTTTTGCGTCAGGCAACAGATCGCGTACGGCTGCCACAACCTCAGGCCATTTGACGTTGTCATAATCATCACCGGAGATCCAACCACCTCTCTTAACCTTCGGTAACCAAGCCTCGATATCGTTCTTAACACTCACATAGTCATGACGCGCATCCAGGTGGACCCAGGCGAGCGAAGCGTCGGGGAATAGACGAGACGCTTTCACCGAATCGGCGATGATGAGCACGATCGAATCGGCGTATCCGCAATCCAGAATGTTTTTATGAAGCGCACCCGCGAAAGTACCGCCACCGCGGGTCACCGCTGCCTCGTGATAGTTTTTCTGTTGTGGTCCTTCCGGACCGCTGCCGCGGCATGTGTCAATCCCGATTACGGTAAACGTTTTTCCGCTTCTCTCCGAGGCTTCCACCAAAGAGCAGAGGCTGCGGCCGAGGTAAGTTCCGACTTCAACGAAACAACTGCCTTCGGGGAAATAACGAGTCGCCTCTTCCTGCGCAGATCGCCACTGAAACCAGCCGTCTATTTCGTGCCACTTCATATTAGTTTGAAACAACGTTAGAACTTCCGATTGAAGGTCGAAGTGCGTGCCTAAACGCTGCGCGAGGATGCAAGCGCGCCATCTCGAGCGCGATGCGAATCGAGTCGAGCGTGCGGCCGACTCTGTATCTTGAGCTTGCTTCTGAAATCATTTGTTGCGTGGCGCGATCTGCGAAAGCGCGTGAAGCCTGATTGCGGCGTTCCTCAGATGCTTCCATCGCGCGAGGCAGTCGAAGCCACTTGTCTCGGTGCAGCCGGTGTGCGCGACGATGCATCCTTTCCGTTTGGAAAGAGAACTGTCCCGACGTTGGCGTTGGCTGTCGCCAGATCGCGACCGCCTGTTCAGTCGCCAGCACGGGATACAATTCGCTGATTCGAACCCACAGGTCCCAGTCGTCAACACCGGCGCCTGACTCGTCGAGCAGCCCCACTCGCTCAAGACACGAGCGACGAAAAATGACGGTCAGGCAGGGGACGAAATTCCATTCCATCAATTCCCAGAAGATGTCTCCCTGTGGACATTCGTCCGGATACGACCCATCTTTCGGGCGGCAATGCTCGTCGCCGTAAAGCGCGCGACCGTAAACCATTCCTGCGTCCCTGTGGGCCTCGAGCAGCTTCACCTGCGGGTCGATTGAATCGGGAAGTCGCAAGTCGTCGTCATCCAAAAAGCCGATGTATTCCCCCGTGCTGGCGCTGACTCCTTCATTTCTCGCGCCAGCGACGCCACGATTGGAAACCAGCCGCACGTACTTGATGTCTCTGAGCGTCCGGCAAACACTCGCGGTCTCATCCGTCGACGCGTCATCGACAACAATCACCTCGACCCCGGATCCCGCCTTCAGCGCACTCTCCACGGACCGCGGCAGCAAATGCGGGCGACTAAAGGTTGGGATAATCAGACTGACTTTCGCCATAGGTAAGACTTTACTTCCATCGCAGGTAAGCCACAAAGAGGAACAAAAGCACAAATTAGTTTTGTGCTTTGAACTCACTTCCATCGCTTGCCATGACGGATCACGATGTCGACGTTCTGCAGCAGATCGATGTGACGAAGAACGTCGCCGCGGACGGCGATGATGTCGGCGTATTTGCCCTCGGTGACCGTGCCGACTTGATCTGAAACCTTCATGGCGACCGAAGGCCAGTAGGTGGCGGCGCGGATGGTGGTCATGGGGTCGATGTTGAAGGTGTTGACCCACGCGTCGAGCTCGCGCCAGGTGGTTTGGCTGTGGAAGTTCATCGGGATGCTGCTGTCGGTGCCGATTAGGAGTACGACGCCCGATTCCTGAAGCTGAGCGATCTTGCGTGCGAGCGTGGGACGGCGTAGCGGTGTGATTTGGTAATAACTGAGCTGACCGGGATTCTTGAGAGATTGTTTTATGTCGTCAACAATCGACTGCGGCAGACCGACTTGCCATGACGGATCGTCGAGCTGTTCGGGATTGTCGCGAACGTATTCGTAATTCAAGAGTCCCTGAATCGTCGGCGTCCAGAAGAGTGGGCCACGACTCATCTTCGCCGTTCGCTCGCGAATCATCGCGATGATGTCAGACGGGTACTCGGGTGCAGTGGCGAGCCCGGTGTGTTCGAAACAATCGACACCAGCCTGAAGTCCACGACGAATCTCTTCCGGACGATGCGAGTGAGCCACGACTGGAAGCTTGCGCTTGTGCGCTTCGTCAACTACGGCCTGCACTTCCGCCATCGTCATCTGATCCTGATCGATCAGCTTGATCACGTCGACGCCCGCGTCAGCCAACGTGGTCACCTTCGCGCGTGCGTCGTCAACGCCGTTTACACCCCAACGCACATACTCCGTGCCGGGATATGGCTCGTGCTGGATAAACGGACCAGAGATGTAAAGCGTTGGCCCAGGTATCTCGCCTTTTCTGATGCGCTCGCGGACGGCGACACTCGCCTTCAGTGGCCCACCAAGATCACGCGCACTCGTGACGCCGGCCATCAATAGCTGTCGCGCTGAGGCGGGCATGATCACTGTCTCCATCAGCGGCGGATACGTCTTGTCCCAGTGCGCGTAGTCGCTATGACCATTGATCATGAGGTGCACGTGCATGTCCCACAAACCCGGCAGCACGGTCATGCCCTCGGTTGAAATCACATCAGCACCGGACGGAATCGCAAGCGTTCCGACCTGGCCCACAGCCTTGATCCGCTCGCCTTCAATGATCACGACGCTGTTGCGAATCGGCGTACTGCCGTAACCATCGATCAGCGTTCCACCAACAAGAGCCTTGACGTTAGTAGCTCGCGTTTGCGAGAACGCGTTGAAAGAAAGAAGCAGCATCAGGAAAAGAGAGATGATACGGTTTGAGGAGAGTTTCATGTTCATTCACCGTCATCGCGAGAATCGCCGCACGATCAGAGCAATCGGAAGACCAACGCAGACCATGATCGTCAGTATGCCGATTGTGCGTCCCGTGAGCGTTGCTGGGCGTGGCGTAACACGTGAGAGTGGTACGACCACAAAGGTCATGAATAAATAGACCGCGATTCCGTAGAGCAGTCCAAACTGTACGGGGCGTTCGATGAGAAACAACCACTTGCGACTCGCTAAATAGAAGACGGTTGTCCAAATCGTCGCGATCAAATAGTGAAGCACAAGGCCAACGAGCGCAGTCTTGATGCCGCCCTGGAACGCCGCTGGACCAAGTGCGCCGCTGGCTACATATTGCAACAGTCCAATCGGACCAACGCCTGCACGCAACCACGCCGTTAGGAATGCTGCGCAGATGTCGAGAGTTCCAGCGATCAGCCCGCCCCAAAAAATTGGCTGAAAGTTCATAGTGTATTCCTGTCTGTCAGAACGTTAGACTACTGCCGGTGTAGCTGCATCCTTATACAACGCCGCGCCGGCAATAGTTGCAATTATCGAAGTGATTAAATGAAGCGCGCCCACCTTGAACCACAATGTATTGGTAAAGAAACCCAGCGGAATGAACTGCGCCGGTCCTGCCACTGAAAACGCTATCCAGCCTACGATGCCGGCCAGCACCGCAGTCTTTGGTCCAGCACCGAAGGTCGAACGCATCAAGACGTAGAACATGATCGCAGTGAAGCCCCGGCCGATCTCGAACAACGCAAAATAGACCATGCTGAACCCGTGCGGTTCAGGCTCAGCCGCTCGCAGGTTAGCGTAGACTGCTTGCCAATCAGCCTTGGCGATGGTTTCATGGATGAACCCATCCGTGAAAAACATGATGATCGAAGCGATCAGGCAGCCCAGAACAAATCGACCCCAGTTGATCTTTGACATAGTCTTGCCTCCTTCATTGCTCAGGTTGTAAAGCCACAAAGAAGCACGAAAGATCTTGCGCAGGTTGGACGGCGCGAATTATCCGCCGGATGGCTTTACAATTACAACCTCCAACTCACGTATCGTTGGTGGTGGAAGTCGAAACCACTGATGTCGTCCAGTGGCGACTGCACGAAGGCGGGCGGTGCCGGGTTGAAAGCTCGAAAGTATCTCCCGATTTAATGTGACTCTGCTAGAGTCTTCTTGAGCGCGTGGATCAAAGAAGCCGAAATTGTTGCCGGTGAGGTGCAGTTTTAAAAGTCTCTCCGAATGTGCACCTTGAATCAGTTCAACATCAACATCACATGCAGTCCGCCCCGAACTAACAACAGAGGTTTGCACAACCGATCCCTCAATCAACAGATCAGGCGCATTCAACTCGAGACTGCGTATCTGAAAGTAAGCACGATGCGCCGAGACCATACCGATCGCCAGTAACGCAACGATTATGGCGACGAACAGACGTTTGAGCCATAAGATAGGCCACGCGTCTATGATGGTTGGGCTGTCGAACATGTCAGAGCTCGTACTCGAATTCGTAGGAGTGTTTGCCGTCAGCGATGATGATGTTCATCTTGCCTTGGAGGTTTAGGAGTTCGTCTGTGCCCGAATCAGGGATGACAGTGATGGTGAGATCTCCAACGCCGCGCGTCATTGTGCCGCTATGCTGCAGATAGAAACTACCGCTACGACCGTTGAGGGTTCCGGTTACTTTCTCGATTGCGACGTAGCCGGCGGAGCCGTTCACGCTGGGGCTACTCGACATCAGCATCTGGCCTTTGCTCGTTGCGGAAAGATCGCCCTGGAATTGTTTGTCGATCGTCATACGACCGACCGAGGCGTCGGCTCCATCATCCTGCGGGTTTAGTTTGACTTCAAATGTTCCACTCGCTCGATTCGTCATAGAATTCATCCTTTTGGAACGTACTGTAGGGGCGGCCCTCCGTGGCCGCCCGGCGTGGAACTCGATCCTTTGAAACACAATCGATCAGGCATTTAGCAAAGAGATCACTTCGACGCCGGGCGGCCACGGAGGGCCGCCCCTACAGTACGTCCCATGTTATTTGATTGTATCGATGATCTCTTCAATTGCTCGCCGCGCTTCGGGCATGGGGCCAAGCATCCAGTTGTGGACCATGCCGGGGTATTCACGATAACTGATTTCGACACCTTCAGCAGCGGCGTTGTCCCGGAGCTTACGGCAGTCAGGATACAGTATGTCGCGCGTACCGATGAACAACGTGATCGGCGCGAGCTTTTTCAAGCTGCCATACACCGGACTCACCAGATAACTCTTCGGATCGCCGTCGCGCGCGTAAACTTCACCACCATACTTCAACCCTGTGACACCAAGAAACGGATCAATCTTGTCAAACTCTTCGATCTCGGGGTTCGAGAGCGTCGCGTCGAGCCATGGTGAAAGCAGCACCACGTGCCCCGGTTGTTCATAACCATCTTCGCGAAGCCGTTGCGCCAGCGCGAGACTAATACCACCACCCGACGAATCACCCATCAGCGTCACATTGGTGCCACCAACACGCGCGGCAAGTTCGCCGTAAACCGGAACCAGTAGATCGAACACATCTGTCACGCAGTGCTCAGGTGCGTGTGGATAATTCGGCGCAACGACGGTGCAGTTCAACGTCTCGACGAGCTTCGACATCAACGCCCAGTGCTGCGATGCAAAGCTGTTGACGTACGCACCACCGTGCAAATAGATCACATGCTTCAGGCTCGCGTTTTCTTTCGGCGCGATGGTCCACACGAGATGGCCGTTGACTTCTCTTTTCGTGATGTGGTGTTTGCGATGCAGGCGCCGTGACGGTTCGGTGTAGGTTCTGTCGCCCTTTTCAACTCGCTCTCGCATGCGATTCACAGTTCGCTTCATGCGAAGAACGTAAAGCACCACATTGATCAGCTTCGCTTGCAGGCTGGGCATGCAGCGTCACCTGTACCAACAGGCGATTGAATAACGCTCGCCATGCGTCACGGGCGTGACTTCATGAGTCGTCTCGGAGCGAAACGCCAGCAGCTCACCCGGCTCAGAAGTTACTCGAAAGCGTGCGCGAAAAAAATCGCTGAACACAAGCGAGCCGCCACCGTAAGCGTCCGGTTCCGGCGACTCAGCTTCACGATTCAAAAATATCACTGTGGAAATCCGTCGCTGTTCACTTTCAAGACGAAGCATGCCAGTATTTCCATCCTGATGCGCCACGAAGAAGTCGCCTTCGCGATACCGTAAGAATTGTGGTTCCTCACACTCTTTCAAAACAACGCCGAAACGTTCCTCAATCGTCTCCTTTAGTCCCAGCAATTTCTGGGTCACGAGGGCGACGGTTTCATTCGAGGGTCTGACACGAAAGGTCCTGCGCGCTGAATCATCGACCGTTCCTGAAACGGTGCTGCCGTAAACAGTCGCAGCACTGCCTGGAGCAGTTTTCATTTCAGCGACAATCGTTTCACGCAGAGATGGCTCGAGGAATTCCTTGACGGCAAACAGATTTGGCCAGGGCTCCGACATCGTGAACGTCTAAGACACCTGAGCTGCAGAACCGAAACGCTCCTGAGAGCGAGCGCGTGCCTTGGCAGCTTCGATTTCGCGGTCCCGCGGCGGAGCATTTGTTACCAGCGACCCGAGCAATTCACGCGCAGCTTGCGCCACTTGATCGACAGCCCGATTGAAGACCTCTTCGTTCGTCTTCGACGGTTTTGTAAACCCACTCAACTTACGAACAAACTGCAACGACGAGGCACGAATCTCCTCCTCCGTTGCGGGAGGCTTGAAGTTATGAAGCGTTTTGATATTTCGACACATGCTGTTTTGTTGCCACCTTCGCTGAAAACGTTGCGCTAA
>Ga0068871_100002807_pt1 | contig 11915 bp, 13 predicted proteins | sample KBSMisM72_FD_72750 | JGI IMG/M metagenome (GOLD analysis project Ga0068871, IMG submission 72750) | Miscanthus rhizosphere microbial communities from Kellogg Biological Station, Michigan, USA - KBS Miscanthus M7-2 | ecosystem: Host-associated > Plants > Roots > Rhizosphere > Soil ... | reverse complement strand
TGAAAGTGTGGTCGACAACGCACGCAGCGCGTTACAGGACGCGGCACTCTCAACTGCGAGACAAGAAATTCACGAAGCGCTCCAAGACCTTTCACGTCGCCCGCAACCCGATCTAACTGGCGCGGTTCAACATGCGATGGCGGCGTTGGAATGTACAGCCCGGCAAGCTACGGGCGACGCTCGCGCTACGCTCGGTGAAATACTCCGGCGTCATCCAAACATGGTGCCGCGCCCTTTGGATGAGTCACTAACTCGTTTGTGGGGCTTTTCATCTGAAATGGCACGTCATATTAGAGAAGGTCGGACACCAGACCGTTCAGAGGCAGAGTTAGCCGTTACTGTCGCTGCTGCGGTATGCACTTACTTGGCGCAAGCACTCTCCGATGACTCATCTCAGAATACAACCAATGCACCATTTTGAAACCGCCTTTTCTAGATGTCCTCAGCGCTCGCAGCGACGAGCGGACAGTAATGTTGGCCTTGATCGCGAGACACATCATCGTTGCGGGGACCGGTTTTGTTCAGAATCCCGTTTCACAACGGGATGATCGGGGCTTGCGGAACAGCAGCTTCGAAGCGGATTCGTTAGGAGTAAGCTCCTATTCGCCCACTAGTGTTAAAGCTCTGTTCATAACCTCATCAGACAAGTACATTCCGCCCTGACGCAATTGTTCCAGAACTCGACGCGCCGAAGGGATGTGTCCACGTTGCTTGGCAATTAGTGTTAGACCTAGCGTCCCACGAACGGGAATCCTAAGCGCCCCGGCGCATCGGCGAGCTGCTAAATCATCGATGATGGCCTCGGAACCGGGATGGGAGTGCGCCCACGCGAGAACGGACGATTCGCCTGGTCCTAATCCCCAAGCTTGAATTTGGGCTGGTACTGGAGGTGTTTGAGTAACCACAAGCCACGACGTATTGGCCAAGACCTGTGCAGTAGGATCGCGCTTACCTCGAACTTCAATTTCTGTTGCGACACTTTCAGGAACGATTACTTCCGCAGAAATCAGTTGCAGATCTATTAGTCCTGCGCGTGAGAGAAAAATTAGAGGAGACGCATTAACAACCGCACTTTCAGCCACGTTGGAGTTCTCTTTCAAGATCAGCGAAGTCCACAACAAAGGCGTCTTCGCCTTCTCGAGCTAGTGCAAGGAGGAAATCGGTGCGGTCCAGTCCAGCAACTTGGGCTGCTTTTTCCTGAGAGATCTCGCCACGTTTGTACCAGTGGATGGCAGCCGCGAGACGCATTTCGTTGGCGAATTCATCCGGGGAACGCCGAAGCGCCGAAAGAACGTCTTCATCTAGCTTCATTGTTATTTCCAACATGCCAGACCACCTCTAACTATCGCTCGTATTATACGCCCTAACAACTACAACACGTCCAGTTTTGCCGTCTGCCGGTAGTGTCCTAATCTGAGATTCAGAATTTATTTTTAATTCTTTGGGCGCTTGAAGTATGCGTAAACGTCCTGAGCGCCCCACCCGGTGGTAAGGTCTTTGCTGGCTTGGGTCTCAGCCGCGCCTCCTGTAACCACGGCGACTAAGTCCCATCCCTCATTACCAAGCTGGGTCAATTGTTGCTCGCTAGGATAGCCACGCAACACTTTGTATTCCCACTTCTGCATATAGCCTCCTAAGGTGAGATTCAGAATTTATTTTTCTGCCCTATCCTTATTGCTGTCCGAAAGGCTTGGTGGTACGGTATCAAAGTACCCGGAGAGCGTGCGAATCGAACCCCATCGGCGTGGACGCGCCGAGCCCTTTGGGTGTAAATCCCATTACGTCGGCCACGACAAGGGACGCTCTCCAAAGCTTGTCCATAATGAGACGCAGAGAGAAGGTCACAGCCTTCCCTCTGCGTTTTATTGTTTACGGTTCACGGTGATCACGCATCGGGGATATCCACGTCGCTCAGGCGCATAAAATCGACGAGCGCCGCGTAGGTTTCGAGTACGCGCTTTTGGGCCACGTCGTCGGTTCTAATCCGCAGAATCTCCTTGATCTGTGTGGTATCCGTTAGCGCCTCTCTCGTTTTCTTCAAGAGTTTGAAGAAGTCGGAACCCGTCTCAGGCTCGGCTGCTTCAACGATCTTGATCGCCTCGTCGAACGTGCCGCCGCTTTCCAGCTTTTCACGCGCCTGTTTGTTCTTGATTACCTCCGGTAGCCTCCTAACCATCACTGGCTGAGGCATCTGGCCTTCACCGATCCACCGGCAAAACTGCTCGCCAAATTTGGGGTTGTTGGCGAGTTCGTCGCGCAATTCCCTCTTTTTGAAAAACTCGTCAAAGTACGACCACTTTTTCTCGCCCTCTTTGGCGTATTTGCCGTTGTCGATAGTGAGAAAAGTTTCGACAAAAAACACGTAAGCGGTGAGGACGCGATTCACCGTCGCCTTGCTGGAGTGGTGATAGATAACTATGTCATCCTGCGACATTCCAAGCTCTTTTGACATCCGGTAAATCTGTCCGGCCTTTTCGTTAGGCGACCACTTGATCTTTCCCGACACGTGAAAGTCGGTCAGCATGATCGCTTTCTGTTTCTCGTCAACATCCTCCGATAATACCTTTGCCGGGATCTTCTTCCACGCTGCGGCTTTCGGGTTCTTGCGCCGGAGATCGCGCACACAGGCAGTCCGGCAATTGCCTTCAACGGCCTTGTATCGACCGTCGCCGGTCTGCTGTAAGATCACGCGCTCGCGCACGCCTCCATTGTGTTCGATGTCGCGGCGCAGCTTGCGCACGTCATTCAGATCGAGAATGAGTTTTTCAAGCTCCTTCTCTGTCGGTCTGTCGCCGTTCATTAGCTGCAACGAGAGTTTGTACTTAATGCGGGGATTGTCGAAGTCGAGATCAACCAGCTCAATCGGTATATCCTCGTGAGCCAGTTGAACCGTCTGCCCGCCAACAATCGTTTCTTCTACAGTTCGCTTGTCCATAATGAAACTCCTTTAGTTGAAACTGCGTTTACTCGGCGGTACTGGACGTTTTTTGAGTACCGCCGAGTACTAGGTGTTCTTCCGCGTTCGCAATGCGACGGTCACGTTACTTGATCGACCCAGCCTTTACAATAGATAACTATTGTAAAACACACCCAACCCCTATAATATGTACCTATAACGATCTACACCGATCTCAAAGGGGGTCCCGGAAATGCCAAAGCAGCGCCTTCCCGAAGGGCATTTTGAACACGCCGACGCCGCCGCCATGATCGGGGTGACAAAAAACACTCTGTTCAGATGGGAAAAGCTAAATCTGATTGACCCGCCGCTCCGCGACCGCAATAATCACCGCATCTTTACCACGGCACACATCGAGAAGATCAAACAGTACAAGAACGGGTTTATTCGACTGGGACAGGTAACGGAGCAACATGAAGATACTCCTAGTTGAACCCGCGTATTACACACAGTATCCGCCGCTTGGTCTCCTGAAACTTTCGTCCCTGTACAAAGCGCAGGGCCACGAGGTTCGTTTTATTCGCGGTCTTGCGCTCGTGACTCGCTTTGTGCCGGACGAAATCAAAGTCACAAGTCTGTTTACGTGGGCGTGGAAACCTGTTTGGGAAGCTGTCGCGTTCTATCGCGCTCTCTTTCCGAAAGCCAGGATTTCGCTCGGCGGCGTGTACGCCTCACTCACACCGGACCATGCGCGGGAGTCGGGCGCAGATGAGATTCACGTTGGACTAATCCCGGAAGCTGAGGACTTGATGCCGGATTACAGTATCGTCCCGGACTGGCATCAAAATCAGGCCGCATCGATCCTGTTCAGTACTCGCGGGTGTATTCGCAGTTGTGGTTTTTGTGCCGTGCCAAAACTCGAAGGCAAGCCGTTTAAGATTAGACCATCGACACGTATCAAGCATTTAGTGCATCCCGATCACAAGCGCGTGATCTTGTGGGACAACAACGTACTTGGTGAGGCACACTTCCCCGACATTGTTAAGGAACTGAAAGACATAGATGCCGAAGCTGATTTTAATCAGGGACTTGATGCGCGACTCGTTACAGATGAAGTCGCGCTTGCCCTCAGAGACTTGCGCGTACCCACAATTCGTTTTGCCTACGACTTCGTTTCAATGAAGGCACAAGTCAAAGAGGCGATCATTCGATTAAAAGAAGTCGGATTCGGCAGTCGAAGATTCAGGCATGTGACCTGTTACGTGCTCTACAACTACAAAGACACGCCTCACGATCTATTTGAGAGAGTGCGTGACCTGTTAGCATGGGGAGTCGCGGCCTACCCGATGCGCTATCAGCCGTTGAGCGGGCAACATGCCTTTGATAAGGATTCTTACATCGCGCCCACTTGGACCGCCGAAGAATTGGAAATGGTCACGGTCGCCCGACGTGTGATCGGTTACGGCGGCGCATTGCCGCCCTATGAAGGACTGCAAAAGAAGTTTCTGGACGCGAATACCTTCCACGAGGCGTTCGGCCTTTACTACACCAAACCAGCGCCAACCAACAAAAAGCCAAAATCGAAGTTTGACGGCTTCGAGTTAAAAGAGTTCGCGTGGGACTTAATGAGCATGGGCAAGGATCATCAATTCCCCACGCACAATCTCACCAAAGCCAAAGCTAAATCCAAAGCTAAAGCAAAGAAAAAATCAGCGTAGTACAAAAATAGTTGTAGACATTCGGAGAATTTTGTAGTACATTATTCTCACTGGAGACGGAGCATGTCAAACAACTATTTGAGCAGAGACAAACAGATTACAGTCACGGCAGCACTGGCCGAAGGTTCTTCAATCCGTTCAATCGAAAGAATGACCGGGATTCACCGCGATACGATCATGCGGATCGGTGTTCGCATCGGCAAAGGTTGTGCTCGCCTGTTAGATCAAAAGATGCGCAATCTTGATTGCAACCGGATCGAACTGGACGAAATTTGGGGATTCATCGGCAAGAAAAAAGCGCGTGTGCGTGAAGATGACGATCCGACCATGGGCGACGTTTGGACTTATTGCGCGATTGATGCGGAGACAAAACTTGTCCCGAGTTATCACGTTGCCAGTCAGCGCAATCTACCCAACACGATCACGTTTATCAGCGACTTGGCCCTACGCCTTAACAATCGCGTTCAACTCTCCAGCGATGCGATGAACGCCTACGGCGAAGCTGTTGAGTTAGTCTTTGGTCAGGAAGTCGATTACGCGCAGATTGTAAAAACCTACGGCACGGACGAAAGTAAGTACAGCACGCCAGAGCGCAAGTACAGCCCTTCGCGCATTCTCGCCAGCGAAAAGATTTGGATGCAGGGAAGGCCGGAAGCCAAGTATGTTTCAACGTCCTACATTGAGCGGTTGAATGCTTCTACCCGCTTGCACGTTAAGCGCCTTAACCGTCTCACGCTCGCGTTCTCAAAGAAGTTTGAAAACTTCGAGGCGGCAGTGGCGTTGAACTTTGCGAGCCACAACTTTGTTAAGACGCATCGCACCTTGAAAATGACGCCAGCAATGGCCGCAGGACTTGAGAACAACTTTTGGTCCTACGGCGACCTCGTGGAGGCGGTGAGTTAGTGGACTACATCGCAGAGATACAAGCAGTCTTTTTGAAGCTGCACGGATGCGAGGCGACGTATGTTGAGACTGTGCCCGTAGTCGAAGAATTTCAAGGCAAGACAGTTTGGCAGGGCGATGTTGAGGTATTCGATCTTGTGGGCCATCCGAAGGCGACACGCGGTTACGGATGGGGATACACAACAACAGGCGGAGGCGGTCGGCGTTACTTCACAGTGTTAGAACTGCCGCCCGTCGATTCACCGCAAACGGCAGTCAAGGCCGCGATCATGTCGGAGATAAAGAATGCGAGACAAAAAAGGAAAGGCCGGTAGACCACGAATGCCGAAAGGCGAAGCGAAGGCAATCGTATTGCAGTCGCGTGTACAACCCTCCGAGAAAGCTGCCTACCAGCGAGCGGCAAAAGCCGAAGGCAAAGACCTGTCTGCGTGGGTAAGAGACACGCTCAACCGCGCCATCAACTCTTAGAGCGGTAGATCAAGACGATCATCGATCAGGTATTCAACGGGGATCTCCACGAGTCTCGCATATGCGAGCACGATCATAAGCGTGGGCTCGTTCACGTCGCGCTCATATTTCGAGACGTTTGTATATTCCTGAATGCCGAGACGCTGGGCTATCTGTGGCTGTGATAGACCAAGCTCTTGACGGATCGTGAGTAACTTCGCCGCGAGCAGTTTGGGCCGTGGCCTTGCGTGGCCCATTAGAGTTTTACCCCTAAACTCTCCGCGAGCGTTTCGTGTGCTCTATCTGCGCGACCTTCGATCACAGTCTCGTAAAGTTCATAAGCGCCTCTTTGAAACCGCGTATGCTGAAACAGAGCCTCAACCGCCAGATCAAGCGAGTCTATTGCCTGTAGCACGTCTGGCGGCGTGGCTTTGAGACACTGCCGGATTGCCGCAAGCTGCCGTGCTAAGCAGAGCGCGGTTTCAGGATGTGCGAAATAAGGTTCGAGGGAGATCTGCCAGTCTTGACTGTCAGGCAGCGGACTCTCGGGGTCCATGTTAGGATTGTTATGCATGGTCGATTCCTCGTTCTTAACCGGATCAGGAGTCGATTGTGTAAGGGCTGGTGAGTGTTTGCGCACTTGCCAGCCCGCTCGTTTATGCGGGCACTATAAAGACCGTGTATTCGGTTGTCAAAGAAATTGTTGCGCGGGAGCATCATTTCGCCGGAATGCTATACTTTGGACCGTGAAACTCATCAGCACCGCAGAGGCAGCGAAGCGATTAAATGTAACCCCGAGTCGAGTACGGGCGATGATTGCTCGCGGGCGCTTGAAGGCTATGAGAATTGGAATTATGTGGCTGATTGATCCGAAGGACTTGGACGCGGTAAAGGATCGCAAGGTGGGCCGACCGCGCAAGGCACGCAAAGCCACAAAGAAACGGTAAGCACTTAACGCTTAAGCGGACAAAGCCTGTGCCAAACTCACGATTCCAGATCTCAGATTAGGACACTACCCGTCTGCCGCTCGGTTCTAAAAGAGGCCGGTAATGAATAACCATGTCCGCTGTCATAATAGACGGGATTGACAGGCGTTCATTGTTACGACAATCGAACATACTCCTTTTGCCCCGCCTAGTTGGTTCTCGACAAAGATTCCAGCCGGTAGGACGATGCATCCAAAAAGATCTGTTTGGCGCCACCGCTGTTCAAGCAATTACTCGAAGGGTAGGTAACGCTCGTCCTCCTCTCCTTCATCAACAGGAAGTTGGACACGAGCTCCATGAAAAATAGGGTACGCGAGAGTGTGCTTCGAAACAGCGTCCAGTATCTCAGCCCGGTTGATACGGCCGTTAAGCCATCGAGTTCGCCAGTGGTCCGCCAGCAGCTTTGTGTATTTCTCAACAGATCTAACCGGAAGAAAATATTTGGGCCTTGAATCGATACCAAGTAAGATCTCTCTAAAATTTTCTGCCAGCGGCACGCCGTAAACCAAACGAGGATTTCCGTGCCTAATTAGATCGTCGGTTGGAAACCCAATCATGGCCAAGCCGTCTCGTAGCTTGCGTATGAGCGGATTCACACCTTCACCAAAAATACTGTTTACTTTTCTGCCGTTACCAGCGCGACCGAGCAATGTCTCTAGGTAATCGATTGATGCTTGGCTAAAGTGGTATGAGCCATAACCTTTACTAACGCCCAACTTCACATATTCCAATCGAGCCTCCGTTTTCCCACCAACTGCTTTCAACGGAACCCGAACGCGGTTGTATTGACTAGATCCCACTCCGTAGAGACTTGTAGTTGCGAGCAAAACCAGATTTGGCTGACGCACTACTGCCTTACCGCTCATAGACGAAGCGATGACACTTTCCTGTTTGCTATATCGTTTTCGATAGAACTTCACAACCTGTGGACTCATCAATAATGAGCAAACGAGCTTGCCGCCAAGTAATAGATTGTAAGGAGCGATCGCACCGCAAACCACAATGTCCATCATATCCACACCTACGTGTTCCGCCTTAACGAGTCGTACAAGTTGACGAACTGCACTGCGGCCGGCGGTGGTTTGCAAAGCGCTCTTAAGATCCTGGGCCGACGTTTTCTTTAGCCCGGCCTTTTGAAAGTTGATTCGTATTCGCAACAGCAGCGCTAGCGCTTTTGCTCGCTTTGAACGAAATAAAGGTGTAGAAGCCTGGCCAAGCCAATTGCTTTTATTTGAGTTCCTGTTGGTTCGGCTCTTATGATCGGCTGCATCAGGAAACCTTCTATGCTCCTCTGACTCTTTTTTAGCTAGCTGTAACAGCCTTGCAATTACCTCGTCAGTCGGCCTGTTTATTTCACTTCGTGTAATCAGACGTTCGCGCACGAAGTCGGCCACATAGATTTGTTCAAGTAGTTGTTTTAACGAGCGTTCAAGCCAGCGAGCCATGCGCTGTGTAGCATTAGCACTTAAAGTTTTAATAAATCTCTCAGCATCCCATCCAATCCACTCATCACGAATGGTCTGCTGAACCATAGAACTACCGAGGGAAGCAATTCCGACTACTGGGTGAAGAGGGGCTGCTGCGTCTCTAATGAGGATCATCATCGAACGACCCGGAAGTGATTTGTATGTGCTCACCCAGGTATGTCGAAAATAACGCCAGATATCTACCAACCTAAGTCCAGTAAACTCGCAAACCGTACCGGGTTCAACCACTTGCAGGTATGGATCGATTGCTGAACGAAGTAGTTGCAGTCGATTCTCCTGCGGTGCTCGAGTTGCGACCTGCAGCTTGGCCGCGAGTTCTCTACCATCACGCATCAGCGACAATATAGATATCCACTTTCCATTCCATAGACGTCGCCTTTGCATACGATCAATGAATTCCCGAACGTTTGGTTCGCGCAGTTGAGCGTCTCGTTCGAGAAGGTGACCCTCTCGAATTCTGCGCTTTACTTCTTCGCGCGAGATGCCATTTAAAGTGGGACTTTGCAGTTGAACACCAGATCTCGAAATTGAGAGCTCCCATCCATGAGCGACTACATCAGTAACAACGCTGCACGCAAATTTTAAAGCGATGTCGGACTTCCCATTTCCTTGTTTCCCGATTACATCGCGCACCTTCTCGATCGCAGTGCGCCTGCTTGATTCATCCGAGCTTTTGATGTGTCTGGAAAGGAGGCGACAAAAATCGCGGAAAGCCACTTCCTGATCGAGAAGCGGTGTTAACTTAACGACGCGCCCGTCTAGGTGAGATACGTCGTGAGGATATTGCTCCAGGACTGACGAAATTGTTCTCTCCACGCTCTTGTCTGCTTGTGGTTGGCTAAAGTAACTTCGGCTCTTGCTGCCGCCAGAATCATCAATTCGATATTCACATCAAGCGTGCCATTCTCCTCTGAATGGATTCGCCTGATAAACGGATGAGCTTCGTTCAGTAACACGGTCAACCCAGAGTCATTCAGTTGAGGTTGATACAAACAGTCACTGTCTAGTCTCTCAAGTTTTAGGCGGTATTCCAGCCCTGGAATTCGTCCGCGTCGACGTGTTAACGGGCGAGATAATACACGATCTAACCTGCTCAATCGTGGGGGTTCAATTAAGTTGTCATGACGTTCGGCTATCTTTTCCGAATCGCGGCGAACTGTCCGCCTTTTCACAGTTACAAAGGCCTTCCGTGCGCGTGCATTTAGTTCGCGAGCTATTGTCTCCATATCTGGAACAAGCAGTTCAAGCAACCCTTCAGTCGGGTGTATCTCTTGCTTAGTATGAGTGACGCCGAACAACTCATCGAGTTGTGGTTCAAATCTAATTTCACATCTCCACCAATCGTCATAGTTCTCCTTGCGCTTTCGGCCCATGAAGAACCATCCTTGGTCAATTTCTCGACCAGCACGAACGATTGAAACACCAGCGTTCTTAGCTATACCTCCACTGTTTTTTTCCTCATTAGAGAGAGAATGCCAGTCCTCAATCGGGAGTTCGGTAAATCGCACGCATACAAGCGAGGTTGACCTATGTAGTGTTACCTCAAACGTTAGCTCTGGACCATATGCTCGAGCGCCTCTTAAATTGCCGTTGCCTCTTTCAAATAACGGGTCAAATGGTAAAACAGCTTCACCATTAACCGTGATTCGTTTTCCGGCCCAGAGTTGGTACCGAAATAGACGACCGAGTTCAGTGCGAAGTCTGCGACAAAGTGGCCCAAGTCTGCGACCGTATAGGCGATCACATTTTTGCCAAACGACGACTGTTCCGAAACCAAATGGGCTAAGTTCTCGAAAGGCTGATCTCGATATGCTCTTGGGAGATAGAATTCCCGCACTCCGCCCGCTTGCAACATCGTCAACGTCAAGAAAAACGCTTGCAGGAGTCTTTCCACGGCGAGCGCTGTAGACTTCGACACGTCCGGCATGACTCAGTGACGAATTTGGTAGACCCATTCCATAGCGTCCGTGTCCATTGCGTTGATTAAATCGTGAACTCCAGCCAAACTGGAGTGCATGAGCTAGAGTATTTCCGTCCATGCCGCGTCCATTATCTGAAACAACAACTTGAGTGTCATAAGTCTCAGCTTCTGAGAAAGTCCCAATTGCAACGCTAACGATCGTTGCTTGCGCCTCGAACGCATTGTCGATTAGCTCCGCCAAAGCTGAACCAAGTGTTTTGTATCCTGAATCGCGAGTCGCTTGGATAAAGTTTTCAGGAACTATTAGCGCAGGCGCTGCTTCATCGTGCGCAGCAGAACGTTTAGGCATGGCAGGCTACCTCGTACGCTTAAGATTAAACGTGGATCTCAGATGAGGTTCGTAAACTATACGCAAAAACGAATAGTTGTCAATGGCAGATTCGCATTGACGAACATTTTCGTGTTCTGTATAAACTGCTCATGCAGGAACTCACTGTGGCACAAGCTGCAGAGCTTTTGGGGATCAGCCCTAGACGAGTTCAGCAACTGATCAAGGCGGGCCGATTACCGGCGAGACAGTTCGCAGGAGCATACGTTATCAATAAGAAAGACGTATCACTCGTGGCGAATCGCAAGCCTGGGCGACCTGCAAATCAAGTATCGAAGATTCCCCGGTCGCGGGTACCCAAGGATCGAACTTCAAAAAAGATGAGAGACTGAACTCTCTCTTTCTTGAAGAAAATCCCCGTCCTCCCGCTGACTTAGTCCGCGTTCCTCAGATAGATGAGCCTCATAGGGTGGCATCAAAGGTTAAGCTCTAATTTTCAGGCGTTGCATCAGTCTCGGCGAGCGAATAGCAGTACTCCCATTTTCGCTCTAGAGCATGGGCTCGCACAGGCAGAACTGTCTGAACTGGAACGCGACGTTCGAGCTTATATTCAAAAATACACGCCCACTGAAAACAGCTGGCTTCCTTGGATCGTCTACTCTGCCGAACTGGGATACAGATATGTAGGTCTAGAATATTGGCAAACCTTTGAGGCCGAAACTGTAGGCTGGAGAGAACGAGGAAGCAGGGATTGGATTCGTTCGAAATTTAAGAAGTTTGAGAATGACTATGGGGGAGTTATCCCGTCCGGATCATGGGCTGAACACTTTACCATTATTTGTCACCCGATAACTCACGCGATCTTACCGAGAGATCTCCAGAGCCAATTGGCCGAGGTTCTTGCCTCTATTCAACATCTCTTTACAATTGAGAACTTACAAGATCCAAAGCTCCTAGGACAATTGGTCCGGTCATACAGTTTCCTGCAATCAAGACGTTTTCAACAGTTCGTTCAAGACGTTGAAGTAGTAGGTCTAATCACTCAAGCTCTGTTGGGCAATGAGGAAGATCAAACAAGCGAAGTCTTGCTTCCCTCCACATTGTCGAGGATTGTAGGTGACTTAGAAGAAGTCGCGCTTGATCAAATACACGATGCCCGTCGTCGTGCGCACATAACACGGTTGAAAGGTTTTTCCCGGCAACACAGTGTGAGAGGGGTTGGACCAGGC
>Ga0068871_100002804_pt1 | contig 11920 bp, 11 predicted proteins | sample KBSMisM72_FD_72750 | JGI IMG/M metagenome (GOLD analysis project Ga0068871, IMG submission 72750) | Miscanthus rhizosphere microbial communities from Kellogg Biological Station, Michigan, USA - KBS Miscanthus M7-2 | ecosystem: Host-associated > Plants > Roots > Rhizosphere > Soil ... | reverse complement strand
GGCTGCATGGTCAACGGCGCCGGCCTGGCCATGGCGACGATGGACATCATCAAGCTCGCCGGCGGAGAGCCCGCGAACTTCCTCGACGTCGGCGGCGGCGCGAATGCGGAGCAGATTCGAAATGCGTTCAAGATCCTGATGTCGGACAAGAACGTCAAGGCCGTCCTCATCAACATCTTCGGCGGCATCCTGCGCTGCGACGTGCTCGCGCAGGGCGTCATCGCGGCCGTGAAGGAACTCGGGGTTCCGGTGCCGATCGTGATCCGCATGGAAGGCACGAACGTCGACGAAGGCAAGCGGCTGCTCAAAGAGAGCGGCATGAATTTCACGACGGCCGACTCGATGGACGAGGCGGCGACCAAGGTCGTGCAACTAGCTCACTAGTTGCGGCGGTCTATCACGAAGGCACGAAGGACACACGAAGAACACGAAGCTTGTTTTTACCACTTGATTTCGTGGCGTTCGTGCTTCTTCGTGTCTTCGTGATGAAGAGGCGTTCGAAACAGCTATGTCTGTATTCATTGATAAATCGACGCGTTTGATCGTTCAGGGCCTGACGGGCCGTGAGGGAACGTTTCACGCCAAGCAGGCGGCGGCGTACGGGACGCAGGTTGTCGGCGGCGTGACGCCGGGCAAAGGCGGTACGACGCACGAGGGCTGGCCGATCTTCAACACGGTGCAGGAAGCGGTGGAAAAGACGGGCGCGAACGCGTCGGTGATCTTCGTCCCACCGCCGTTTGCGGCCGACGCCGTCATGGAGTCCGCCGACGCCGGCATCGCGCTGGTCGTCTGCATCACCGAAGGCATCCCGACGTTCGACATGATGCGCGCGATGACGTTCCTGAAGACGCGGCCGTCGACGCGCTTGATTGGACCGAACTGCCCGGGCCTCATCTCGCCCGGCAAGGCGAAAGCCGGCATCATCCCCGGCCATATCTGCAAGGAAGGCCGCATCGGTATCGTCTCGAAGAGCGGCACGCTGACGTACGAAGCGATTCACCAGCTCACGCGCATCGGCATGGGCCAGACGACATGCATCGGCATCGGAGGCGATCCGCTCATCGGCACGTCACATATCGACGCGCTGAAGGCGTTTGGGAGCGACCCCGACACCGACGCCGTGATCATGATCGGGGAGATCGGCGGATCGGCCGAAGAAGAAGCGGCCGCGTGGATCAAGGCGAACTTCAAGAAGCCCGTCGTCGCCTTCATCGCCGGACAGACAGCGCCGCCGGGACGACGAATGGGCCACGCGGGCGCGATCATCGCCGGCGGCAAAGGCACGGCGGCGGAAAAGATGGCGGCGCTCACCGCCGCCGGCGTGAAGGTCGTCAAGAGCCCCGCCGACATGGGCAAAGGCATTCAAGAAGTACTAAAGCGCTAGTCCAACTCGTCTATGTCGTCAGCGTGAAGTTCACGTTGACCGTCAGGATTCCTTCGTAGCCCAGCGCGGTGTACCGCCACTGCTTGACGGCTGCGATCGCCGACTGCGCGAACGCGTCATTCGTCGACCGCAATACGGTGATGTCGCCGATCGTGCCGTCCGGGCGGATGATCGCGTCGAGCGTGACCTGTCCATTCATGCGCGCTGACTGCATCACGGCGGGATAGATCGGCTGGACCCGTTTAATCAGCGTCACGTTGCCGCCGCTGCCCAGCCTCACCGGTCCTGCGCCGGACTGGCCGCCGGCGACGCCTGCGGCTCCTGCAGACGCTCCCCCTGCCGATGGATCGTCCTTCGCGACTGCCGTCGCCCTCTTCGTCGTCAGCGTGGTCTTCTTCGGTTCGACCGGCTTCGATGGCGCCGCCGCTGGCCCTGCGGCAATCGACCCTGGCACGTAGGCGGTCATGCTCCCGTACGGCGATCCGGCGGAGCTCACACGCGGCGGCTGCGTCTTGACGTGGAGCAAGAACGCAAGAAAGACAACGTGGACGACCGCCGCGATGGCGTACGTGGAACGGCTGTGCCTCGGAAGACCAGAAGTCGACCGTTGAGCGAACTCAAAACCCTTCACGCATGACGGTAGAGCAAGGTGCCTGCCACCGGCAGCTCAACTGTTCGGTCTAATCTAATCTTCGGACGGCCTCGCCGCGCGATCGATGACGAGCACGTCCACCGGCCCGCGCACTGGCTCCAGCTTGAGTCCGAGCTGTTCGCGCATCGCCGTGAAAATCGAGGGCAGACTGCTGTCGCCGCCGGCGACGTCCGGCATCCAGGTGATGGCCAGCGCCCACTCGCCGGCCAGGCCCGTTTCGTCAACCACGGGGCGTCCGGCGTAGTCGGTCAGCTCTCGAACGAGCGCGGCCATCGTTGTTCGCTCGGTCGTGAGGCTGCCGTCGTTCGCTCGAAACCCGCCGCGCGCGTCGTCGTTGGACTTCTTGATGCCGTCGCCGAGCCGCCCATCGGGTCTCGCGAGCCGCATCGCGTACTTCGGCATCTCTCGCTGCTCGGTGTGCCATTGCAGTTTGAAACGATCGGCGAGCAACGCGCGCATCATCACACGCACTTGCTCCGGCGTGGCGGTGGTGTTCGCCGTCGCCGAGACGTCGAACCTCGCGGTCTCGAGCCAGTCCGGGCCGCCGGCAATCTCGAAGTTTTGCACGCCAAACGCATTCTGGATGAGCAGTTTCAGCGTGCGATTGGTGGCCTCGATGCGCCCCCCAGGCAGCACGCGCATCGACGTGCCGCGCTGGCCGGAGTTGTTCAGTTTGATCGACGCGGCGTCGAACGAGACCGTCGCTGGCGATTGAGCGAGGAGCATCGCGAACGTCAACACGGCGTAAGTCGCAAGCGTCATGATCGAAACGAATCTCCGGTGGTTATCACAGCTGCACGCTGCCGCAGGTTAACACCCCTACTTTTAGTCGCGTGTTATACTCGGTTGGTTGTCCTGCCTCAGTTGTAACGGCCGGGTAGACCCTCTATTGTCATGTCTCGTAAGGACTTTTCGTAAGGACTGCACGAATGTCACCGAGTGATGTAGCGGTTCAGCAACAGCAGAGCACTGCCGGAAAACAGCGCGTCGTCAACGATTTCAGTATTCAGGTCGCGACCGTCAATGGTTCCGGCAGCCAGACAGCCAACATCGTCCTTCTTCGGTCACTCCTTCTCATGGGCATTCCGGCGTCGGGCAAGAACATGTTCCCGTCGAACATCGCCGGGCTGCCGACGTGGTACACGATTCGGGCCAGCAAGCGCGGTTACATCGCGCGCAAGAAGGAAGTGGATTTTCTCGTCGCGATGAACCCGGAGACGGCCAAGGAGGACGTGCTCACGCTCGATCCGGGCGCGGCCGTCGTCTACGACGAGCCGCTGAAGCTGAAGGACCTCCGCGACGACCTCGCGTTCTATGCCGTGCCGTTCGACAAGCTCGTCGCGCCGGTTTGCCCCGACGCGAAGCTGCGCCGTCTGGTCCGCAACATGATTTACGACGGCATCCTGGCGAAGCTGCTTGGCGTCGACCTCGCGATGATGGACAAGGCGCTCGGCAAGCAGCTTGGCAAGAAGGCCAAGGCGATGGCGCTCAACTCGGCGGCGCTCAGGGCCGGCTGGGATTACGCGGAAGCGAATCTGACGAAGCAGGATCCGTACGTTCTCCAGCCGATGAACGAGACGTTCGGAAAGATTCTGATCGAGGGCAACCAGGCCGCCGCCATCGGGTGCATGATGGCCGGCGTCACGGTCGTCGCGTGGTATCCGATCACGCCCTCCTCGTCGCTGTGCGAATCGCTCATCGGGTACATGAAGAAGTACCGGATGGACAAGAAGACCGGGAAGGCGACGTTCGCCATTGTCCAGGCCGAAGACGAGATTGCATCGCTCGGCATGGTGATCGGTGCGAGCTGGGCGGGCGCGCGCTCGATGACGGCGACGGCCGGCCCCGGCATCTCGCTCATGAGCGAGTTCACGGGACTCGCGTACTACGCCGAAACCCCCGCTGTCATTTTCGACGTGCAGCGCGTCGGACCCTCGACTGGTCTGCCGACGCGCACTGCGCAGGGCGATTTGCTGTCTACCGCGTTTCTCTCGCACGGCGACACCAAGCATCTGATGCTGTTCCCGTCGTCGGTCGAGGAATCATACGAGATGGCAATCGAGTCGTTCGATCTCGCCGAACAGTTCCAAACGCCGGTGTTCGTGATGATGGACCTCGACCTCGGCATGAACAACTGGATGTCGAGCGGCTTCAAGTATCCGAACAAGCCAATCAACCGCGGCAAGATGCTGACGGACGAAAAGTTAAAGGCACTCGGGCAGTGGGGCCGGTATAAGGACGTCGACGGCGACGGCATCCCGTATCGCACGATCCCCGGCGACGGCATGCCCTCGTACTTCACACGCGGATCGGGCCACAACGCGAAGGCGCAGTACAGCGAGCGTCCCGACGACTACGTCGACAACATGGACCGGCTGGCGCGGAAGTTCGAGACGGCGCGCAAGTTCGTCCCGAAGCCGGAAGTCGACAAGGTGGCCGGTGCCAAGATCGGCCTTATCGCGTTTGGCACCACGCATTGGGCGATCACGGAGAGCCGCGACCAGCTCCGCGAAGAAACCGACGTCAAGACGTCGTACTACCGCCTGCGCGCGTACCCGTTCAACGACTCGTTATCCGAGTTCATCGACCAGCACGAACGCCTCTACATCGTCGAACAGAATCGCGACGCGCAGCTGCGGCAGCTGATGAAGCTGGAGCTCTCGCCGGAACGGCAGGCGAAGCTGCGCAGCGTGCTGCATTACAGCGGTCTGCCGATCGACGCCCGCAGCGTCACCGACGACATCCTCTCGCAGGAAGGGTTTGAGGTCGCGAAGAAAGAAGTCCGGGTCGTCGAGGCTGGCCTCGGCGGCATGACGGGTGGAGAGTAGCGATGGCCGGAAAAATCAATCGAATCGGGCTCGAGCCCATCATTTATAAGGGAAGCAAGACCACACTGTGCGCCGGCTGCGGCCACAACGCGATTTCCGAGCGCATCATCGACGCGTTCTTCGAGATGGGCGTCGATCCGCAGCGGGTCGTAAAACTGTCGGGCATCGGCTGCTCGAGCAAGAGCCCCGCGTACTTCCTGGGGACCTCGCACGGATTCAACGCGGTCCACGGACGCATGCCGTCGGTCGGCACCGGTGCGATGCTCGCGAACAAGAACCTCATCGCCATCGGCGTGAGCGGCGACGGCGACACGGGCGCCATCGGCATCGGCCAGTTCGTGCACCTGATGCGCCGCAACCTGCCGATCATCTACATCATCGAAGACAACGGCTGCTACGGCCTGACCAAAGGGCAGTTTTCGCCGACCGCGGATCTGGGGTCCAAGCTGAAGACCGGAGTCGTCAACGATCTGCCGCCAATCGACACGTGCGCGCTCGCCATCGAGCTCGGTGCGACGTTTGTCGCGCGGTCGTTCTCAGGCGACAAGAAGCAGCTGCTTGCCATTCTCAAAGCGGCGCTCGCGCACCGCGGCACGGTGATGCTCGACGTCATCTCGCCGTGCGTCACGTTCAACGATCACGAAGGATCGACGAAGAGCTACGCCTACGTGAAGGACCACGACGATCCGCTCGAGGAAGTCAGCTTCGTGCCGTTCTTCGAGGACATCAACGTCGACTACGAGCCCGGGACGATGCAGGAAGTCACGATGCACGACGGGTCGAAGCTGTTTTTGAAGAAGCTCGAAGAGGGCTACGACCCGACGGACAAGATCGGCGCGATGAAGCGGCTCCACGAGACCGCGCGCCGCGGCGAGTTCGCGACCGGCATCATCTACATCGAGCCCGATCGGGACGACTTCCTCGAGCAGCTCAACGTCGTCGACGAGCCGTTGGCGACCCTCCCCCTAGACCAGGTTCGCCCCGGTCCTGAGGCGCTCGAGGAGATCATGGAGAGTCTCCGCTAGGAACTGCCAAAGCGCGCAGATTGACTCAATGCGACTGTATGTGACATAGTGGTCGTTGCATGGAGGCCGCTGATAGTCTGCTCTCGAGCGAGCTCGAGGCGATGGCCACTATTGGCCGCGTCTTGGGAACCCTTCCCGACGACCCCGCGCGTCAACGCGTGCTCCGATGGGCGTGCGAACGATTTGGCCTGGAGCCGCTGACGGTAGCAGCTCTGCTCCCTGAGGGCATCTTTGCCGAGGCGGTCAACAACGTCGCCGACGACCCGGCGTTGAAACTCGACTCCCTCGAAGACATCTTCCAAGTGGCGGCGCAAGACGACGAGGATCTCGTTATCCCCGCCGTGCCGCCCGTGCCGGCACCCGACGCGGCGAAGCCGCCAGTCGAAGTCGTGCTGCGCTCATTCGTCGCGGAGTTCCAGCGCTTCGCCGAAGAGTGGAGTGGTGCTACTGCGTAGAAGTTAGAAGTTAGAAGTTAGAAGTCAGAAGTTTTAACTTCTAACTTCTGACTTCTAAGTTCTTACTTGTATGATCGCAGGATGCCCCAGCGAACGTTAGCCATCATCAAGCCCGACGCGGTCCAGCGGCGTCTGGCCGGCAAGATTCTCCAGCGCATCGAAGAGTCGGGTTTCGCCATTCGCGCCATGCGGCGCGTTCACCTCTCACAGCAGCAGGCGGAAGGCTTCTACGACGTGCATCGTGCGCGTCCGTTTTTCGCGAGCCTCACCTCGTTCATGTCGTCGGGCCCGTGCGTCGTCCTCGTGCTGGAAGCCGAGGACGCGATCAAGAAGTGGCGCACGCTGATGGGCGCGACCGATCCGGCGAAGGCCGATGCTGGAACGCTTCGCAAGGAATTCGCGGAGTCGATCGAGCGCAACGCCACGCACGGATCCGACGCATCTGAAACGGCGGCGTACGAGATTGGCTACTTCTTCGCGGGTGTGGAGTTGATCTAGGTCCGCCTGAAGGCGGACACTACCGTCGTGGGGCGCCTTCTCGTCTATCTCGGCCTTGGCATCGCGGCGCTCGGGCTGTTGATTCTCGCGGGTGTACCGTTCGGAAAGCTGCCCGGCGACATCATGGTGCGCCGCGGGAACTTCAGCTTCTATTTCCCACTGGCGACGTCGATCGTCGTGAGCATCCTGCTCACGCTCATCCTGTCGCTGTTCAGGCGCTGACGCAGCCATTCACCCGTGTTATATTCCTTCCGGTTCGATTAGTTCAGCTTATAACATCAAAAAAACTATCAATTTGACGCCATTTCAGCGACCGGCTGTAATAGTCCGACACAGATGACACGCCTGCCCGCGCTCCGCCGTCCGGTTGCCGTCGCGGTCGTCGTGTCCGTCCGGCTGGTTATTCCCTTTGTCGTCCCTGTCGTTACGGTCGAACAAGGGGTCAGCGGATGAAGTAAGGCCGAGAGCGAGAAACACCAAGGGCCATCATCCGCTGACGGATGATGGCCCTTTTTGACGTACGAGGGACGCTGGGGCGTCCTCAGCGGTGGCGAGCTCACAACATGAAGATCGCATATCAAGGCGAGCCGGGGGCATTCAGCGAAGCGGCGTCGAGGCTCGTGAGCAGCGACGCCAGCCTGATTCCCTGTAAGAGCTTCGAAGAGGTGTTTGCCTCGGTCGAACAGGGACCGGCGCAGTACGGCGTGCTGCCGATCGAGAACTCGATCGGCGGAAGCATCCACCGCAACTACGACCTGCTGATGGAAAACCATCTGCCGATCGTCGGGGAAGTGGAAGTGCCCGTCGTGCATCACCTGTTGGCGCTGCCTGGCGCCTCGCTGTCGGCGATCAAGCGTGTGTATTCGCATCCGCAGGCGCTCGCGCAGTGCGAGCGGTTTCTGCGGACGCTCAGTGGCGTGGAGATCATCGCGACTTACGACACGGCCGGCAGCGCGAAGATGGTGCAGGACGGCAAGCTCACCGACACAGCCGCCATCGCGTCGGCGCGCGCGGGCGAAATTTTCGGCCTCGCGCCGCTCGCGTCGTCGATTCAGGACTTCAGCGACAACATCACGCGGTTCATCGTCATCGGCCGGCGGCCGTTGAGCAACGACCCGCCCGACAAGACCACGATCGTGTTCTCGCTGCCGAACGAGCCGGGGTCGCTGTTCAAGGCGCTCAGCGCGTTTGCGCTGCGCGGTGTCACGCTGACCAAGCTCGAGTCACGCCCGATTCCGGGCCGGCCGTGGGAATACCTCTTTTATGTCGACCTGGCGGCCGCGCGCGATGAAATGCCGTGCCAGCGCGCCCTGGGGAACCTCGCCGAGTTTGCGCCGGTGCTGCGGACGCTCGGATCGTACAAGGGCTGGAAGGGACAACCGTCATGACCACTCGTCCGAACCCACTGACGGCGCCCGAGCCGCGCCGCGCCGCCGCGCGCGCGATGCTCAAGGCCGTCGGCTTCACCGACTCCGACCTCGAGAAGCCGCTCATCGGCGTCGCGAACACGTGGATTGAAATCGGCCCGTGCAACTACCACCTGCGCGATCTCGCCGTGCACGTGAAAGACGGCATTCGCGCCGCCGGCGGCACGCCGATGGAGTTCAACACGGTGTCGATTTCGGACGGCATCACGATGAACACCGAAGGCATGAAGACGTCGCTCGTGAGCCGCGAGGTGATGACCGATTCGATCGAGCTCGTCGCGCGCGGCAACGGATTCGACGGTCTCATCGTCCTCGTCGGCTGCGACAAGACGATTCCGGCCGGCGCGATGGCGCTCGCGCGCCTGAACACGCCGGGCCTCGTGCTTTACGGCGGCTCGATTGCGCCAGGGCACTGGCACGGCAAGGACGTGACGATTCAGGACGTGTTCGAAGCGGTCGGCGCGCAGGCGGCAGGGCGAATCACGCTCGACGATCTGCGCTCGCTCGAATCCGTCGCCTGTCCCGGTGCTGGCGCGTGCGGCGGTCAGTTCACCGCGAACACCATGGCCACCGCCGTGGAGTTTCTCGGGATCGCGGCGATGGGATCGGGCAGCGTCCCTGCGACGCATCCGGGCAAGGCCGGCGTCGCGCGCGCGGCTGGCGCGCGTGTCATGGATCTCGTGAGAAGCGGCCTGAAGCCGCGCGACATCCTGACGCGCGCGGCGTTCGAGAACGCGATCGCGTCGGTGGCTGCGACCGGCGGATCGACCAACGCCGTGCTGCACCTGATGGCGATTGCGCGCGAAGCCGGCGTGGATTTGTCGCTCGCCGACTTCGATCGCATCAGCACGAAGACGCCGGTCTATGTCGACCTGAAGCCGTCGGGGAAGTTCGTGGCCAACGACCTGTTTGCCGCGGGCGGCTACACGCTCGTCGCCCAGCGGCTCGCCGCCGCGAAGTTGCTCGACCCGTCCGCGAAAACGGTGACCGGAAAGACCATCGGCGAGGAAGCCGCGCAAGCGAAGGAAACGGCCGGCCAGGAAGTCGTGCATCCGGTCGACAAGCCGATCAAGCCGACAGGCGGCCTGATGATCCTCGCCGGCAACCTTGCGCCGGAAGGCTCGGTGTTCAAGGTTGCCGGAAAGGTGCACCTGCGTCACCGCGGTCCGGCGCGCGTGTTCGACAGCGAGGAAGCGGCGTTTGACGCCGTCCAGAGCCAATCGATCAAGGCGAACGACGTCGTCGTCATCCGGTACGAAGGGCCGAGCGGCGGCCCCGGGATGCGCGAGATGTTGTCGGTGACGTCGGCCATCGTCGGCCAGGGGCTCGGCGACAAGGTCGCCCTTATCACCGATGGACGGTTCTCCGGCGCCAGCCACGGCTTCATCGTCGGCCACATCGCGCCCGAAGCCGCGCACGGCGGGCCGATTGCGCTCGTGAAGGACGGCGACATCATCGTGCTCGACAGCGACAAGCGGGAACTGTCGGTCGAAGTGAGTGACGACGAAATACAGAAGCGACGGGCGCAGTGGGCGGCGCCGAAGCCGCGGTACACGACAGGCGTCATGGCGAAATACGCGCGACTGGTTTCTTCCGCGTCCATGGGCGCGGTGACGGGGTATTGAACGGGCTGATGTAGCGCAGACCGTCAGGTCTGCGTGAGTGCAGGCCTGAAGGCCCGCACTACAGAAGGGGATTGACGAAATGGCAACTGAAACGATGACTGGTGCGCAGGCGCTGTGGGCGGCGCTCGTCCGCGAGGGCGTCACGGTAGTGTTCGGCTATCCCGGCGGCGCGATTCTGCCGGCGTACGACGCGATGCTCGGCTATCCGATTCATCACGTGCTCGTCCGCCACGAACAGGGCGCGACGCACATGGCCGACGGCTACGCGCGCGCGAGCGGCAAGGTTGGCGTCGCGATCGCGACGTCGGGGCCGGGTGCGACGAACATGGTGACGGGCATTGCGACCGCGATGCTCGACTCGGTGCCGATCGTCTGCATCACCGGGCAGGTGGGCAGCAAGCTGATCGGATCGGATGCGTTCCAGGAAACCGACATCACCGGCATCACGCTGCCGATTACGAAGCACAACTACCTCGTGACGCGCGCTGAGGACGTCGCGCCAACGATCCGCGAGGCGTTTCTGATCGCCAAGAGCGGACGCCCGGGGCCCGTGCTCGTCGACATCACCAAAGACGCCCAGCAGAGCAGCTGCGACGTCGACTGGGATGCCATCGTCCCGCAGTTGAACGAGACGATGGATGACGAGATGCCGGGTGACGGGACGACCGCTGAAGCCGTCGCGCTGATCAATGCCGCCGAGCGTCCGCTGATTCTCGCGGGGCACGGCGTGATGCTGTCGGGCGCCGAACGCGAGATCGTCGAGCTCGCCGAGAAGGCGCACGTGCCGATTGCGATGACGCTGCTCGGGATCGGCGGAGTGCCGGCGCACCATCCGCTCAACCTCGGCATGATGGGCATGCACGGCGAAGCGTGGGTGAACACGGCGATTCAGGAAGCCGATCTGCTCATCGCGCTCGGCATGCGCTTCGACGATCGCGTCACCGGCAACCTCCGGACGTACGCGCTGAATGCGAAGAAGATCCACGTCGACATCGATCGCGCGGAGTTGAACAAGAACGTGCGCGTCGACGTCGCGATTGCGAAGGATCTGCGGACGGCCATCGGCGAATGGCTGCCGAAGCTCGTCGCGGATCCGCGTCAGGCGTGGTTGTCGCGCATCAACGAGCTGAAAGGCGATTCCGCGGTCCGCGATATCCAGAACCTGCCGGACAACGGACACCTTTATGCGGCGCACGTGATCAACGATCTGTGGCGGCTCACGGAAGGCAACGCGATCGTCGTCACCGACGTGGGCCAGCATCAGATGTGGGAGGCGCAGTACTACAAGCACGACTCGCCGCGGTCGCTCGTCACGTCGGGCGGACTCGGCACGATGGGCTTCGCGCTGCCGGCGGCCATCGGCGCCAAGATGGCGTGCCCGGACAAGGAAGTGTGGGTGGTCGTCGGCGACGGCGGCTTCCAGATGACGATGTGCGAGCTGGCGACGGCGGTGCAGGAAGGCCTCGACCTCAACATCTGCATCGTGAACAACGGGTATCTCGGGATGGTGCGGCAGTGGCAGGAGTTCTTCTACGAGAAGCGCTATGCCGCGACGCCGATTACCGGTCCGGATTTCGTGAAGCTCGCCGAGGCGTTCGGCATCTGGGGACGCGCGGTCGATCAGCGCGCCGACGTCGAGAGCGCCGTCATGACCGCGCGCCGTCACCAGGGCGTGTCGCTCATCGACTTCCGCGTCGAGCAGGAGGATTCGGTGTATCCGATGGTGCCCGCCGGCGCCGATCTCCACAAGATGATCCGGCGGCCGTCGCCGTCGCCGATTGTAGAAACGGCTGCTGACTGAACTTAGAACTTAGAAGTTAGAACTTAGAACCTCGAACCTGGAACGTCGAACCATCGAACCTGGAACGAGGAACCTGGAACCAGGAACCTGAGATGACTCATACGTTTGCTGTGTACGTTGACAACCAACCAGGCGTGCTCAATCGCGTCGCATCGCTGTTCCGTCGCCGCGCCTTCAATATCGAGTCGTTGACCGTCGGGCACACGCACGAGCCCGGGATGTCTC
>Ga0068871_100002802_pt1 | contig 11922 bp, 7 predicted proteins | sample KBSMisM72_FD_72750 | JGI IMG/M metagenome (GOLD analysis project Ga0068871, IMG submission 72750) | Miscanthus rhizosphere microbial communities from Kellogg Biological Station, Michigan, USA - KBS Miscanthus M7-2 | ecosystem: Host-associated > Plants > Roots > Rhizosphere > Soil ... | reverse complement strand
CGGCCCTTCTTGGCGTCGGATTCCACATCGCCCACGATCTGGAACTTGCGCTCGGCGTCGGTATCCTCATCCACCAGGGTGACGGTAGCGCCGAACTTGACGCTGGTGCCTGACAATTTGGAAATGTCGATCACATCGGCGCGGCCGATCTGGTCTTCCAGCTCCATTACCCGGCCTTCGATGAAGCTCTGCTTCTCCTTGGCGGCGTGATACTCGGCATTCTCCGACAAATCGCCATGGGCGCGCGCTTCCGCGATCGCCTTGATGATCTCATGGCGCTCCACATTCTTGAGCTGGTTCAGCTCGTCCTCCAGGCCCTTAAAGCCTGCAGCGGTCATCGGGATCTTTTCCATCGTCTATTTCCGTCCGGCAAAAAGAGGCTCAGAGCCCCGGACCTTGCCGGTTGCCGAACCTGTTGTTTATAAGTCACTGATTTTGCTGATAAATTCTAGAAGAACTTCAGCGCTACATCACAAAGAGTAGGACTGGAGAGGGGCGACTTCAAGGGTTGAGGAACGGTCCGCCGAAGGCGGACGAAACCGTCCAGTGGACGGTTTCGAGTGACGAAAGCCCGGAGTGTAAGCGACGGGCCGGGAAGCAGTCCCGCACCACCGCGTGCTGGGCGAGCGGCCGGGTGAAACACCGAACTATTCAATAACTCTGCAGCGGCGCCACTTCCAAAGACCCCGATCTAAGGGCCTGGATGGCCTGGGTGGCCGCCGCCGCCCCCGCCATGGTGGTGTAGTAGGGAACCTTCAGGGTCAGCGCCGCGCGGCGGATCGAGGAGGAGTCCGCCAGCGCCTGGGCGCCGTCGGTGGTGTTGAACACCAGATTGATCTCGCCATTCTTCAGCGCGTCCACCACATGGGGCCGGCCTTCCAGTACCTTGTTGATGGTCTCGACCGGCAGCCCCTTGGCTTCCAACACCCGCGCGGTGCCGCGGGTAGCGATCAGCGAAAAGCCCATGGCCAGCAACTCGCGCGCCGGCGCCTCGATAAGGTCCTTGTCGCCGTCTTTGACCGACAGGAAAACGGCGCCGCCGGTGGGCAGCCGGGTGCCGGCGCCGATCTGGCTCTTGGCAAAAGCGCGGCCGAAATTCTCGTCCACCCCCATCACTTCGCCGGTGGAACGCATCTCCGGTCCCAGGATGGTATCCACGCCCGGGAAGCGGGCGAAGGGCAACACCGCTTCCTTGACCGAAATGTGCTTGGGATCGGGTTTCTTAAGGTTCATCGACTTGAGCGTCTCGCCCGCCATGACGCGGGATGCGATGGCTGCCACCGGCAACCCGATCGCCTTGGCGACGAAGGGCACGGTACGGCTGGCGCGTGGATTGACTTCCAGCACATAGATCTCGCCGCCCTGAATGGCATATTGCACATTCATCAGGCCCTGGACCTTCAGCGCTTTTGCCATGGCGACGGTCTGACGCTCGATTTCGGCGATGGTTTCCTTCGACAGCGAGCGCGGCGGCAACGAACAGGCGCTGTCGCCGGAATGCACGCCGGCTTCCTCGATATGTTCCATGATGCCGGCGATGAAAACCTCGCCGTCCTTGTCGCAGATCGCATCCACATCCACTTCGGTGGCGCGGTTGAGAAAGCCGTCGATCAAAACCGGATTGTCGCCCGAGATGCGAAACAACTCCCCGGATTCCACTTGCTTCTTCAGTTCGCTTTCGTCGGACACCACCACCATGCCGCGTCCGCCCAGCACATAGGAGGGCCGCAGGATCACGGGATAGCCGATGGCCTTGGCCGCCGCGACGGTTTCGTCCGCCGTCATGGCGGTGCCGTTGCGCGGTTGCTTGAGCTTGAGCTCTTCCAGCAGCGCCTGGAACCGCTTGCGGTCTTCCGCCAGGTCGATGGCGTCGGCACTGGTGCCCAGAATCGGCACGCCGGCATCCCGCAAGCCATTGGCCAGTTTCAGCGGCGTCTGGCCGCCGAACTGCACGATCACCCCGGCCAGGCTGCCCTTTTGCTGTTCCTTGTGGATGATCTCCAGCACGTCTTCCAGGGTCAGCGGCTCGAAATAGAGCCGGTCCGAAGTGTCGTAGTCGGTGGAGACGGTTTCGGGATTGCAGTTGACCATGATGGTCTCATAGCCGCGTTCCGACAGCGAGTAAGCGGCATGGCAGCAGCAATAGTCGAACTCGATGCCCTGGCCGATGCGGTTTGGCCCGCCGCCCAGGATGATGATTTTCTTGGCGTCGGTGGGATTGCTTTCGCAGACGGTTTGTCCGCCCACCGGTGTCTCATAGGTCGAATACATATAGGGCGTCAGCGCCTGGAATTCCGCGGCGCAGGTGTCTATGCGCTTGAAGCAGGGGCGCACGTCCAGCGCCTGGCGGGCCTGGCGCACCGCGGCCTCTTTCTGGCCGCTGAGTTTTGCCAGCCGCGCATCGGAAAAGCCCATGGATTTGAGCGTCCGCATGCCCTTGGCGTCCTTGGGCAGGCCGTCTGCGCGCACGCGCGCTTCGGTTTGAATGATGGTCTCGATTTCCCCCAGGAACCAGGGGTCGTAACCGGTGATGCGCTGGATCTCATCCAGGGGAAAATCATACCGCATGGCCTGTGCCGCCAGCCGCAGCCGGTCGGGCGTGGCGCGGGCCAGGGCGGCGCGGATGGCGGCGGGATCGGTGTCCAGCACGATCTCGTCAAAGCCGGTGAGACCGGTTTCCAGCGAGCGCAGCGCCTTTTGCAACGATTCGCCGAAGGTGCGGCCGATCGCCATGGCTTCGCCCACCGACTTCATCGAAGTGGTGAGCAGCGGCTCGGCGCCGGGAAATTTCTCGAAAGCGAAACGGGGAATTTTGGTGACGACATAATCGATGGTGGGCTCGAAGCTGGCGGGAGTCACCTTGGTGATGTCGTTCTGCAGCTCGTCCAGGGTGTAGCCGCAGGCCAGCTTGGCGGCGATCTTGGCGATGGGAAAGCCGGTGGCCTTGGACGCCAGGGCCGAGGAGCGCGACACACGCGGATTCATCTCGATGATGACCATGCGGCCGTCCTTGGGGTTCACCGCCCATTGCACATTGGAACCGCCGGTTTCCACCCCGATCTCGCGCAGCACGGCAATCGAGGCCGAGCGCATGCGTTGATATTCCTTGTCGGTCAGGGTCAGGGTGGGCGCGATGGTGATGCTGTCGCCGGTATGTACGCCCATGGCGTCGATATTCTCGATGGAGCAGATGATGATGGCGTTGTCGGCCTTGTCGCGCACCACCTCCATCTCGAATTCCTTCCAGCCCAGCACCGATTCCTCGATCAGCACTTCGTTGGTCGGTGACGCTTCCAGCCCGCCTTCCACGATGGCGAAGAATTCCTCGCGGTTATAGGCGATGCCGCCGCCGGTGCCGCCCATGGTGAAGCTGGGACGGATCACGGCGGGCAGCCCGACCTCATCCAGCACCGTCAAGGCCTTGGACAAGGTCTCCGGTCCCAATTCCATCACCGGCGCATTGTTGCCGTCATAGATGGGGTTGCCGCCGCTGTCCTTCTTCTGGCGCAGCTGGCCTTTGAGGGTGAAGCCCTTGGGCACATCCAGCCCGATGGACAGCATCGCCTGCTTGAAACGCTCGCGGTCCTCGGCCTTGTCGATGGCGTCGGCGGTGGCGCCGATCAGCTCGACATTGTGGCGTTCCAGCGCCCCGATCTTGCGAAGCGACAGCGCGGTGTTGAGCGCGGTCTGCCCCCCCATGGTGGGCAGCAGCGCGAAGACCCGGCCGGGCGGCACATTGGGGCGCTCGCGGGCGATGATCTTTTCCACGAACTCCGGGGTGATGGGTTCGATATAGGTGGCGTCCGCCATGTCCGGATCGGTCATGATGGTGGCGGGATTGGAATTGACCAGCACCACCCGATAGCCTTCCTCGCGCAGCGCCTTGCAGGCCTGGGCCCCGGAATAGTCGAACTCGCAGGCCTGGCCGATGACAATGGGCCCCGCGCCGATGATCAGGACGGTGTGGATATCGGTGCGTTTGGGCATGCTTATCTCTGTTTGCCGGACTTTTCGGTCCGGGGGGCTCGCGCGCAAACCGGCCACGCTTTTGAGGGCGCTCGGGGCCTGCCAAGTTGTAGGTTAAGGGGACCGTTTAGAGCGGTGCGAAGAAGTACGCAACCCCCAAAAGCGCGACGCCGGTCAGCCCATCGTTTTCTGCACAGGAATAGACCGAATCAGGGTCTCTGGCCGACCCAGTTCGAGTACCACTCCGGGCAATTAGGGCGAATATTGGGACTGAATTGGAAAGGCACATTGGCGAGATGAGCTTGAAATTGAGGGAATTTTTTGGGAGCAGGAAATGCGTCTGCGATGTTTAACTCAGTCCCGCCTTTGAATATCAAAGTGTAGTAAAGGTCGGGCGAGCGGAAACCATTGCTACATTCGACCGCAATCTTTCTTATGTCCGACCAAGAATGTCGCTTGAATGGCTGCCACGGCAATTGGCGATAGTGAATTGCATCTGCCGCAAGGCAGAATTGCGAGCTGCTGGTTATCCAATACGCGATAGCCGCAGTCGTAGCGAAGATAGCAAAGGCGATTAGTCCTTTTTTGCCCCACACTTGGAAAAATTGATCGCGGTTACTTTTGGGCTGTTTCTGCAAGCGCCCAATTGCTTGCCCTGTAAGAGACCAAATTGCAGTGCCTAAAAACGCGATAGCCCAGCCGTTCCAATTATGTACACGCCCGGACAAGAAGGTTTCGGTGGGACACCTATTAGCTACGCTGTCCACGACAAAGCCGTCGACGTAAATTAAAGGAATGAAGAGGATCGGAAGCAGAAGGAAAGCGGCAAGGCGTTCCATCCAATTGCCGCGGTTACCATCTGTTAGCTCCTCCACCGCAACACCCGTTCCTGCACAGGATTGACGAACTCCGTGCCGTTTTCGACCGAGACGGCCCAGGCCTTTTTGACCCGGTGATACCAGATGGCAGGTTGGTCGGCATCTTGGATCAGCATCAGGCTGGGATCGAATTTCAGGCCCTCGCGCTGCAATTCCACGATCTTGCGGTCGTCGCCGATGAAGGTCGGTCCGAGGGCCCAGAAAAACGGATAAATGAAATTCAGCCAGCCCGGCCACCAGAAGGTCTGGATGATGACGGTGGTCTCGGCATCGCGCGGGGTGCAGACCGTCATTCCCACAACCTTGAAGCTCAAGCCGAACAGCTTTCCCTGGATTGTCTCAAATCGGGTGGAGGGGAGTTCAAACGTGATCTCAGTGGTGACGTCGCCCAGCAGGCTATAGACCGGCTTGGACGGCTTGTGCGCCGTCATCACAAAACCATTCGGCAGCGGGGCGTAATGCTTTTCCTTCACCCGCGGGGCTTTCTTCCACCACCAATGGGCGTGGACATAAGGACCGTGGGCCGGGTCCATCAGTCCGATCACGGCGTGATCGATGCCGCAAGGGAAGGTCTGGGTCTCGGTCCAGCGCAGCGGATGTCCGACACTAGGACGGGGCGGTTCTGATTTGGGCACCTCGCCGGGCTTGGCCGCCATGTAAATCCAGATCAACCCGTCCTGTTCGCGCAGCGGATAGGCGCGGACTTTGATTTTCTCGATGTCGAGATTCTGTTCGCCGGTCAGGGAGGGAATCTTGCTGCACTGGCCGTCGCCTTTGAAACGCCAGCCATGATAGGGGCATTCCACGCTGCCGTCGGCCCCGTTTTCTTGAAGTATGCGCCCCGCCGACAGCGGCACGCCGCGATGGGGACAGATGTCCCTGAGGGCGAACGGGGCACCGTCCTTCATCCGCCCCAGCAGCACCGGTTCGCCCAGCATCATCTCGCGGCGCATCTGGCCGGGGCGCAGGCTGGAAGCCAGCGCCGGCATGTACCAGAGGTCGCGCAGGAACACGTCCGGCGCCATCGGAAGAGTTTCGCCCACCATACGGAACTGATTAGAGAAATCAGGCCGGAAAAGCCAGAAAGTCCCTCCCCCGCAGGCAAGGCGATCTGCGGGGCAGGGTGAGGTCGGCGGCCAAGCCGATCGAACAAGCTGGCGCGGGCGCGAAGCGCCCCACCCAAGAATAGCGCGCTCCGCGCGCGGGGCCAGCGAAGCCGGAGGGGGAAAGAAAACTTGCCCCGAGCGTGCCAGGCGTTAGGCTTTGAGCATGAAAAAGCTCGCCAAGACGCTGGTGGATACCAGGATTCTCGACCGCGCCTTGCTGGTAGGGGTGCTGCTCGAGGCCGGCTTCATGGTCCTGGGGCACTATCGCCCCTTCCTCACCCTGCATTTCGGCTTGTTCGGCTGCATGATGATCGCCGGCACCGCGGCGCTGCTTTATGCCAGGGACCTGGCCCGCGGCTATGTGGCAGGCGCACTGGGCGGACTGGTGATCGGCGCGGCTTGCGGCCTGACCGCTGTCGCCACGGCGAATCTGCTGGGTGACCGGCCCGACAATTTCCTGCCCTATGGCGTGATGATCTGCGCCCTGGTGGGCGCGATTGGCGGGCTGTTCGGACAGTATGCGGCGTGGATACGCGCCTTCATCGCGACCTTGCGCCGATAGGAGCAGCGGCGAACCGTCCCGAAGGACCGTGCGACCATCAAGAAGCCGCGGCGCGCATGCGCTCCCTCGCGCCGGAGAAACGCGGGGGAGGCTGGGGTGCTACAAATTGGAAATATCGGTTGGCGTGATGCCGACCCGGAAAGGGGCTGGGGGGCTTGTTAATCCGAACCGACTCACAGCCAACCGACCACCAATTATTGTCGGCGGAAAGCGGCCACGCCATGGTTCAATCGTGACCATTTCAGGGCACGCGTGACAAATTCGATAAGAATCACGGAGTTCCCGTCTTGCAGCGTAAGAGTTCCCGCCCCATCATCGTAAAGGATGGCGGAAGAACCGATATCTTTGCACCGCGCCGCTCTGTTTGACGAAAGGAGCGCGCGTGACATTTCTCCGGCAAGGGTGCCGCAGATTTCGTTCGACCGCCCCGAATTGAACCGCATCCTCGGCGTCTATGGGCGCATGGTCGCGGCCGGCGAGTGGCGCGATTATGCCTTGGATTTCCTGGAGGATGCGGCGGTGTTCTCGATTTTCCGCCACGCCGCCGAGATGCCCTTGTTCCGTATCGAAAAACGCCCCCGGCTGCGCGCCAAGCAAGGCCAGTACAGCGTCATCGCGGCCGGTGGAGTGATTTTAAAGCGCGGACATGAACTGGCGCAGGTGCTGCGCATTTTCGACAAGAAGCTGCTGAAGGCGCTGGCTGATTAATCACGGATACAAAAAGAAAAAAAGGCCCGGCGTTTCCACCGGGCCTTTCTTTTTTTCAGCTATTGCCTCTAGCGGCGGTTGCCCATGAAGCGCAGCAGGAACAGGAAGATGTTGAGGAAGTCGAGATAGAGCGCCAGGGCGCCCATGATCGCGGCCTTGCCCGCCACCGCGGTATCACCGCCCACGGCATAATAGGTGTTCTTGATCTTTTGGGTATCCCAGGCAGTCAGGCCGGTGAAGATCAACACGCCCAGCACGCTGATGACAAAATCCATCATCGGCGATTTGAAGAAGAAATTGGCCAGGCTTGCCAGAATGATTCCGATCAGGCCCATGAACAGGAAGCTGCCGAAGCCGGTAAGATCCCGCTGGGTGGTGTAACCCCACAGGCTCATGGCGCCGAAGGTCCCGGCGGTGACGAAGAAGGTCATCGCCACGCTGGCGCCGGTATAAGCGATCAGGATCGAGGCCAGGGATGCGCCAACCAGTGCGGCGTAACCCCAGAAGGTGGCCTGTGCCGCGGCCTGGCTCATTTGCATGATGCGGAAGGAGAGCAGCAGCACCAGCCCGATCGGGGCCAGCATAACCACCCAGCCCAGAATTGTGGGGGACAGTGCGCCATTGGCGTTGACCGCGTAGAACAGGTTCAGCAGCGCAGGCGTGTTGGCCACGCCATAGGCCACCACACCGGTGAGCGCCAGCGCGCCTACCATGTAGTTGTAGACCCGCAGCATATGCGCCCGCAGGCCCACATCCATCGTGTCCGTGACGGTGGTCGCGCCACGCATAAGTCGATTGTCGAAGTCAGCCATTGGTTACTCCTTTGACCCTCAGTATATCGTGGTTTGCCATGGCGGTATCAAGGCCGTCAAAAAATGAACAATTAAAGACAGTTAAGCAGACCTCAGGCGCCCCGCCGGACGCGCCGACAGCGCGCCCAACGCCCCAATCAGGCCGAAAAGCAGGGTTGCGGCGCCGCCGCCCGCCACCGTGACAGTCACCGCCTGGGCATCGAATGTGAAAGGAACGTCCAGAATTGTCGTGGCGATCGTCCAGGCGGCCAGGGTGCCGGCCGCCAGGGCAATGACGCCGGTCGCGGCTCCCAGCACGCCATATTCGATGACATAGACAAGGGCGATTCGGGCCCGGGTGGCGCCAAGCACTTTCAGGATGGTGGCATCGTAAAGCCGTGCCCGGCTACCCGCCGCAATGGCGCCCGCCAGCACCAGCAACCCCGCCAGGATGGTGATCAGGCTGGCAGCGCTGACGCCCTGGGCCAGCGAGGCGAGCAGGGTCTGCACTTGCTGGATGGCTTCTTTCACCCGGACGGTGGAGATGTTGGGAAACCGGTCGGTCACCGCCATGTACATGGCATTCTCCTGCCCGGGCGCGATCCGCACCGTCGCCAGGAAAGCATGAGGTGCGTGGTCGATCAGGCCCGGGGACAGAACCAGCACGAAATTCTGGCCGCCGGTGGTGAAATCGACCTTGCGCAAGGATGCGATGCGGCCCTCAAAGCTGCGGCCCAGGACATTGAGGGTCATGGAATCGCCGATCTTCAGCCCGGTGCCCTGGGCGATGGCCTGATCCAGCGAGATCAAAGTGGGGCCGTGGTAATCGGCGGCCCACCATTTTCCCTGCGTGATCACGGTGCCAGGTGGCGGGACGGCGGCATAGGTGATGCCGCGGTCGCCGTTTAGCGCCCATTTCGCCTCGGGCGCGACCTGGGCCTGGGCCGATGGCACGCCGTTCAAGGCGGTGATCCGCCCACGGATCATCGGGGTACGCTTATAATCCGAGGCGCTGGAAAAACCGGTGATGACGCGGTCGAAATTTTCCGCTTCAGCCGGTTGGATATCGACAAAGAAGAAACTGGGGGCGCGTGCGGGCAGCGCGCCCGCCATCTGGGCGTTGATGGTGGCGCTGAGCAAGGTCACGGTGGCCAACAGCGTCAGACCAAGTCCCAATGCAGTGACGACCCCGCCGGTTGCCGCGCCGGGCCGCACCAGATTGGCGAAGGCCAGGCGCACCAGCGGCGATCGGGGTCGCGGAATTTTCGCGATGGTTCGCCGCAAGCCTTCCGCCAACAGGCGCAGCAGCGCCAGGGCGGCAACCGCGCCCACCAGGAACTGCGCTGCGAAGATTGGCGAGGGTGCGACCGCCAGAGTGAGTCCGGCGACGCAAAGCGCTGCCGCCGCCGAAAGGGCGCGATACAGATTTTGCCCTTCCGCTTTGACCGGCGCGACCGTGTCGCGGAACAGGCTGGCGGGCGGCACCGCCCGGGCGCGTGAAAGCGGCGGCACCGCAAAGGCCACCGCCGACAGCAGGCCAAAAGCCAGCGCCAGCAACACCGGCACGGGATAGAAGCCAAAGCTGGGCGGCACCGGCAGGGCATCGCCATAGATCCAGACGGTTGCAAAGGGCAGGGCGGCGCCCAGGCTTGCACCCAGCGCCGTCGCCAGCAGCGCCACCGCCATCACCTGCAGGAAAAAAACCAGGAAAACAAAACTGCCGCTGGCGCCCAGGGTTTTGAGAATGGCGATGTCGGCGCGCTTTCGGTCGAGGAAAGCCAGGATCGCCTGGCTCGCGCCCACGCCGCCCACGCCCAAAGCCACCAGGCCGACCAGGGTCAGGAACATGGTGAGCTGCTCGACAAAGCGCTTGATGCCGGGCGCGGCATCGCCGCGGTCGCGAATATTCCAGCCCGCGTCGGGAAAGCGCTGGCCGGCTGTGTCGCGGAATTTGACGATGGCGTCGCGCGCCCGCACCGGATCGGCGGGCGCGTTCTTCAGAGCGATGCGATAGGTGTAATTCACCAGGCTCTCGGGCGTGACCAAACCGGTGGCGGGCAGGCTTTTGGCGGAAACCAGCAGTCTTGGCCCCAGCGTGAAGCCGGTGGAAATCCGGTCCGGCTCTTTGTCCAGCGCCGCCATGACCCGGAAGGTGGCAGTCCCCAGCTTGAACAGATCGCCACGGCCGATATGCAGCCGGTCGAGCAGGGTTTGTTCCGCCGCCGCGCCGCAGACCCCGTCATCCTCGCAAGCCAGTGCATCTTGCAATTTTTGATCGGGGATCAGTTTGGGCGTACCGAACAAAGGCCAGCGGCCGTCCACGCCTTTCAGTTCGACCAGCTGGCGCTGGTTGTTGGCCTGGGCATAGGCCATGGCGCGCATGGAAAGCGCCTCCGAAACCTTGCCCTGGCTGTTCAGAAAGGCGCGTTCTTCATCGCCGGCGGGCCGATGCACCAGATTGACGGAAACATCGCCGCCCAGAAGCTCGCGCCCCTGATCCTGCAAGCCGGTGAGAAAGGCGTCGCCCAGGGATTCCACTCCGGCGATGGCCGCCGATCCCAGCATCAGGCAGAGAAAGAAGATGCGGAAGCCGGCAAGGCCGCCCCGCAGTTCGCGCCGGGCAAGGCGCAAGGCCAGTTGCAGGTCAGCCATGGCCGGCCACTTTGCCGTCCGCCATGCGCAGAACATTGCCGCAGCGGCGCGCCAGGCTTTCCTCATGAGTCACCAGGAACAGCGTGGCGCCGCGTTCGGCATTCAACGCAAAGAGCAGGTCGGCGATGCCCGCGCCGGTCGCGCTATCGAGATTGCCGGTCGGTTCGTCGGCGAACAGGATTTGCGGTCCCGGCGCCAGCGCCCGGGCAAGCGCCACGCGCTGTTGCTCGCCGCCGGACAATTGGCCCGGATAGTGATCGGCGCGCAGGATCAATCCCACCGCCCGCAACTCGCGTTCGGCGCGGGCGAAGGCATCCGGCACGCCCATCAACTCCAGCGGCACGGCGACATTTTCCAGCGCCGTCATGGTGGGAATGAGATGAAAGCTTTGGAATACCACGCCGACACGGCCCAGGCGGAAGCGCGCCAGCCCGTCCTCGCCCATCCGCGTGATGTCGGTGCCGGTGACGATAATGCGCCCAGCGGTCGGTTTCTCCAGCCCGGCTGCGACCATCAGCAGAGAGGATTTTCCGGAGCCGGACGGACCGGTGAGCGCCACGGTTTGGCCTTGCGCCACGGATAGCGATATGCCGGTGAGGATATCGACCGGTCCTGCCAGGCTTTTGAGCGTCAGGCTTACATCTTGAAGCTGGAGGGCGGGCGGGGGATTGTTCATGCCGACTCGGATAAAAGAATGAAGACGCGCAATTTCAAGACGCTCCTTAGCATAGTTCTGCTGTTGATCATGTCGGGAGCGGGGCAGGCGTTCGCCGCGCCGGTGAAAATTCTGGCGATCGGCACCAGCCTGACCCAGGGTTATGGCCTGCCGCCTGGAACCGAATTCACCGTCCAGCTCCAAAAGGCGCTGAAACAGGCAGGGATCGACGCGGTGATCACCAATGCCGGCGTCTCCGGCGACACCTCGGCCGGCGGGCTGGCGCGGCTGGAATGGTCCTTGGCCGATCACCCCGACGCGGTGATTCTGGAGCTGGGCTCCAACGACATGCTGCGGGGTATTCCGCCGGCCACAACCGAAAAAAATCTGCGCGCCATCCTGGACAAGCTCAAAGCCGCGCATGTGAGGGTCTTGCTGACCGGCATGCATGCGCAGCGCAATTTGGGCGCGGAGTATGTCCAGCAGTTCGACCCGATCTATCCGCGGCTGGCGAAAGACTACAATGTGCTATTCTATCCCTTCATCCTGGATGGCGTGGCGCTCAATCCCAAACTCAATCAGGCGGACGGCATGCATCCCAATC